>ENA-OZGB01001747-OZGB01001747.1-human-gut-metagenome-genome-assembly--contig:-NODE-1747-length-9695-cov-4.762241_pt1 | contig 9695 bp, 9 predicted proteins | sample MGYA00245113_ERZ653651 | MGnify/ENA primary metagenome ERZ653651 (study PRJEB26926, sample SAMN06165095) | human gut metagenome | biome: ENVO:00009003; feature: ENVO:2100002; material: ENVO:00002003... | reverse complement strand
GGATACAAACAACGACAACGATAATCCCGCCGCCATTGCCAAAAAACTTTTTCTTTTCATACGACATAAAATTTTAATAGTTAATAAATTAATTGACAAAATAAGTCTTATTATCGGGCAACATACTATGGTGTCAGCGCTAAAAGTCAAGCACAAAAAAACGCCCGGCACCATTCGGTACAGGGCGTTTAAGACTGTAAAACCGTCATTTTGAGCCGAACAGGCGCTTCCTCTCCGCGGCAAAGACCGCATTGTCGGACACCGCGTCCAGCTTTCCCTTCCGCACGGCTTCCGTATAGAGGGAAATCTTGTAGTCAATTTTTTCCATATGCTGCTTGAGCTGAGCCATTTGTTCTTCCAAACGAACCTTTTGCCGTTTAAACATTTCCAAACGCTTTTCTAAAGTAGCATCACCTTCAATATACCAATCAATGTATTGTTTTATGCCTTTCAGCGGCATTCCGGTTCCCTTCAGACATTCAATCATCTGCAGCCAGCCGATGTCTTCGTCTGAAAAAATTCTCAGTCCCGAACCGGTCTTCTTCACAAAAGGAAGCAGCCCTTCCTTTTCATAATAACGCAGAGTGTGAGCGGTTAACCCCATCTTTTCTGCAACTTGTCCGATTGAATATCCCATTATTGTTTCCTCCTTGTCTTCAGGTAATGAAATTTTACAACAAAAGTCAACACAATACTTGACTTAGAGTAACCTCCAAGCCCTTTTTTTGCCACAAAATTAAGCTGTTTTGAGGCTTAATTAAAAAAAAATACATCTTTAGAATAAAAACTATTGACTTAGAGTTAACTCTAAAATGTATGCTTAACCTATATCGATTCGCAAATATTTTTAAGAGGAGACCTTGTATGATATCCTGTGCTGTGACAACGTCGTTCTTAGGCTGTCTGGTAACTATGTTTCTGTTTATCCGCTACGTCTGGTTTTTGGGACTGAGTCCTTTGGCCAACGCCGCAGCGCTTGTTGCCCTTCTGTTAATAGGCTGTTTCCCGCTGCTTGTCAGCTACCGGTTTGAAAACGCTCTGGGCAGCCTTTATCCCTGCTACAGATACGGACTATATTATGTCTTTATCAGTGCCATTATCTTGTTGACGCTCACTTTGGTTACTGATGCCGTCTGGTTCGCCGGATACAAATTCGGCTGGTTCGACTGCCTGCCCTACTCCCGTGAATTTTGCATAAAATATAACCTGTGGCTTGTCGGCGCGGCAGCTTTGTTCGGAGCATATGCCCTCTATGCCGGCACTAAAATTCCCGATTTCAAGGAAATCACGCTTTCTTCTCCGCAAATAAACCGCAAAAGAACCATCGTCGTTCTCAGCGATCTCCACATTCACCGGGTCATCAATCCTGAAAAAATAAAAGGCATCGTCGCTAAGACCAATGCTCAAAATCCGGATATAATTCTGCTGGCCGGAGACGTCATTGACGACAATGTCAAGTCCGTATCCTCAACGATTTCTCTGTTGAAAGAGCTAAAAGCCAAAGAAGGCATTTACTTCGTAACGGGAAACCACGAATTTTATGCCGGTTACAAACCGACTGTCGAAACGCTGAAAAAGCTTGGCTTTACCTTTTTGGAAAACGGCGGCGTATCTCTTGAAGACATTTATATTGCCGGCATTCCCGATACTTTCAGCGGTCATTTCTACGGCAAAAATGCCGATTTGGAAAAAACCTTTGCCGAAAGCGATAACAACCGGTATCGGATACTGCTTTCGCACACGCCGACCGACTTTGGCAGACAAAACAACTTTAACCTGGAAATCTCCGGCCATACCCACGGCGGACAGATATTCCCGTTCCATATTCTCACTTTGCTGCACAACAAATATCTGTCCGGCCTGTACAAAATGGAAAACAACGCCCATATTTACGTAACCCGCGGCGCCGGACAATGGGGACCGCAAATGCGGTTTCTCGCCCCGTCCGAAATCACCGTTATCAAACTCACCCCGTCGAAAGGAAACAACTGATGAAAACACCTTTGCTGCTTGCCTGCGCAAGTGCTGCCGTCTTAACTTTCTCAACTTTATGTAAGGCTCAGGAAATGAAAAAAGCACCTATAGATACCATCTTTGAACAAGGAGAAATCAATCCCTACGGAAAATTCTTCACCGGTCAGACCTACCTCACCATGCTCAACACTAACGATGAGCTCTTCAACGCCCCGATAGGCAACGTTACGTTTGAACCCGGAGCCCGAACCAATTGGCATAAGCACAGCGGCGGACAGATTCTGCTGGTTCTTGCCGGAGAAGGACGATATCAGGAACGCGGCCAAAACATTCGCACTCTGAAAAAAGGCGATGTCGTCCGTATAGCCCCTGATATTGAGCATTGGCACGGCGCGGCTCCCGACACCTGGTTCACCCACATATCCCTGGAAACCAACCTGCCTGACAACAAGGCAACCTGGCTTGAACCGGTGACCGACGAGGAATACAAATAATGAATAAAATGCTGTTGCCGGCGCTTGCCGTAATAGCCCTCATATGCGGCTCAACCTGGCTTTTTATAAACAAGGACAAACCCATGAATGATTTAACCCAAACTGACCCCGAACTCGCGGAATTATGGAACAACTTTATCAGCAAAGAAGTTCAACCGCACAGCAACCTCAATGCCAAAACACGATATTTGCTCCTCTTGGCGGCTCATGTCGCAACACAGTCACCTGAAGAATTCCGGCTGATATTAAACCGGGCATTGGATGACAGCGTTTCTCCGATTGAAATAAAAGAAGCCGTCTACCAGACCATTCCCTATGCCGGAATGGCCAAAGCCTATGACTTTCTGCTCCTGACCAACCGTATTCTTTCCGAACGCGGCGTTAAACTGCCATTGGCCGCCCAATCGACGACCACCACAAACACTCGTCTTGAACAAGGAATCCGTACACAACAGGAAATTTTCGGAACCGAACATATTGATACTATGCGCGCAAATGCCCCGGAAGAATTTAAACACATTCAGGATTACCTGTCAGCCAACTGTTTCGGTGACTACTACACACGCACCGGACTTGATATAAAAACCCGCGAGCTGCTGACCTTTGCAACTTTGGCTTCCCTTGGTGGAACCGAAGCGCAAATGCGGGCACATGTCCAAGGCAATCTGAACGTCGGCAACAATCGGCAGCTGCTTCTTGATGCCGTCACCCAACTGCTTCCGTTCATCGGCTATCCGCGTTCGCTCAACGCCATTGCCGCAATTAATGATATAACCTCCAAACAACAAGGATAATCAAATGAAAACAAAATTAGCATTCTTGACTTTTTTATCTTTCCTGATGGAAACTGCCGTAACACAGGCGCAAACCATCACTCCTGATAATAAGGTCTTGGTCGCCTACTATTCCCGCAGCAGAAACACGGCCGCCATAGCCGGATACATTCATCAAGCTGCCGGCGGCGACATATTTGAAATCACTCCGGTAACCCCTTACCCGGACGATTACAGACAAACAACCGAACAGGCAAAAAAAGAAATCGCCGCAGGTATCCGTCCTGCCTTGAAAAATAAAATTTCCAACCTCAAGGATTATGACGTTATTTTCATAGGTTCGCCCTGTTGGTGGGGAACCATAGCCTCGCCGGTTGCGACTTTCCTTGCCGAAAACGATTTTTCCGGCAAAAAAATCATTCCGTTTATGACCCATGGCGGCAGCGGTTTCGGACACAGTCTTGCCGACATCAGAACGTTGGCTCCCCAGGCTGAAATAATCGAAGGCGAAGCTTTTTACGGAAGCCGCGCTTCAAATTCCCAAAACGATGTAAACAAATGGATTAAAGGACTCCAAAATGACTAAAAAAGTACTTATTCTCTCTTCCAGCTACCGCAAAGGCGGCAATTCCGACACGCTCTGCGACCAGTTTGCCAAAGGAGCCGCCGAAGCGGGAAACGAAGTTGAAAAAATATTCGTTAATGATAAAAACATAGCCTATTGCAAAGGCTGCGGCGTTTGCAACACCACCCACAAATGCGTCATCAAAGACGACATGGCCGAAATTCTCGACAAGATGGTAAGTGCCGACGTCATTGTCATGGCAACGCCTGTCTATTTTTACAGTATGAACGGACAAATGAAAACCCTGATTGACCGCACGGTACCCCGTTACGAAGAAATCAGCGGCAAAGACTTTTATTTCATTGTTGCCGCCGCCGACACCAGCCACGCCAATATGGAAAAAACGCTGGACGGTTTTCGCGGATTCACGGAGGACTGTCTCCCCGATGCCAGGGAAAAAGGCGTCATCTACGGTACCGGTGCCTGGCAGATTGGCGACATCAAACGCTCTCCGGCCATGCAACAAGCTTATGAAATGGGCAAAAACGTCTGAACAAAGAAGCCTGCTTTTCGCAGGCTTCTTATTTTCTCTCATTGCAATATTCGCCAAAAGCTGCGCTTGCGGCAAATCCTGACCTTATTCAATGACAAAATCTTCTTCATATTCAACAAAATGGCGAATGCCCCGATAATGGTTCAAGCCCATAATCCTGGAGGTATAGTCAATCTTTTCCAATTGTGAAACATACATATTTATTGCCTGACGCTTGGCCTCAACCGCTTCGGAAATGTCCAGATAATGCGTCGGTTCCGGCAACGGCGCCCAAACTTCATAATAAACGGCTTTGGCTCTGATGTTCTTTTTCTCTTTTCTCAGCCGCCTGAAAAACGCCTGCGGAACCACATGGTCCTTATGGGCATCATGCCCGTGCGGCATCACCACATAATCATAACCACTGAAATCGATTTTTTCAAACGACTTGTAAGCGTCAATCAACATACTGTCCTGTGCCCGCATAAATTCATAATGCCGTACATTAAAAAATTTCATCACCGCGGCAAATTCCGCTTCGCGGATTTTAACTGTTTCTTCCGGAGTGTTTCCGTTGCCGTTCAACCGCCCATCCGTCAGCAAAATCACGTCGCATTGAGAACCATACTTGGCAAGCAGGCCGCCGCAGCCGATAGATTCATCATCGGCATGCGGTGCCAGAATGCATATCTTGTCGCTCGGCATAATTGACCACGGCTTCGATTTTTTCAACTGCGGCAAATCATAACCGTGAATCAGACTTTTAAACCAGCGGTTGATTTTTTTCATTCCCATTTTAGGCCACCTGCTTTTTTATCAGCATAAACTGCGACTGCTTTGACGTTCTGAAAGAAAAAACAATTTTCTCTCCGTCTTTCAACGGCATCGGCTCGTCGGCGCCGTGTTTAACCTTAAATTTATACTTGCGAAAAGAAAACAGGTTGTTTCCCAAGCGGAATGAAAACTTTTCACGAACGCGCCAAGCCGGACGCCAGCATCCGGAGTAATGATGAATGGCATACGCGTCTTTATTGCTGGTGCAAAAATACGTGTAGGGATAGATGAAAGCATTTTCGCAAATCTGAACCCGTCCTTTTTTGACATAGGTATTTTTTATGCCGTATTTCTCCAGCAGCACCTTGCGAAAATATTTCGGGTTCGGCGTCATGTTATAACTGCCGTCCGGATTGACAAATTCGGTATAATCATAAACTTCCAGCATATTTTTGATGATTTCGCTGTGCGGCACCGCGCCGATTAATGCCGGAGAAATCTCCTTGGCCGTTCCGCACCGTTGGGAACCGATAAAAAAGTCGTGTTCCATAAACTCGTCCAGCCGGCGGACGACTTCTTCATCTGTGTCAAAGTAAAGACCGCCTTCTTCCAACAGAGCATACAAGCGTACATAATCGGAAACAAAAGCCCACTTTTTAGCCTCAACCGCCTGCCGCAGATATTTGTTGTCAAACCGGTTCAAACAATCGTTTCCCCAAAATCTGAGTTCATAATCGGGAAGAATTTTTTTCCATGATTCAATGCATTTCTGCTCCAGCTCTCCGGGTTCTTTTTCGCCAAACCAGCAATAGTGAATTTTCTTGGGTATCATTTCTAATCCTGATGTTACTAAAAGTTGATATAATATTTAAGATTAATACACCCTCGCAGAAAAGCCAGCAAAAAATTGCCTATACACATAATAAAAACTTGATTTTTACAAAACCGCTTCCATATCAAAGGAAATTGATAAGGAAAAACAAATGAAAAAAATACTTTTTCTCCTCTTGGCTCTGATACTTTCCGCTTTCTCTGCCGCGGCCCAGCCGACCGCCAACGGTACCGACCTCAAGCTCCCAGACATCAGTTACGCAGCTCTTAACAAAGAATTGGACAAAACCGTTGCCGCCTTGAACGACGGAAAAACATCCGTTGAACAAAGCGGTGCCATTCTTGACCGGTTGGAGGAGATTCAGGGACAAATCAACCAAACTCTCCCCGCTTTTCTAACGGCTCAGGACAATCTTCAGAAAAAAATAGCCGCTCTCGGAGACGTTCCCGCCGATGGCAAAGAGCCCGCGGCCATCGCCGCCCAACGCCGCAGCTTTGCCTCTCTGGCCGATACTTACAAAACCCAAATCGCTCAGGCAAACCTCGCCAAAACTAAGATTGACGATATCAACGGCCTCATCCTTAAACTGCGCAATCGCAGCCTTTTTAACAACATTTTTGCCAAGCAAAGCTCCATTTTTCATCCCCAGGAGTTTTGGGAGTCGCTGGTCAGCTTTGCAAAATTCTCTTACAACCTGCTCCGTTCTCCGCTTGACTGGTACCGCCAGCTCCCTGACAACACTCGCAAAGCCGCCGACGACAACATCACTTTTGCGGTCTTTTACCTCGTTGTCGCGTTCATCGCAGCCGTTTATGCCCGCCGTTATATAAAAACCTGGTTTGGCTATCGCGCCTCCATCCCTCACCCCGATTACAGCCAGAAAGTCCGCGCCGCCTTATGGATGCTTTTGGCCCGCGGATTAATTCCCGCCGCCATTATCGGAACCTTTATGTTTTGGCTCCACAACAACGAAATCATCAACAAAACCTCTTTCGGCTCACTTCTCAACACCGCCGCCTTATACCTGCTTTACTTCTTCCTTTCGCAGGCTTTGGTTAAAATCGCTTTCACCCCGTTTAACAGCAAATGGCGCATCATTGAGGTCAACGACGCCCGGGCTCAGTCGATTAGTTCGGCGCTGATATTCTCCGCTGCCGCGGTTTGCATCGTCAGTTTTTTCCAAAGCCTTTCGGGACAAATGAACAACACCGAAACCATATACGCGTTAAAAATTTTTGCAAATGCGGTCAAGGCTTTTTGCGTCATTCTGGTGGCCAACAAATTCCTCTATGACAACGACCTCCAAAACAAAAATGCCGATGCCGCACTTGAAGAAATCCCCGCCTCTGCTCAAAATAACGCCGACGAAGATCCCGGCGAGCTTTCCGTCGGCGCCAAAATCAGCCTGGCCATTACCTTCTTCATGAGCATTGCCTTTGCCGCATCCTTGTTCGGCTACATCCGGTTGTCCGAGTTTGCCATCAACCGTTTCATCGTCTCTGCGCTCATCATCGCCCTGTTTTACATACTCTACAAGTTGTTCCGGGTGTTTTTCCGCAAATTGCTGAGTTTCCGCTTCTGGGTCAAAACCTTCAGAATAAATCCGCGCACCCTGGTCAAAGCCAACTTCTGGTTCGCGCTTATCCTAAAACCGGTTCTGTCCCTGATAGCCCTGTTCTTCTTGCTGGCTGCCTGGGGCGTTTCGGTCGATATCCTGCTGAACAAAATCAAAAACTTCCTTATCGGCTTCAATATCGGCAGCGTCCACATTTCAATCACCTCTATCCTGCTCGGACTGCTCACCTTCTTCGTCTCGCTGTTTTTGTTCCGCTCGCTTAAAAACAGCTTTATCAACGGCAGCCTCAGCCAGATAGACATGGAAGACGGCGTCAAAAGTTCGCTTATCTCGGCAATCGGCTTTTTCGGGTTTATATTTTCGCTCATCTTCGGTATTGCCGTAATGGGCGGAAGCTTCAGCAGCATCGCCATTATGGCCGGAGCTTTGTCCTTTGGTGCCGGTCTCGGTCTCCAAAACATCGTCAGCAATCTGGTTGCCGGTATGACCATCCTGTTCGAACGCCCGATAAAAATCGGCGACTGGGTCATCATCAACGGGCAGGAAGGCATTGTCAAACGTATCAATATGCGCGCCACCGAGCTGGAAACCTGGAACAAGGCCAACGTTATCATTCCCAATTCCGATATCCTTTCCAAAAGCGTCGTCAACAAAACTTACGCCAATCGTATGGGCCGCGTTGAAATAAAAATCGGTGTTGACTACGACAGCGATTTAAACCTGGTAAAAAAACTGCTGCTGGAAATAGCCAACAACGATGCCGAGGTTCTCAAAGACCCGGCGCCTTCGCTGCTGTTTACCGATTTCGGAGACAACAGTCTGAACTTTCAGCTTAATTGCTATACCTCCAACGTGTATAACAGCTCCGGAATTGCCAACCGCATCCGCGAAAAAATTGTCGAACAGTTCAGGAGCAACCAAATAAACATCCCTTTTCAGCAAAGGGTCGTGCATCTGATTGAAACCTCTGTCCAATAAAAAAAGCCGCTTTCAAAAAGCGGCCTTTTCTTTTGCTGTTCCCTTCGGATTATTTTAATCTGATTTGGGTAGAAGTACACCCTTCGTTAGAAACCGTTCCCATAAAAGCATTCATATGAACCTGGCATTTCTCGATTATCAGGCCGTTGTTGCCATCAGAAGAAATATTGGTTACAAAGGGGCCGGCATTGGTGCAGGCGGTAACGGCAAACAAAGCCAAAATCAACAGTTTTTTCATTATAGTCTCCATTGCTCATAGTCCTCTTCCGTTCCCGGAATTGGCATTAGACTAATATGTAAAAGCCGCCCCTGTCAACAAAAAAGCCTTCCCGAAGGAAGGCTTTGCCGATTTTCTAACGTTTTATGCAGATAATGCGATATTTTCCGTCTTCTGCCTCTACGCCGTGAATGTCATGGGTAAAGCCGGGAAATTCGCGGTCAAAAGCTTCCAATGCCTTTAAATATCCGAGCAGAGGCCCGTCTGCCGGCCCGGCGTTTTCACCGGGCATCAACAACGGAATTCCCGGCGGATAAGGAACCACGCCGGTCGCCAATGTTCTGCCGGCCATTTCGTCAAGTGTCAGCGTCTCTACCATATCCTTAACCAGATGTTCATAGGCCTCTACCGGACTCATATCCGGGTGCGGCAAAACCGCAAACGCTTCTGACAAGGCCTTGGTCGTTCCCAGTTTGGACATTGCCCGGAACATTTCGTCAGACAGGTCCCGCAGCCCCATCCCCTGATAACGCTGCGGATTATCGGCCAACACTTTCGGCAAAACTCTTTCCAACGGAGCATTGTTGTCATAGTCTTCCTTAAAGGCAAACAACGCATTCAGCAAAGTTCCCCACTTGCCTTTCGTTACGCCGATAGAAAACAAAAACAAAATTGTAAAATCCGTCGTTTTCTCCACCACAATTCCGCGGTTGTCCAAATAAGAGGTAAGAACCGCGGCCGGAATACCCCAGTTTTCGAGGCTGCCGTCATCTTTCACGCCCGGAGTTACCACCGAAACCTTAATCGGATCAAGCATGCAAAAACCGTCTTCAATATCGCCGAAACCGTGCCAGGCATCGTTCGGATGCAAAACCCAGCTTTCCGGATCGGTTGCCAGCTGCTCTTCCGACGCTGCGCAAAACGGTACTTTTTCCTTACTGTCTTTATCCTGTCTCTTATACACATCTGACGCTGCCGAC
>ENA-OZGB01001740-OZGB01001740.1-human-gut-metagenome-genome-assembly--contig:-NODE-1740-length-9723-cov-4.686388_pt1 | contig 9723 bp, 9 predicted proteins | sample MGYA00245113_ERZ653651 | MGnify/ENA primary metagenome ERZ653651 (study PRJEB26926, sample SAMN06165095) | human gut metagenome | biome: ENVO:00009003; feature: ENVO:2100002; material: ENVO:00002003... | reverse complement strand
GACAGCAAGATACTCACTATCGAGTCATCCGGTATCGGCATTGCCTGCATTGCGGCACAGCATTTTAACAACTGCCCTGTTATTTTTGCAAAGAAAACTCTCAGCAAAAATCTTGACGGCGAAATGTTCGTTACTCAAGTAAAGTCCTACACAAAGGGCGTTACATATGACGTAATGGTATCTGAAAAATATCTCGGCAAGGGTGACAAGGTGCTTATTATAGACGATTTTCTTGCTAACGGCTGTGCGCTTATGGGACTTATAGATATTGTAAAGCAGTCAGGGGCTGAGCTTGCGGGAGCAGGTATCGTTATCGAAAAGGGCTTCCAGGTTGGCGGAAAGACTATCCGTGACATGGGTGTAAAGCTCGAATCTCTTGCTATCGTTGACTCTATGGACAACGGCACTATCACTTTCAGGGACTAACGCACAAGGCGTTACCAATAAATATTTTATGGAGGAAGATCAAACATGAAGGTAAGACGTATTCTTGCGCTCGTTCTTTCTGCGGCTCTTGCTGTAACAGCTCTTACAGCTTGTACATCTGCTAAGGACGAAGCATCACAGAAGTCGGCTGACAAGCAGACGACAACTCTCAGCTATGACACTGTAAAGATCGGTGTTATACACATCGGCAACCCTGCCGACGGTTCAGGCTACACATATGCTCACGATCAGGGTATCGTTGGTATGCAGAAGGAGCTTGGACTTAAAGACGATCAGATCGTAAGAAAGAACAACGTATCAGACAGCGACCCTGCTGCTACAGAAACAGCTATCCGTGAGTGCATCGAGGAAGGCTGCAACATCATCTTCGGCACAAGCTGGGGCTATATGGACAAAATGGAATCCCTCGCTGAGGAATATCCTGACGTTTATTTCTGCCACGGCACAGGCTACAAGAACAACGGCAAGAACCTTAACAACTACTTCGGAAGAATTTATCAGGCAAGATATCTCACCGGTATCGTTGCAGGTATGAAGACAGAGTCAAATCTTATCGGTTACGTTTCCGCTATGGGCAGCGAGAACTCTGAGTGCACAGGCGGTATCGACGCTTTCGCAATGGGCGTTTATTCTGTAAATCCTGACGCTAAGGTTTATGTAAAGGTAACAAACAGCTGGTATTCACCAACAGAGGAAACAAACGCTGCAAAGGCTCTTCTTTCTGAGGGCTGCGACGTTATCGCTCAGCACTGCGACACACCTAACCCACAGCTCGAGGCTGAAAGCGCAGGCAAGTGGGGCGTAGGCTACAACACAGATATGTCTAAGGACGCTCCTAAGGCTACACTTACTTCAACTCTTTGGAACTGGTCTGCATACTACACATATCAGGTAAAGCAGATCGTAGATGGCAACTGGAAGTGTGAGAACTACTACGGCGGCATGGCTGACGGTCTTGTAGACATCGCTCCTCTGAACATGGATATCTGCACAGAGGATATGCAGAAGGCTGTTGACGAGGCTAAGGCTAAGATCGAAGACGGCTCATTCAACGTATTTGACGGCGTTATCGAAACAAACGACGGCAAAACAGTTGGTGAAGAGGGCAAAACTCTTGACGACGCTACTATCACAGGCGGAATCAACTGGTACTTCAAGAACGTTGAGGTCAAGTAATAAGGCTTAACAGCATAACAAAACATTTATACGGGCGGTGCAGGTTGCCGCCTGTTTTGTTAATGATATGAGCATACGGCAGCAGGTAATTCTGCTGTCGGTTTCTGATGACATTAGCAAATCTAAGGAAGTTCATAAAAAGGAGCTGAAAGTATGAGTGAAGAAATATCTGCTGAGATCGCTGTAAAATGCAGCGGTATAACAAAAGCTTTCGGCAGCGTGGTTGCAAACGACGGCATTGATCTTGAAGTAAAATACGGTGAGATACTTGCACTGCTGGGCGAAAACGGATCAGGAAAGACCACGTTGATGAATATGCTTTCGGGTATCTATCACCCTGACAAGGGCAATATCTACATTGCCGGCAAGCCTGAGGCGATAAATTCACCTATGGATTCTATCGAACTTGGCATAGGCATGATACATCAGCACTTCAAGCTTGTGGAGGTGTTCTCCGCCGCAGACAACATTGTGGCAGGCACAAAGGGCAAGCTTAAGAGCAAGGGCGCTGTAAGAGATGAGATAAAAAAGATATCTGAACAGCTTGGTCTTGAAGTTGACCCTGACAAAAAGGTATACAATATGTCCGTCAGTGAAAAGCAGACAGTTGAGATACTGAAGGTGCTTTACAGGGGTGCTAAAATACTTATTCTTGACGAGCCTACGGCGGTTCTTACTCCGCAGGAAACTGAAAAGCTTTTCAACATCCTGAGAAAAATGAAAGCTCAGGGCTGTGCTATCATTATCATCACCCACAAGCTGGGCGAGGTAATGGATATATCTGACAGAGTGACCATACTGCGAAAGGGCAAGAGCGTTGAAACTGTAAACACAGCAGAGAGCAGTGAAAAACAGCTCACTGAGCTTATGGTAGGCAAGGCGGTGGAGCTTTCAATAGAAAGACCTGAACCTGTGAACGTAAAGCCGATACTTAATGTAGTCGATCTGACGGTAAAGAACTCTGAGGGAAGCATTGCTCTCGATGACGTAAGCTTTGTTATAAACAGGGGCGAGATACTTGGTGTGGCAGGCATTGCAGGAAGCGGTCAGAAAGAGCTTTGCGAGACTATCGCAGGGCTTCAGAAGATAGAAAAGGGCGCAGTGCTTTACAACAAGGAGAACATCATAGGCAAGACACCTAAGGAGATAATAAATCTCGGCATAAGCATGAGCTTTATCCCTGAGGACAGACTTGGAATGGGTCTTATCGCTTCGGTGGGTATGACGGACAATATGCTTCTTAAAACATACAAGCAGGGCAAGCTTTGCTTTGTAGACAGAAAGCCTGCTAAGGCGCTTTCAAAGGAGCTTATAGAAAAGCTTGAAATAAAAACTCCGTCAACGGAACTTCCTGTAAGAATGCTTTCGGGCGGAAACGTTCAGAAGGTCCTGCTTGGACGAGAGATACACAGTGAGCCTGACCTGCTCATAACCGCATATCCTGTTCGTGGACTTGACATCAACTCATCATATCTTATATACTCGCTTCTTAACGAGCAGAAGAAAAAGAACACGGCTGTGCTTTTCATAGGCGAGGACCTTGACGTTCTTCTGGAGCTTTGCGACAGGATAATGGTGCTTTGTCACGGCAAGATAACAGGTATTTGTGACGCCAAAAAGGTCACAAAGGAACAGGTGGGCATGATGATGACAGGCTCGACAATGGAGGAGGTGCTGGGCATTGGCTGATATTATAAAAAAAGAGCCACTTATAAGAATAGCCAAGCGTGCTGAACGCTCAAACAAGCAAAAGCTTATCATAAGGCTTCTGTCGGTGCTTCTGGCTATTTGTGCAGGCGGAATATTCATTCTTATTCTTGGCAAAGATCCGTTTTCTTACTATGCGAAAATGGTAAAGGGTGCTTTTATCGGCAAGAACGCCGCAAGCCCTTTTATGCCGTTCAAAGAGACCATAAAGATAATGATACCGCTTCTTATATCTTCTCTTGGCATTACGCTTGCGTTTAAGATGAAGTTTTGGAATATCGGTGCAGAGGGTCAGATAATAATGGGCGGAGTTTTCGCTTCATACTTCGCTCTTTATCATTACGATATGCCTCACTATCTGCTTTTCATTGTGATGTTCGTTGCGGCGATGATAGGCGGAGGACTGTATGGCATTATCCCTGCATTTTTCAAGGCAAAATTCGACACAAACGAAACTTTGCTCACCCTTATGCTAAACTATATTGCACTTTACGTTATAGATTGGCTCACAAAGGGCGCATGGCAGGATCCTGAGTCAAAGGGATATCCTAAGATAGCAAGATTTGACCTTAACGCATGGCTTGACTCGCTGGGCGGTGTGCAGATAGGCTGGTTGATAGGTCTGGTGCTTGTGGTACTGGTATTTATCTATCTTAAATACACAAAGCAGGGCTACGAGATAACTGTAGTATCAGACAGCCACGCAACTGCAAGATATGCAGGCATGAGCCCTAGCAAGATAATGATAAGAACGATGTTCCTCAGCGGTGCTATCTGCGGTATCGCAGGAATGGTGCAGGCTTGCGGAACAGAACACACACTTTCAACATCTGTTGCAGGCGGAGTAGGCTTCACGGCTATCATAGTTGCATGGCTTGCAAACCTCAATCCATTCGGCATACTTGTGGTGTCATTCTTATTCGCAGTCCTTGAAAAGGGCAGCACCGTGGTATCGTCTGAATTTGTTCTTTCACCTTACTGCTCGGACGTTTTGCAGGGAATAATCCTGTTCTTCGTGCTTGGCTGTGAGTTCTTCATCAGATACAGATTTGTAACAAGAGGAGGCAGGAAAAATGACTAGACTTATTTCATTCCTTGCCCATGCGGTATATATGGGTACTCCTCTGCTTTTCGGCACAGTAGGAGAGATACAAAACGAAAAGGCGGGACACCTTAACCTTGGCGTTGAGGGAACAATGGCAATGGGCGCTTGCGCAGGCTTTATGGTAGCATACAAGACAGGAAGCCTTTGGCTTTCCATACTTGCGGCATTTCTTATGGGTGCGCTTGTTTCCCTTATCTATGCTTTTCTTACCATAACAATGATGGCGAACCAAAACGTAACAGGTCTTACACTGACTATATTCGGTACGGGACTTTCAAACTTCATAGGCGAGCAGATGATATCTGCTTCACCTACAGGCAACCTCAAACTGCCTGACGGAGTGATGAGCAGTCTGAAAAACATTGACATACCGCTTCTCAGCAAGATACCTGTTCTTGGAGAGGTGCTTTTCTCACAGAACATTTTCACATATCTGAGCATTGTTATCGCTGTGATAATGTTTATCTATCTGAAAAAGACTAAGGTGGGTCTTAACCTTAGAACTATCGGTGAGAATCCTGCTGTTGCGGACGCTGTGGGAATAAGCGTTGTGAAATACAAATACATAAACGTTCTTATCGGCGGAGGAATATGCGGAATAGGCGGAGCGTTCTGCTCAATGGTAATAAACGGCGGTGTTTGGATGGCAAACAGCGTGAACGGTCTTGGCTGGATAGCTGTAGCGCTTGTTATCTTCGCTGTATGGAATCCTGCAAGGGCTATTTACGGAGCGTATATTTTTGGTGCATTCATGGTGCTGAAATACTACTTCCCGAAAAACCTCGGCTTCACTGTTCCTGAGTCATTCTTTGATATGCTCCCATACCTTGTAACGGCTCTTGTTCTTATCATCACTTCAGTGAAAAAATCAAGAGAGCGTTCACAGCCACAATCCTGCGGTATAAATTATTTCCGTGAGGAGAGATAGGATCTCGAAGCTTGGCATTGTTTTCAAAGTGTAAAATAATTCTCAAGCCCCTACAATATATTACAGATAATACCTAAAGCAACATATTTAAAAGCTCTGCGTTTTGCAGGGCTTTTATTTTTGCCCTAGTGACAAAATGCAAAAGATGTGATATAATCAGATAAAAAGGGGTGAGAAAATGCTCAATATATACGAAAAATGCCCACAACCTAGGTTTTTCACCTGCGGCTGTCTTGAGAATGATGGCGGTTTTCTGCACATCAGGAGAACGCTTAACTGTGATGTGCTTATTTTTGTGACAGAGGGGACGCTTTTTATCACAATGAACGACACCGATCTTGCCGTGTGTCCGGGAGAATATGTCCTCCTGCCCTCCGGCACAGAACATTGGGGCACAAAGCCATGCGCAGGCAGGCTTTCATATATGTGGGTACACTTCTCTGCTCCGAAAACCCGTGGAGAAAGCTGCCCTGAGAGCGGCTTTGCATACGTTATCCCTGAGCATTTCACCGCCGCAGACCCTGGACGTGTGAGCATCATTTTCAGACAGCTTCTTGACTATCAGCGACAGGAAAGGCTTTACACTGAAATGCTCCCTGTCTGCACACTTTCAATGCTTCTTATGGAGATAACACAGCAATATCTTGCCGCTGGGAATGAACATGAGATATCCCCGAAGATATACAACATCTGCCAATGGATAAGATCGAACTGTCAGAAAAAGCTCACGGCAGAGATGATAGCACGGCATTTTCACTACAACGCTGAATATCTTTCCCTTATCTTCAAGAGGGAAACAGGCTGTACGCTTATAAAATATCTAAGCCGCACTAGAATAGACATCGCCAAAAGGCTTCTTGAAACGGAGGGCATAAGTATAAAGGAAACCGCCTATTCAAGCGGTTTTTTTGACGAAAAATACTTTATGAGGACCTTTCGCAAGCTTGAGGGCATGACGCCTATGCAATATCGTGAGGCATTTAGGAAAAGGAATATAAACAGTAAATAAAAGAAGCGATACCACACGGCTTTTTGTGCGGTATCGCCTTTATTTTATATTAACTAAAGGTTGATAAAACAAGTGAGCGGACACTGGTTGCACCTACAGGAGGTTTGATAAAAACTTACTTCTTCTCAGAGAAATAAACTGTGTATTCCTCGTCCATAACGTCGTAAAGTGGCTTGAATGTGATGTTATATTCCTGTCTCTTTGTGATATACTCGTTCTGCTTCCATGGGAATGTGCTGTAGGTGTGTTCTATCTGTGGCTCGAAAATATCGGCAGGCTTTGAGTAGTCACCGTGTAGACCGCAGTCACAGCCTGTTATGCCTGCAAGAACTATCGGCCCGTCAACTGCTGCCGCAAGGTATGGCATATCTTCAAGACGCTCCATTCTTATTTCTGACGGGAAGAAAAGACCAACTGTGTCGTTCTGCCACTCACCTGCCAGCTTTATATAGCCGTTTGCGATCTCAGCCTTTACTGCATTGCCGTTCACTGTCACTTCAGGCTCACCGCTTACCCATTCAGGCAGGCGAAGCTTCAGAACAAAAGCTGTCTTTTCTTCACAGCTTACTGTGAACTTCATTGACCAGCGTGACATTGTGAAGTCAGAATGTTCGTCAAAGAAAGTCTGGCTGTTGTAGTTTTTCATATCAGTTGTCTGCTCAATATGAACAGGCTTGTCTGATACTGTGATATCAGCCTTTGAAGGTATATACTGGCTGACAATAACGCCCTCACTGTCTGTAAAATAGACAAGGTCAGGATAAAGAGTCTGAGCCTGCACCATTGTTCCGTGACAGCACCAGAAATCGTGGGTCTTGCTGCCCCATTTTTTCTTTGAGCCGTGTTTAAGAGGCAGGAAATATGTTGGCATACCGGTAGAAGCGTTCTGCTGTGCAAGGAAGCCGTTATAAAGGCAACGCTCGATATAATCTGCATACTTTGTGTCACCTGTCCACTTGAAGAGGTAGTCGGCAGTTCTTACGAGGTTGTATACAGTGCAAAACTCCTGATCTGACGCACCAAGGAAATGACCCTGCTGATGAGGTGGCACCCAGAACTCACCTGAGTTTGCACCGCTTGTGGCGTATGTTCCACGGTCTGTGACAGCGCACTTGAAAAATCTCTCTGTGCGCGTTTTCCACTTTTCATCCCCTGTTATCTCATACATTCTTGCCGCACCATGAGAAAGCGGGATACCTGCGTTTGCGTGGTCGTTTGTGAGAGCGTCGCCGCCCTTATCAAGAGTATCGAAAACGCAGTTTCCGCTGTAGCGTTCGGCAAGCTTCATATACTTTTCGTCTTTTGTTATGCCGTAAAGGTCAGCCCAGACTTCGAGCATACCGCCCTGCTCGCCCTTATAAATGGCGTCGGGTGAACGTTTCAGCATCTCGTCTGTCCAATGAACATACCAATCTGCAAGCTTGCCCACAACGTCAAGAGCCTGCTCATTGCCTGTGTATTTATACACGTCAGTAAGACCCATGACAGTTTTGTGCATTACATACTGAGGTGACCACACATACTGACCTCTTGCCATCAAATCGAAATACTTTTCAGGGATAGAGCCTATCCACTCGCCGCCATTGAGCTTCTGACAGCGTGCAAGCTCGCTTATTATCTTATCAAGCTTTGCTTTAAGCTCAATATCCTCATTTGAAGCGCAATAAGCTGCCGCCGCAGACAACCAATGACCGAGAAAATGACCTCTCAACTGGCAGGTAGGAGCTTCCCAGCCCCAGTGGAGCTTTGCTCCTTCAGGATCGTTCGCCACCTGAAGCCCCGGCATTACAACGCCTGCTTCTAGGTAGAAATTCTGCAAAAGGCAAGTGGAGTCAAGCTCAAAAAGGTAGTTTCTGTTAAGGTCGGCTCTTTCACGAAAAAGTCCTGAAAGAAGCGACACATTATGACTGTTCACTTTATCAAGCATAGAAGATACCTCCGAAATTTTATTTTTTCTATACTTGATTATAACAGCAAACCGCATATCTTTCAAGTGGACAAAACCCGAGATTTTATGGACAAAGCTTAGGTATTCATAGCCCAATTACGATACAACAAAAGAAATGGGCGACCACAGGTCGCCCATACACTTTGTTATGTTATGATAAACTGTTTTTACTTCGCCTTTGCCGAAGCCACAAAAGATTTGAGCTCCTCCTCAGGCATATAGCCGACAGTTGAAGCAACTACCTTGCCATGTTTCACAACAAAAAGGGCAGGTATGCTCGAGATACCGAAAGCGGATGCAAGCTCGTTTTCCTCGTCAACGTTGACCTTCCCCACCTTTACAGAACTGTCCTCCTCAGAATACTTATCCACCAGCGGTGAAAGCATTTTGCACGGACCGCACCATGCTGCCCAGAAGTCAAGCAGGACAGGCTTTTCCGAGTGCATTACTTCGTTTTCAAAATTATCCTTTGTTATGACCTTTACAGACATTTTTCACAGCTCCTTTTCTAGTCCTTGCTTTTGTAATAGAGCATACAATGGCAGAAGCCCTCAAAATTCGGGTCGGCTATCTGCTCACGGAACTCTTTGCACATACACTTGTTTTCCTCTGTGCGCTGTATCCTGCACGGACAATAGCCACCTGTGCGTTTAAGCCCCTCTTTTATGCTCTTTACCATTTCTTTATCATCATTAAGACGTACCATTACTACCTATCCTTTGCAGATATGCTTAGATTATTCCTTGACAAATGCCTTTACTATCTCGCCGATATACTGATAGTGATAATCCTTGTCAGAATACCATTTCTCATCGTTTTCAGTATCAACAAAGCACTCAGGCTTCATCTCCTGAACATAAGCCTTTTTGCACACAAGCACCATATCAGCTTCCGCAAAAGCTGTTACCTCCACGCCGTTTTCAGACACGAACACAGGGGTCAGACCTGTTTCCTTTGCCTTGTCGCAGTCACGTCCACTATGTGAGCCACAGAATGAAAGTGCCTTTTTATACTCCTCTTTGAAAAAGCTTATGGTGAAATATTCTGCCTTGTCGATAAATTCCTTTGTATATCTCTGTGGTCTTATAACTGTGGTGAAGGTGTTCTTTCCCCACATAACGCCTGCAAAGCCCCATGAAGCTGTCATTGTGTTCCAGCCACTCTCGTCGCCTGCTGTTACAAGAAACCACTCCTTGCCTATCTTTTTGTATGGATTGAAGTCAATTGCGTCAAGCTTTTCTGTTACCTCTTTGAAACCGTTGAAACTGCTCATTTTCATTACCGCCTTTCAGTATTATGTCAGACTTATCATACTTATTGTACACCAATATCGTATAGAAAACGTCTGAGTATATTATCTGTCTCTTATACACATCTGACGCTGCCGACGAATAGCCTTGTGT
>ENA-OZGB01001723-OZGB01001723.1-human-gut-metagenome-genome-assembly--contig:-NODE-1723-length-9802-cov-3.889607_pt1 | contig 9802 bp, 7 predicted proteins | sample MGYA00245113_ERZ653651 | MGnify/ENA primary metagenome ERZ653651 (study PRJEB26926, sample SAMN06165095) | human gut metagenome | biome: ENVO:00009003; feature: ENVO:2100002; material: ENVO:00002003... | reverse complement strand
CCGATGAGGCAAAGATCATCAAAGAAACGGTGGTCAGCCTGAAAAAATCGCTCCGAAAAGTGTACGGAAAGTCCTCTAAATACAGATATGACTAAAACTTCAAAAACTGAATGCCAGTTGGTAGGCATTGAGTGTCTGAAAGAACACCAATAAACAGAATGAACCGCCCCGGTTTCCGCAATGGAAGCCGGGGCGGTTTTTTATACAAAAAAGAAATCGTTTTTTTGTAGCTTTGATGAATTGGCGCAGAGTCATTGACAGCAGAAGGGCAGAAGCGTATCTTTGGAACAGAAGGCAGAACAGGGCCATAAATAGCAGTTTTCTTTACCTTGCAAGGACACTTTCGTTTTGATGAGGCACGACCCGGGGTGCCGCTTTTTTCATTTGCGAAGATAAAATGCAAAAAGTACGGATTATAGTACACATTATCTGCTATGCTCGGTACACGGAAGGCACACACACCGGAAAAGGAGCAAAAATGCGCTGGACGTTGAATAAAACAAGGCTTTTGGCTGGTAAAACGGACCCGGAGAATACCAGCCTGTGGCTGCCGCTCTGGATGCACCTGTGGGATACGGCGGGCATCATGGAGCGGCTAGTCCGGCAGTGGCTCCCCGAAAGCGTAAAACGGGCCATGGGCTTTGAGCGCGAGGAAGCGTTGCTCGCGCATGCCCGGTTTCTGGGCGGGATCCATGATATAGGCAAGGCTACGGTAGCCTTTCAGGCAAATATCCTGCGCACGCTGCCGGAGGCGCGGCAGCGGCTGGAAATGTTGACGCCGCTGGACTGTCCTGAACAGAACCGCCGGGAGTCGCCGCATGCCCGGGCGGGCGAGGCAATTCTGTTGTGGAATGATTGTCCCGGCGGGCTAGCCTCCATTGTGGGAGCGCATCACGGCAGGCCACAGAGCTGCGCGGCGGTCGATGACCAGTTGGAGTGCTGGGAGAGCAACTACTACCCCAAGGGACAAAAAAAGGTCTGGGAGAGCTTTTGGACAGAACTGCTCATGACTGTTTTGCAGGACTGCGGCTTTGATGATACGGCGGAACTGTACGACCTGGACCCGCAGGAGGAAGTGCTTCTGACCGGACTTCTGATCATGGCAGACTGGATCGCCAGCAATACGGAATACTTCCCCCTGATCCCGGTAGAGGAGCTGGGCAGCATGGAGGATTACCCGGCGCGGGTGGACAGGGCTTGGGAAAAGCTGGCCCTGCCCTTTCCGTGGGAGGCACAGCCGGGCATCGCAGACCCGCAGGAGTTTGCGGTGCGGTTCGGCTTTGCGCCCAATGCGGTGCAGAGGGCTGTTCTGGAAGCTGCAGATACCGCAGCGGAACCGGGCATTCTGATTTTGGAAGCACAGATGGGCGTGGGTAAAACCGAGGCGGCGCTGGCCGCTGCGGAGGTCATGGCCAGCCGGTTCGGGCTGGGTGGTGTCTTTTTCGGGCTGCCCACACAGGCCACGGCAAACGGCATCTTTCCCCGGCTGCTTGGCTGGGCAGACACGCAGTCTGAGGAGACGCTGCTGCAGGCTATAAAGCTGGCGCACGGCATGGCAGAACTGAACGAGAACTATTTGCGGTTACAGGGGCGCGGGGTGCAGCTGGAGGAAGATGCGCAGGAAGAGCATCAGGTGCAGGTACACCAGTGGTTTCGGGGAAACAAGCAGGCACTGCTGGCAAACTTCGTGGTTGGCACAGTGGATCAGCTGCTGCTGGCGGCACTTGCCCAGAAGCACGTTATGCTGCGGCATCTGGGGCTTGCGGGCAAGGTGGTCATTATTGATGAGTGCCACGCCTACGATACCTACATGAACTGCTATCTGGACCGCGCACTGGAATGGCTGGGCTGGTACAAGGTGCCGGTCATTCTGCTGTCGGCCACCCTGCCCGCCCGGCGGCGCACAGAGCTGGTCGAGGCCTACCAGCAGAAAAAGGCCGCCCCGGACGCTCCGTGGGAAACCAGCTGCGGCTATCCGCTGCTGACATGGACGGATGGCGCAGAGGTAAAGCAGACGGCCATCTCATCGGATGCACCCGGTCAAACGGTGCAGCTGACTACGCTCACAGAGCCGGAGCTGCCCGCGCTGCTGCGCCAGAAACTGGTCGAGGGCGGCTGCGCGGGGGTAATCGTAAACACGGTCAAAAAAGCGCAGAAGATCGCACAGCTGCTGCGGGAAAGCCTGCCGGACAAAGAGGTGCAGCTGTTCCATGCGCAGTTCCTGATGCCGGACCGCGCAGCGCGGGAAAACCAGCTGATGGCACGCGTCGGCAAGGGCTCTGCACCGGAGTGCCGGAATGACCTGATCGTGGTGGGCACGCAGGTGATGGAGCAGTCGCTGGACATTGATCTGGACGTTCTTGTCACAGAGCTTTGCCCCATGGATCTGCTGCTGCAGCGCATTGGACGGCTGCACCGCCACCACCGCAGCCGCCCCGCTCCGTTGCAGCAGGCCTGCTGCGCGGTGCTGGACACCGGGGAAGATGCCTTTGACGCGGGCAGCGAGGCGGTATATGGACGGTGGCTGCTCTGGCGCACCCGGAACTTTCTGCCCCGGAGCATCAGGCTGCCGGAGGAGATCTCTCCGCTGGTGCAGCGGGTCTACGGCTGGGAGCGGGAAGCCCCCGGCGGAGCACAGGGCGAGGAAATGCGCTCCATATATGAGCAGACGCAGGAGAAAAAGAAAGCACGCGCCGAGGCATACCTTGTGCCGCAGCCGGAAACGCACCGGCTGGCGCAGCTGAATACGCTGGACGACTGGATGCAGAACGAGGGCGCCCGCTCCGACCCGGCAGCCCGGGCGGCAGTGCGGGACGGCGACCCCTCGGTGGAGGTGCTGGTAATGCAGCGTCGGGCAGACGGCAGCATCCACTTTCTGCCGTGGCAGGAGGGCGGCAGTGCCGTAGCTGCCGACAGCCCGCCCCTGCCGGAAACGGCACTAAAGATCGCCCGGCAGAAGCTGCGGCTCCCGGCGGTGTTCGGCAAGGCGTGGAAGGTGGATAGGGTCATCCGGGAGTTGGAAGCGGACAACCGCAGCCGCCTTGCGGCGTGGCAGCTGTCGCCGCTGCTGCACGGAGAACTGATCCTGCTGCTGGACGAAAACCTGACTGCCCGGCTTGCGGGCATGGAACTTTGTTATGACCGTGAAAACGGCCTGTATTACCAAAAGGAGAAAACGGATGAAGGAAATTGAATTCAACCTGCTGACCGAACCGTGGATACGGGTGCGGCTGCGGGACAACACGGTGCGGGAGGTGTCCCTGACCGAGGCGCTGGTGTCGGCGCAGGATTATGCGGACCTTGCGGGCGAGATGCCCACCCAGAACGCCGCAGTGCTGCGGCTGCTGCTGGCGGTGCTGTTCACCGTGTTCTCCCGGGTGGATGCAAAGGGAGCGCCCCGCCCGCTGATGCAGAGCGATGATGCACTGGAGCGCTGGAGCGTGCTGTGGCAGCTTGGGCATTTTCCGGCGGCGCCTGTCCGGGACTATCTGGAGCAGTGGAAGGACCGCTTCTGGCTGTTCCACCCGACACACCCCTTCTGGCAGGTGCCGCAGGCAAAGATCGGCACGGAATACGGTGCGGCCAAACTTAACGGTGAAATGTCGGAAAGCAGCAATAAACTCCGGCTCTTTCCTCTGTATGCGGGGCAGAGCAAGGATCAGCTGAGCTATCCGCAGGCGGCGCGGTGGCTGCTGTGTGTGAACGGCTATGATGACACCTCTGCAAAGCCAAAAGGAAAGGGACTTCCGTCCGTAGGAGCCGGGTGGCTGGGCAAGATCGGTTTTATTCAGGCACAGGGTGATAATCTGTACGAGACCCTGATGCTGAACCTGACACTGCTGCGCGACGGCCGGGAATGCTGGGGCGAAAGCAAGCCCTGTTGGGAACTGGAAGCACCAAAGAGCGCGGAACGGACAGAAATTTGCTGCCCGGACAACCCGGCACAGCTGCTCACCCTGCAATCCAGAAGGCTGTTGCTGCACAGGACAGGGGAGAATGTGGATGGGTTCTGTCTGCTGGGAGGAGATTTCTTCCCCAGAGAAAACGTCTTTGCCGAACAGATGACCATCTGGCGCACGATGCCAATCAAGAAAAATGAACCGGTGATGTTTGTGCCCTGCCGTCATGACCCGGCCAAACAATTCTGGCGGGAGTTCCCGGCGGTCTTTTGTCAGGGCAGCGGGCATCGCCCGGGCGTTGTATGCTGGATCGAAAAGTTGCAGGAAAAGAGATTGAAACTTCTGGATCCCCGCAGAAAGGTACATTTCCGTATCTCCGGTGTCCAATATGGCGATAAGGACTTCTTTGTAAATGATTCTTTCAGCGACAGCCTGACCTTTCAGGCAGGGATTCTGGATGAGATAGGGCGTCCATGGCAGAGCCGGATCGTCAGAGAAATCGAGCGCTGTGAACAGACAGCGGCGCTGATCGGGCGTTTTGCACAGGAGCTGGCAATTGCCGCCGGTGACCGGAATGAAAATGCAGGCGGCGCGGTTCGTGCACAATTCTACTTTGCAGTGGATCAGCCTTTCCGGCAGTGGCTGCAGGCGATCGACCCGGAGCAGGACGACCCGGATGAGGCGGCACTGCGCTGGCAGACACGGGCGCGCAGCATCGCGGAAAAGCTGGGAAAGCAGATGGTGATGGAGGCCGGAAACGCCGCCCTGAAGGGACACCGCATTGTGGTGGATAAGGACAAAAAGACCGAGCGCACCATTCTGTATACCGCGCCAAAGGCCTATAATCATTTCCGCGCAAGGCTTTGGGAGATCTATCCCAAAGCAGAACCATAAAGGGGGAGTTGTATGAAAACACAGGATGTCAAACTGTATGCGGCGCAGCAGCTGCACAGGCTTCAGGCTCTGCCGGACAACCAGCGGCGGGCAGAACTGGCAAAGCTGCGGCGGGGTATCGGCCACGCACCCGGCGAGCTGCCGGAACTGTGGGGAAGTTTTTTGCTGGGAATGCCGGAAAGCTTTCAGGGCCGCAGTGCTCCCTCGGCGGCAGAGTGGGCGGTCTACCTCGCCCTGACCCTGTATGCTATGCATCAGCAGGGGAACGACCGCCCCATGAACTGCCCCGGCAACACGCTGGGGCGTGCGGTGCGGCAGCTGGCAGAGCGGAGCAGTGCCGGACAGGACTGGACCGAGGCCAGTGTGCTCCGGCGGTTCAATGCGCTGGCCACCGCAGAAGAAATTACCGAGATCAGCCACCATCTGCGGGGCATGATCCAGCTGTTGAGCACGGCAAAGGATGGCGGCATCCCGCTGGACTATCCGCAGCTTGCGGCAGACCTGTATGAATTGCAATGCACCGACCCGCGGTATGCACAGATTCCCGCCAATGTCCGTCTGCGGTGGGGGCAGGATCTGTACCGCGACCCGAAGCCTGCACCGGAAGAGAAAGAAAAGGAGAATTGATCATGAATAAGCGCCTGTATGTTGATTTCCACATTTTGCAGACCGTCCCGCCCAGCTGCATCAACCGGGACGATACCGGCAGCCCCAAAACGGCAGTGTACGGCGGTGTGCTCCGCGCCAGAGTTTCCTCACAGGCATGGAAGCACGCCATGCGCGCAGCCTTTGCGGAGAATGCTCAGCTGGACGTGGGCAAGCGCACCAAAAAGGTTGCCGATCTGGTGAAGGAGCAGATCCTTCCACTGGCTCCGGATGCGGACAAGCTGGCAAAGAAAGCGCTGGAGAATGCGGGCATCAAGTTCGATGAAAAGAGCAAGAAGGATGATACGGTCACCAAGGCGCTGTTCTTCATGAGCACTGCGCAGGCAAAGGCGTTGGCAGAGCTGGCTGTGGAGGGCTCTGCGGATAAAAAGCAGTATCGGGATGCCCTGAAAGCAGCGCCCTCGATGGACATGGCGCTGTTTGGCCGCATGGTGGCAGATGACCCTTCTCTGAACTATGACGCCGCTGCGCAGGTGGCGCACAGCATCTCCACCCATGCCGTGCAGAACGAGTACGATTACTTTACCGCCGTGGATGACTGTCAGGCAGAGGACAACGCCGGTGCAAGCCATCTGGGCACGGTGGAGTACAACTCCTCCACCTTGTACCGCTATGCTACGGTGAACGTGATGGAGCTGGCCGGGCAGCTGGGCGCAGAGCAGGCAGCGGAAACGGTGCGGGCCTTTGGTGAGGCGTTCCTCTTCTCCATGCCCACCGGCAAGCAGAACACCTTTGCAAACCGCACTCTGCCGGATGCGGTATATGTGACCCTGCGGGAGGATCAGCCGGTGAACCTGTGCGGCGCATTCGAGCGTGCCGTGCCCCGCAGTGCGCAGGGTTACGCCGCGCCTTCCAAGGCGGCACTGGCACAGTATGCGCAGCAGATGTACAGCAGCTTTGCCGAGGCCCCGGCGCAAAGCTTTACCGTGGGCAGCGGGCTGGAGGAACTGGCTCCGGCGCAGACGGCAAAGGCTATGCTGGACGCACTGGAAAAGGCTGTCCGGGATGCACTTGCCGGAAATGAGGTGGGGTAATGGCAACGCTGTTGCTTCGGCTGGCAGCGCCTTTGCAGGCGTGGGGCGCGGACTCTAAATTTGAGACCCGCAAGACGGGCCGTGAACCCACCAAGAGCGGCGTGATCGGTCTTTTGGCGGCAGCTCTGGGGCTGCGGCGGGACGAGCGCGAAGCACTGCTCCGATTGACCGGGCTGCGGTTCGGCGTCCGCGTGGAGCGGGAAGGGCAGCTGCTGGTGGACTACCACACGGCAAAGACGCAGGACGAAAAGGCCTCTTATGTGACCTACCGCCATTATTTGCAGGATGCCGTGTTTCTGGCCGGGATCGAAAGCACCGACACCGCCCTTTTGCAGCAGCTGCAGCAGGCACTGCTGCACCCGGCGTTTCCGCTGTATCTCGGCCGCCGCTGCTGTCCGCCTACCCTGCCGCTCTGTCTGGGAGTACGCCCGGGCAGCTTGCAGGAGGTGCTGCAAGCGGAACCGCCCCTGTGTCCGGGACGGCAGAGCCGGATCTTATTGGACGCCGACCCGCTGGAGCCGGGCACGGCTCCGCAGCGGGATGTGCCGGTGAGCTTTGACCCGCATCATCGGCAGTACGGCTACCGCTCGGTACGGGAGCTTTGGCAGAAGATGCCGGACAGCCCGGAGACTACGGAGCACGATCCGTTCCGGGAATTGTAAAAAGGGGGCGAGAGAATGTATTTATCACGGGTAGAACTAGATCCCACCCGCCGCAGCACCATGGCTGCGCTGTCGGCACCGCAAAAACTGCATGGCGCAGTGGAAAGCGCTTTTGCAGGGGAGCGCCGCCGCAGGCTGTGGCGGTTGGATCGTCTGGGAGAGCGGCTGTATCTGCTGCTGCTCAGCGAGGATGCACCGGAGTTGACCGGCGTGGTGGAGCAGTTTGGCACCGGAGCGGCTGCGGAGACCCGCAGTTACGACCCGCTTTTGCAGCGGGTGGAGCCGGGCATCTGCTGGCAGTTTCGGCTGACTGCAAACCCCACCAAAAGCTGCAAAGACCCCCAAAACCCCGCAGTGCGGGGAACCGTGGCCGCACATTGCACAACACAGTACCAGAAGCAGTGGCTGTTGGAGCGCGCTGAAAAGCACGGCTTTGCCCTGCGGGAGGAGGAATTTACCGTGACCCGGGTGCAGTGGCAGCATTTTGCCAAGCACGGCACCCGGCCGGTGACCCTGCTGGCAGTGACCTATGAGGGTGTTTTACAGGTGACCGATGCAGAGCAGTTCCGGGCGCTGCTGTGTCAGGGCATAGGGCGCGGCAAGGCCTATGGCCTTGGACTGATGACCGTTATGCGCGGAGGAAACTGAGAGGGACGAGATGCCGGGCATGATCCGGCCGGACCTGCAGGCGCTGCCGCAGCATTTTCAGCTGGCAGAAAAAGTGGAGCATCGCGCCCTGCCGGACTGCCGTCTGATACAACAGGTTTATTGCAAACTGAAGGAAACAGCGGTACAATAGCAACAGGAGACACGGTGCTACGGGACCTTTTTAGTCTTTTCCCCGCATACGCGGGGGTGATCCTTGCGGTTCGTTTTGTACGATTAGCGTTCGCGCCTTTTCCCCGCATACGCGGGGGTGATCCCATGTGATAGTGTGGTCTTGCTGTCTGCTCTCCCTTTTCCCCGCATACGCGGGGTTGATCCTATGCATATGGCTGACTGCAAGCGTCAGGTGGCCCTTTCCCCCGCATACGCGGGGGTGATCCCACAACACAGGGGTAGAATGCCATGGTGTCGCGCTTTCCCCGCATACGCGGGGCTTACCAAAAGACCCCTCGCAAGGTTTTGCGTGAGCGCCTGAAAAAGCACCCCTAAAGCAAACGAACCGCCCCGGTTTCCGTGATGGAAGCCGGGGCGGTTTTGTATGCAGGAGGCGGGAGCAAGGGCAGTTCCTCCGACCTTGCGCTTTCTGGCGTTTCAGGGAAAAATGCGCAAACAAAAAGCAGGCAGTGTCGTGGAAAGGAGGAGGAAAGCGACACTGCCTGCTGTATAGGAACCCCTGAACATTGCGGCTTGGTCAGGAGGGATTTGGTAGTCTGTCCGCCGTTCTGGCTGTTGCCTCGCATAGAAACGGGAGACAGTTTTTTATGGGCCTGCGGTGCGCCGCTGCTGCGGCCGCACCCGCAGGGAAATGTGCCTGCATGGGCTTTTGCGGGGAGAACCTTTCGGAGGTTATGGGGGATGTCCGTTCCGTTCTCCCTGAGTGCACCCTTATTATGCCAGACAATCGTGGCAATTCTTTGTGGTAATTTTGAACAGTTTGCAAATAAACGCCTTGCCCATGAAAAAAGACTGCTGAAAAGTCCGCACATTTCAGCAGTCTGAATCTGTAATTTTTCTGCGTTACACCCCAAAGAATTCCTTGGCGATGTCGGCGCTGCGCTTGGCGTCCTTTGCGTACCAGTCCGCGCCGATCTTTTCGGCGTATTCCGGGGTCAGCACGGCACCGCCCACCATGATCTTGCAGTCCAGCTTAGCGGCGCGCAGGGCGGCGATGGTCTCCTCCATGCTTTTCAGGGTGGTGGTCATCAGTGCCGAAAGGCCTACCAGATGCACGTCCTTTTCCCGCACGGTGTCCACCACCGTCTCCACCGGCACATCGCGGCCCAGGTCAATGACCTCAAAGCCGTAGTTCTCCAGAATCACCTTGACGATGTTCTTGCCGATGTCGTGCACGTCGCCCTTCACGGTGGCCAGCACGATGCGGCCCTTGCTGGCGCTGCCCTCGCCCTTCTGGGCAATGACGTTCTTGATCTCCTCAAAGGCGCTCTGGGCCGCACTTGCGGCCTGCAGCAGCTGCGGCAGGAACAGCGTGCCCTTCTCGTACTTGGCGCCCACGATGTCCAGCGCCGGGATCAGTGCTTCGTCCACCACTTCCAGCGGCTGCTTTTCGGCCAGCAGTGCCTTGGTCTGGGCGGCGGCATCGCCCTTCAGGCCCTTTTCCACTGCCTTCATCAGTGGAGCGTAAGGGCCGGTAAGCTCTGCGCTCTCACCGGATGCGGATGCCGAAGCCGCCGGTACCGCCTGCGCGGCCTGCTTGAGGGCCACCGAGGCGGGCACGCGGTCGGCATAGCGCTCAATGTATTTGGTGCTCTGCTGGTCTCGGTTGGTCAGCACGTTGTAGGCGTACACTGCCGCCATCATGTCCTCGCTGGAAGGGTTCATGATGGCAAGGTCAAGGCCCGCATACATCGCCATGGTGAGGAAGGTGGTGTTCAGGTACGGGCGGCAGGGCAGGCCGAAGCTGATGTTGGACACACCCAGAATGGTGCGCACCCCCAGCTCTTTTTTGCAGGCTTCCCGCGCC
>ENA-OZGB01001718-OZGB01001718.1-human-gut-metagenome-genome-assembly--contig:-NODE-1718-length-9830-cov-10.870179_pt1 | contig 9830 bp, 9 predicted proteins | sample MGYA00245113_ERZ653651 | MGnify/ENA primary metagenome ERZ653651 (study PRJEB26926, sample SAMN06165095) | human gut metagenome | biome: ENVO:00009003; feature: ENVO:2100002; material: ENVO:00002003... | reverse complement strand
CGGCTGACCGCGGCAACCTGGAGTTTATGCTGCCTGACCGCCGGGAGGCCAATTTTGCCGGCGGCAAGTCTCCGGAACAGTTCAATTACATTTCCGTACGCGGTACCGCCATTCTTGAAAAGCGTCTGCGTGCCCTGATGTGGGCCGAGCTGCACGAACTCATGGACGAAAACAAGCACCTGCACGGAATCGAGTTTAAGGAAACCGTTTTTACCTTCCTGAAAAAGTATGATATCTCTTCCATTCAGGAAGACGGGCTGCTGAAAAACTACCAGCGGTGGCGGGACAGTTTCAGGCGTAAGAAGAAAAGGGCGTATAACCGAAAAAAAGTGTAAAAAAGCAAGTTATTTTTTACCTACCAACTGTATCTGTTTGTCCTTTTTTGTCCGGTTTTTGGCTGAAAAACGTCCGAAAAATGCTGAATGTTTGATTATCAATACTTTATATCTGTAATTATGTCAAGAAAGTTAATATCCGCCGCCCATAGCCTGCAACTGGTTCCCGTTTACAACATTATCCATTTTGGCGTCGTGCTCTCGAAAGTCGTTATCCGCTCTATCGGAAAACCTGATATTCTTATGATCGTACCGGGAACCTTAAAACCGGGTGACAGCAAAAATGAAGACGTCTATACTAAAAAACATACCTTCAAGCTTGCCGACGTGTCGCAAAATAAGACGCTTTACCTGGAAAACCTGAAAGCGACGCCCTTTGTCGCCCTCTATACTGACGAAACGGGTAACACCCGTGTTTCCGGTTCTCCCGATTACCCGCTTACCTTTTCTTTTGAGATCGGCGGGGGCCTGTATAACTGCACCCTGTCCGGTACGGGTCCGGGCGTTGATGCGTTCCTGTAGGTTCCTTTCAGTCCTTCTCTACCTATTATATAGGCGTTTTCTTTGCCGTAAAAAAGAGAACGTGGACAAAATACAGGAGATTTTTACAGCACCTTGGGCAATCGCTGATAATGATTATTACCGGTTGCTTTCCTTACTTGTGCCGTGTGTTGCAGCCGGCAACCTGGATGCGATCGAAAAACGGCTCGACAATAATAAAATAACCGCCTACGCTACTACGCCTTACCTTGCCAACCGGTGGGAACTGGACGATGAGACATTGCCGGCTGACAGTGTGGCCGTCATTATCCTGGAAGGCACCTTGTATTCCTGGGAGACTTACCGCCTGGAAAAGCAGCTCCGGGATGTTTTCGATAATCCTAAGATTTGCGGTGCGGTACTCTGGATCAATGGGCCGGGCGGTATGGTCGCACATGTGGACCTGGCGGCTAAAATGATTGCCGAATCTTCCAAGCCTATAGCTACCTATGTGGCCGGTACCATGGGGAGTGCCCATTTCTGGCTGGGAACCGCCGCCGGTAGAACCTTTATCGCTTCCCCTATGTGTGAAGTCGGTTCCGTCGGGATCATGCTTACTTACCAATCTTTTAAGGAATATTTTAGGAAACAGGGCATTGATTACCGGGAAATCTATCCGGATAGTGCCGATCTGAAAAACTATGAAACCCGCGCGATTGAAAAAGAGAACAACGAAGAGCCTATAAAACAACGTCTGGCAGTCATGCACCGTATTTTCTGTGATGCGATCAGTCGGAATCTGGGTATTGCCTACGATCCGGAACTTCCCCTTTTCCGGGGACAGATATTCACCGGCGACGTAGCCGTGGCAAACGGTTATATAGACCAGTTCGGCACGCTGGAAGACGCTGTAAAGTGGGTACTGGCACAGGCCACCGTCAGAAAAGTAAATGAGATGTATAACATATAGTATTAACTTCAAAATTTTGTATATATGAAATTTAAGAGCTTTTCCGCTCACATTCTGGCCCTGCTGGGTCTGTCGGAATGGAGCAAGGTAGAGGACAAAAACTCTATCACGGTCGAGGAAGTGGCAAAACTGAAAAATTACGGTTTTACCGAAAAATTCCTCACGGACTTTAAAGCGTCCCTCGAAAACGATTTCCAGGACGAATCCGAAGACGGGAACCAGGGAGAGGAAACCGAGGAACCTAAAACTACCGCTTTCCTTCGTGGTTTGTTGGGTGACACTGCGGCACGTCTGACACAAGCGCAGGAACAGCTTGAAGCCTTGCAGACGCAACAGCGTGACGAGAACCGGAACAACACCGCGTTAATTGCCAAGAAGGACGCCGAAATAACAAAGCTTTCCGGTATTATCGCTCAACTTTCGGCCGCTGCGGAAGATGATCCGGGCAAAGGGAAACAACACAACGCCCAGGCGGACGGTAAAGGGAAATTCAATCTCCAGGACGAAAAGCAGCTGGGGGGCTTGCAGGGTGAAATGTTCTCACTGGAGGACCGCCCGTATAACCTTCGCGCTAAAGCTGCGTTAATGGAGGCTGCCGGTTTTGAAATGATCGCTCTTCCGAAAGCAAGTTCCATTGACTACAGCCGTTTGAAGGAGGACCTCGGGGCCTTTTACCGTATTCCCTGGCAGCAGCGTTTGCAGTCGTTTTTAATGGAACTTCCTTCCATTGAAAGTATTTTCCCGCTTGAATCCGGTTATCAGGATTTGGCTACGCTGGTTAATATCTGGCTGGGTGAGTTTTCACAGGCCGGTAATGAGGAATCCGACTTCGATAAGGTGACTAAAGGTTCCTACGAGTTCGACGATGAAACCCTGCGCATGTTCAACGTGATGTTTGCACACCGTTTCAAAAATTTAAAGGCCCTGGAGAAAACTTGGATCGGCACTTTGAACAAGGAAGGTTCAAACCCTATCAAGTGGTCTTTTATCGAGTATATCCTGGCCGAAACCGCCAAAAAGTTGCATAACGAGCGTGAACAACGCCGTATTAACGGAATCCGTAAGGACCCGAATCTGAACGAACCCGGCAAAGCACTTGCTGCAGCTGACGGACTGTATGAGTTCCTGAACAAGAAAGTGAACGGACATACCGATATCAATAACGGAAAACTCGTTTACCAGATCAAGCCGTTCGAATTGGGGGAAATTACCGAAGCAAACATCGGTGAAAAAGTGTACAAGGGTACTTCCATGATCCCGGCGGTTCTTCGTGACAGCGGTAACCTGGCACTTTATATGCCTTCGCACTTTATTGTATTGTATCATAAATACAATGAATTGCATTACGGGCAGAACCAGGATTACAAGGCTAACATCATGTATGTGAAGGAATATCCGGCGGTGAAGATTATTCCGGTTCCCAATGCTGACAACCACCACCGTATCTTCTGGACGTTTGAAGGTAACATTAAAACCTACGAGGATAAGCCGGGTGAAATGACGGCTTTCAACCTGGAGCAGGAAGACTGGAGCCTGAAAGTCTGGAGTAACTGGCGTGAAAGTATCTGGGCTATTGCCGTGGGATTCAAGTACACCAAGAAAGAAGATATGGACTATACGCGCCAGATGATCTTCTGTAATGAGTATGACCGCCCGGCGTCTTACTTCGTGGATGCTGACAAGGACAAGAACCCGTCGGCCAAACTTCATACATCCATTGTTACCGTAGCCAATACGGCCGAATTTACGATTACCGATATTGAAGACGCTCCGGTAGGTGCGGTTATTTCCCTGAAATGCGGAAGCGTGGATAAGGGTGTTAAGATCGAGAAAAGCGGAAATTTTGAACTTATTTCCGATGCTTGGCAGCCTGGTAAGGGGGACGTTATCAAACTGATGAAACGTGCCGACGGTAAATTTATCGAGATTGGCCGCGAAAGCGGTTCTTCCGATGCGTTGCAGTTTGCGCCGGATGAAACGACACCTTCTTTGCTTGACGGTGAAGTATTCGTTACCGGTGTAAATACAAAGGCAACGGCAATCACTAACTTTACCGATGCGGAAGCCGGAATCGTTTACACGATTTACGGAAACGGTTCTGAAAATGCTTCTACCATTGCCAGCGGTGGAAACTTTGTTTTAACCGAAGCTATAACGCTTTCCGAAGGCAAGTTCATCAAATTGGCGAAAGCCGCTGACGGTAAATTCTACGAAGTGGCAAGAGGCTAAATTAATCGGAAGGGGTACTTTATCCCTTCCATTTTATAACCTTATAAATCATTAAGTTATGACATACGTAAAAGCAAGCGTAAGAAGGCCAGCCGGCAATCCCGGTAACGGTATTCAGCCCAAGGATCAGCTCGTAATTTACGACGTTGACGATATTCTTTCTTTTCCGCCAAGAAACGAGGCCGGCGTGGTTATCGAGGAGGATATCGTAATGAAGGCGGGGCGTTATGCAATCAGTATTTACCTGACACCCGGTACCGCTGAAATCAGTTCCAACAGTGACGGGGAAACCGATGCCGAAGGTTATACGCCTTCCGTTAAGTTCAATCATCCCGGTAATGAACAGGAGATTCGCGAGTTTAAGACAAACTGGCTGTCTAAAAAATGTATCGTTGTGCTCCGTTATTGTAGCGGAAAGCCTGCCGATCTGATTGGAACGCCCTGTAACCCGTGTAAGTTATCCGTTTCTTACACCGGTTCCAATGAATCGAATACGAACGAACTTACTTTCACCCAGATCAGCAAGGGGGATGATATCGCCATTTACCGGGGTACCGACACCCTGGAAGAACCGGTGGCCGTAGTGGAAGCCGGGGCCACAGATATAGATTACCAGACGGACGGGCAGTACCAGCTTTCCGCAGGTGCGGCCAAAATAGCCGGTGTTACCGGTGGAAGTCATGGATCGGTAATTACCCTTATGGGATGTTCGGGCGTTGCGCCAACAGTGGAAAAAGGCGGTAATTTCCTTCTGAAAGGCGGTAAGACGTTTACCGCTTCCGAAGGTTCCCAACTGACATTGCGGGCGTTTAACGACGGTTCGGAGGCTATGAAATGGATTGAACAAAGCCGTTATGAGGCGTAAGTAAACGGCTTTAATATCATTCAAAGGGTGACCGGCAGCACATGCCCGGCCACCCTTTGTCCTTTTTGGGGGTAATTGCCTTTTTTTTCTTTGTATCATCAAATTTTATATAGTATGAAACAGGAAATTATTACCTATCTGGCCGGTCCGCGTAACTTTATTCAAGGCGTGGAACTGTACGAGAAATACGGTATCAACCGTATGCTAAAGAAGTCATTTCGCCGGCAGGGAGAAACGGAAACGATGAAGGCCATTCTTTTAGAGGAACTACGGAAGCTGGCCGGGCTTTCCGAACGTGAATTTAAGACGATCCGGCGCAACTCCAAACAGCCGGCCGCGGTAAAAATGGAACCCGTCCGACAGGAACCCCCAAAAATGCCGGTAAAATACAGCGATGATTTGCTGCTGGAACTTGCCGAATCTTTCGGTGTCAGCGTGGAAGAACTCGTTTCGTCCGATTTCCGGGATAAGGTTCTTTCCATGGATGAAAATGCCGACCGTGTGGAAGAGCTGGAAGAGGAACTGGAAGAGGCGGAGAAACGATACAAGGCGGCTCCGGAAACCGTAACCAAAATGATACGTTTCCGCGAGAAATTTACCTTCCTGAACTCTCCGGATTGCCCCGACATTCTGAAAATACTTGTTTCCGACATGTTCACCGCATACGGGAAGTATAAGGAGGCTTTCGCCCGTCTGGAGGTTACGCCGGATGATGTCAGTTCACTTTCTACAGCACAGGAAGCGCAGGCGGTTGTGGAAAACTTCATTGCTAACCGCGAAATGTGGGACGAGCTGGAATATTACCGGGAAAACGGAAAGATTCTGGGTAAATGTGAGAAGGTAAAAAGTTTGTCCGTCCGTAAGGGTGTCGAGAACCTTTCGGATATCGACATACAAAAGGCATTGAATAACGCCCGTGCCAACCTTTCAAAGAACAAGGCGAAGTTGGAACAGGCCGGGGATGATGAGAAGAAGAAAGCGAGTGCCCTTGCACTGATCCAAAAGTGGGAGACTACACAAAAGGCCATAGAGGAAGAAATCGAGGCGCGAAAAAAAAAGTAGTTGAACTTATTGCCACTTTGACAGGAAAACGGCAGCGGCTCATGAAGGACCGGGGCCGTTTTTCTCACCCTTGCGACCGCTCGGAGCTGGGGCACCAGCTCAAGACATTAACCCTCCGGATAGAAAAAGAAGAAAGCCGGCTTAAACAACTTTCCAATGATAACAAACCAAATTTATAACGAGGATTGCCTGGAGGCGTTGAAACGTGTTCCGGACAATTCTGTAGATTGTATAATAACCGATCCGCCTTATTTCCTGGGAATGACACATAACGGGCAGAAAGGCAGTTTTAAAGATTTGTCTATCTGTAAACCCTTTTACCGGGATTTGTTTCAGGAGTTTAACCGGGTGAAGAAACCCGGTGCTTGCGTGTATTTTTTTACGGACTGGCGCGGATATGCTTTTTATTATCCGTTGTTTGACTTGTATTTAGGCGCGTCAAACATGCTCGTTTGGAATAAACAGTCGGGGCCGGGTAATCATTACGCCTTTATACATGAACTTATTTTGTTTCATTGTGGAAAGGGTGTTTCTATTGGTGCCACAAACATAATAGATAATATCCGTTCTTTTGCGTCCGGTGCTAAACTGGTAGAAGGTGAAAAGGTTCATCCCACGCAAAAACCGGTAGCGTTGATCCGTAAACTGATTGAAGACAGTACAAAGCCGGGCGATCTGATCCTGGACACTTTCGGCGGTTCCGGTACTACGGCCGTGGCATCCATTGAAAGCGGCCGGAACTTTGTTTTAATGGAACAGGACGAAATTTATTATTTCACGGCACAGAAACGAATAAAAGATGCGTATGAACGATTTAACGGTGGTAGATAGTATTTACCTGGATGCGCAGCAAAAAGAGGATGTACGGCGTTTGTCTTCTTTAGGGTATTCCCCGAAAGACATAGCCGTTTCCCTGGGGCTTTCTCCGGAAAATGCCGGGCTTTTTGTCCGGGATGCGGAAACGGTGGGAACTTCTGTTAACTTCCTGATCCGGGAAGGGATTCTCGTAGCACGTGCCGCCCCTGAAATAAAACTCCATGAAGCGGCGGAAGGTGGAAACGTGGAAGCTATAAAACAGCTGGAGGCCGTACGGAAAAGACATACTTTTGAACGTTTAATCGAACAAATGGATGACGACGAATTTAATTAAGCCCTCACGAATAGACTTTGACAAGGTGGATATCAACCAGATTCAAAGGATTCTTTCTACCGGTACGCTGGAAGCACTCGCGCCCGATGAAAGGGAATATTACAGCCTTATGGAAATGGTACGGGGCCTTCGTGCCCGTATGCGTATAAATGGCAAGTTGGTGACAAAGGCCGGTATCATCCGCCTTTTAAAGTCGGAGCCTTACGGCCTTTCGGACTGGATGGCCCGCCAGGTGTACGCCGACAGTCTCAATTTCTTTTATACACAGGATAACGTACGCCCGCAAGCTTTCGCCAACCTGTATGCGGAAAAGGCCGAAAATTGGGCGAATACCGTCTTTCTTATGGGTAATGTAAAGGAGGCTAAGAACCTTCTGAAACTGGCGGCGGAACTTCGCGGATGTTATAAGGACCAACAGACCGAAATACCGGAGGAACTGCTTTCACAGAAAAGCACGGTTATTTATACTACCAGCCGTAAGGATCTGGGTGTTCCTGAAATCGACCGTAAGGAATTGGAAGAGTTTATCGACGCGATACCGGAAATTCCTGTTATTGTACGTGATAATATAAAAGAGGATGCGCGTATTAAAGCTTTTGATCTGAAAAAACGTATGTTGTATGATATCAAAGAGTTCGGGGAAGATAACGAAGGTGAGTAACGCCGATGATGTAGAAATAAAATACGGTCATATAATCCAGGTTCTGACGGACTGGATCGATACTACTATCCTTGTATCTATTGACGGCCGCGGTATGGCTAAATCTACCGTTATACAAGCCAGGCGTTCCGCCCGGTGTGTGGAAGAAATGCCCGGCGGTGCGTTCGCTTTTGTTGCCAATACCTACAGTAACCTGGAAGATAATATAATGCCGGCCGTACAGAAGGGCTGGCAACTTATGGGCCTGATCGAAGGGGTACACTATGTAAAAGATACCCGCCCGCCTGAATCCTGGCGGCGTAAATGTTCGGTTATCGTAGATGATTACAAGCATGTTTATAGCTTCTGGAACGGATGTGTTATTTTCATGGGATCACTGGATAACCCTTCATTGCTTGCCGGAAAGTCTGTAATACATTTGTTTTATGATGAAGCGAAGTACGATAAGGAAATGAAAGTAAACCGCGCTATGCCTATTCTTCGCGGTGATGCGATCACTTACGGACATTCCCATTTGTTCCTGGGAATAACCATTACTACCGATATGCCGGATATCGACGAAAACGAGTACGACTGGTTTTTCCGGTATGTCAAGCAAATGGACCCGGAACGGATCATTAAAATAGTGCAGGCGGCAAGTGTACGTAATGACTTGATAATTTCCCTTTTACGGGAACAAAGAAAGAACAGGCCTTCCCCCTTGAAACTGAAACGTTTGAAACGGGATATCGAATATTACGATCGTGCTTTGTTGAAGTTGAGAAAAGGGCAGACGTTCTTTCTTAACGCTTCTTCATTCGCTAACGTTGAGATACTTACGATAGAGTATTTAAAGCGGTTGTATAATGGTACGCTGGAGCTTCACGAATTTAAAAAGTCGGTGGTTGGTATGCGTCCCGGTCTTCGCAGGGATTTACGTTTCTATGTGTTGTTCGGTGAAGGACATAAGTATTATAACGGTACCATGTCCGGGGAAGCCGCTTACAGCTCGCGGGAACTCCGGTACTTGCACCATGATAAAGCGATTGAAGGCGGTATGGACTTTGGTAATATGCTTTCTTTGGTGATCGGTCAGCCGGACGGTGCTTATTACCGGGTACATAAGAACTTTTTTGAGATACCGCCGGGCTGGTTCCGGGAGATCGCCGACCAGTTCCTTACTTTCTTCCAGAACCATGAGTATAAAGAACTTGATTTGTATTATGACCGTGCAGGTAATAACTTTGAGAAGCAAAAGGAAGATTACGCGGGTAAGATAAAAGACGCCATAGAAAAAGACGGCAGCGGGAACCGTACCGGCTGGATCGTAAACCTGAAAAGCCGTAAACAGGCAGTTATCCGGCAGGATGCGGAATACGACTTTATGCAGGAACTTATGGGCGGTACCAACAAGAACCTGCCTATCCTGTTGGTTGATGCGTTGAATTGTAAAGAAATGGTTAGTTCTGTAGAAAAGGCAAAGGCAGAAATCAAATACCGGGGTAACTCTAAAGTAGTGTTCAAAGTGAAGAAGTCCGAAAAGCTGGCACCGAAAAAACTACCGATGTTATCCACCAACTTCTCCGACGCTTTCAAATACTTACTGATGCGCCCCGGCTGGATAGCTTTAGTACGAGGCAAGCGGACGCTGCAGGCCGATTCGTTTGTAGATCAATGGATAGAGAACAGGCACAAAAGGTAATTGCCTTGTAACGCTGGAAATTCGGTTTTCCGGCGTTTTTTGTGTTACCAGGTTACGGGTACCCCTTCCAAGAGGTCATATTTCACCTTTTAGGGGGAGGGCAACTGCTTTCCGACTTCTGAGCGGCTCGGTCTTCGGAAGGTGTCATTTTTTTAGTTTTTGAAATTTTCTCCGGTTTTTGACTGTTTTTCAGTCGTTTATCTGCATTTAGACCAAAATTTTACGCGAAAAAGCGCGTTTTTTATGCGTTTTTACTCGTTTTTTACCCGTTTTTGGGTGAATTACCGTGTATTTTTGGGCGGTTGCCTTTCGTTTTTGATTGATTTTGGGGTAATATTTTTTATAAATGTATATATTTAAGTACTTTTGCAATCGTCAAAATTACACTGCATATATA
>ENA-OZGB01001696-OZGB01001696.1-human-gut-metagenome-genome-assembly--contig:-NODE-1696-length-9944-cov-4.874507_pt1 | contig 9944 bp, 7 predicted proteins | sample MGYA00245113_ERZ653651 | MGnify/ENA primary metagenome ERZ653651 (study PRJEB26926, sample SAMN06165095) | human gut metagenome | biome: ENVO:00009003; feature: ENVO:2100002; material: ENVO:00002003... | reverse complement strand
AGATTAGCTGCAGTCTCGTGGGCTCGGAGATGTGTATAAGAGACAGATACGATAGAGGCTCTGGCAGCCAGCGGTGTTTACGAAGAAACCGCCGTTTCAGACAATTCGCATAAAGTCGGCGTCTATGACAACAACCAAGCCATTATAAAAGATGAAGAACTCGACCGCACAGGTCATAGCTACCTTAAACATTTCTATGAAAAAAACGAACCTGTCGCCGAAGTTGACGAATTCATCTGAACTTCCTCAAGCCGCTTAACATAAGCGGCTTTTCTATCCATTGAAAACGACTGGCCTTATAGACAATTTTCAAAGCATAAACACAAACCCCCGGGACTCAACATCCCGGGGGCCTGTATTTATGCTTCAGAAGAGCTTAATCCAAGAAATAATTTCTCAGATATTCTTTCAAATCTGCCGTATTGATACGGTGTTGTTCCATAGTGTCACGGTCGCGGACAGTAACGGATTCCGGCTGGTTTTCAATCGTCTCAAAATCAACCGTAATGCACAAAGGCGTTCCGATTTCATCATGACGACGATACGCCTTGCCGATATTTCCCGTATTTTCCAACGCAACGCGGCCAATGCCCAGTTTCAATAGATTTTGCTTAATCTCGTGGCATTTCGCCATAATCTGCTCATTGTTCTTCTTGAGCGGAATAACCGCAACTTTAATCGGAGCCAGATGCTTTTTGAGCTTCAAAACAACCCTGCTGTTGCCCTCGCCCAAATCCTCTTCCTCATAAGCTTCAGTCATTACCGCCAACACCCCTCTGTCAACGCCCATTGACGGCTCAATGACAAACGGAACCACCCATTTGTTGGATGCATCGTCCATAATGCAAAGCTTCTGAGTTGAATCCGGATTCGGATGACAATGCGAAGTCAGGTTCATTTCCTCCTGCGCTTTGGTATGATTACCCAAATCATAATCCGTCCGGTTGGCAATTCCCTCAAGTTCTTCCATACCGTGCGGAAACTGATATTCAATGTCATAACAAGCTTTGGCATAATGGGCCAGGTCTTCCTTCGGCGTGGTGTAAATATTGATATGCTCGCGTTTCAGTCCTTGGTCTTCCCACCATTTAATGCGGGCTTCTTTCCATTGTTCATGCCACTGCTCATCTTCTCCCGGACGCACAAAATACTCCAGCTCGGCTTGCTCAAACTCGCGAACGCGGAAAATAAAGTTACGCGGCGTAATTTCGTTGCGAAAAGACTTTCCGATTTGTGCAATGCCGAACGGCAGCTTGCGGGAAGTTGAATCAACCACGTTCTTAAACTGCGTGAAAATAGCCTGAGCGGTTTCCGGACGCAGATAACCATAAGAAGAACCGTCGTCAACAGGGCCGATAGAAGTCTTAAACATCAGATTAAACGGTCGCGGATCGGTCAAATCGGTAGACCCGCAGTTGGGACATTTGCCGTCCTTAATATGGTCGGCGCGAAAACGGCCTTTGCACTTGCGGCAGTCTGTCATCGGGTCGGAAAAAGTATCTTCATGTCCGGAATAATGCAACACTTTCTGGTTGGTTAAAATAGCCGCATCAAGCCCCTCGACGTCGTCGCGTTCATAAACCATTGAACGCCACCAGGCGGCTTTCAGGTTATTTTTCAATTCCACCCCCAGCGGACCGTAATCATACACGCCCTGTAAACCGCCATAAATATCCGAATTCTGAAAAATAAAACCGCGACGTTTACATAAGGCGACCAACTGGTCCATAGTTGTTGCTACCATCTCAATATTCCTCTTTAAGTAAAATTTTAACTTATTATTTGTATAATGATTATTCTTAAAAAGCAAGTGGAGATAAAACAAAATGGCAAAAAGACCGACAAAAGTAGCATTAATCTACGACTTTGACGAAACCCTCAGCACCGGTTATATGCAAGATTTCTCACTGATTCCGGCTTTAGGCATGAAACCCGACCGTTTTTGGAAAATGGCCAACCAATGGTCTGCCGACCAGGAAGCCGACCAGGTCACCGGCTCTATGTACTACTTTATGAAAACTGCCAAGGAAAAAAAACTCCGCCTGACCCGACAGTTTCTGAAAAAATGCGGACAAAACATCGAATATTTCCCGGGAGTGCGGGAATGGTTTGAGCGCATTAACGAATACGGCAAAAATCTGGATCTCGACATCGAACATTACCTCATTTCTTCCGGCTATGAGGAAATCCTTGCCGGCGCGGAAATCCGCCATTATTTTAAAGATATGTTTGCCTGCAGCTATGCTTTTGATGAACAGGGCGTTCCCGTTTGGCCTGCCCGCGTCATCAACTACAGCATCAAAGTTCAGTTCCTTTCAAAAATAAACAAAGGCCTTTGCAAAATTGACGATGTTGCCGTTAATGAATTTATGCCGACCGAAGAACGTCCTATTCCCTTTGACCGGATGATATATTTCGGCGACGGTATGACAGACATCCCTTCCATGAAACTGGTTAACGAGCGCGGCGGCAACGCCATTGCCGTTTATGCTCCCAAGAAAAGCCATGAACGCAAAAAAGCAATCAAACTTCTCGCCGACAACCGCGTCAACTTTGCCCTGCCCGCCGATTACAGTGAAAACAAAGAGTTAGACAAAGTTATTAAAACCATACTTGATAAGATTGCCACCGAACGCGATTTGGATGTTTTGAAAAATAAAGAAGAAAAGAAAAAGATGCTGCGCCGCACCAAATGCATCTGAAAAGATTATGTACTAAAAAAAGCCTCCGTAACGAAGGCTTTTTTTAGTCATATGGCTTAGAACTTAAATTTCATGTTCACCAGTCCGGAATGATCGGTATAGTCCTTACGGAACTTGCCCTCATAACTGACGGCCATTTCAAGACGGTTGCCGATGTCAAGCGTCAAACCGGCACCGGCTTCCAAACCGAACTTGTCCAGATTTTCGCCCTCAATCTGATAAACCGAGCCGTTAGGCAAGGAAACCACCGAAACCGCATCATCCTGAACAAAATCATAGGTTGCGGCAACATGAACTTCCGGACGAATGCTGAAACCGCGATTGGGGAAGAAATCCTGTTTAATCCGGATTCCGAAAACACCGGTCAAAACGTCATTGGAAACCGCATCAACTCTTTGTCCGATACTATCCTCATAAGCGTCCTGTTTAACGTTGAGATAACGAACGCCAAGCTCGGGAGTAACGTAACCCATTTTATAACCGGTCATAACCTGAGCGCCAAAAGCATTGACGTCATAATCGCCCTTAACCTTAAAGGTGGACACCCTCTTCTCTTCATCATAGCTGGCAAAGCTGTACGAAGCAATCGCGTTCAGGAACCAGCGGTTCGGTTTAAACTCGCCGTAAACAAAACCGGTGTGAGTATCAACGTCGGTATCCCGCAGAAAACCGCTGATGTCACCGTGGGTATAGGCATAACCGATACCGAGTTTCAGGCTGTCGGTCACATAATTGTCAAGACCGATGGCACCGCCGTAAGAATCAATCTCAAACCCTTTGGCCTCTTTGGTGTCGCTCAACTCGGAGTGATTATACAAACCTTGAACCCAAATCGCGTCTTCGCGGTACATGTCGCCGGAAGCCAGCCCGCGGGCATAACGCCCTGCCCGTCCCGGTTTCATCCTCAGAGAAGAGCCACCCTCCAGACGATTCTGCACCGTACTGAAAATCTGATTCGAGTTTTCCGTCGTCAGCGAACGTACCAGAGGAGCTGCGTCCGGCGCCAATGCCGTCAAAGCGTCAACATATTCGGAACCTTGGCCATACTGAGACAAGTAATCCAGTTCGTCATACACTTTGGCCGCTTCGCTGCCATTGGCAAAGTTGTTCCCTTCCAGCCATGCATTCGCCGTATTGGCATTGTTCTCCGTACCGCCGTCCATAATGACAATATCGCCGGCATCCGCTACCTGGGTAACAGCATATTTTCCCTCACCGAGATGGTCAAATTCATATCTGCGGTTAAGGTTAACCCAATCACCATCAACAGTTCCGCTCAAAATCTGAAATTCCTTCGTTTCTCCCTTGTTCACCACATTCTTGTCAATGCTGACATCCAGACCGGCACCTGGTTTAATATCAATTTTTCCGGCATTTAAAATCTGTCCATACTCGCTTTCACTGGCAATACGCAAGGTTAAAGTAGAGTCTCCGGACATTGTCAAATTACCACCGTTCAAATCAAGCTTTCCGGTGCCAAGGCTCAGATAAGATCCGTTCTTAAATGAATTATTACTACCTGCCCCCAAGCGTAATGTATTACCATTCAAAATGCTCAAAACCGATTGACTAATATCTATGCTTCCATTAATAGTAACGTCCGATGAACCGCCGCTGGTACTACCGATGCTGATAGTCGAATACCCCGTAGTTGATTTTGTATTCAAATCTCCATCGATCTCCGCGTTACCTGACATTCCTAAAAAACCACCATTTTCAAGCGAAACGTCCCCTTCAATGCGTGCATTCTCGCTCATAATCACGCTGGATGCCACGACCTTGACCCCTTCAGAGTCAGAAACAGATGAATCTCCGGGCGCCGTAATCTTCGCTGAACCGGTAAGCTCCAAAGAACCTCCGTTACTAACATAGACATGATCTGCCGACATACTGGACTCATCTGCCATTGTGACATTAGAGTTATTTTCAATCACAACCTCATTCGAATCTCCCGTTGCCTGAATTGAGGCCTTGTCAGAAAGCTGAGCAACAGCGCTGGAAAACACAACTTTTCCGCTAGCCGTTGAAACGTTTAATGAAGCTTCATCTTTCATCACAAGCCCCGTACTGTTAACGACAATGTCTCCCCCTGTGCCGGTTCTTTCAATGCTGGATTTTCCGCTCAGGGTTGCATTACCGACATTCGACAACCTAATGCTCCCGGTCGAGCCGCTGTGAGAAATTTTGGATATATCCCCTGTATCTCCAGGAGTTCCAAGGTTCAAGCTTCCGCCGCTGAAGAGCATATCTCCGCTGTTTCCTTTACTCAGCGTACTGGAACCGCTGATATTAACATTAGAATCCGTAAAAGAAAAAGCCCCTGAAATAACCCCCGTATCAACACCAGATGTCATCTCTAATTTACTTTTATCTTTCAAAGTCAGGTTACCGTTGTCAAAAACAATTGCAGCCCCCGAGCTCGTCTCGCCTCCAGTCTGAGCTGCGGCATTGTCAATAGAAAGCGTACTATTATCAAGCTCGACAGTACCGTAATCCTGTACCGTAAGATTAAACGAGTCACCTTGTAACGAAGAATCCTTAAGAGATAACGTTCCCCCGGCCAAAACATTAACGCCTTTCAAACCATCACCACCGTTAATCTTCGTTCCGTCAGCAAGATTAAGAGTTCCCATATCACTGACAAAAATAGATTCTAATTTGTTATTTCCGTTGTTATCTCCATCAACCGTTACACCGGAAAAAGCAAGAACACTGTTATTACCCTGCACATAAAAAGACGGCACACCCGAAACGTTCATTGTACCGCCATTACGATTTCCAAAATACAAATTACCGCCATTTTGGACAAGCACGGCACCACCATTCATGGTAAAGTCAAACTTGCCTGTACTCATATTTATAATACTCACAATACCATTAGACTGACTTTCAATAACTTCGTCAGAACCGACTGTCAATTGCCCGTTCAGAGTATATGAAGAATCATAACTATCAGCAGCCTGCTCGGCAAAAATATTCAAATCACCTTCACCGGATACAGATATATTCCCCTCATGCGTTTTGTTAGAAAGATCCGGAGAAACGGTATCATAATATATACCTGAAGTAATATTTTGGTCGCCATCGGGAAGAACCGGCTCATAGGAGGCATCTTGAGCCCTCGCTCCAAAAATACAAAAACATCCTCCAAGCAGCACAAAACCAAACAATTTAAGCATTTTAGACATCAACACCATTGTCAAAACTCCTGATAATTACTTTCTCTAAGAATTACCAAATATCAACTTTTTGTCAAATCAAATACTTCCCCCTCTGCAAAACATTGCATAACTTTTTCAAGTAAACACTCTTCCTGTCTAAATAAAAAAACATACACAAACCTGACTTTTATCCGCGGTTGAACAATTCGGCGAAAAATTACCCATAGACAATAAAAAACTCTTGCCAAAACAAAAAAAGTGTCATAAATATACCAATACTGTTTAATTGGGGTGTCGCCAAGTGGTAAGGCAACGGTTTTTGGTATCGTCATTCGTTGGTTCGAATCCAGCCACCCCAGCCAGAATCAAGGTAAGCCTTTGAATTTACAGAGAATTTACCAACAAATAAAGTCAATTTTTTAGCACCTGCTAATGTCGGGTGCTAATTTTTTTATCAGAATACTGCTAATGTAATTATCAAAAATTAGCCTTTTTTGTGAAAGGGCTGATATGAAACTTTACAATAGAAAAACCTCTTACTATACTATCATTACAATTCCAAAGTGTTTGGTTTCCGCATATGGTAAAAAACAAATATGGAGATCGCTGAATACCAAGGATTATAAGTTGGCTAAACTGCGGGCGGAGCTTGAAACTATGTCTATTCGGCGTAAATTATTAAACGATCTCAACAAGCAAAAACAAAAAGAGGAAGTTGCTAAAAAGCTCGATTTTTCCGAGATTCTTTATGATGACGACGATGATGAGCTAATGGAAGAGTGGGAAAATCAAAAAGACACTATTGATTTTAGCAATTATACTGATGATGATTTCTTGAAACTAGATAGCCTTTACGCAATAGAAAATATGTCCTTACAGACCTATGAGAAATATTCAGAGATTCAAACCAAACATAGAATGCAACAAAAGCTTCAAAAAGCTCTCGAAAAGGAAAAAGCTGACGATCAGATCCGCTCCAGCATTTATGATTATGATGAACGACAAGCTGAAGACTTAGCTTATAATTGGTTGATCAATAAGATTGAAGATGAAAAAGACCGATTAAAAACATCAAAAAACACCTCTGAAGACAAACGTTTTTATCGTGAGAATCTAAATTTTTATGAAACAAAGTATGTCAACAATGAATATTCGATCATTGATGATGAAATGAATCTTTATTTATTTGAAGATATTCATCCCAAACCATCACAAAAAAGTCTCTTCGATATAAGAAATGCCTTTATGCGGGCAAAAATCCAATTTTTACGTTATATTTACGAATATCTTAATGGTGTGCGCCGTGAAGTTGAACCAGAACTAATTGATCGCATATACGAAAATCAAATTGTTATCAATGAAACTTTAAAGGAGCAGAAAGCCGCAAAAACCCGATATGACCTTATCTGAAATTGTCGAAGCGTATAATCAAACGCCAAGCAGGGACAATACATCTAAAGCAACAAAAGAAAGAGTTGCCAGTAAAATGAATTTGCTTGCTGATATAATTGGTAAGGACAAGGTGATTCGTCAAATTACTGCCGATGACTTGCAGGAACTTGTATACACTACCTGCTACACAACATTTGAAACAAATTATAAATAACAATAAATGTTTAAATATTAATGTTGGGCTGCTAACTGAAGAGTTAATCCTCTCTTACTGTTTAAACTTTGTGCAAATAAATTCAGGTTTACTGTTATCGGACTTTCAAAAAAATGTTCTAAATTTATTGTCTGGAACTAATTATGGAGTATTTTCAGCTCCAACATCTGCAGGTAAATCATTTATAATACACGAATATATAAAAAGTCAGATTTTAAAACAAGAAAAATTTTGTGCATTAATTATCGTTCCAACAAAAGCTTTAATATCAGAAACCTGTGCTAAATATAGAAAATTTTCTCAAAAATGTGATGTTAAAATAGATGTTTTTGCGTCTGTCCCTGATAGTTTAATATCTATAGAAAATTCAACTATTTTTATTTTAACTCAAGAACGCTGCATTAAATTATTAACATCTTCAATCCTCACGAATATAAAATTTGTCTTTATCGATGAAATACAAGCGATTGAAGAACAAAAGAGAGGACTGTTACTAGAATATGTAATTAATGAATTAATATCTAAGCTTAAAAATACTCAATTTTTTGGAGCAGGTCCTTTTGTTCGCAACATAAAAGAAATAGGTGTTAGTATACTTTCTGATGATGCCAAAGAAATTAATACTCTAACATCGCCCGTATCACAATTAATTGTTAAAGTAAAACCGATAAAACAAGAAAAAAGTCTCTTAATCGAAATACTTGATAACAAAGACTATAGTATAGTTCATAATTTTAACCTTCAAACAAGAAACTGTATGTATTCTCGTTGGCAAGGAAACATTACTAAAGCCATCATAGATTCAATTTTTCTGTTTTCTAATAATACCCCATCTATTGTTTTTGCAAAAGGACAAATGACTGCTAGAAATTATGCTGTAAATTACGTTAATAAAATTTCAGAACATAACAAAGAACAAGCATTATCGCCAGATATAGAGCCAGAAGTTGAAGAGTTAATTGACTATATACAAAAATGTATTCATCCTAAATGCTCTTTAATAAATTGTTTACAACATAAAGTATGAGATGAATGAAATTGAATTTCCGTATTTAGATCGTAAAATTTCTTCGGATTCTTTAGAATATGCCAAAGAAAATATCTGGTATCATTTGCTTCCATATATTGTCGCTCAAACAGATAATGAACTACAAGGATACAAATCCATCATATCATTAAGCTTGCAGTCATCAATCCTTGATGAGCTGAAAACACAACAAGATAAGATTCAATATAAAATTAACGCCCTGAAAAATAGAAAACTTAATAAATACCTTTTTGACCTGTATTTATATGAACATCAATTTTATGAAGCTAATGGAGGAGATGACACTGTTTTAATGGGGTATACTTTACGTGACATAGAAACTATTTTACGTAAAGACGCATCTAACTCGTCAAAAACAAAAGCACACATTGCCTGGTCAGGAAAACGCAGGCAAATGATATAAATCACTAATCTTCTTGTAATAACCAATCAAAAACATTCAGACGCTTGATACCATTGTTTTCTCCAGAACCGTAATCCATTGATAACAGAAATTTAGGATAATTATCATCGATTGCCTCTAAAGAAGCTAATTCACGGGTTAATATTTGTTGATCAAGCACATTTAAAGCCACTTGGTAATATTCAACCAAGCCCCCGCTTTTCTTTGCGACAAAGTCAACTTCAATATTTTTGCCACCTTTTACCAACTTACCTACAGATACTTCATACCCTCGCCGTATCAGTTCCAAATAGACAATATTCTCCAGAATATGACCGGCATCCATATCTTTTATGCCGAGTAAAGCTGTCCTTAAGCCAATATCAGCAACATAATACTTGGCATTGCTATCTAAATACTGTTTCCCTTTAATATCATACCGCTCGCACTTATACATTAAGAAACTATCCAGCAATCCTTGAATATATGTGTCTATCGTTGGAACCGATATTTTACGCCCACTTGATTCTAAATTTTTTGAAATATTACGAACAGAAGTTTCGCAGCCGATATTATCAAACAAATATTTAACCACTGCATCTAATTTGTTAGTATCGGCTATATTAAACCGTTTCACAACGTCTTTTTGAATTGTATTTAAGTATACCGTATCCAATAAATAATCGCTGATAAGCTGTTTGTCATACAATAAATTAAGCGTTTGCGGGAATCCACTCTCTTTGATATAGTGCGAATAAACAGCTATTGGATTATGAAAGTCTTGTATATCTTTTGAGGTAAGTGGTTGAGCAAATTGTGAATATGCTCCAAAATATTCCTTAAACGACAAGGGCTGCATTTTTATTTCGACATAACGACCACCTAACTGGTTTGCCAAATCGCTGGAGAACATATACGCATTTGATCCGGTTAAATATAAATCGACATTATTTTGCAGACGTAAGGTATTCGCTACTCTTTGCCAATCTCTTAATAACCTGTCTCTTATACACATCTCCGAGCCCACGAGACTGCAGCTAATCTC
>ENA-OZGB01001694-OZGB01001694.1-human-gut-metagenome-genome-assembly--contig:-NODE-1694-length-9947-cov-11.325111_pt1 | contig 9947 bp, 8 predicted proteins | sample MGYA00245113_ERZ653651 | MGnify/ENA primary metagenome ERZ653651 (study PRJEB26926, sample SAMN06165095) | human gut metagenome | biome: ENVO:00009003; feature: ENVO:2100002; material: ENVO:00002003... | reverse complement strand
GGCTATTCGTCGGCAGCGTCAGATGTGTATAAGAGACAGTTGCTCTACCAACTGAGCTATGGCACCATTATTTCTTGTTTGCGGTTGCAAAGGTAGTGAAACTTTTTTAAACTGCAAACTATTTCTAAAAAAAAACACTGATAAAAACATAAGATGCTTATTATCAGTGTTGTTTAATTAAAATTATTTTTCTTTTAGTGGATTCCAACCTTGCGCTTTCAGCTCAAACTCTTGTCCGTCACGGGTAATCAGGGCACATCCCAGCTCCGGTTTGGTGATGTGACCAATCACTTTTATACCTTCTATAGCCGAAACTCGTTCATGCTCTGTTAAAGGTACAGTAAATAATAGCTCATAGTCCTCACCACCATTTAAAGCGCATGTTGTCACATTCATATTCAGCTCTTCCGCCATTACAGCCGTTTGGTAATCAATGGGAATTCTTTCCTCGTAAACGCGGCAGCCGGTATCGCTTTGTGAGCATATATGCAGCAGTTCCGAAGAAAGACCGTCGGAAATATCCATCATAGCGGTGGGCTTGATTCCCGCTTTAGCCAGTTTCTCAATGATATCCTTACGTGCTTCAGGCTTTAACTGACGTTCCAAAATATATTCTTTTCCGGAAAAATCCGGATTTGCTTCTTTTTCTCCTTGGAAAACAGCCTTTTCACGCTCTAGAAGTTGAAGTCCCATATAAGCTCCCCCCAAGTCACCGCTGACACAAATCAAGTCTGTATCTTGTGCGCCGTTGCGATAAACCACTTTGTCCTTGTCCGCTTCACCTATGCAAGTAATACTGATGGCGAGCCCGGTTACGGATGAAGTTGTATCTCCACCCACAATATCTACATGGTGTAGTTCACAAGCCAGTTTTAGCCCATCATAGAACTGTTCTAAATCTTCAATACAAAAGCGTTTGGACAGTGCGATAGAAACTGTGATTTGTTTTGGAGTACCATTCATGGCATAAATGTCCGAGAAGTTTACGATGGCCGATTTATATCCCAAATGTTTCAATGGGGTATAAACCAAATCAAAATGTACCCCTTCCATCAGTAAGTCTGTGGTTACCAATACCTCTTTATCTTTAAATTCCAATACGGCTGCATCGTCTCCCACACCATATTGGGTTTCCGGATTTTTTAACTCGATATCCTTCGTTAGATGTTTAATGAGGCCGAACTCACCTAAGGTCGCTATTTCTGTTCTGTTTATTTCCTGCATGTCCTTAAATTCGATTAATCATTTCACGCATAATGGTAGTCATGCGCGGTTGCGCTTCATCTGCCGCTTTCTGAACCTCTTCGTGTGAAACTTCCACAATTTTTCCCTCCACGCCTAGGTCGGTGATAACCGATACTCCAAACACTTTGATGCCACAATGGTTTGCTACAATAACTTCGGGAACGGTAGACATACCTACGGCGTCAGCTCCAAGAATGTGGAACATCTTGTATTCTGCCGGAGTCTCGAAGGTAGGTCCCTGTGTACCGATATATACTCCTTGTTGTACTTTGATACCTTTTTCTTTAGCGATCTCCAGTGCTTTGTCTATCAGATCTTTGGAGTAGGCTTCACTCATATCCGGGAAACGGGGACCGTATTCAATGTTCTTGCCGTGTAACGGATGTTCGGGAAAAAAGTTGATATGATCTCTGATAATCATCAGATCACCGATTTCAAAGTCTGCATTCGTACCTCCAGCTGCATTGGATACGAACAATGTTTTGATGCCTAATTCACGCATCACCCGTACGGGGAAAGTAACTTCTTTCATGGAGTATCCTTCATAGAAGTGGAAACGTCCCTGCATAGCCATGATGTCTTTATTACCTAATTTGCCGAAAATCAATTTACCGCTATGTCCCTCTACGGTTGAAACAGGGAAATTAGGGATATCTTTGTAACTGATCTCGTATTTATCGGTAATTTCGTGTACCAGGCTTCCTAAGCCGGTACCTAATATAATAGCAGTTTCGGGACTGGTATGCATCTTTTCTCTAAGAAAAGTTGCTGTTTCTTGAATTTTTTCTAACATAGTCGGTTATATTTGAGTTAAACAGTTCTTGTTGGTCTTGTAAAAAGACTACCTCAATGGGCAGCATATATATATAAGGTTTTAGCGCTTCGTCCATCAGTGGATGGGCTGCTAGTCGTACAGAGTCTTTTTCAGTGGTGATAATCATGCGTTTACCTTCCGGAAGTTTCATGAAACGCTTCTTTATCAGTTCCATATCTCTTGCTGTAAAGTCATGGTGGTCACTGAAAGCCAGTGACTCAATGTGCTCATTGTATGGTGATAAATCTTGAATGAGTTTTGCTGGGGAGGCTATGCCTGTCACCAATAGGATATGCTTGTCTTTTTCTATCTCTTTTAATGAAACTGCATTCCCTGCTGTAAACAACGGATGCAGCTTGCCGTATGCTAATGTTGTGAAGTAGAGCTGCTGATAGGGGTAAAGTTCCATTTGCTTGCTTAAGACTCTTAAATCCATAGGGGTGATGTCCTTAGGACATTTAGTGACAATGACAATATGTGCCCGGCTTTTTCCGTTTTCAGGTTCGCGCATTCGTCCGGCAGGCAGCAAGGTGTCTTCGCAAATCAGTCGGTGGTAATCTACTAATAAGATGTTTATTCCGGGCTTTACATATCGGTGCTGGAAAGCATCATCCAAAATAATCACTTCTGTTCCAGGGGCGATGTGACTATTGCATAACTGCTCTATGCCATGACAACGGTCCCGGTCTACTGCCATATGGATATCCGGAAACTTCTGTTTCATTTGGAAAGGTTCGTCACCTATCATCTGTACGGACGTATCCGGTCTGGCAAGTACAAAGCCTTTGGATTTGCGTTTGTAGCCGCGGCTCAGTACGGCTACTTTGTAATCTTTCTGCAATAATCTTATCAGGTATTCTGTATGAGGGGTCTTTCCGGTTCCGCCTACGGTGATGTTGCCTACCGAGATGACCGGAATATCAAACTTACGTTCTTTGTATATTCCCCAGTCAAACAATTTATTACGCAGCCATACACCGGTTCCATAAATCCATGAAACCGGATATAGCCACTTGTTTATCTTGATAAGATTACCTTCCATGTGCAATTTATTGGATATTAGGGTCAAACGGCATACGTGCCTGTATACAGTTGGCGTCTTTTATGTTCTCCAGCGCCTTGAAGCTGTTATAATAGCTTCCCAAATATTCTTTAATTTCGCTGTTTATATAATGTTTTTTCTGATTGCCCAGCAGGCTTGCGAAAATATTTTCTTTTTCAGGATAGCCGATAATACTGTAATTTTCGATACCGGCTTGGGTGGCGGCGGCATTCAATGCTTTGTCTATACCTCCCAGCTCGTCTACCAGACCAAGGTCTTTTGCCATGGCACCGGTCCATACACGGCCTTCAGCAACTTTTTCAATAGCCTCTGTAGACATTTTTCTACCTTCAGCGCAACGGTTTACGAACAACTTGTATCCTCGGTTGACATAGTTCTGCATTAATTCTTGTTCTGATGCATTTAGCGGGCGGGTGAGAACCGGACCTAGGCTGGCACCCAGATCAGCCATTTTATTAGTTTTCACTACATCAAAATTTAGTCCTAAAGTTTCAGTAAACAGTTTCTCACCTGAATACATCATGCCGAATATGCCGATAGAACCAGTCAGCGTAGTCGGGTCAGCGAAAATGCGGTTTGCAGCGCAGGAAATGTAATAGCCTCCTGATGCAGCATAATCTCCCATAGAAACGATTACCGGTTTTTTCTCTTTCAGTCTTACTACTTCACGCCATATTTGATCTGAACCGTATGCGCTGCCACCCGGTGAGTTGACGCGTAATACAACAGCTTTTACGTCATCGTTGTCACGTAATTTGCGCAGGTCTTTACACATCTTTTGTACATCAATACAATCTTCTGTGGAACTGCCGGGAGCATCCAGGATCTCGCCGTATGCATAATATACGGCTATTATATTTCCACTTTTGTCTTTGGGCACATTTTTCTTGACGTTTATCATGTCTTCTATGAAAAGACTGTTCAGTTTGTCGTCTTCGTCACGACCGCTTAATTGTTTCAGATAGGAAATAACCTCATCTTTATACATCAGGGTATCTGCCAGTTTGCATTGAATATATTCTTCTGCCTGACAAAAATCCATATATCGGTCAGCATAAGCATTCAAAGTATCTGTCGGGATGCGTCGTGAGTCGGATACATCTGCAAGAATACGATGCCAGACAGATTCCAGACATTCGGTCATCTGTTCGCGGTTGGCCGGACTCATTTCTGTAGCGATAAACGGTTCCACGGCTGATTTGTAAGTACCCACTCTGAATACCTGTACTTCCAGTCCTAGTTTGGAAACCAGATTTTTGAAGAAAACAGGTTGCATGCCTGCTCCGTGCCATCCAATACTTCCTTGCGGATTGATAATTATTTTATCGGCCACGCTGGAAAGATAATACATCCCCTGTGCATATTGGTCTGCATAAGCAACGATGAATTTGCCGCTTTCTTTGAAATCCAGTAATGCATTGCGTATTTCCTCTAAGGAAGCGTATGATGCTTCCAAATAAGAAGGTTGGATATAAATACCCTTGATTTTGTCATTGTCTTTTGCCTTCTTGATAGAAGCTAGAATGTCATCCAAACCGTATGCTTCAAATTCTTCTCCCAAAAGTTGTTGGAGTGGGTTTTCCTGTACACGTTCGGACAAACTGCCTTTAAAGTCGAGTACGAAGATAGAGTTGTCTTTCACCACCGTTTCAGTATCCGATGAGGCGACTATGCCAACCAGAGTGATAATCCCTAGTATAGTGAACACTACGCCTGCCAGAATGACGCCGATGACGCTGGCAAACGTAAATTTTAGAAAATCTTTCATTGAATGTGTTGTTTTAATGTTAATAATTAGCTAACAAAAATAGGTTATTGCATTGAAAAAAGCAAAAAAAGTGAACTTCTTTTGTTACCTGTTTGTTCTTCATTTATAATAACCCATAAATACGTTGTTTTATATGACAAAAAGTTTTAAGGAGGCTCTGAAAGCCCGTCGTACATTTTATCGGATCCAAAACAAATCGACATTGTCTGATAAAGAAATAAGAGATTTAATTCGTTTTGCTGTAGAATTTGTCCCCTCAGCTTTCAATTCTCAAACCACTCGTGTTGTGTTATTAACAGGTAAGGCACATGAAAAGTTGTGGAACATTGTAAAAAATGTCTTGCGTAAGCGGGTTCCGGCTGAGGTATTTGGCAAGACCGAAGAAAAGATTGATGGCTGTTTCGCTTGTGGATATGGTACTATTCTCTATTTTGAAGATATGGCTATCGTTCGCTCTTTGCAGGAAAGTTTCCCCACTTATAAAGATAATTTCCCTATCTGGGCAGAGCAGACCGATGCTATGCATCAGTTGGCAGTCTGGACCATGCTGGAAGATGCAGGAATGGGGGCGTCTTTGCAACATTATAATCCGCTGATTGATGATGAAGTACGTAAAGCTTGGAATTTGTCTGATGACTGGAAATTGATAGCGCAGATGCCATTCGGTGTGCCTGTTACACAACCGGGCTTTAAGGAAGTGATGTCATTGGATGAGCGTGTTTTTGAATTTACTGATTAAAATTCATGTCTTATCTTTTGGCTTATTAGGGGAAAATAAGCATCTTTGTGTGCAATAAAAACAAAGATGTGCTATGAAAAAATTATTATCACTTCCCCCTAATCTGGTGGAATGTTTTCATGATATAGAGAAAGCGGACCAGACAGAGTGGTTTTGTACTTCCGATCCTATAGGTAGTAAGCTAGGATCAGGCGGGGGGACTGCATGGCTGTTGGAGGCTTGTTGTCAGAAAGTAGCTCCTGACAGCGATTTTCTTACTTGGCTGGGAAAAGAAAAACGTATTTTACTTCATGCAGGCGGGCAGAGTCGTCGTTTGCCCGGATATGCGCCATCCGGCAAAATTCTTACTCCCATTCCTGTATTCCGGTGGGCCAGAGGACAACGGCTGTCACAAAATCTGCTTTCCCTCCAGCTCCCTTTATATGAACAAATCATGGAGAAAGCTCCGTCTTCTCTTCATACATTGATTGCAAGTGGAGATGTTTATATCCGTGCGGGCCAACCGCTTCAGACTATTCCTGATGCGGATGTGGTGTGTTACGGTTTATGGGTAGATCCTAATCTGGCAAAAAACCATGGTGTTTTTGTTTCTTCACGGGCTACTCCCGATAAGCTTGATTTCATGCTTCAAAAACCTTCGGTGGAGGAATTGGGGAAATTAATGCAAACCCATCTTTTTCTGATGGATATCGGAATTTGGCTGTTAAGTGACCGTGCGGTTAGTCTGTTGGTAAAACGATCTTATAAGGAAGGAAAACTCTCTTATTATGACATGTATTCTGATTTCGGACTTACATTGGGAGAGCACCCGCGTATGATGGACGATGAACTTAACAAGCTGAGTGTGGCTATTCTGCCGTTGCCCGGAGGGGAGTTTTATCATTACGGAACCAGTCGTGAACTTATTTCTTCTACATTGGCAGTACAAAATCTGGTAAACGACCAGCGGGAGATTATGCACAAGAAGGTAAAACCGCATCCGGCCATGTTTGTTCAAAATGCTGAGGTAGGTTATCAACTTACCTCACAAAATTCGGAAATATGGATAGAGAACAGTTATGTAGGAGCAGGATGGAATATCCATCACCAGACCATCATAACAGGGGTTCCCGCTAATAATTGGAACCTAGAGGTTCCGTCCGGTGTGTGTATTGATGTGGTTCCTTTTGGAGAATCTGGCTATGTAGCGCGTCCATACGGCTTCAATGATACTTTCAAGGGAGCTTTGGCTAAGGAAGAAACATATTATCAAGGAATGTCTGTAGGTGAGTGGTGTGCTGTACGCGGCATTTCGGTGGAAGAAATAGAAAACGGTCACGACTTGCAGGCCGCGCGTTTGTTTCCGGTTTGCTCATCTGTAGAGGAATTGGGAGCAGTTATGCGCTGGATGGTCTCTGAACCGGCATTACAGCAAGGAAAAGAAATATGGCAACGCTGTCGTAAGTTATCTGCCGATGATATATCTGCTTATTCTAATCTTTATCGTCTGGCAGAACAGCGTGAAGCTTTCCGGATAAAGAATTGGCCGGCATTGGCGCATAATTATGAACGAAGTGTCTTTTATCAGCTAAATTTGGAGAATGCTGCTGGAGAATTTGCTCGGTATGATCTGTCGTTGCCTGAGCCTTTATCAGAATCGGCTCCGCTGATGACACGTATCAGTGATAATATGTTCCGTGCCCGGGTGCAGCAGCTTAAGGGGCTGGCTTATCGGGAATATGAGAATGAGGCTTTTCGTTTGATGCGCGACGGACTTACTGCTTCGGCTTTAGCCAAGAGGCAGCAACCGCATTTGTCAGTGTACTCCGATCAGATTGTCTGGGGGCGTAGTCCGGTCCGTATTGATCTGGCCGGCGGATGGACGGATACTCCACCTTATTGCTTGAATGAAGGGGGGAGTGTGGTGAATATTGCTATTGAGTTGAACGGGCAGCCTCCTCTACAAGTTTACGTGAAACCCTGTCGGGAGTATAAGATAATTCTTCGTTCTATAGACTTAGGCGCTATGGAAGTGGTTACAACTTACGGGGAGGTAAGGGATTTCATGCAAGTGGGATCCCCATTCTCTATACCTAAAGCGGCATTGGTGCTGGCAGGTTTCCAGCCGGGCTTTTCCACCGAATCGTATGTTTCATTGGAAGAGCAGTTGAAGGCGTTTGGCTCCGGAATGGAAATCACTCTGCTTTCTGCGATTCCTGCGGGCTCCGGTCTGGGTACAAGTTCTATTCTTGCATCAACTGTGCTGGGGGCAATCTCTGATTTTTGCGGACTGAACTGGGATAAGAACGAGATATGTAACCGTACGCTTATTTTGGAACAGTTGCTGACTACCGGAGGGGGGTGGCAAGATCAATACGGAGGTGTGCTTCGTGGAGTGAAATTATTGCAGACTCATGCAGGTATGGATCAGAGTCCGTTAGTGCGCTGGTTGCCCGATTATTTGTTTACAGGTGGCGAATATCAGAAGTGCCATTTGCTTTATTACACGGGAATTACCCGTACAGCCAAAGGAATTTTAGCTGAAATCGTGCGTAGCATGTTCCTCAACTCCACAGAGCATTTGTCTATACTTGGCGGTATGAAGGGGCATGCTCTTGACTTGTACGAAGCCATTCAGCGTGGGAATTTCGATGAAATGGGGCGTTTGGTTGGTAAAAGCTGGAAGCTGAACCAAGCGTTGGATCCCGGCACTAATCCCGAGGCAGTTGAGACTATCATTCGCCGGATTGATGATTATTGCCTGGGATATAAATTGCCAGGTGCGGGGGGAGGCGGCTATCTTTATATGGTGGCTAAAGATCCTGAGGCTGCTATACGTATTCGAAGTATTCTTACTCAGAACCCACCCAACAGTTGTGCCCGTTTCGTTGATATGGCTTTGTCCGACAAAGGCTTGCAAATTAGCCGAAGCTAGTTATAACTGAATAGAGTTGGGAAACCAGCCGGGTGATATTTTCTTTAGCAAACTCCGGTTCCATTGCCTTCTCCAGGGTGATGGGGCCGGGGGCTATAGAGAATATACCTTTGAATCCCGCTTTGTTTAATTCCGGCAGGTTTTCTATACTGCCTGCCAGTACAATAACGGGAATATGTTCTTTTTGTGCTTCCTTTAGTATTCCGTATGGTACTTTTCCCATAGCTGTCTGCCGGTCTGCTTTTCCCTCGCCCGTAATAATGAGGTCTGCTCCTTTTATTTTTTCGGAGAAGTCGATGGCTTTCAATAATAATTCTGTTCCCGGTTTTAGCTCTGCGTTAAAAAAAGCCAGTAGTCCACCACCCATGCCTCCGGCTGCACCTGCACCGGGGTAGTTCGTGATATCTTTTCCTGTCGTTTTCTTTATAACTTCGGCTAATGATTGCATGCCTTCATCCAGTCTTTGCACCATATTTGAATCGGCTCCTTTTTGTTGTGCAAAGATATATGCCGCTCCGTCAGGGCCGTAGAAAGGGTTGGCTACATCACATGCTACCATGAAGTGTGTTTCTCTTAGTGCGGGGTGAATACCGGATGTGTCTATGTTTGCCACGGCTTCCATTATTTGGCCTCCTGTACCTAAGGTATGCCCTGATTTGTCTAGAAAGCGGAAACCTAGTGCCTGTAGCATTCCTAATCCTGCGTCATTAGTCGCGCTTCCGCCAATACCGATTATAAAATTTCTGCATCCTTTGTTTAATGCGTCTTTTATCAATTCTCCTGTACCAAAGGTTGTTGTCAGCATAGGATTTCTTTGTTCCATAGGTACGAGAGGTAGTCCGCTGATGGCAGCCATTTCTATAATAGCTGTTCTGCCATTGCCGGACAGACCGTAATGTGTTTTTGTCATTTTCATTAGCGGTCCATGTGCCGATAAGGTTATATATTTCCCTTTAGTGGCTGTGATGAGTACGTCCAGTAAACCTTCACCGCCATCAGCGATGGGAATAACTGAAGTGTGGCAGGAAGGATTTATGCTTTTGATACCTTTTTCGGCAGCTTTTCCTGCTTCTGCTGAAGTTAGACAGCCTTTGAATGAATCGATGGCGATAATTATTTTCTTCATTGTATATCTTTATATAGTGCAAATCTACTGAAAATTTTTCTTCTTTAAATAGAACAGGTTGTCTTTTATTTGTGGATTGGAATATGTGTAGCTTGATGGATAAAGTAGATGTTTTTTGCTTTTGTTTGGGTGTAAGTATTGGTTCTTGAAGTTGATGGTGTTTCCGAACAACCGTCGAGATGTAAGAAAATGATTTTTTTCTTCTCTGCATTTCCTTGCTTGGAGTTTTTCCCCTGTGTTTGCGGAGTCAGCACTTTTGAGAGCTCTGTGGTTTGTGT
>ENA-OZGB01001682-OZGB01001682.1-human-gut-metagenome-genome-assembly--contig:-NODE-1682-length-9996-cov-7.604165_pt1 | contig 9996 bp, 8 predicted proteins | sample MGYA00245113_ERZ653651 | MGnify/ENA primary metagenome ERZ653651 (study PRJEB26926, sample SAMN06165095) | human gut metagenome | biome: ENVO:00009003; feature: ENVO:2100002; material: ENVO:00002003... | reverse complement strand
AAAGTACACCTTCATGTAAAGGATTCTAATGGAGGGTACTAAAAGTGGGAAATACCAATGAGACTTTAAGAAAGCCGAGAATTGTTTCTATCTTTTCCGGCTGTGGAGGCCTTGACTATGGCTTTCACATGGAAGGATATGAGACAATATGGGCTAACGATTTTGCAGAATGGGCGTGCAAATCCTTTGCCGCCAATTTCGGCGATGTTATTCACTATAAGGATATTACCAAGATAGATCCTTACACCGACACCACCATCCCGGAATGTGACATTGTTCTGGGTGGTTTTCCGTGTCAGGACTTCTCTATTATCTGGAAACAGCCCGGTCTGAACGGCACCCGTGGCGGTCTGTTCAGACATTTTGCAGAATTTGTTGATGCAAAGAAACCGAAAGCGTTTGTTGCTGAGAATGTTAAGGGGCTAATTACGGCCAATAACGGGAGGGCCATTGACACCATTATCAAAGACTTCGAAAGCATCGCTCCCGGCTATGTGGTAAAGCCCCATCTGTATAACTTTGCGGAATACGGCGTACCACAGTTCAGAGAGCGTGTCCTCTTTGTCGGTGTCAGAATTGATACGGGATTTGACTTTGTTCATCCCAAGCCTTCTCATGGCCCGAACGGTACACTTCCTTATGTGACAGCAGGCGAAGCGCTGGTGGGTGTTGAAAAGGTTCCTACTAATAACGAGCATATCAACATCAAGGAAAAGACACGGAAGATTCTTGAACTAATCCCCGAGGGCGGCAACTTCACGGATATTCCAAAGGATAATCCACTGTATGTTAAGGGCATGATTAGCCATGTTTACCGCAGAATCAAGAGAGATGAGCCAGCTAAGACAATTATTGCTGCTGGTGGCGGCGGGACATGGGGATATCACTATCCTGAACCCCGTCCTCTGACTAACAGAGAGCGTGCACGGCTGCAGTCTTTCCCTGACGATTTTATTTTTGAAGGCAGCGTCACGGAAGTACGCAGACAAATCGGCAACGCTGTTCCTCCTGTGGGTGTGCGGGCTGTTGCTAAGCGCTTACTCCCCTTGTTTACAGGAGAATATACCCCTGTCGATTTGCTGCCGGAATACGAGAAGATGAAAGCCATGACGGTTAAGCAAAGACTTGAGTATGTAACATTACAAATGAACTAAGGGGGACAGAGTATGGATTTTTTGTTTTCCAACTATCCTCCGATGAAAACTGGAAACAAAACATTCGCGGAGGCGTTCTACAGCCTGCTCCCGAAAACTTCAAAATTAGATATTGCCGTAGGTTATGTGTCTGCCGATTCATTGATTGAGTTGCAAAAAACTATCGAATTGAACAGCAATATTCGCACATTGAACCTCATTATCGGGATGCATTATTTTGACCATTTTACCAAAGTGCAGTACGATGCGGCAATGCACCTAAATGATTTCTTGGCGGGTAATCAGATGGGTGGCGTCCGGCTTGTCAATGCTTTCCGCTATCACGGAAAACTGTATTCTTATAGCAATGCTACTGGTCCGTTTGCAGGAATTGTAGGATCGAACAACCTAAGCAGCATTGTAGATGGCGGCGTTCGTATGTATGAGAGTTCTGTTTTATTGAACGATGAGGTATCTGCTAAACAGATAAACGCGTTCATCCGTCAGCTTATGCAAACCTCTACAAGAAACATTGCCGAGTTGGAAATTGACACATTCAATAATGAAAATGCACTGCTGGATGGACACGAATTTGTTGAGAAAGTGGCTCCTCAGAATCTTGCAAAAGCAATAAATGCGAAAACAGACATTTCTTTTGAAATACCCATTAAACCATATGAAGTGTCTCCGCAAAGCAACTTGAATGTATTTTTCGGAAAAGGCAGAGAATCCAAAAACGGTCTTGTCAAACCACGACATTGGTACGAAGTTGAGCTGATTGTACCCAAAAATGTGACAAGTCAGCCTGGATATCCGCAAAGCCAAACCGATAATGCAGTTTTCACAGTTATTACCGATGATGGATGGTCATTTAAGTGTAAGGTCAGCGGTGATTACAGCAAAAATTTCCGTTCAGAAGGCGATTTGAAAATTCTTGGGAAATGGCTGAAAGGGCGCTTGGAAAACGCAGGTGTACTGGCCGTCGGTAATCCGGTTACCGCAGATACGCTGAGGCGTTATGGGCGCAATTCATTTGCACTTACAAAGACAACCATACCGGGAATCTGGTTTCTTGATTTTGGGGTGGGACAATGAGTTACTTGCAATCTTATTTAGATAGAATCCGCGGCAAAGGAAACCCTGCTCTTGCAGATGCAATCCATAAAACAGTTGAGGATATAGTTCCGCAGTACATTTCCAATTTTTCTTTTACTGATCATGTTGTAAGCCTGTTAGTGGGTGATGTTCAAAGCGGTAAAACGAGCCATATGTTTGGACTTATGTGTGCTGCTGCTGATGAAAGTTTTATGAATTTTGTTCTGCTGACAACAGACAATATTCTGCTACAACAGCAGACCTATCAAAGAGCGCAACGGGATCTTTGTGATTTCTGCGTTTGCGATGAAAATGATTACCTAAAATTTGTTCAGAACAATCTGCACAAACCCGCAGTAATTGTTTTGAAAAAGAATACTTCTGTGCTGAAGCAGTGGAAAAACAATTTTTCTTCAACCAATTTCTGCGCCGGTAATCCGCTGTTTATTGTAGATGATGAGGCCGATGCTGCCAGTCTGAACACTCAGGTGAATAGAAATAAGCAAAGTACCATCAATAAAAATTTGGAAGCCATCAAGAAAACAACTTCCAGTAGTATTTATATGCAAGTAACCGGTACACCGCAGTCTATTCTTCTGCAAACAGCCAAAAGCGGTTGGAAACCCTATTTTATCTATTATTTTAGGCCGGGCAAGGGTTATATGGGAGGGGATTTCTTTTTTCCACCGGAACCACCGAAACAGGTTATTCTTACAGACAATGATGAAGCCGAAGAACTTTTGAATGACGATGAATTTCCAGAAAATGGACTGAAAACTGCGTTGATCATGCATTTGATTTCCTCCGGTCATATTATGCTGAACGGTGGAACGGTCTGTAATTTTCTAATTCATCCGAGCATGAAAACCAGCCAGCATTCCTGTTTTGCAAATAAAATCGGGAACTATTTGAATGAAATTTCTCATTCCCATAACGAGGCGGAAACGAGAGAAGCATTTGAACGCGCCTACGAGTCATTGAGAGAAACAAAAACGGACATTCTGCCGTTTGAGCAGATTTATGGCTTTATAGCAGAGCAGCTTCAGGAGGATAAAATCGGTATTCTAATGCTGAACTCTATCGTATCTTATGATGAAAATACGCAGTATGAAAAAGGCATCAATGTTATTGTTGGAGGCAACAGTTTAGGCCGTGGAGTGACTTTCCCGCAGCTCCAAACAATTTACTATTGCCGTGTTGCAAAAAGTCCGCAAGCTGATACTATGTGGCAACATGCAAGAATGTTTGGCTATGACCGTGATCCCTGCCTGCTCCGTGTATTCATGCCACCGAAACTGTTCAAGTTGTTCTCTGATATTAACAGAACCAACAACAGTATCATCAAGCAGATTGAAAACTCCAGCAACGGATGTGACATTAAGATTTTCTATCCTACTGGCCTGAAGCCCACCAGAAAAAATGTGCTGGACAAAAAAGCTGTTGGAATCTATTCAGGTGGAGTCAACTATTTCCCGTTTTATCCTGTGAATAAGGATGTTGCATCCATTGATATGTTGCTTCAGTCGTTTGGGGATGACTTGTATACTGTTAGTTTGAAACTAATTAAAAAGGTCATGGAGCAGCTTGATTCTGAAACAGCAGACGATTGGAATGCAAAAGCCTTTATTGGTTTTGTCAACACGCTGTTGGCTACCGACCCGACAGCTCAAGGAAAGCTGATCGTCCGCAGAAATAGAGATATTGGTAAGGGAACCGGCACTTTGCTTTCTCCCACCGACCGCAATCTGGGCGATACCTATCCCGATGATCTGGTACTTACCATGTACAAAATTACAGGCAATAAGGCCAAGGGGTGGGACGGAACACAACTTTGGATTCCTAATATCAAATTGCCTGGTGACTGTGCATACTACACTGGGGAAACCATCTGAGTATAGATGGAGGTGATTTCCAATGGCTGATACCAAAACTCCCGCTGAACGCAGCGAAAATATGTCTCGAATCCGCAGCACCAACACCAAGCCGGAGGAAATCGTAAGGAAATATCTATTCAGCCACGGTTTCCGTTACCGCAAAAATGACAAACGCTATCCGGGAAAGCCCGATATTATCCTGCCAAAATACCACACTATCATTTTTGTCAACGGATGCTTCTGGCATATGCATGGTTGCTCCCGCTCCAGACTTCCTCGTTCCAATCAAGAATACTGGAAGTCCAAAATTGAACGAAACATCCAGCGGGATGCAGAAAATCAACAAAAACTGGAGGCTGACGGTTGGAAGGTGATTGTAGTCTGGGAATGTGAATTGAAAAAGCGTACAGCCGAAGAACGACTATCCCGATTATGCGATGAAATTCGAAAAAGCAATGATTATTAGGAATCTCGAAAAGCCCTTAGGGACTAAGGGCGCACTTCTATACAGGGTAAACCCTGTATGCGTGCGCTCTGCGAGGCAAACAGCCCGGACGATGGAAGTCCGGGCTATTTTGCGTCACTGCGTTCCGTACAAGGGACTGCACCCCTTGCGCCGCTTATGCGGCTATCCCTGCCCGCTTTGGATGGGAAACAATCTGTTTGCACAGACAGTTTCCCATCCAAAGCCTAAAACTCAACACGCAAATTTTACCGCTTGTCCGAAAGACAGGCGGTATTTTTTATCTGCAAATAAAGGAGGAATCTACGATGCCAACAACCGAAAAACTGAAACAGGAGATCGCAGACGCAGAAAAGAAGCTGGCGCAGGAGCGCAGCAGGCTCCAGCGGCTGGAAAACCGAAAATCCTATTATGAGAAGGGAGACCGGCAGAAACGGACGCACCGCCTCATTACCAGAGGGGCTGCCGTGGAGAGCATTGCACCACTGGTAAAGGCTTTGAGCGAAACGGAGTTCTACGCTTTTACGGAAAAGATTTTTGCTTTGCCGGAAGTCAGGGCTTTGTTGATGGAAACGGTCAATGCACACAATCAGGCAAGCCAGAAAGGAAAGGGATAAGTATCGCATTATTTCACTTCCATGTTACCCAGATCAAACGCAGCGCAGGGCAATCCGCTGTTGCGTCCGCTGCTTACCGATCCGGCGAAAAGCTGCACAGCGAGTATTACGGAGAGGACAGCGACTACACCCGGAAAGGCGGTGTGCTCTGTTCTGAAATCCTGCTGCCGCCCCACGCTCCGCCTTCCTTCGCAGACCGTCAAACCCTGTGGAACGAGGTGGAAAAGGCAGAACGGGGCAAGAAAGCCCAGCTTGCATACAGCTTTGACATTGCCTTGCAGAACGAGTTTTCCATGCAGGAGAACATCGGCCTTGCAAGGCAATTTTTGTTGGAGCAGTTTGTGAGCCGGGGCATGGTGGTGGATTTCTCCGTTCACGCCCCCGACAATGGAGATGGCGGCATTACCAACCCGCATTTTCATGTCATGTGTCCTATCCGTCCCCTGTTGACGGATGGAAAATGGGGCAGCAAACAGCGGCGGGAATATCTCTTGGATGAAAACGGGGAGCGCATCCGGGATGAAGCAGGAAATTATGTGTTCAACGCTGTCCCCACCACGGACTGGGGTAAACCGGAAACGCTGGAACATTGGCGGGAACAGTGGGCGGCAATGTGCAATGCTCGATTTGCCGAAAAAGGGCTGAATTGCCGCATCGACCACCGCAGCTACGAGCGTCAGGGCGTGGAGCAGCTGCCTACTGTCCATGAGGGACCGGCGATCCGCCAGATGGAGGCCAGAGGTATTCGTACTGATAAGGGCGATTTCAACCGCTGGGTCAAGGCGACCAATGCGTTGATCGGCAAACTGAAAAAGAAAATTACGGCGCTGCTTGACTGGCTGAAAGAAGCGCATGAGGAATTGAACAAATCGCAAGCCCCCAATCTGGCGCAGCTGCTCAGCGAGTATTACACCAACCGCAGCACAGGCGCATGGAGCCGGAAAGCGAAGATCGGAAATCTCAAAGAGTTCAATGAGATTTGCAATTATCTCATGCAGAACAATTTGACAACGCCGGAACAGTTGCAGGAGCGTGTATCTGCGCTGAGTGACCGCATTGACACTTTGAAGAGCTCCCTGTCTGGCAAATCTGACCGCATGAAGGAGTTAGACGAGCTTCTCCGCATGGTACAGTTTTACGCTGACGGAAAACCTGTTGCAGATAAGCTGGCAGCCATCAAGTGGAAAGGCAGGCGTGAGCAATTCATGTCTGAAAATGAAAATGTGCTCCGCCTGTATCACATGGCAGAGCGCAAATTAAAGCCGTATTTTAAGGGCGGAAAATTGCCGGTCACAGCATGGCGCAGGGAGCATGACCGTCTGGAACAGGAATACGCAACCGGGCAGGCAGAACTTTCACCCATCTATGCGGAGGTGAAAAAACTTTGGCAGATCAAATACAAGGTAGAACAGGCTGTTCGTGCGCAGGAAAATTCCGAGCAGAGCCGCAGGAAACAGCAGCAACTCGACCATTAAGGAGGATTTCAAAGATGGAACTCAACTGGAAAGAGGACAATAACATCGTAAGGAAACTTGCAAAAATACTTCTCGGAGATACGCTGCCCAATGGTGAGCCTGTAAGTTCACTCATATTGCTTGATGATACTTCACGGGCTGAATTGCAGCGGTGGGCAAATATGAGTGATGCGGAATTTGCAGCCGCACAACTCAGTGGCGATTCCATCCGCATTGATGTGGATGATGTCATCAGACAGCTGGAAGAAAAATATGCCCTTGATCCACAGCTACTCGATGATTTGTTTTCTGGTATTGATGCAGATGATTTGGATATTTGGGAAGAAATCAGTCAATGGGAAGATTCTGACCATGACGAGCCAACGGAATATTTTTTCTCCAATCCTGACCCCTACTTCAAACCCGACCCGCTGCCGCCCGACCGCCTCAGACACAATTTCTGGTTTGATGAAACTGGACATATCCGTGTGAAAAATCCATCTGCTTTCTGGCTGCCGGAGTTCACTTTACAGCGTGAGATCGGCGGCACCATTTATACCATCACGGGCAGCTATGACGGAACAGAAACGCTGGATAGAAAGATGGAGCGCATTTGGGCTGAAAAGTTTACAGAAAATACGGAGGATGATGAATGACAAATACCGGGAATCTTGGTACAATAGAAGCAACCAATCCTGTACTGACAGTTGCCCCTTTGAAGGAGGATACAGAAATGTTACGGGCAACTGAAAAAATCACCGCACTCTATTGCCGCCTCTCCCAAGAGGATGCCAACGAGGGCGACAGTAATTCCATCACCAATCAAAAGGACATCCTGCTCCGATACGCAAAAGAGCACCGTTTCCCGAATCCAACATTTTTTGTGGATGATGGATACAGCGGCACGAACTATGACCGCCCCGGATTTCAGCAGATGTTGTCAGAAATTGAGGCAGGAAAAGTGGCTGTTGTGCTGTCGAAAGACCTGTCCCGGCTGGGGCGAAATTCTTCCCTGACGGGCTTGTATATCAACTTCACTTTCCCGAAATATGGTGTGCGCTATATCGCCATCAACGACCACTTTGACACCATTGACCCCAACAGCACCGACAACGATGTTGCGGGAATCAAAAACTGGTTCAATGAGTTTTTTGCCAAGGATACCAGCCGCAAAATCCGTGCAGTACAGAAGGCCAAGGGCGAGCAGGGCATCCCGCTGACAACCAATGTCCCCTTTGGCTACCGCAAAGACCCGGAGGATCGGACAAAGTGGGTCGTGGACGAAGCAGCCGCTCTTGTGGTCAAGCGCATCTTCAAGCTGTGTATGGAAGGCCGGGGGCCGATGCAGATCGCCAAACTCCTGCAGGCGGAACAGGTGCTCAACCCTACCGCCTATAAGCGGAGAGAGGGCATTAACACCCCAAGCCCTGAAACCGCTGACCCGTATCACTGGAACCCCAATACCGTTGTTCATGTTCTGGAACGGCGGGAATACACGGGCTGTACGGTTAATTTCAAGACCTACACCAACTCCATCTGGGACAAGAAGCAGCGGGAAACGCCCATTGAGAAGCAGGCGGTATTCTACAACACCCATCCGGCTATCATTGAGCAGGAAGTCTTTGACAAGGTGCAGGAGATCCGCAAGCAGCGCCACCGAAGGACAAAAACAGGAAAAAGCAGTTTATTCTCCGGCATGGTCTACTGTGCTGACTGCGGGGCCAAAATGCGCTACTGCACCACCAACTACTTTGAGAAGCGGCAAGACCATTTTGTATGCGCCAGCTACCGCAGCAACACGGGAACCTGTTCCGCTCACTTCATCCGGGCGGTTGTGCTGGAAGAATTGGTCTGGATGCACATGAAAACGGTGATCTCCTATGTAACCCGGCATGAAGCCCATTTCCGGGCAGTGATGGAGCATAGACTCCGGCTGTCCAGCGAAGAAGCTGTCCGAGGACACAAGAAGCGTCTGGCACAGGCAGAACGCCGTCTTGGGGAACTTGACCGGCTGTTCATCCGTATCTATGAGGATAATGTGGCCGGGAAACTCTCTGATGAACGGTTTGCACTGATGAGCAAGACCTATGAGGACGAGCAGGAGCAGCTTAAAGCGGAAATCCAGACCTTGCAGCAGGAAATCAAAGTACAGGAACGACAGATTGAAAATTTGGAGCAGTTCATCCAGCGGGTACACAAATACGAGGATTTGCAGGAAATGACCCCCTACGCCCTGCGGGAACTTGTCAAGGGCATCTACATCGAAGCGCCTGACAAGAGCAGCGGGAAGCGCAGACAGGGTATCCGCATCTCCTATGACCTTGTGGGCTTTATCCCCGTGGACGAACTGATGAAACAGGAAACGGCATGACCGAAGCCATGCCGTTCCTGCAAAAAGCAATATTACTTTCTTATGCCCCCCGACCATTACGGGCGGCGCTTTTTCATCAAATTTTGTGGGTGCAGTACGGGCAGCGCTCGTCTGTCGCGTAGCAGATGCACTCGGTATCATCCTGCCAGGGGTGGCAGGTATTGATGCGGAACCGTGCGGAAAGCGCGGTTTCCAGATAGTCGGCCACAGGACCAATGGCGGCCATATCCCAGCGAAGCGGAAGCCCGTCGTCGGCATCCTCCTGTAAGGAGTGTTCGCCGGCGGCTTCCTTCGCCTCGTCCGTAGCGTCAGACAGGAGGCCCTCCGGAAGCGCGTTGACGTGTTCCACGGAAAGCTCATTCACAGCTGCGAGAAGAGCCTCTTTCGGCGCTTCCCCGTTTACGCTGTGGCCTGTGACAACCGCGCAGATGAAGTCGAACACTGCGTTGTCGATGCGGTCGCCGGCCTCGGCGAGGAGGTCGTTGTCCTTGACAGGCTCCCTGCGGATGGTGCCATGCGTCCACGGCCCCGTGTAGGTGCCGATGCTTGGCAGGCGCTCCAGCAGGGCTGCTTTCATGCCGTCAAGGTACGCCTTGTAGTGCTTCCTCTGGAAACCCTCCGAACAGGGGTTATCCTTCTGAAGCAGTTCCACGGCATAGGCCCAGTCGCTGTCCTCAATGCCGATGTAAAACAGGCTGCTTTCGAGGATGACGCGCACATTGCGGCCAAGCCACTTGTCCTGCTTGACACGCGCAAAGCTGGGATACCTGTGCGTGAAGTTCTCCACAAAGCACTCCAGCACATCCTCCAGCTCGTTCGCACTGCCTTCGTCATCGAAGAGCCAGTCGCTGCCGGACAAATCCTTGGCGCTGAGGTCTTTCCGGAGGATGGTATCCTCACAGTTATCCTCGCGGCGAAGCACTGTGGTATAGTCGTTGTCGATATAGAACAGGCCCTCATACGGCTGTCTCTTATACACATCTGACGCT
>ENA-OZGB01001666-OZGB01001666.1-human-gut-metagenome-genome-assembly--contig:-NODE-1666-length-10085-cov-21.092722_pt1 | contig 10085 bp, 7 predicted proteins | sample MGYA00245113_ERZ653651 | MGnify/ENA primary metagenome ERZ653651 (study PRJEB26926, sample SAMN06165095) | human gut metagenome | biome: ENVO:00009003; feature: ENVO:2100002; material: ENVO:00002003... | reverse complement strand
CTCCACAAGCCGCCACATACTCATTCGGTGTAAATTCTTCTATATAAGCACTTGGTCTTTCATATCTTCTTTTCATAACCTTTTCCCCTTTCCTTCTATACAAATTCTATCTTCATCTTATATTGCGTTATCATTCTGCAACATCTTTTTTCATGACTATATTATACTAGAATTTTCCATTTAATGCAATAAACCATCTGTAAAAGGCATTTTTTTTTCGTAATCTGCTATTTCAATATACAGTTATTGATCTTCTAACAGCTCTTCAAGGCTTAAAAAAATACCGAAATTCGAAAATCACGCTAAAAACAATCATTTTTCTCTACAAATGATTGCAAAATTCAGAATTTAAGATTATAATGGGATTAAATTCTGGGGGTTAAGAATGATGATTTATTGACATATAATATTAAAAGGGGGAAGTTGTTATGAAGAAAATGTATGAAAAGCCAATGGCTTTTGAAGAAGCATTTGTGGCAGATGAATATGTAGCAGCATGTTATTTTTAGCTTGTGAGCGTGGAAGTAATGGATGGACTGGAAACGCTGATAAGTGGGGTGGTGTACGCGAATACGGATACGGAGTATCTCATTCTCCATTAGGAACTTCACATACATGCGGAGATAAAACTGCCAATCGTGTAATTACTGATAATGGTGGTGTTTTTGAAAAGGTTCAAGAACATAATGGTCAACAAGGATGGATCAGTGGTACTTATTGTGGTTATGACGATAATGATCATAATAATAAACTATCTCCTGGAGATACTGTTTATTGGTGTACATATAGTGGAAATAAAAATAGAAGATGGAATCACTATGGAACCCTTGAGCAAGCGGATGCTAATCACCCAAATCATTCATAATTTAAGAATTCTAATAATTCATCTGACGTAATATCTGTTTGTGGTAATAATTCAATAATTTTTTTACCATTTTCATCATTTCTTTCTACTTTATTTGTTTTTATTAAATCGTATGAAAACTCTACCATTATTTTCTCCATTTATATTAACTATTTATTATAAAAAATCTCTTATGGTATTCATCATAAGAGATTTTTAATTAGTTTTCAATAATCATATTTATAAGTCAAGTTTGACCACACAAAGAACTAAATCTTCTTCAATTTCATCTTTATTTTCTAACGCTCTTGCAATAACATTCATTGGAAATTCATTTTGTTCCAATGCTCTTGCAATACCAGGAACATCAGATAATGTTAAATAATCAAATTTATTACATTTACCAATAACTCTTACAGGAACACGACCAACTAATGCAATTGCTTGACGAGTTTTTTTATTCATTCCCATATTTAATATAAAACCTGGATTAGATGTAATAACAGCATTAACAGTATCATCTGCAATAGTAATTTCTTTTTCACCACCAAATTTAACTAAAGTTCCTTTAGGATATTCATTATCAGATTCATAATATTCTGCTAAGTCACCCCAATATGAACCCATTGAAATACCATTTATTGTACCTGTAAATGTATTATTACCTGACCATACATTATCTTCTGTTTTAGATGCAATATCTTGAACAGGTATTTCAGCAAATTCATAGTTCTGTCCATTTGACATAATAAATTTTCCTGCACCAGAAGCGGCATCAGGTAAAGATGCAGATGATAAGTTTAACCAAGTATTATTTTGTTTAGAATAAATTAAACCATTTGTTCTAAAATAAACATCTCCATTAATACCTTGATATACTTCTGGAGCTTCATCACCTTGTAAGAAAGTTACTTTACCATTAAGATTAAAAGCATCAGATGTTGTACCAGCTATATCATAAATTGTAGACATTAAATTTCCTTCATTTCTTATATAGAATATTTATTATTTCCAAATCCTAAACACAAGTTGCCATTTGTTTATATTAATATCCCACGCATAACCTCTTGTTTTATGTACGACCCAAAAACCAGCATTAACAGTTCCTGACATTAAACCAATATAGTTTTTAGTTAAATAAGGTTGAATATTTTTAATATTATTAGAAGTATTAAATAAACGTGTTGGACACATAGCCATTTCTCCTGCCATATATCCTGCATCTGCATTTACACATAAAAGTTGGCAATCAAATTTATAATCTGTAATGTCTTCAATATTTAAATTATGGGGAATAATATAATTATAACCTAATTTCAATGTTTCTTTATGAATCCATACATTATTTTGAATAGCATTAATATAAAAATTATTATTACAAGGAAATTGATTTATAGCTATTGTTTTATTATTATATCTATAAACTTCACATAAAGGAACATCATTAAATTCTACCCAACTTTCACCATTCCATTCAAATGCTTTACCATCAGCATATTTACTTGTAACAAATGCTACTTCACCAACTTCTGTGGCTACTGGTAAATTATCAATATTTTTATAAAATTTTGATGTTCTATCATATACTGTACCATCCATTTTACAATAAACAGTATGAATTATTTCTTTTGTTAAATCAGTATCATTAAATTTTAATATTGGTAATTCATTTGTAATTATAGATGTTTGGTTGTTACAATTAGTAATAATTAAATCACGAGATAAATCAAAAACTAATCCATCTCCTAAAGAAGTTTCAAATACTGTATAAATTATATCAGTTTGAACTTGTTTAACATATGCATAAAAACCATTCTCAAATCCAGTTGGCATTATTGGTTTTGCATCTGATGAAATAATAAAATCTACTTTAGTTTTATCTTCATTCATAATTAAAAATACATTATAATATGTTTTTGGCTGAACATATTTTGTTTTTGCATTAATTTCAATTTCAGTAAATCCAACTGTTGTGCCAACAAATGCAGTTTTAACTAATATACCAATAGATGTTGATTCTTTACGATTTTCATAAGGTATATTAACATAATTGACATCGTATATATCAGGAGAACATACATAATCAGATAATATTTTATCTTCAATATTTTCATTGACAAAAATATCCAAATCTCTACTTCTGTTTATAGTATTAGTATTATGTAAATATAATGATTCGACAATAATTGGATTAGGATTAACATAAATCCAAGTTGAATTAATTGTTGATGCTAACCATTGATTTAATGGAGAATCTATAATACCATCCATAGCCATATAAGGTGCAGAAGTCATAGTTCCTTGAGATTGATAGCAACGACCCATTGGAGCATATTCACCAGTCATAATCGGTTGTTGCCATTTTGTGTAAGAATTATCTTTACAACCCTGATTATTACCTTCAGCAAATAAATTCATATTTTTTGTTAATGTCTGTGTTAAATTTATTTCTACTGTATTTGTTGAATCCATTAATTTCATAGGATATAAAGTTATTTCATTACCACTTGAAATAATTCCATATGGTTTAATAAAATTATTAGAACAAACATTTTTACTAAATGGTACTCGTTGACTAATATTAAATGCATCTAATAATTCCATATTAGATACTGCTTGTAATTGGTTATTTTTTATACCAATAAATTTACCACCATTATTTTGTAATGGTACTAATCCTTCAACATTTTTATAACTTGTTTTATTTGCCATTTTTTACCTTACCATATTCTAAATATTAAACGCCAATTAGCTAATGTAATATATTGTTCAGTTGAACTATTTTTTTGTAGTATTGAAATACCTGTATTTAAAGTTCCAGTATGAATACCAATTAATTCATCATCTAAATAAATCATTGGATAACGATTATCTGTTGCAACGTAATCCATAGAAATTCCTTCAGCAATATCACCTGGTTCATAGCCAAATTCAGCAACTTTATTAATTAATATTACATCATAAAATTTATTTTTAATATTTTGCATTTGTTGATTATGAGGATACATTATCCACGCATTTGTTGCAGGCATTAATTCCGCAGATTTCCACATAGATTTAGTTGTTAAATCATACCAGTTAGCATTTATTGGATAGTTATATACCTTTGCTATTTGATAATAATTAAATACAATCATAGCAATGGGTATATATGTTGTTAAATTCCAATTTGTACCATCAAATTTATAAACTCTGCCTTTATTTAAAATACTTAACCAAAGGTCATTATTTTTAGGAGTTGTTGGAACTATTTGCGAAATAGTAAATTTACCTTTTTCTTCAACCAATTGATTAGTTGTAGTATTTAAAAAGATATATGATGTACTCCATTCTAAGAAATCTGTACCGTTATTATCTTCTACTAAAATTTCAAATCCTCTGCCATAATTATGATATGCATTTGTATTATCACTATTAAATGCTTCAATAATAAATGAAGTACAAGGTTCAATTCTCTGTAATTTAAATTCTTGCCAAGTATTTTGGGCTAAACGATAATGTTGATTAGTTCTATATAAAACATTTGATTTTTCATTTTTAACATTAAAACCAATAATTGCTTCATAAGCAATACCACTTCCATAATCCCATCTATTTTTAATTTTAAATGCTACTGGAGTAAATGTTGTATCTTTAGCATAACTTACATAGCTTATGTTATTTGTAGCAATAGCTGTATTACAATGAAAACCTTGTGTATTAATTCCACTTGTCATAAAATATGGTTGAGCATATGCATATCCATTCATTCTATTACTTGTTAATGTCCAACCTTGTTCTTCATTACTATTCATATGAGGTACAATATTAGTATAACTATTTGGCTGAACATTAATAGATAATGGAGTTGTAATTGTATGAACAGTACCATTATCATCTACATATTTTAATGGATTATTTTCATCAATGTTTGATGGAATTGTAATAGTAGATGAATTTAAATAACCAATCATTGACCAATTACCAATTTTTACCAAATCAGTTGCATTTCCTGTGGTAATAAGTGTTCTAAAATATTTAAATGATTGATTTTTAATAGTTGAATAAACAAAAAATGTATCATTAGCTATATTTGAATAATTAATATCAGTTACTAAATCAGTCCATTTAGTATCGTCATTAGAACCTTGAATAACAAAATTTTTCATTGAGCGTGTATAAGAACCACAGTTTCCAAATGTCCAATATAATGGAAAAATATCTTGCCCACCACAATATATTTTAAGCCATTGTGGAGTATCAACAGTTGGTAATGCAACTGATTGCCAAGCATCAGTTTCTGCCGCAAATGTACCTGTAAATGCTTTCCAAGCGGCATAAGTATCATTATATTGTGATGATGAAGAAGCAATATAAGTAATATCTCCAACAGTTGTTTCGTTGGCAGTCATTACAGGAAATGTAAAAATTTCTTTTTTAATATCTTGTAAAATATTTGTAGGAGCTTCTTGAATATAATTATAATTTAATTTTTGAGGATTATTAAAATCCATTTCTGTTTTAATTTCATCCACAGAAACATCTTTTAAATTAACTAAATCAGTTGTACTTTTAAGATAATGAATTTCATTTCCATCATATGATGGAAATCCTTCTAAATTATCATATTCTACTTTTGGATTAACTTGTGTCATTATAATTCCCTTATCTTAAATACTAATCTCCAATTATTACAATTTGCATTAACAATTTGTCCAGACCATTTATGTATTACTCTCCAACCAGTATTTAAATTAGATGTCCAAATACCAATTGTATTTTTTGTTAAATATGGTATTGGTTGAGCAAACAATGTATCACTTAACATTACAACTGTACCCATACCAATATCACCTGGTTCATAGCCACAATCTTCAGCAACGCATTTTAAATAACATTCAGCTTTATACTTAGTTGTATCTTGAATATTTAAATTATGATAAACATTTGATATTAAATTAACAATAGAAAATACATCGCCATCAAATATAGTTGCTTCATCAGATAATGTCAATTCTGTTGACCAAATACAATCTGAATTTTTATAAGTTCCATTATCATTATATGGATTTTCGTGAAATGATTGTATTATACCATTAATTAAATTAAAGTTACCTAATAATACATCATTAAATAATATCCATTCATTATTTTTGTATTGATATACTCTTAATGGTTCTTGTTTATTATCATACCAAATATCATTTTCTACTGGTTCTGCTGGTTGTTCGGCTTGTCTATAAACATTATTTGATAAACCATATACTGTTCCATTTTTTTTCAAATAAAGGTTTTGTGATTCTTGATAATCATATGCATATTGATATGCTCTTTCAAATAAATATCTTTCTTTTTCAGCAACTCCAGTTACAATTTGATAATCATAATCACATTCTTGGAAAACTGCACAGCAAGCAAGACCACCGTGATATGATTGGTTTCGTGAAACCATTTCAAAATAAACTTGATTAAATTCAAAATTAATATCAATAACTGGTGACCACCAATAAGTTGAATAAGTTGCTGGTATATTTACGACATTCCAAACAGTTTTCCATTCATCTGAATCGCCATTTCTTACGTGAACTCTAACTTCAGATGCAGAATATCCATTAGTATCTTTCCACCAACCTGTATTAAATTTAAATACATATTTTCCTTTTGGTTTTATCTGATTCCATTTATAAATTGGGCCACCTAATGCACCATTATTTGTAGTAAGCCAACAATCATCTGCTGTTCTAACATCAGTACACATAGCTCTCCAAAAATATCTTGAAGTATCTAATTGTGAACCAACTCCTGTACAAGTTCCTTGAACAATATTTACATAATCTGTATTATTACTAATTTCTCCAAATATTGCTGAATTATATGTATCTGATTCTAAATGTTTTGGAGTAATTAAACGAAATTTTTTTTGAGGTTTAATATCTATCGCATTTAATGATGTAAATGTTTTTTTAGAATTATCAGGAAATGTAACGTCTAATGGATTATTTTCATCAACATTAAATTCAATATGCGGATTATGAAAATATCCACCAGCTCTTAAATTTGTTCCTTTATTAGCCATAAAGATATTATAATCTTGTCTAAGTGTACCAACATTAAATTCATTTTCATTTTTACATTTTAATACTTGACACCAACCCATTGAAACGTGTGTTGAATATTTTGAAATTATTCTCCATTTAACTTGTTTAAAATTATATGGAATATATAAAATTTCAGTTGAAAATGTTGCTGGATTAATATAATGCATAACTCTATGCCATACTACGTGTTCAGCATCATTTTCATCAACAATAAGTATTGCAACATTAATGGGAGTATAACCCCAAGTATCACCCCAAATACCTTTTCTAAATGAAAAAGAATAATAACCTGACGTATAAATTTCTGTTGGAGTATAAATTAAATCACAAGGAATTGCTTGAGTATTTGCTGACATCCAACCTTGATTTGATGTATCAACACGACCTCTAAATGCTTGCCACATTTGATTGTTTGCATTATATTCTGTTATATTATCACTTCCAGATACAGTTCCATTTTCATTTGAATAAGTTGTTCTATAAGTAATTAATTCTTGCATCCAAAATGGAGTTAATTTTACCAATTTATTTTTTTGATATTCTGTTTGAGTAAACAAATTTGGTTCAATTTCTCCTAAAAAGCAATATGAAAATCTTTGTCCAGTTACGCCAGCAGTTGGGTATCTTATACGCCAATATAAATATTTTACTTTATTTTCATTAAAAGTATATTCATAAACATTTGCAGGTGCTAATGATACTTCTGTTTGATTTAACATTTCAACAAATGTTTGCCCATCATTTGATGCTTCAACAACAAAATTTAAAGGTTCAAATGCCCTAACATTATCATACCAATCAATAACCCTTCTCAATATTCCTGTATAAGCCATTGGAACAGGAGTTTGTATTTGAAGATAAATGTTATCAGCTTTTGCGGAATACCATTCACCTAATATTATTCCATTGAAAGCATTTAATACTGACCAATTACTATCATATTGTGAACCATTTGTTGTAATAACAAAACCATTACTACAATTTGATGTTAATAAACCTGTTGAGAAATTAGTTAAAGATAAATCATAAGTTTTATTATAACCTTTATTTACAACAGCATTTTTTTCATAAGATATATTTAATTCATTTTTAACATCTTGATTAGAAATATATTCATAAGTAGTTTCATCCGTTGCTACTTTTAAATATTCATCATTATGATTGATGGTAGAAGGGATAATATCAATTGAATTAATTTTTAATTTACTTCCTAAAATTTCAGCCATTTAATAACCTTTAAAACTATACAAATATTTATTCATTGAAGAATCATTAAAAAGGTTTGAAGTTATTTATTAAATAACTTCAAAGGGGTTAATATGACTGATACATCAAAAATTAAAGTTGAAAGAATTGCCGATGGAGTACAAACTGGTGATTTATGTTATTCACTAAGAACGGAAAAGGAAGGATGGTTACTTTGTGATGGAACAAGTTATTCAGTTTCAGATTATCCAAATTTATTTAATGTCATTGGTTATACCTTTGGTGGAAGTGGAGATAATTTTAATGTTCCAAATTGTTCTGGTAAATTTTTACAAATGGATACTTCAAAATCAATTGGACAATCAATAGAAGCTGGTTTACCTAATATCACAGGTACTTTTAGGGGTATAGGACAAAATATAGCAAATTCGGATTCCTATGAAAGTGGAGCTTTTAAGGCAATAAATGAAGATAAAGCTTTTCAAAGTGCTGATGGAAATGATGCTAAAAAATGGGATTTTGATGCATCACGAAGTTCATCCATTTATGGAAATTCAGATACCGTTCAACCACCAGCTATTATTGTCAATTATTTTATTAAATATTAATTCAACAAATAATATAATTAAAAACAAAGCTCCCAATTTGGGAGCTTAACTTATTTATGAATTATTTCAGTCGCAGTCATTTCTGTTGAAAGGATAACTGTTTCCCCACTAAACATAACAGTCTTCATCCGTTAGGATTAAGCAACCATCATATTGTAGTTATAGTTAACGTTTTCGTTAGCATTCATTTTATTTTGAACCGATATTGGTGGTATCTCGCCAGAAGTCTAAACTAATCTTTACTAACCCCAGTCAACCCTAAATCAACCCCATAAAGATTAAGGAGATTATTGGAATCGCACCAATTCAGCGTATACACTTTTTTCTTGTTACCTGTTGCTAACAGTTTATCTCCATTGGTGGAGCTGGTGGGTACTGCCCCCACGTCCTGAAATTCTATTTCATTGTTTTCTACCAACTTCAAGATTATTTATATCATATATAATTTTGTATGTCAATATTTTTTATTGAATATTTTGAAAATAAGTTCTATATTAATATTAATGGTTCAAAGTTTATTCGTTTTGCAAGCTGGTGGTAATTGGAATGATTCATCTAACTACGGAGTTGGTTCACGTAATAGTAACAATTCCCGTGCTAATTTGAATGACAATAACTCGGTGCGGGGCTTGATATAATCTCTTTTTTGAGCATTAGCTGAATTTTGAACCTTGTCTTAACAGGCTAAACATCAAAAACCAAAAAATGATATTAGTAAAAGAATTTGAACATATTATTTTTTATTAAGAGTAAAATAAATGAAAAGAATTAATAATTTATGGCACGAATTTACTTCTCAAGAAAATTGGTTTATTGCTCGTAAAAGAGCTTTACAAGGCAAAGTTAAAAAGTTTTGTGTAAAAGCTATTATGAGAAAAGGTGATGAGTATTTAGAAAAAATTCGCCAAGAAGTAATTAATGGAACTTTTGAATTTAAAGGTTATAAAGAACATACAATTTATGAACCTAAAGAAAGAAAAATATATGTTGCTCGGATTGAAGAAAGAATTTATCATTGGGCATCAATGATGATTGCTGAACGAATTTTTGAGCCAACATTTATTTATGATAGTTATTGTTGTCGTAAAAATAAAGGTCAACATAAATGTTCTGCCAGATGTAAAGAAATTGTTAAACATAATGATTATTGTTTAAAATTAGATATTTCAAAATTTTATCCAAATATTAATCATAACATATTAAAAGATTGTTTAGCAAGAAAAATTAAAGATGTAAAATTTTTAAATGCTTTATATGCTATTATTGATAGCCATAATAAAGATACTGGTAAAGGAATACCTCTGTCTCTTATACACATCTCCGAGCCCACGAGACTGCAGCTAATATCGT
>ENA-OZGB01001656-OZGB01001656.1-human-gut-metagenome-genome-assembly--contig:-NODE-1656-length-10116-cov-12.635026_pt1 | contig 10116 bp, 8 predicted proteins | sample MGYA00245113_ERZ653651 | MGnify/ENA primary metagenome ERZ653651 (study PRJEB26926, sample SAMN06165095) | human gut metagenome | biome: ENVO:00009003; feature: ENVO:2100002; material: ENVO:00002003... | reverse complement strand
ATTTTATTTACTGCCAGAGCCGCTTAGGCTTGGCGAATTTTTAACGAACTATTGCAGTCTGTAAATGCTAGAAAATGAAAATAAATCTATACCTTTGCAGCCGATAGACGCTCTCTATATAAGAGTGCGTCTGTTTTTAGTCGGATTATTCCACTATGAGTATTGTAAATAACAAGGGCAAAGACATGCCACAACAAATTTTGGGAACGACGGTTCAAAAGACCGACGACGCCGTAGGCATATTCCGAAATGATCAGGAAAAAAAGCATTGGTATGTGGCTGTTGTAAATAACAGAAGTGAAAAAGCCTGTCAGGATAGATTACGAAAACGTTTGAAAAACGAAACTGATAGTGAGAAAGCTTATGAAGTTTATGTCCCTATCCAACAGGAGATGAGTATTCGTCATGATGGTAAACGTAAAAAAGTGGACCGTATTGTTTTCCCTGCTCTTGTGTTCATTCGCTGCACAGATTCAGTAAGACGGAAAGAAATAGTCTGCCTTCCTTATATAAAACGTTTCATGGTTAACATAGCCGGTTCTTCCCGAAATACTTGCCGTCCCGTAGCTATTATTCCAGATCATCAGATGTACAGCTTGATGCGTATGGTCAATGATGCCGAAGAACATGTCACTATTGAGTCATGCCCTCTGCATTTGGGCGATCGTGTCCGTGTAAACGGTGGCAAACTGGTAGGGTTGGAAGGGAATATATGTCGTGAAATAGATGGTTCTACTAGTCTGGTTGTAAAAATTGATATCCTTGGATGTGCTAAAGTTACCATTGCTAGAGAATTGCTGGAACCTATAGCGGAAAAAAACTCAGTTAACATATAATTATATATTGACATACAATGACCATAGCAGTAGACTTTGACGGTACTATTGTTGAGCATAAGTATCCGGCAATCGGCAGGGAGTTGCCGTTTGCCATTGAGACATTGAAAAAATTGCGTGACGAACATCACAGGTTGATTCTATGGACAGTGCGTGAAGGGCGTCTGCTTGACGAAGCTCTTGCCTTTTGCCGTGATCGCGGTCTTGAATTTTATGCCGTGAACCGCGACTATCCGGAGGAGGAGAAAGGGCGTAACAATCATTACTCACGCAAACTCAAAGCCGATCTTTTTATAGATGACCGCAACTTGGGAGGCCTTCCCGATTGGGGTACTATTTATGGAATGATTCATGACGGAACCACTTTTTCGGATTTGATACGTAATGCCGGTGAATCTCCTGTTTCGGAGAATCACGGCAGAGGTCTTTTTTCGCGCCTGTTTGGCAGATGATTGAATAATAAATGAAAAAACTGATATGAAGACTTTAAAGAAACTATTATTGTTTGTTGTGGCATCCGCCTTGTTGGCAGGCTGCACCTCCTATAAAAATGTACCTTACATGCAGAATCCCGAGGTAGTGAACAGTTACAGGGAAGATCTTCCCCTTTATGATGCAAAGATTATGCCGAAAGATTTGCTGAGTATAACTGTGAACACGAGTGATCCTCAGGCTGCCGCTCCTTTTAACCTGACGGTACAGACTCCTCTGAATGCAGCCCTGACCAATATTAATACTACCACACAACCCACTCTCCAGCAATATCTGGTAAATAACAAGGGTGAGATAGATTTCCCCGTTATCGGTCGTCTGAAGGTAGGCGGCCTTACGAAAAACGAGGCGGAAGATTTGATCCGTGAGCAATTGCAGCCCTATCTGAAAGAGAGTCCTATCGTTACAGTCCGTATGGCAAATTACAAAATTTCGGTATTGGGAGAGGTGAACCGTCCGGGTACTTTTACCGTAGGAAATGAAAAGGTAAATATCCTTGAAGCCCTTGCCATGGCGGGAGATATGACTGTTTATGGCGTCCGTGACAATGTGAAACTGATTCGTGAAGATGCAAAAGGCAAGCGTGAGATTATCAATTTGAATCTTAATAATGCAGAGCTGGTTGTATCTCCCTATTACTACCTGCGCCAGAACGATATCATCTATGTAACGCCCAATAAGACAAAAGCCAAGAACTCGGACATTGGCAGCAGCACCAGCATATGGATCAGTGCTACATCCATTTTGGTATCTCTTGCAAGCCTTCTGGCAACCATCTTGAAATAAAACTCATAAATATAATTGTTGATTACAAACTGTTGATATGACTGACGAACAGAAGAACACCCCTTCGGGTACCGAGCAACGTGAGGAGAACGTTGATCTTTATGCCTTGTTTTTTAAATACTTTGCCTATTGGCCGTGGTTTGTAGCCAGTGTGCTGGTTTGTATTATATCTGCTTTCATCTATCTCCGTTATCAAGCTCCTGTCTATAATGTTGATGCGGCCGTACTCATCAAAGAAGGTGACAAGAAAGGTGGAAGCAGTAATAATCCTATGGGAGCCCTTCAGGATCTGGGTATGTTCTCCATGACTAACAATTTTGACAATGAGGTGGAAATCCTGAAGTCAAGAACCTTGATTAAAAAGGTGGTGAATCATTTGAATTTGTATATTTCAGTGGCCGAGGAACGTATGTTCGGCTATAACACTCCTTTATATAAGTCCACTCCGGTAAAAGTTTATATGACTCCTGAAGAGGCAGACAATCTGGAAGAAGGAGCCAAGCTTCATCTAAAATACACCATGAATGGAAAATTGGATGTAAAAGTGGAATATATGTTTGACGAGGAGAAGCAGGAGACTGAGGTAAGTTTTGACAGTATTCCGGCTGTTTTCCCCACTCCAGTAGGAGTTTTCAGTTTTACAAAGAACGACTCGGTCCCACCTTTGGAAGAAGATATGAATCTGGTGGCATACGTTAATTCTCCTACAGATGTGACGGAAAGTTATGTAGAGAATTTGTCAGTGGAACCCACTTCGAAGACTACCACAATTGCTGCCATCAGCTTGCAGAATACGGTAAAGCAGCGCGGTATCGATTTTATCAATTGTTTGGTTGACTTTTATAATCTGGACGCGAATGACGAGAAGAATGAAGTGGCTCAAAAATCCGCAGAGTTTATAGACGAGCGTATTGGCATTATCAATCGGGAGTTAGGTACTGCCGAAACGGAACTTGCCGATTTCAAGCAACGCTCCGGATTGACCGATTTGACCAGCGATGCCCGTCTGGCTTTGGAAGAGAGTTCGAAATATGAACAGCAGCTGACCGAGAATGCCACCCAGTTGAGACTGGTGGAGTCCTTGCGTAACTACGTGAATAACCCGAAGAATGCAAACGAGGTGATTCCCGCTAATGTAGGGTTGCAGGACCAGAATTTGGGTTCTATCATCAACCAATATAACACGATGCTGATCGAACGCAAGCGTTTGCTCCGTACCTCTTCCGAAAACAATCCTGCGGTAATCAATATCAATACGGGCATCGAGTCCATGCGGCACAATGTGCAGACTACCGTGAACAGTGTACTGAGAGGGTTGCAGATAGCGCAGTCCAACCTTGAACGTCAGGCACGGAAGTTTGAAGGCAGGATCAGCAGTGCGCCGCAGCAGGAGAAAGAATTTCTTACTATCTCCCGCCAGCAGGAAATCAAGGCGACCCTTTACATTATGTTGCTTCAGAAGCGTGAGGAAAACGCAATAACCCTGGCATCCACTGCTAATAACGGACGTATCATCAAAGCTGCTCTTCCTAGTAAAAAGCCGGTTTCTCCTAAGAAGATGGTTGTTATGTTGGTCGCTCTTGTATTGGGTATGGGTATTCCTGTAGGTCTTATTTATTTGAAGGATTTATTAAAATATAAGATAGAGAATGCCGAGGATGTGGAGAAGATAACGGATGTTCCTATTTTGGGTGAGCTTCCTTTAAGTAAGAAGCCCGAAAAAGGTGCCATTGTGGTTCAGGAGAATCAGAATGGTATGATGGAGGAGGCTTTTCGTGGTCTGCGTACCAATATGTTGTTCATGCTTGGTGCCAGTCAGAAAGTGGTGCTTTTTACATCCACACAGCCGGGTGAAGGTAAGTCTTTTATTGCTGGAAATACGGCAGTCAGTCTGGCCTATATGGGTAAGAAAGTTGTTATTGTGGGTTTGGATATCCGCAAGCCGGGGCTGAATAAGGTCTTTAATCTGTCCCATCGCACGGAAGGTATTACCAATTATCTGGCTGACCCCGAGCATACCAATCTTTTTGATATGATACAACATTCGGATGTAAGTCCTAATCTTGATATTCTTCCGGGTGGTCCTATTCCTCCCAATCCTACAGAGTTGATGGCGCGTACGGTATTGGAAGATGCAATAGAGAAATTGAAAGAGCGTTACGATTACATTATTCTTGATACGGCTCCTATTGCTATTGTGACCGATACTGCTATTGCCAGTCGTGTGGCTGATATGTGCGTGTATGTGTGTCGTGCAGATGTAACTCCGAAGTTGGGGTATCAGTATATTAATGTGCTGCGGGATCAGAAGAAATTCGATAAATTGGCTACAGTTATTAATAGCATTGATTTGAATTCAAGAAGGGCTGGCTACGGTTATGGGCATAAGTATGGTTATGGATACGGCTATGGTATGGATGGTAGTAAAAAATGATAAAAACATAAGGGATAAGAAGTAAGAAATATAGATATAAATGTCAAAATTAGACGCTAATAAAAAATGACTCAAATATCTAACAACAAGCGTATAGCAAAGAATACGTTGTTACTTTACTTCCGCATGATTTTCATGATGGCGGTAAGTCTTTATACTTCTCGTGTGGTATTGGATGCATTGGGAGTGGAGGACTTTGGTATTTATAATGTAGTTGGTGGCGTAATTACTTTATTTAGTTTCGTGAATGGTGCAATGTCTTCTTCTACCCAACGTTATATAACTTTTGAACTAGGGAAAGGAAATACATCTCAGTTGCAAAAAGTTTTTCAAACGAGTATGAATGTTCATTTGTTGGTAGCATTGCTCATTCTTTTTTTGGGTGAAACAGCAGGACTTTGGTTCTTTTACGAGAAAATGGTGATTCCTCCTTTACGGATGGTCAGCGCTTTTTGGGTATATCAGTTTTCAATCTTTACTATGATGATTATGGTAGTGAGTGTTCCCTATAACGCAGTTATTATTGCTCATGAGCGGATGTCTACTTTTGCTTATATATCGGTTTTTGAAGTCTTATTGAAACTAGGTATTGTTTATTTGTTATATCTTACAAGTTCAGACAAGTTGATTGTATATGCAGCTTTGCTTTGTTTTATGCAGTTGCTTATTCGTGTCATTTACGGTTATTATTGTAGCTGTCATTTTGATGAAACACGTTATCAATGGGGATGGGACAGTAAATTGTTTAGGGAGATGCTCTGTTTTGGTGGCTGGAATTTATGGGGTGGCTTTGCTGCAGTTCTTTTTACTCAGGGAGTGAACATACTATTGAACTTATTTTTTGGTCCTGCTGTGAATGCTGCTCGTGGTATAGCTGTTCAAGTGCAGGGAGCTGTAACCCAGTTCTCCACCAATTTTCAGACAGCTATAAACCCTCAGATAATTAAATCGTATACGGTAGGTGATTATGCTTATATGCACAGTTTGATATTTCATAGCTCTAAATTTACATTTCTGTTGCTAGCTACGATTTCTTTTCCTGTTTTGCTTGAAACGGAGATGATATTACAATTATGGTTTGAAACTGTTCCGAACTATACAGCTGTATTTGTTCGGTTGATGCTTTGCACCACAATCATAGATGCCATGGCAGGAGCTTTCATGGTTTCTGCTCAGGCAACAGGTGCTGTGCGGGTCTATCAGTCCGTGGTAGGTGGCATATTGTTGACTATAGTTCCTGTTTCATATATTGTGTTGAAAATGGGTGCTGAACCTTGGAGCCTATTTATCGTTCATCTATGTGTGTGCATTTTGGCTTTTGCAGTCCGTTTGTTTATTCTTTGTCGTATGATACATTTGTCATTATCCGGCTATTTTACTAAAGTGTTGTTACGATGTATGGGCGTGTTGATAATAGCTTTGCCTTTGCCTTTGATCTTGTTGTATTTTTTGTCTGATACATTCATAAATAGTATCATGGTTTGTTTGTCAGGTTTATTGGCGATGCTTTTTTCTTCTTATGTGATAGGATTGGTGTCAAATGAAAGGAAATTTATTAAAGATAAGATTCTTTTATTTTTGAAATTGTGAACTAATGATACGTATAGTAGATAAGCGGCAGTGCTGTGGTTGTGCAGCTTGTGTACAGAAGTGCCCTAAGCATTGTATATCTTTTTATGAGGATGAAGAAGGTTTTCTTTATCCTCGGATAGATACAAATAACTGTATAGATTGCGGTTTGTGCGAGAAAGTCTGTCCGTTTCTGAATTGCGATAAGGCTGTTCCTCCGCAGGAGGTATGGGCGGTAAAAAATAAAAATGAATCGGATAGAATGCACAGTTCTTCGGGAGGCGTGTTTATAGCATTGGCCCGTGAAGTACTGGCATGGGGCGGTGTGGTGTTTGGTGCTGTCTTTGACGAGAATTATGAGGTGAAGATAACTTATTCGGAAACGTTGGAAGGGGTTCGTTCCATGATGGGAAGCAAATATTTGCAGGCACGGGTGGAAACAGGGTTTGCAGATGCTGAACGTTTTTTGAAGCAGGGGCGCCATGTTTTATTTTCGGGTACTCCCTGTCAGGTAGCAGGACTTCATAAGTATCTCCGGAAAGATTATCCTAATTTGTTGTCTGTAGATTTTCTTTGTCACGGTGTACCGAGTCCCGGTGTGTGGCGGAGATATTTGAAAGAAACAATGAATGACTTACAATCCGCCCGTAGGGCGGTGGCTGGAAAAAATACAGTTTTCCCTTCTCTAAATGTCATGCCCACGATAGTGGGTATAGAATTTAGAGATAAGACACTGCACGGCTGGAAAAAATACAGTTTTGTTGTCCGTGGAAGGTCCGCCTTTAAGGCGGATAAAAATTCAGTTTTGTTGTCCGATATACACCGTGAAAATCCTTTTATGAAGGGGTTCTTATCTGATATTTATCTGCGTCCTTCTTGTTATGAATGTAAGTGTAAGAACGGGGTGAGTCACAGTGATTTGACTATTGCTGATTTTTGGGGAATAGATCGATTGATGTCTGATTTTGATGATGATAAGGGAGTAGGGTTGGTCTTGGTAAATACAACCGATGGTAAACGGGTACTTGATGAACTGCCTATGGAGAAACATTTGTCTTCATTGGCTGATGTGCAACCATTGAATGGTGGTTTTAAGGAATATACAAATCCACATCCCAGACGTATACAATTCTTTAAACGATTTGTAATTGGAGAAAGAGTGGATAGTATTGTGGAGAATTTACTTCATGTCTCTTGGTGGCGAAGAGCTGTTAGACGGATAAAAAAGTGTGTGTTGAAATAAGAAAAATAGTGGAATGAAAATAGGAATGCTTACATTGCCATTCAACAATAATTATGGTGGGTATCTTCAGGCTTATGCTTTGATGACTGTTTTAAAAGGGATGGGTCATGATGTAGAATTGATATATCGAAAACATAACTATAGACCTTTGTCTTTGCGAATAAAATATTTCATAAAAACATGGGTGAAATGTTTGTTAGGTCAGAAACATGAGTTATTTATCATGGATCAGGAAAAAGAGTTGAGATATAAAGGACAGGCTTTAATGCCTTTCGTGGACAAATATATAGCTCCTAAAACAATACCTTTATTTTCCACAGCACAATTAAGAAAAGAATGTAAAGGAAAATATGACGCTATTGTTGTAGGTAGTGATCAAGTATGGCGTCCGGATTATGTTCCGAATATAGAGAATTTTTTTCTTGACTTCATAGACAATCCACAAATACTTAAATTATCATACGCAGCTTCGTTTGGAACGAGTAGCCCGATATATTCAGATAAGGAAAAGCGTATATGTGGGGATTTAATAAAAAAGTTTGATGCTGTTTCAGTTCGTGAGCGAAGTGGTGTTGATGTGATTTGTAACTTTGGTTGGTCTAATGGTTGTGAAGAAGTGGTATTAGACCCGACTATGCTGCTTGATTTAAAAAGTTATGAGCAATTTATTATACCTTCCAATGAAGAAGATTATGCGGTAGCTTATATTCTTGATATGGATGAGGATAAAGAATGTGGGTTGAGAGATATAGCAAGAGAACTTGCTTTACCAATGAAAAATCTTTCTTTAAGTGGAACGCGACTTTTTTCTATGGAAATGTGGTTGTCGTGTTTGCATAATTCAAAATTTATTGTAACGGATTCATTTCATGGTGCAGTTTTTTCAATATTATTTAAGCGTGATTTTATTGTATATGCCAATCAAGAAAGAGGTGTAGACAGGCTTTCCTCATTGCTGAAAACATTTAATATTGAAAATAGAATGATTTTGGATAAAAATGGGATAGAGGAGCTGTTGCATAAAAAAATAGATTGGGAAATTGTTAATGAGAGATTGGAAATAGATAAAATGCATAGTATGTCATTCCTTAGAAAAGTTTTAGGAGAACAATAATAAGTCTTAGTAATTAGCAAGAATATGAGGTATTTGATAGTTCAAGATTGGAAAAATACCAGTAACAATCATGCTGGAATGAAATATTTGGCACTTCAATTACATAAGTTATATCCAGATACAATAGCAGTATATATAGTTCCTGATTATGATGGTAGCATAGGTTTAAAAAGAAATATATGGGGTAATTTTGTATATAAATTGCAAAATAGAGTAAATAGTTTTTTTGTAAAAATAGGGCTAACTGAAAGTCGGACAGAGAAAAGATTGCAAAATATAAAAAAAGAATTGACTGAAGTTATTAAAGATGGAGATGAAGTGTTTTTAATGGAATATTTAGAGCCTTTGTCTAATTTTGTTTCTATTGCTTCATGGGTTAAGGAGAATTATATGAATTGTATGGTTTCTTGTATCGTTCATTTAGTTCCTTTAAAATTAGACCGATATTTTGGTGACCAACTATTTGATTATTGGATGCAGCCTATTGATAAAGTAGTGACATTAGGCCATTCTTTGAGTGATTATCTTGTTAAAAGAGGTGTAGATCAAAAAAAAATTGTTACATCATTTCATTATGTAGATAGCTATTATAGAAATTTAAATTTATCTCACAATATAAAAAAAGGGACAATTAGGGTATTGGCAATGGGTAATCAAATGAGAAATCAAAAACTTCTAAAGGCTATCGTAAGAGATAATCCTATGGTTGAATTTACAATATGCCAAGGATGCGATGATATGACAGATTATTTTAAAGGGATACAAAATGTTGAATTAATACCATTTGTTGAGGAGGAGCAATTACGAAAATATATGGCTGATTCTGATATTTCACTGAATGTAATGGTGGATACAATAGGGAGTAATGTTATTGTAACTTCAATGGCTATGGGATTGGCAATGGTTTGTAGTGATGTTGGTTCCATTCATGATTATTGTGATGAAACTAATTGTATTTTTTGTGATAATAATGATATTAAATCATTTAGTCGTGCTATAGCATTATTGTCATCAGATATGGAAAAATTATTGCTCTTTAAAAGAAAATCTATAGAACATAGCCAGAAGTTAACTATTGAACGATTTTATTCTCAAATTATGGAATCGTGATTATTCTTAATTGGGGAAAAGTAGCATTATACAGTGTATGTTTAATTTTGATTTAGATTATTTTCTATTAAACTTATTGTTGTTATTAATTTTTATAATAGCAGGAAATAAGATATCTTTTGGAAGGAAAAAAGAAAAATATATTTGGATTTGTTTCATCGTTTTTACTTTTGTCTTAGGTTCTAGATATTTACGTGGTAACGATTATCTGCGTTATCAGCATACCTTTTTATATGATGATGATGAAAGCCAAATTATTTTTACAGCCATTAATCGTTTTTTACGTGGAATAGGTATTGGTAAATATTATTTTTTATATATCTATTCGATTCCTTTTATAGTATGTGCTTTGACTTTTATGAAAAATTTGAAAATTTATGCACGTTATCTCTTTCCAGCTTTTCTCTTATCTTTTATTTTTTTTAATGAATATTGTATTCGGCAAGCTTTAGGCTTTTCTTTTGTTTTCATGTATATGTATTACCTCTGTCTCTTATACACATCTCCGAGCCCACGAGACTGCAGCTAATCT
>ENA-OZGB01001649-OZGB01001649.1-human-gut-metagenome-genome-assembly--contig:-NODE-1649-length-10145-cov-5.832507_pt1 | contig 10145 bp, 8 predicted proteins | sample MGYA00245113_ERZ653651 | MGnify/ENA primary metagenome ERZ653651 (study PRJEB26926, sample SAMN06165095) | human gut metagenome | biome: ENVO:00009003; feature: ENVO:2100002; material: ENVO:00002003... | reverse complement strand
TCCAAGCTCTGTGTGAAATTCTCTTTAATTCCCATATCCTGCTTTTTCAACCTTATCATCCTCCGCAGCCTGCTGTCGACTGTTCGTCTGACCGATTTATACTTCTGTGTATAATCATCTTCAATGCACCTACTTAAATTCACAAACAATCCCATAACAGTATTTCTAAGTAGCATATTTTCAAAATGCCCCATATCGTCAAGCATATTCTGAGCGTACTCATTACCGTCGTTTGCGGACTTTGTAAGCCATTGGGCAGCCTTTTCCTTATCTTTTTCAACTCCCTCTGCCCCGAAAAGATAAAGCCTGCCGAGCTGATAAGTTGACCACATATTTTCAGCGGATTTTTCAAAATATTCGATGGCTTTAGGAATATCAATCTCCGTTCCAAGTCCCTTTTTGTACATAGCACCCAGTTTGTAATATAGATTATCGTCCGCCTGACCCTTGCTTTCAAGTTCAAGAAAACCGGATAATGCGACCTTGTAATATCTTTGTGCGGTTTCTTCACTTTGACTTACATATTCGCCTTTATCGTACATTTGAGCAACAGCGTATGGGGCATAAGGCTGTCCCTGTTCAGATGATTTGCGATACCACAAAAACGCCTGCGACAAGTCTTTTTCCACACCGTTGCCGTAGTAATATAAATTGGCGAGACTGTATTGTGCGAATTTGTTGCCCTCCTGAGCTGACTTCAAAAACCATTCAAATGCCTTTTCATAATCTTGTTCCGTTCCCAGACCATAGCAATGCATTTTTCCGATTCTATACCAAACGTAAGAACGCATATCCACGGGTTTCATGACCTGCCCTTTGTATTTTGGTTCATATGGAAACATAAAATCTGAGTCCGGCTCGATCTCCATAAAACCCTGAAATGCTTCTTCGTAGAATGAAAAAGACTTTTTTTCATCTTTTTCGCCGAGTTTATCAGTAGAATAGAGTTTGCCCAGATCTTGAATAGCAAGAACATTACCTGCCCCTGATTCGTTAAGCAAAAGCTGCTCCGCTTTTTGAAAATCTTCAAGCTTTGATCGCTTGTTATAAATCAGCTTGCAGGCTTCTTTGTAGGAACTACTCCACTTGAGGTAATATTTGCTTTTCGGAGCGTCATCAACATCGACTGTTACCGCATTTTCACCACTCCAAATGAAATCTTCGGCTGTCAGATCATCGTTATTTGAAAATGTCACTTTATCATTTTCGGATTGCTCAGATTCATCGAACTGTGGAGAAATATCAACATAAAAGTCATCATTCTCAAATTGTTCTGTTGGATCGGGTTCTTCAATTTCTACATCAATGACAGGATAATTCATGTCAAGCACAGTTCTGATTATCATATTCCGCACAGGCTGAAAAACTTTGTTATCAACCAATGGCGGCAGTTCTTTTTCTTTTTGCGTATAGGTCTTGTATTTCAAGCTCTCCAAACTGCACCATTTTTCATAAAGCTGACGGATATTATCGTCATTTGCAAGTTCCGAAAAAATGCTGTTGACTGTTTCTTTGACCTCCTGAGGAAGATATCCATATACTTTTTTGCCTTTAACATTCTGTAACTGAGAATATAGTTTGCGGATAAGATTTTCAAGCTGCGGATTTTCAAAATCGCTTTGCTGAATTTTTCTGACAACACTTTCAAACTCCGTTTTTGATACTGCTTTCAATTCGTCACGGCTTAATGTCTGCTCCTGATATATGGACTGCAAATCATCGTGAAATATATCGTTTGCAAAAGCTGAACGAATCTTATTAATTTCCTCGTTTGTTAAGAATCCTTCCTTTGTATTTTCGGAATAAACAAGCAGATGAATATGCGGATGATGAGTAGTGTCATGAAATGCGGCGTACCATTTTAAATTGCATAATGAAATTTTCTGATTTTTTGCAATATCTGAAATGTGACGCATAACAAGCTGCCGCCACGCTTCCGAATTATCGTAACCAAGTCTAATTGCATCTTCACGACGAAGTGAAATTACGTGGGACCAGACATTGCCTTTGTGATTTGCTATTTCGTTAGCTACCCTGTCAAGAATTATCGGTTCATCTTTTTCATTGAAAAGACCATGAGAACCTCTTTTCTGAACTCCCGGACGCATAGCCATGTAACCGACAAAATTCTGACGATTACCAATGACGTCAGCGTTACGCTCAATGATCGTACTGATTAGTTCCGAAGCGTTTTCTACAGTAGGGTTCACAGTGTAGTCCTCATATTCCAAATATTTTTTAGCTTCGGGAAAATCTGAAAGCAGATCGTTTAAAAGCTGTTCTTGATTCTTTGTAGCGTTATCATTTCTATCCATAATGTTTTGGTCACGGACTTCAACTGTTTCACGGGTTGCGATGTACTTTGTGTAGTTTCTGCGCTTGTTTTTACTTTTCTGTGTACCGCTTTTTAGGTAGCGGCTTGTTACGATAATTTGAGATAAAGTCATAACATATCACCCCCATTTTTATGTGATTTAATCTAACCGTTGATACCTCACAGCCTTCTCAAAATTAATAACACCGTTAATGCGTTTAACCTCATCTATACACATAGCCCTCAGTTTAATCATCGTATCATCATCAATCTCATGTACCGCCGCAAGCATATGAGTAACTGCACCAAGTTCAACTGCAATTTTAAATAAGGCACGGGACAACCTCTGTTCCGTGCCTTTGACTATTCCTTCCGCCATTGCCGTTAGCTGCGGGGCAATAAATTCCGTTGCCGTATGCTCCTTGTTCAAAAGATACCCGCAATAAAAACGCACAGCCTTTTCAATAAATTCCGAGCGTGATTTACAATTATCGTGCTTAAAAAGAGTGTCCACTATTTCCAAAGTTTCGGGAAAAATCTTTAGTCCAAATCTTTGCTTTTTATACTCAGATGTGACCTCGCAAACCTCTGTTTTTTCGGCTTTTTCTTCTGTATTTTTAATTTTATCCGACTGCAATTTGCAAAACCTCCATTCTATGCGACTGCACGTCAAAGTTTTCAAAACTCCGCAAATTCGGCGAGCTTTGCTCGACGATGTGTCTGTTTGGTCGCTTCAAGCGACCAAACTTTAACCTGCAATATAATATTTAAGCCAATCCTATTGGCTTTGCCCTCATAAACCCACCCGAAATCTCCTGATTCCCACCATTCTCAAACTCTGCGACAAATGCCCACAAAGCCGTTTAACCACTCCTATGGTAAACTTACCCCACCGACCGCCGAACCTCGCCACACGGGGCGACACGGTGCGAACTGTGGCTTGTTACTGCTCGGACAGCTTTTCCGTTTCGGCAGGCAAAGAGTTTCTCGACTTTTTGGCAGGCTTCTTTTCCGACTTCATCTCAATAAAATTCCTAACATTCTGCGGTACATTTTTCTGATACAAGCCGTCAATGCACTTGTCGATTTCATCCGAAAGCTTAATATTTTTCTGCTCCAAATACATTTCCAGAGCCGCTAATCTTTCATCACTAATTGTTATCGCAACTGATTTTTTCATTCGCTGTCACCTCCGTTTTCATCAATTTTATCCCGCACTTCCTGCGGATAATCCACGCCCTCATAGGTACACCAGCTTGTCCAACCGCCGTTTGAAACAAGGTCTTTTGTCACATATCCTGCTGATTCGGAACAGTAAATCACCTCGCCGTCACCGACATATATCCCATGCTGACTGCCGTCAAACAGTCCTATACCTGCGACCTCAGGCATGGTATCAAGACTGCCTTGCTCGGTGAAAACAAGCGTCTGAAACTGATTTCCAAACGACTTTTCATCGGGATTGTAATTCAGATAACCAAGCATAAGCCCTGCATTATCAGCATATCTGATGCGGTCAACATAGTCACGATTTCCGATTGCACCCTGCTTAAATCCCCAGCCTGAGATGTACGCATTCTCCGCCCAAGCCGCAAGATCGGAACATTTTTTTGTTGTTCTATCCGTAAACATATACTCATTTATGGTGGAATTCATAACCCAAGTGTAGGTCCTCATAAATTCGTCATAGTCGATTTCCAAACCGTAAGTTGAATTTATCGCAGCGATCAGATCGCTGTCATTCGGAGCAACGGCGAACAGGTTGGCATAGGTCTGCGCATTGAAATTCTGCACATCATCGAAATATGACATATATATCAGCTGTGCTTTTATGGTCTGAGAGCGAACCCCTGCGCCCCTCATGGCGTCCTCGATTTCCTGACCGCTGTTTTGAATTTCGGTTATTTTCGCCTGCTGTTCGCTGTCAAGGCTTTCAAACAAAGACGAATCGCTGAACATTTCAGCGTTAATTTCAGGCTGCTCGATCTCCATGCTGCCCATGCTCGAAAGCACAGCTACGGGCAGGCACATCAGTCCAAGAAAGCCTGCGGCGATGCTTCCGATCAGAACAAACAGCTTACCTCGTTTCTTTTCGTCGCCCAGAATATATATCGCTACCTTTTTCAGAGCAACCGCAACTGTTGCAGACATTACCGACCACCACCGTTTCCAAACAACACAGCCTTGTACTGCGGAGCGATGACCTGTAACAAATATCTCTCGTTTCCGCACCTGTAAAGACAAGTACCTCTTTCAGGGTACTTTATCAAGCCGTACTCCGATTCTTCAAGCTGCAAGGTGTCAATGAATGCAGTCGGAGAAATATTACCCGGATTGAACAGAAAATGATGGCTCGGAATTGAAAACAACGGCTTAGTAAACTCCTTGATTTCAGGCAAAAGAAAGTCCTCAATATTCTGACTTGCCAGAATAAACGAGGACTCCTTTTTACGAACACGTTTCATGCCGTTGCGGATATATTCGATCGCCGTCATATTTGTGAGGAACAAATACAGCTCGTCTACTGCGGCAACTGTATTTCCTCTGCCCAAAAGCTGATTGCTCATGTAGCTGAGAATGTTAAACAGCAGAGTATCCTTAAGCCTTTTGTTTGTGTCCATAAGACCTTTCACTCCGAAGCAGATAAACTCGCTGTCTTTGATGTTTGTTCTGCCGTTGAAATATTTCGATTCCGCTCCCTTGCACATTGAGTGCAATCCCAAGCAGATATTCTGCAATATTTCTTCGGTGTAGAGGTGTTTTTTAGCATTATCAAATGCCATAAATTCTTTTTCAACTAACTCATACAGGTCTGACATTACAGGATAGTCACAGTTTTCCAACTTATCGAGATCTGTAAGATCGTCAATACCGAAACGTGCATACAGTTTCATAAGCATTATCTCTATTGTGTCGATCTCTGCGTCTGTGAAGTCTTTGTATGCTCTGAAAAAGTCTTTTAGATAGCTGATGTGCTGACTTAAACGGGTTACTTTTCGGAATGTTTCAGGGCTGTCATCGGTTTCCTTTTCTTGATTTCCAAAGCGAGAATTTTCTGACCACTCTTTTGGCTCAAGCGGATTTATCATAAACTCACCCGACATCATATCAATATATGTGCCGCCAAGGTTATTGCACAGATCCTCATATTCGTGTTCAGGGTCTAAGCAAAGTATAGATTTGCCTGATTCACGCTGATTGCAAAGCAGCAGTTTCATAAGATAAGACTTACCCTGACCGCTGTTGCCGAGAATGAGTATATTGCTGTTTGTCTTGTCCTCGGTACGCTTGTCAAAGTCAACAAGCACGTTGCTGCCATACTTATCTCTGCCGATATAGAAGCCGTTTTCATCGGTCTTTCCTGAGTAATTTAGAGGATAAAGATTAGCAACACTTGAAGCAGGAAGAACACGTTCAAACTGGCTTGCGAACACATTATTGCCCGTCGGCAAAACCGATAAAAAGCCCTCTTTCTGACGGAGCAAAAGCCTGTCCACAGATATCTTTGAGCGTGTTAATTCCATCGAAATATCGGCTTGCAGTTCCTTTAATTTATCTTCTGAACTTGCTTTCAATTCAAGAAATACAGCCGTATGCAGTAGCGGTTCTTTGTTTCGGCGAATTTCTGAAAGCAGTTCAACTACATCGTCGATGTTGTTCTGAGCCTTTATGCTCTCGTTTACATCGTTTGTGGTGGTCATCATATGATTTTTCCGCATTGCCTGCTGAACAATTTTCCTCTGTTCCATGCTTGTCACAAGGCGGTTGTAAATGCGAAGCGTTACTCCGTTTCTGTCGGCAAGGTGGGCGAGTATAGCAGTTTCTTCTGTACTTGTCGGATATTCCGTAACCGCCCAGCAGGACTTATAGAAGTTTCCGCAGATATAGTGGTCAGTGTAAAACTTGATTATTCCCGGAACAGTGCGGTCAAAAAAGTCCTTTGTGCTGATAATTTCAAGCTGTTCGTCCGTCAGATTTTTCTTTTTTCGTAAATTAATTCTCATGCAATTCCTCCAAATCAAATTCGGTTTCTCCCTCAATATCGGGGATATCCTCACCCGATATGCTTGTCCCGAAGTACAGTGCAAGCATACGTTTGATGTCAGACTTGCCCATTCGTTTTGCCGCAAATCCGTGTTCTGAGATAGCCTTATCCACTCGATTGATGATGTTAAAAATCTGCTCGTCTTTTTCACGCCTGAACCGCACCGCAAAAATAAACTGTCTTGCCGAGGACATCTCTACCTGAATCTCGTCAAGAAAATCATAGTCCGCCTGCAGCAGTTTTCTGACCGCCTCGTTCTGCTCGGTCTGCAAACGCTTTTTGACGTACATCTTGTTTGTATCAAAACACTCGCAAGAGTCCAAAGCAAGAATTTCAAAGTCCGGTATCGTGCTTAACAGCATCATCAAATGATGTATCTTCACGTCAATATTAGCCGCTGAAAGCACTGAAATATTGGTGGGTTCTACGCTGAAAAATGCTATTTCGGCTTTGTCGGTTTTTACTCCGAAACGAGTAAAGCGTTCAAAGCCGATAAGACCTTGAACGCCGTTATTTTTCCTTTTTGTCATAAAATTTTATGCTCCTTTCGTCCAATAAAAAATTTGCTGCGAGGTCAGAAAAAACTTCGCAGCATTAAAAATATAGTCCATAATCGCCGTTTCGTCAACCCGAAGCGAGAGAAAAGCAAAGCAGGCAGTCGCCGCAAAAGGCAGGACATTCCACAGGTTTACCAGAACCACAACCGACAGAATTATTCCGCCGCAGATTATGATAAAATCACGGACATTCCAGAACCACAGCTTTACCGTAGCCCTTAAGTTTTCGGGGTAGATGTAGGTTTTCATTTTTTGTATCAACTCCTTATGCTTTTGTCTTAATCATATTAACAGCCTTAGCTCCCATGCTGACCGTATGGCTGACAGACATCATATTGACCCTGACGCTCGTATCCAATCCATACATCTGCGCAATCCTCGGAACTTCCGTTGCCGACAAGCAAATACCAACCGCAAGCAGAGCGTGTTGAGTGTAGGTCAGCAGTCCGAGATAGAGTATCGTTGTCTGCAAAAATGCCGTCAGACAAGTCGCAATGACCTGCTTGCACCAGCTGTAAAATCCGTCTGTGTAACCTCTCGGAACTCCAAAAAGATACAGACTTCCCACAGCTATCTGACACAACATTATGCCGCCTCGCTTGATGTTTGCAAACACAACTTTCACCGTGCAGTAACCGAATAAGATCATAAAAAATAGACTGAACAGCGAAATATCTGAGGCAAGAGCAAATATGACCGCAAGTCCGGTGTCCGCCATCGTGTCGCTTGTTCCGGATATGAAGTTCCCAAGCAGCTCAGTTGCAAACGTACCCTGCATATTGACGCAGAACGAATAAAGCCTTTGGGGAACGACTGTCACAAGACTTGCCGCCATGAACCCTTTCAACACGTTCAGACAGGTATTTTTGATATTCGCCTGACCCGATTCATAGGCTATCGCCGTGTCAAACACCGCCACGATAAGTCCACAGACAAACAGCATCCATGCGAGACTGTGGAACAATGCTATGAACGACTGCACCCACGACAGAGCGAAAATACTGCTTGTGCTTGCATTGATAAATTCAAAAAGATCGGCAACTGCGCCGTAAATGAGGTTGAACAGCCACTCAAACATTACATCCCAGATTGCGTCTGTTATGGTATCTACCGCAGAACCTATTGTATTGTCCCAAAGGCTTGATATTCCGTCGCTGATCCAGTCAATGGCGTCTGAGATCCAATCAAACATCCGCACCACCTCCTGCCTTTGTTATCTCTCCCTTTACTCTGTACAGCGAGCTGCGGCGTCCGCCTTGGATATGATAGCGAGGTATCCGTTCTAACAATCCACGGTTTTCAAGTTCCGTAAAAGCACGATATACCGTGCTTTTGTGTATGCTCAGATCTTCTGCTATCCTGCGTACAGAGGGAAAACATTCTCCGTTTTTGTCCGCACGGTTTGCCAGATAACAGTACACAGCCACCGCCTTGTGGCTTAGTCCTAAGTCGTAGATCCTTCTTGGAAATATCAATATGCATCAGCTCCTTTTACGTTTTAACAGTTGTCCTTTTCTTTGCTGTCAGCTCCTCATATTCTATCGGACTCTCTTTTTTCTTCTGCGGATATTTCATTTCAACGTCTTTTATCAGTTCATCACGCTCTTTGTATGAAACAGCACGGGCTGTCTTATCGGGAAGTTTGTATTCATCTTCAAACTTGATACCCCATTTGAAGAACAGTTTTAACTTGCTTATCATCGGGTGTGTTCCTGTTTTCATAACGATAAACTGTCCTTTCGGCATAGATTTCAGCTCATCCACAGTCATAAGCGGTCTGCCTATCATCTGCAATGACTGAGATCTGTCCCTGCCGTTTGATACCGAACCGCTTAATACCGTTTGTTCGCCCAAAGCTTTTGAAAGCACCTCTGCACTCTGGCTGTTTGGTGCAAATCCGCCGAACACAGTAAGCTGAGTGTTGTCGGTGATTATCTCCATACCCTGTTTCCCGTAGTTCTGTTCAAGCTGTGCAAAGGACTGTATTATCGCCACGATGGATATTTTTCTTGAACGTCCTGCGGAGAACATAGATTCAGCACCCTCTATCTTAGGAAAAGTTCCAAATTCGTCGCAGTAAAACATAACTCTGTTTTTTAGTTTTCCGCCGTTTTCGTCTGCAATGACTAATATCTCACGATATAACTGTTGGATAAGCAGGCTGACCATAAAGTACTTGCTTGTATCTTCTTCGGGAAGAACGATAAAGATAGCAGACTTTTCATTACAGAACTTCTCAGCGTCTATCGCCGTTCCAAAACACAGCATTTGTTCAAGTTCAGAATCTAGAAAACTGTTGAGCCTTGAAAGTGCAGTCGACATTACCGACAGCATAGACTGGTCAGACGCATTCAGAGCCGCTCCTGCAAGCCATTTTGCTTTGTGTTCGCTTGGGAGCTTGTCCATAAGCTTTGTAAAATACATCTTAGGCTTTGCTTTCGGCGCAGGCTGATACTTTGCCAAAAGGTCTTGGATCAGCTTAAAAACTGAAACAATATGCCTTTCGTTTTTGTCGCCAAACTCCGCCAAAAGCAGGATAACCGAGGCAAGCAAGCCTTCCGCCGCGTCGTAGAAAAAAGCGTTTTGTCCGTAGCTGTGGCTGTCACCGCCGCCGATGTTGATTATGGTTTTTGCAGTTATCTTTGCGTATTTTTCAGCCTTTGCTTTAGCTGAAAGATTTGATTTGTCTGCAAGGTACATATCCATGTATTTATTCACAAGATGCAAAATATTGTTTTCATCACTTCTGGTGGGATTTCTAAGGTCGAGAACAGAAACATTGTAGCCGTAATACTTTTTGGCGATAGTTCCGTAATTTCTCGCCACATCTCCCTTTGTGTCTGTACTGACAAACGACATTCCCGAAGCACAGGCAAGCTCTATATTCGGATACAAAAAGTAAGCGGTCTTGCCGACTCCTGCGGCGCCGATCATAAGAGTATGCACATCACCGTCATCCACAAGAGCAACAGTCTTTTTGCCGTGCGTTCGGCAGGCTACAACAGTTCCTTGAACAGTCGGCAGATTTTCACCTTTACGCCATTTCTCAGGCTCAAATGGCAAAGGGATAAAAGTCTGCTTTATCTCCGATTTAGTCGCCCACCTCGCAGTTCCATGCTGACCGTCACCGACCTTTTTTGCCTTTATTCCGTTAAGCGACTTGTTGTCAAGCAGATTTACAACCACTAAAAAGGCGATAAAAGCTACAACAAGTGCTCCTATGAAAATC
>ENA-OZGB01001635-OZGB01001635.1-human-gut-metagenome-genome-assembly--contig:-NODE-1635-length-10201-cov-5.287601_pt1 | contig 10201 bp, 11 predicted proteins | sample MGYA00245113_ERZ653651 | MGnify/ENA primary metagenome ERZ653651 (study PRJEB26926, sample SAMN06165095) | human gut metagenome | biome: ENVO:00009003; feature: ENVO:2100002; material: ENVO:00002003... | reverse complement strand
GATGGATAGCCGCCGCAGTAGGCGTTGTGGGAATGTGTGTAAACTGCCAGGATTGTGAGGCTGTGGGAAAGCTGTTTGCAGACTTGTGGGAAAAGGCTTGTCTTTTTCCATCAGGTTGTGAATGGCTTTTCCATCGGCACGAGCGGCAGTTTTCCATATTTCCATGACGCAAGAAAATCATCCAACGATCAGCCGGTACACCGTCAGCGGCACATACCACACCGCCACAATAAGCCGCCAGGCCAGAACGAAACCGCCGATTACACCGCCGATAATAAAGTTCAATGCAAACAAGGCGATCCCTCCACCCAGGGAGCCGCCGCCCGGCACGATCCAGAGGCACATCCGATGGAGGCCAAACGGTAGCCCGCAGAGTATCCAGAGCCATACATAGTCAACCTCTCCGTTCTTCACGCAGGCAGATTTGAAGATACAATACAGGATCAGTGCCACGGTCACGGGCAATACGCTTTTGAAGAAAAATGCTTTGATTGCTTCGCTTCTTGTCATCGGTAAAACCTCCTTCCGCAGTTCCATTATACAGGATGCCGGGAGCTGCGCCCAGCATCTTTCAAAGAAATTTATTCAAGTTCATGCCGCCGCTGTTGTTCCTGTTCCTTTGGAACGGCCAGCAGCGCGTCCACATTTTGCTTGACGGTATCGTATTCCTGGGCTTCGGTTCTTGCGGCTTTGTATTCAGCAAGGAGCCGTTCCTTTTCTGCGTTGAGATTGGCAAGCTCCGTTTTCATGCTTTCCGTTGTCGGCAGCGGCACAGCCCCCAGCCGTTTCAATTCTCTGGCGGCCGCTTCAAAAAGGATGATCTCGCTCTCATGTCCCCGCAGGAACTTTTCTTTATCATTCGATTTGCGGTATCGGTCATAGATCGGCTTTAGCTGACGGTAAGTTCCGGCGTGCTTCATCACAAGGGTAAGTTCGGCACTTCTGCTTTCTATCCGCTTGATCTCTGCATGAGAGGTATCCCTGCGTGCGGATATTGCGGTCAATTTGCTTTCCAGTTCTCCATAACTGCTTATCCCGTGTTCGGTCAGGAAATTCATGGTCTTGGCGGCCTGTTTCAGATTGTTCAGCTTCGCCCAATGGGTGAAGCCTGCACTCTGCTGCGCCTTGATGTTGTTCTGAATATCAATGAGCAAGCTGATCTTTCCGTTCCGCTGTTTCGGCTGGCGGGAAGGTCTGGATTGTCTGGCAATCCGGGCGGCAAGGGCTTCTTCGGTGTAGTCCATCCCCAAGGTTTTCAGACGGGTGAATCGTTCCTGATCCGGCGCTCTGGCGGAGATATATTTGCCCCGCTTGATCTCATAGCCTTCTCTCTGCAGGCGACGAAGCAGTTCTTCTAAATCGGAACAGGCTGGCAGAAGCCGGTCAATGGCAGCTTTCAACTTTGCCTTATAGCTGGTTCTGTTCTGCGCGGCCTGATGTTCAATATAGCTCTTGCCCTTGTCTTGTCCTGGGATGATGACGGACAGACCGTGTTCCTTGCAAAGCCGGTCGGAGGTACGGCGGATATCGTGATAGCTTCGCTTGTTGGAATGATAGTGCTTATGATCCGCAAAGCTGACTGCATTGAAAATCAAGTGGTTATGAACATGATCTTTGTCTATATACTGTCCTTACCTTTAAACTTCGTCAGGATGTTTCTTTTACAGATGGAGCCGCTTTTAATGCGGAAAGCGTAAAGGAAATTCTGGACTTTGACCGTTCCAACTCTAATTTTAGCGGTATCAAGGGCATTTACAACATTGAAAGCGTAGAGGTTGTTGACGAATACACGGTGGCCGTTCATTATGCTGCCCCTTGCGCATTTAGTACCGGAGCTGACAGCGAACCTCTGTATTCCAATTTGTATTCTGATTTATCTACTGTTTTTGGATTGGAGAATGGCGCTGGCTGCATTGATTACCCTGCCGATTGGTATGTTGTGCTATAAGGGAATGGCAAATGGATATGAAGAAAAATTCCAGGGTCTTATTATGCGCGTGCGTAAAATGACCAGCACTGTGGTTGAGTATATCGGCGGAATAGAAGTCATTAAGGCGTTTAATCAGTCTGCTAATTCTTACCAGAAATATTCAGATGCCGTTGAAGATAATGCGGCCTATGCTGTGAACTGGATGAAAAGCGTGCAGCTTTACAAATCCATGCTTGTTACAATCTGGCCCAGTGTGTTAGTGTGTGTTCTTCCTATTGGCTGTGTCCTGTACCGGAACGGGAGCCTGAGCGTTCCGGAATTTGTTACCTGTATCGTGCTGTCATTGGGTATTATCACACCAATTTTAAATGCCATGAACTTTACGGACAGCATTTCTCAAATGAAATCAGTAGTCGGGGAATTGTGCGCCGTATTGGATGAAAAAGAACTGGATCGCCCGGAAACGCCGGTGTCTATTCATTCTTCCAATATTGTGTTAGAAAACGTCAGCTTTTCGTATGAAAGCGAAAAGCCGTTGCTAAAAAATATCAACCTTTCTATTCCAGAAAACAGCATTACCGCTTTTGTCGGTCCCAGTGGCGGCGGCAAGTCTACCATTACGAAGCTGATTGCGGGATTTTGGGATGTAACAAACGGAACTGTCAAGTTAGACGGAACAGATATTCGCAAAATTCCGTTGTCACAGCTTATGGATAACATCGCTTATATTTCACAGGACAACTATCTTTTTGACGAAACTGTTTTAGAAAATATCCGTATGGGAAAACCATCCGCAACGGATGAAGAAGTATATCAGGCTGCCAGAGATTGTGGCTGCTATGATTTCATTCTGAATCTGGAAAATGGATTCCATACAGTTGTCGGAGGTGCAGGAGGTCACTTGTCGGGCGGTGAGCGCCAGAGAATTGCGATTGCCCGCGCTGTACTGAAAAATGCGCCGATTGTTATTCTTGACGAGGCAACCGCTTACATTGACGCCGAGAATGAAGCCTTAATTCAAGAGGCAATGTGCGGACACCGAGGGGCAGCTTTCAGGTGACGGCTATGAGCCGGGAGCAGATGGAGGCAGCCGGTTACGGTGTCCACCATATTTCCGATGATGGAAAGTATCTTATCATGGGAAATGGTACACGGGCCTTTGCCGTGGCAGCGGAGCAGCCGGAAAAGGACAATCCTCTCCGCACCGCTGAAATGACGCTGGAGGATGACTACGGCATGATCGACGGCGTTATCAACAACGGCAGACGCGGCGAAGAATTGGAAAAAGCCCAGGAGTATGCAGAGCGGACAACGCCGGAGAAGCCTTCCATCCGTGAGAGGTTGGAGGACGCAAAACGGGAGTGTGCCGAGCACAAGCCCCCGGAGGGCAAGAAGCCCGGCCGTGATGTGCCGGAGCATGACTGCCTATGAGTCGAAGCAAGAAATGGCGGCTGGAATGGGCGTTCTTCCTGGGTGAGAACGGCAGGCGGCAGTATAACCATATCTGTAAAAAATGTGTTCACGGCTGCAAGCAGAGTTTCCGGGCGTGTCTGGTCGCTTGTCCGCATTACAGTTCCAAACGATCTAAAATTTGTGAGGATAAGGGTAGAAAAACCGCAGAATAATTCCCTGTATCCGTACTTTCAAAGAGAGCCTTTATGATTTCTCATGTGTCGGTCTGCTTGCTGGCACATAGAGAAAATGGCTCGATTCCAAACACTTTCTGATACACAAAACGGGAGTACAGCTTTTCGGTTCATCCGATTGGCTGTACTCCCGCTTTTTCTTTTTGCTATCATCAAATTACTTTAACACGGTTCTGTTGTTTGAACAGGGGTACAAATTGTACCTCCGTTGAAAAGGAATTTCCATAGTATTTTCTCATTAGGATTGGATAGGAAAGGATGGATAGCCGCCGCAGTAGGCGTTGTGGGAATGTGTGTAAACTGCCAGGATTGCCCCGCTTGATCTCATAGCCTTCTCTCTGCAGGCGGCGAAGCAGTTCTTCTAAATCGGAACAGGCTGGCAGGAGCCGGTCAATGGCAGCTTTCAGCTTCGCCTTATAGCTGGTGCCGTTCTGCGTGGCCTGATGTTCAATATAGCTTTTGCCCTTGTCCTGTCCGGGGATGATGACAGACAGACCGTGTTCTTTGCAAAGCCGGTCGGAGGTGCGGCGGATATCGTGATAGCTCCGCTTGTTGGAATGGTAGTGCTTGTGATCCGTGAAGCTGACCGCATTGAAAATCAGATGGTTATGGACGTGATCCTTGTCTATGTGGGTGGTCAGCACAAATTCATACTTGCCGCCCAAGATTTCTTTTGCAAGTTCCATGCCTATTTCATGGGCCTGTTCCGGCGTAACCTCCCCAGGCTGAAAGGCTTGGATCAGGTGTCGGCCCAGATTCGTTCCCTTGTCGATGGCATGGCGGCGGGTCCAGGCAAATTCGATATCCGCAGTTTCGGCGGCGCAACCATAGGAGGAAACAAGCAACTTTCCGTCCGTCTTTTCCGGGTTGCAGATATAGTCAATGGCCGCTTTCAGCGTTGACTTGATAGGATGTGTCTTTGTAACTGCCATATCTCGTCCAGCCTTTCCCGTATCTCGTCCATGTCAGCCTGATACGCAGGGCCTCCGGCGTTAATTCGCTTGGCGATCTGGTTAATATTCCGACCGATGGAGGAAAGCTCTTTGGTGAACGCCTTGATATCTGCGGTGTCCGTATAGATGATATATCCGTCAATCGCCATTTTGCGGAGGTATGCGCCATATCTGCGTGTGGGTAGCTGGCTCATTTTCTCATCTATGAGCCGTTTTTCGTCCTCCGTGACATAGAATTTCATTTGGATATTCCGCTTTCGGTTTGCCATGCGCCGCCTCCGTTCTTTATAAGGGTTTGGGACTATCCCAACAAGCAATTTTGAATTTTCGGGCAAGGGACCTGAAAATCTCAAAATTCGCAAGCGGGTACTCGCTTGCTGTGCTTGCTACCGTATCTTATCCCTACTTATAAAGCGTTTCGGAAACCTCAAAATGCCCGCAAAATAAGAAAAACAGAGGATGTTCAGACACCCTCCGTTTCTTCATTCGGCTTTTCAATTTTTAAGGCCCCGTCAATGGCACCCTCCACGATAGGCAAATACTGTTCCGGGCAGAGCTTTAACTTCTGTCCGACCCGCTGGCGCAGCTCGCTTTCCTCTCGCATGACCTCTGGATTGAAATATCTCTCCATCGGCAGGCCGCAGATTTTTACAAGCTGTATGATGACCGGCAGGCTGGGGATCGTGCCCTCGTTTTCAATGTTGGCAAGATACCTGGTATCAATATTCACCTTTTCGGCTAAATCTTTTCGTGCAAGGTTCTTCGCCTTCCGTGCTTCTTTTACATCTGCACCGAAGGTTTCAAAGCCAGGGCAGTCTTTCACTTTTGCCATTCAACATCACCCATATACATTCTATATTTCATAGTTTGTACATGGAATGATGTGATATCCGTTCTATCTACATTTTATAATTCACATTTACATCCTTGTATTCTTCGTGCAGACGAAATATAATATTTGGGGAGGTGCAAAATGGACTACATGACATTAAAAGAGGCAAGCAAGAAGTGGAATGTTACGCCTCGCCAGGTAAATTATTTATGTTCCGGAGGGCGTATCCCCGGCGCTGTGAAGATGGCTGGGGTTTGGCTGATCCCTAAAGCGGCGGAAAAGCCGATTGATGGTCGAACAAAACAAGGAAAGGCAGAAAAGTATGAGTAATATATTACTTCTTGAAGATGATCTAAGCCTGATTAACGGGCTTTCTTTTGCTTTCAAAAAGCAGGGATTTGAATTAAATATCGCCAGAACGCTCAAAGAAGCGGAGGAATTGTGGACAGACGGAAAATATGATTTGTTGGTGTTGGACGTATCTCTGCCAGATGGGTCTGGCTTTGAATTTTGCAAAAGAGTTCGACTTACATCAAAGGTGCCAATTATTTTTCTGACGGCTTCGGATGAGGAAACAAGTATTATTATGGGGCTGGATATTGGAGGTGATGACTATATCACAAAACCGTTCAAACTGGGGGTTCTCGTTTCAAGGATTAACGCCTTACTTCGACGTGCAAATTCTTTTCAAGCAGCAGACACAGAATTGCAGTCGAATGGCATCAAAGTTCTTTTGCTGCAAGGACAGGTTTTCAAAAATGGGGAGCTGTTGGATTTGACTGCCGCGGAATACAAGCTACTGTGCTTGTTTATGAGAAACCCAAGCATGGTGCTGACAAAGGGACAAATTTTAGATAAGCTATGGGATTGCGACGGGAATTATATCGACAGTAGTACCCTTACGGTCTATATGCGTCGGCTTCGTATGAAGATCGAGGATAATCCAAGCGAACCACAAATGCTCCTGACTGTTCGAGGTATGGGATATAAATGGAATATTATCGGGTGAGGTGCAGAATGAAGATACTGGCAAATAAAGAAATCAAAAATCTATTTCTTTCGCTTTCACTGGTTTTTGGGGTTACATTTCTCTTAGCCGAGGTTTTTCTATGGCTGTCATATCGCCGGCTTTCTCTGTTGTTGCTAATCCTTTTTCTATTGGCTGGCGGTGCTGTATGGGCAGTCTGCTTTGTATATTTTAATCGGCAAAATCAGATCATGGAGCAGGCGATATTACAAATCAATGCATATCTTGATGGTGATCGCAATGCCCGTATTGAATGTGACAATGAGGGCGAATTGTACCGACTGTTTCATTCCATCAATTCTTTAGCGGCAGTGTTAAATGCCCATGCAGATAACGAGTTACGAGAGAAAGAGTTTTTGAAAAATACAATCTCCGACATTTCACACCAACTGAAAACACCGCTGGCAGCACTCAATATTTATAACGGACTCCTTCAAGACGAAGATATAGAAGTGTCCTCCGTGAAAGAATTTGCGGGTTTGTCTGAGCAGGAACTTGACCGTATCGAAACACTGGTGCAAAGTCTGCTCAAGATTACAAGATTGGATGCCGGAGCCATTGTCTTGGAAAAGAACGCAGAAAATGTTGCAGATATGATGCGGGATATTGAACTGCATTTTGCATATAGAGCCAGACAGGAAAAGAAAGAAATCATTCTGTCTGGCTCGGATCATCTTTCCCTTTTTTGTGATCGTGATTGGTTGAATGAGGCAATCGACAATATTATGAAAAATGCGTTTGACCATACAGAAAGTGGTGCAACAATTCGTGTTGCGTGGAAGGAGTTGCCGTCTGGTGTCCAAATTGTGATAACGGATAATGGATGCGGCATCCACCCAGAGGATATACATCACATCTTCAAGCGGTTTTATCGCAGTCGTTTTTCTAAGGACAAGCAAGGGATTGGACTGGGATTACCTTTGGCAAAGGCAATCATTGAAGCACATAACGGCACCATTGAGGTTGACAGCGAATTAGGTATCGGGACAACTTTCACAATGAATTTTCTGATTCCTACAAAATTGTAGGCTGGCTGTAGGCTTACAGTAAGATTCAGGTGCTATTCTTTCACACATAGGCAGGACAAACAAAGACAGCCTGCCTATATCGCAAAATCATTCAGAAAGAGGTGTTTACACTATGAACTTATTAGAAGTCAAAAATATCAGTAAGACCTATGGCAACGGAGAAACCGCTGTCAAGGCATTAAAGGATGTCAGCTTTTCTGTTCCAAAGGGCGAGTATGTGGCAATCGTCGGGGAATCCGGTTCTGGTAAAAGTACACTGCTGAATATGATCGGTGCTTTGGACACGCCAACATCTGGCAAGGTTCTGATTGACGGCAAGGATATTTTTGCCATGAACGATCGAAAGCTGACCGTTTTCCGCCGGAGGAATATCGGCTTTATCTTTCAGGCGTTTAACCTTATCCCGGAGTTGACGGTGGAACAAAATATTATTTTTCCGCTGTTGTTGGATTATCAAAAGCCGGATAAGAGATATTTGGAGGAACTGCTGACGGTTTTGAATTTGAAAGATCGTCGTAATCATTTACCCAGTCAGCTTTCCGGCGGTCAACAGCAGAGAGTGGCGATTGGCCGCGCATTGATTACCCGTCCTTCTCTGATTCTGGCAGACGAGCCAACAGGAAATTTGGACTCACAAAACAGCAGTGAGGTCATAGCATTGCTCAAAGAAACATCGAAAAAATACGAGCAGACCATCATTATGATTACCCACAACCGCAGTATTGCGCAAACGGCAGACCGGGTATTACAGGTATCGGATGGTACTTTGACTGATTTTGGGAGGTGCCGTGAATGAAAAGCTATCTTAGTCTTATTCCCATCTCCGCTAAAGTTCACCGCCGACAAAATCGTATGACGCTGCTTTGCATTGTATTTGCTGTGTTTATGGTAACAGCAGTATTCAGTATGACAGAAATGGGTTTTCGGATGGAACAGGCCCGATTGGTTGGTAAGCATGGAAGTTTCTCTATTGGAGACTTGCTCGGCAGTTCCATGGGGCAAACCCTTCTTTCTGTTGCGGTTGTTCTGTTCCTGCTGATTTTGATTGCAGGCGTTTTGATGATTTCCAGCAGCATGAACAGCAGCGTTGCACAGAGAACCCAATTTTTCGGAATGATGCGCTGCATTGGTATGAGTAAGCAGCAGACCATCCGCTTTGTCCGTTTAGAGGCATTGAACTGGTGCAAAACAGCTATCCCTATCGGTCTTGTTTTAGGGGTTGTTACTACATGGGGACTTTGCGCGGTACTGCGTTTTGTAGTCAAAGAAGAATTTTCTGATATTCCTCTCTTTGGCATTAGTATTTTTGGCATTGCTTGCGGTATCTTTGTGGGACTGATTACTGTACTGATTGCCGCAAATGCTCCGGCAAAACATGCTGCAAAGGTATCTCCTATCACAGCGGTGTCTGGAAATGCAGGCCACGAAAAAACAATGCGCCATTCGCCGTATGTAGGCTTCGGAAAAATTGAATCCCTTCTTGGTGTCAGCCATGCAATCTCCGGGAAGAAAAATTTATTCCTGATGACAGGTTCTTTTGCACTTAGCATCATCCTGTTTTTGAGCTTTTCTATTATGGTCGATTTTGTGGATTACCTGATTCCTCAGTCGGCTGCCACATCAGATATAGATATTGCAAGTGCTGACGGTAATGCGATTCCTTGGGAACTGCTTACAACCATCCGCGAAATGGATGGAGTGAAGGAAGTTTACGGGCGTCGTAGTGTATTTGATGTTTCTGCCAAACTAAACGACGATACCAACTTTTCTGGCACAGTCGATTTGATTTCTTATGACGATTTTGATTTACAATGTCTGAAAAAAGACAGTGCTTTGAAAAGGGGGAGTGATCTGTCCAAAGTTTTTGGGGACAGCAATTTTGTTTTGGCAACATCCGATCAGGACAGCACATGGAAAATCGGTGACACTGTTCAGATTGGGGATGAAACCCTTACCATAGCCGGACTGTTAAAAAACGACCCATTTAGTGAGAATGGATTGACAAATGGAAAGCTCACATTGATTACCTCTGATGAAACATTTGTCCGTTTGACAGGAGAGGAAGGTTATTCTCTTGTGCTGATACAAACAACGGGAGATGTTACGGACGAAAATGTTCAGGCAATCCAGAATTCCGTAGATCAAACATATAGCTTTCGAGATAAACGCGACGAGCGCACTACGGGAACTTATATGGCTTTTGTTTTCTGTGTTTATGCGTTTTTGGCAATTATTGCACTGGTAACGGTAATGAACATTGTCAATAGCATTTCCATGAGTGTGTCTGCCAGAATGAAGCAATATGGAGCTATGCGGGCAGTAGGAATGGATGAACGGCAAATGACGAAAATGATTGCTTGTGAAGCATTCACCTATGCTGTTTTGGGGTGCGTTGTTGGTTGCGCTATTGGCTTGCCGCTTAGCAAATCGCTGTATGATTTCCTTATTGCAGGGCATTTTCCATCTGCTGTGTGGCAGTTCCCAATTACCTCTTTGGGCGTTATTCTTCTGTTTGTCTCGATTGCGGCAATCGCAGCTGTATATGCTCCGGCAAAACGAATTCGCAATATGTCGATTACTGCAACCATAAATGAATTATAGTTTCATATGTTAATCTGCCGGACGACGGCAAAAGAAAAAAAGCCGTCGTACAGCAGACACATTTTCACGCGCCTATGAAACGGCGGCTTTGATTTTCAGAGCCGCCGTTTCTTTGCATTTGCACAAACCTATGATGAATTTTCCGGAAATATTGTGGTTAATAGCGATTTAAACTGTTGTATTT
>ENA-OZGB01001630-OZGB01001630.1-human-gut-metagenome-genome-assembly--contig:-NODE-1630-length-10236-cov-4.124251_pt1 | contig 10236 bp, 6 predicted proteins | sample MGYA00245113_ERZ653651 | MGnify/ENA primary metagenome ERZ653651 (study PRJEB26926, sample SAMN06165095) | human gut metagenome | biome: ENVO:00009003; feature: ENVO:2100002; material: ENVO:00002003... | reverse complement strand
GAGAAAGTGTAAATTTACGCTGTGTTTTGAAAGCACCAATCACTATGGCTTCGTTACCGAGAAGATCATGGATGCATTTTATTCGGACACGATCCCGGTGTACTATGGAAGCCCGACGGTAGCAGAGATTTTTAATAAAGACGCTTTTATCAACGTGGCAGACTATCCGTCTTTTGACGCGGCAATTGAGAAAATAAAGGAGCTTGACCAGGACGATGAAAAGTATCTGGAAATGCTGAATCAGCCTGTGCTGGTTGACCCGACGTATCCTGAGCGGCTGGAAAAGGAATTGGGAGAATTTATCTGTCATATTTTTGACCAGCCTGTTGAACAGGCTTACCGCCGCAGCCGGGTGTACCTGCCCAAGCGAGTGAATGATCGCCTTGCCAGAGCGGTAGACGGGGAAACATTGACAATGAAGAACTTGATGACGCGAATGGCGGAAAAGATCAAGAAAAAAGTAATCAGGTAATATTTCATCCCTTTCTGGAGACCTGATTGCGTGGGTAGCATAAACCTATATAGGAAATATTGAGTTTAAGGCGGGAGTGGTGCAGTGCGAATGGTGCCACTCCTGTTTTTTTTCCGGGTGCGATTTTTTCAGAATTGGGAGGCAATAAACGCCGGGAAGCGAAAGAAACTCTTGCATTTGCGCTCTTTGTCAGATATAATAAACTGAATTATTATCTTTTACTCTCTTTTACATGAGGTTATGCTGTGTATCTGAAATCATTGGAACTGCAAGGCTTTAAGTCCTTCCCGGACAAGACGCTGATCCGGTTCGGCGACGACATTACCGCCATCGTCGGCCCCAACGGCTCCGGAAAATCGAATATTTCCGACGCCATTCTGTGGGTCATGGGCGAACAAAGCTCCAAAACCCTCCGGGGCGCCAAAATGGAAGACGTGATCTTCGGCGGAACCCAGAAGCGTACCGCCGTTGGCTTCGCCGAGGCGACCCTGACGCTGGACAACTCCGACCGGGCGCTGGCCTACGACGCCGACGAGGTGATGGTCACCCGGCGCTACTACCGCTCCGGCGACAGCGAATATTACATCAATAAGCAGTCCGCCCGCCTGCGGGACATCAACGAGATGTTCATGGACACCGGCCTTGGGCGTGAGGGCTACAGCAATATCGGTCAGGGCAGGATCGACGAAATTCTCTCCCTGAAAAGCGGCGACCGCCGGGAGATCTTCGAGGAAGCCGCAGGCATCTCCAAATACCGTCACCGCAAGGAGGAGACGGAACGGAAGCTGGCCGCCACCGAGGACAACCTTCTGCGCATCGGCGACAAGGTCTCCGAGCTGGAATTGCAGCTGGAACCGCTGAAGCAGCAGTCGGAAAAGGCAAAGAAATATCTGGAACTGAAGGACGAGCTGAAGGGCGTGGAAGTGGCCGTGTGGCTGGACACGCTGGACAGGCTTTCCGCCGCCGCCAAGAAGGCGGAGGAGGACTATGCGTCCGCGTCCTTCGTTCTGCAGCAGGCCCATGACGATCTGGATGCCCTGTACCGTCAGGCAGACCAGCTGGGCGAAGCCCTGCGTACCCGGGACGGCGAACTGGAAACCGTCCGCCTGAAAGTGAATATGCTGTCCGCTACGCATCAGCAGCTGGACGGGCAGATGGCCGTGCTGCGGGGCAATGTGGAGAACAACAACGCCAACATTTCCCGCATTGAGGAAGAGCTGAAAGGGCAGGAAGACCGCTCCGGCGGCATCGTGTCCCAGATCGACCAGACGAAGGCCAGAATTGAAGAAATTGAAGCGGCTCTCGCGGGAAAACGCCGGGAGCTGGACGATTTGCAGCACAAGCTCACCGCCATGACCGCCAGCGCGCAGGGACTGACCAAGCAGTTTCTGGAGCTGCGGGGGAAGGAATCCTCTCTGGCGGCGGATGTCGCGGGACGTCAGGCAGACGCGCGGGGTCTGGAAGAAAGCATGGCGCAGACCAAGGAGCGGTTGGAGCAGCTGAATGCCGACCTGTCCGCCGGCGCGGCCAGACAGCAGGAAGCCCAGACCAATCTGGATGGCTGCCGCAGGGAACTGAAAAAAGCCCAGGAGGAAGTGACCGCGGCCAACAACACCATCGCGGGCTACACCCTCCGGCAGAATACCCGGGTCAAACGCCGGGACGAATTGCAGGAAAAAATCCGGGACATGACCTCCCGGCGGGATTCCGTGACGGCCAAGGCCAGAGTGTTCCGGGCAATGGAACGGGATTTTGAAAGTTATAACAAGGCTGTCCGCATGGTAATGCAGGAAGCCCAGCGGGGCGCGCTGCGGAATATCCACGGTCCCGTGTCCCGTCTGATCCGTACCGAGGACAGCTACACGGTCGCCATTGAGATCGCGCTGGGCGCGGCCATGCAGCAGATCGTGGTTGGGACGGAGCAGGACGGCAAGGCGGCCATCGGCTACCTGAAACGCACCGGCGGCGGTCGGGCGACGTTCCTGCCTATGTCCAATATTCAGGGCAGGAGCTTACAGGAGACCGGGCTGGAAAATTGCCGGGGCTTCGTGGGCATTGCGTCTGAATTGACCGCGAGCGATGAAAAGTACCGGGGCATTGTGGAAAATCTGCTGGGCAGGACGGTCATCGTGTCCGATATGGATGCGGCCATCGCCATGTCTCAGAAGTACCGGGGGCGGTTCAAGATCGTCACATTGGACGGTCAGGTCATGAACCCCGGCGGCTCCATGACCGGCGGCTCCGTAAATAAGGAAGCGGGCATTCTGTCCCGCGCCAACGAGCTGGAAAAGCTGACGGCACAGGAAAAGAAGCTGGAACAGGAGCTGCTGGTTGCGCAGGCGGATCTGCAGGAAGCCCAGCGGCAGTGCGATCAGGTGGAATTCCAGATGAAGGCGGCGCAGGATCAGCTTCGCGGCGCGGAGGATCAGGTGCTGCGCCTGCAGGGACAGGAAAAGCAGTTTGAGATCTTGCTGAACGCCATCACGGAAGCGGAGACCTCCGCCCAGCGGGAGCGGGACGCGCTGAACGCGCGGCAGACCTCCGATCGGGAGCGCTATGCCGCCCAGCAGGCGAAAATTCAGGTTTACACCCAGCAGCTTGCCGAGACCCGGCAGACGCTGGCACAGCTGGAAGGCAGTCAGACGGAAGCGGCGGAAGCGAACGCCGCCATCACCGGACAGATGACGGAGTTGAAAACCGCGGAAGCGGCGCTGGAAGCCGAGCGGGGTACGGCGCTGACCCACATTGCGGACCTCCAGAACCTCCGGGCAGCCATGGAGGGCGACCGGGAGAAGAAGGAAGCGCTGGCGGATGCCATCCGGGAGGATACCCACCGTCTGGAAGGAGAGATCGCCCAGCTGAAAATCAAGCAGGAGGAAAACGACGCGGAGTCCGACCGGATGAACGCCCTGATGCAAAAGACGCTGGAAGACCGGGCGGAAGCGGAAGCCTCCAAGACCCGCGCCGAGCGGGACGCACAGGAAAAGAACAAGGACATTCTCAACATGGAGCGCGCCTGCGCCCTGCTGGAGCAGAAGAAGGTCACTTCGTCCATGGAGGAAAAGCAGATCGTGGACAAGCTGTGGGATTCCTATGGCCTGACCCCCGGCACCGCCCCGGAGCATCGGGGCCAGATCGAAAACGTCACCGCCGGAAACCGTCGTGCGGCAGAGCTGAAACGGAAAATTGCCGCGCTGGGTACGCCCAATCTGGGCGCCATCGAGGAATATGCCCGGGTCAACGAGCGCTACACGTACCTTGCTTCCCAGCGGGACGACGTGCTGACCTCCAAGCGGGAGCTGGAAAGCGTCATCCGGGACATCACCAAAGAGATGACCACCATTTTTGTTTCGGAATTCGGGAAAATCGACCACTATTTTGGGCAGACTTTTGAAGAAATGTTTGGCGGCGGCAAGGGACAGCTGGTTCTGGAAGACCCGGAAAATCCCCTGACCTGCGGCATTGAAATTCGCGTCCAGCCCCCCGGAAAGCAGGTCAAGACCATCACGCTGCTCTCCGGCGGCGAGAAAGCCTTCGTGGCGACGGCGCTGTACTTCGCCATCCTGAAGGTGCGGCCGACGCCCTTCTGTCTGCTGGACGAGATCGACGCGGCACTGGACGACCGGAACGTGGAGCGGTTTGCCAGCTATCTTCACAATCTGGCGAAGAAGACCCAGTTCATCGTCATCACCCACCGCCGGGGCACCATGGAAGCCTCCGACGTGCTTTACGGCGTGACCATGCAGGAGCAGGGCGTGAGCAAGCTGCTGCGGCTGGACTTGGACCAGATGGAAGAATATTTGGGAATCGTGGAATAAAAAGGAGATTTTTATGGGCTTTTTTGACAAGATCAAGGCCGGACTGACCAAGACCCGGGAAGCACTCAGCGGCACGCTGGGCAGCGTGTTTTCCGGCTTTTCCGAAATCGACGACGATTTTTACGATGAGCTGGAGGAGAGCCTGATCCTGGCGGACCTGGGCGTGGACACCTCCGTCAAGGCTGTGGGACGGCTGCGCAAGGCCGTCCGGGAGCAGCACCTGAAAACCACAGAGGAAGCGCGGGAAGCGCTGAAGGAAATTCTGGTGGATATGCTTTCCGTGGGGGATACGGAGCTGAATCTGTCCACCCACCCCGGCGTGATTCTGGTCATCGGCGTCAACGGCGTGGGCAAGACCACCACCATCGGCAAGATCGCGAAACAGCTGACCTCTCAGGGAAAGAAGGTCATGCTGGTGGCGGGAGATACCTTCCGGGCGGCGGCCGCCGATCAGCTGGAAATCTGGGCGGGCAGAAGCGGCGCGTCCATTGTCCGCCAGCACGAGGGGGCGGACCCGGCCTCCGTGGTGTTTGACGGCATCCAGTCCGCCAAGGCCAAGAACGTGGACGTGATTCTCATCGACACCGCCGGACGGCTGCACAACAAGACGAACCTGATGAACGAGCTGAACAAGATCAGCCGCATTGTGGCGCGGGAGCTGCCCGACGCCGCCAAGGAAGTCCTGCTGGTTCTGGACGGCACCACCGGCCAGAACGGCCTGATTCAGGCAAAGCAGTTCAAGGAAATCGCGGGGGTCACGGCCATTGCCCTGACCAAGCTGGACGGCACCGCCAAGGGCGGCATCGTCATCGCCGTGGCGGACGCCCTGCAAATCCCCGTGAAGTTTGTGGGCGTGGGGGAGCAGGCGGACGACCTGATGCCCTTCAGCGCGAAGGAATTCGTGGAAGCATTGATCTGAGGAAGTATCATGAAAGTAGTTTTGGCAAGCAAAAACAGACATAAATGGGAAGAAATCCGGAAAATCACCGAGAAATTCGACATGGAACTGGTGATGGAGTCCGACCTGGGCGTGGACATTGACGTGGAGGAAACGGGAACTACCTTTGAGGAAAATTCCTTTCTGAAAGCCAACGCAGTCATGCGGGCCACCGGGCTTCCGGCGCTGGCGGACGACTCCGGCATTGCCGTGGACGCCCTGAACGGGGAACCCGGCATCTACTCCGCCCGGTACGGCTTCGATGATACGCTGGACGACTGGGGCAGATTGCAGCTGCTGCTGAAAAACACGGAAAATGTTCCCGACGGCCAGCGTCAGGCGCAGTTCGTCTGCGTCATCACCATGGTCACGCCTGAAGGCAAGGTGATTCAGGCCCGGGGCGAGGTGCACGGCGAGTTGCTGCGCGCCCCCGCCGGGACGGGCGGCTTCGGCTATGATCCCATTTTCTACTATCCGCCCTTCGGCAAGACGCTGGCGGAGGTGACGCCTGAGGAAAAGAATCAGGTGTCCCACCGGGCGGTTGCGCTGCGGGCATTTTACGACAAACTCAAGGAGGAAGGCTATGCTGACAAGTAAACAGCGCGCCGAGTTCCGGGCGCAGGCGAACAGCTTGGAAACCACCCTGATGGTGGGCAAGGACGGCGTGACGGAGGCAGTGGTCGCGGAAGCGGACAAGCTGCTCACCGCACGGGAGCTGGTGAAGGGCAAGGTGCTGGAAACCGCACTGATGAGCGCGCGCGAGGTGTCCGACGCCATCTGCGAGGCCACCGGCGCCGACGGCATTTCCTGCGTCGGTTCCAAGTTCGTCATCTGGCGGTTCAGCGAAAAATGTCAGGCCGAGCGCAACCAGACCGGCCATGCCAAACACAAGGAGACCCCCAAGTCCAAGGCTGACCCGGTAGGCAAGGGCGTTCGCGCCCGCCGTCAGGCAGCCCGTCAGGCGCGGGAGCAGCGCAACCAGTATTTCCGGGAACAGGCCATCGAAAAGTCCATTGAGCAAAGCCGGGAACGGCAGCAGAGAAAGCAGAAATAACCCGAACGGTGCCACAAAGGAACAGCAGCGGAATTTTTCTTCCGCATTTTGCGGGATAAACAGGTACAGGAGCGGTGCAAATGGAACGAATCGGCATTTACGGTGGAACCTTCAATCCCCCACACGCCGGCCACATTCAGGCGGCGAAGCAGGCGGTCACGGCGCTGAACCTCGACAAGCTCGTGATCGTCCCCACGAGTATTGCGCCCCACAAGGCGATACCGGAGCACTCGCCCACCCCGCGGCAAAGGCTCGAAATGCTGCGCATTGCGGCGGCGGACTGTCCGAAGGCCGAGGTTTCGGACATCGAGCTGAACCGGGGCGGCGTCAGCTACACCTTCCAGACCGTATCGGAGCTGAAGGAGCGCTATCCTGACGCGGAGTGGATTCTGCTGATGGGCAGCGATATGTTCCTGTGCTTCGATCAGTGGAAGCAGCCCGACGACATTCTGAAGAATGCGGAGCTGGGCGTTTTCTACCGGGGCAGCAAGGGGGAAAAAACCGCCGTTGCCGAAAATAAGGCGAAGCTGGAACAGCGGGGGGCGAAGATTTGTCTGGTGGAAAACGACATTGTCGATATTTCCTCCACCCAGCTGCGGCGGATGCTGGCGTTCCACTGCGCGGGGCCGTTTCTGTCCCCCGGCGTGGCGGCGTACATTCGGGAACACGGGCTGTACGATGTGAACGCCCAGTGGAAAAATCTCCCCATGGCGGAGTTGGAGCAGGTGGTCATCCGGCTGCTGAATCCCAACCGGGTGGCGCACGTCTTAGGCTGCCGGGATACGGCGGTGGCGCTGGCCAAACGCTGGGGCGCGGACGTGACCGACGCCGCCCGGGCGGGCATTCTCCACGATATTACCAAGGCGCTGGACGGGCCGCTGCAGTTGACAGTCTGTGCCGAATATGGTAAAATATTAGGCGAATTTTCCAGAAAATACCCCCGAACCCTCCACGCACTCACCGGTTCCATGGTGGCGGAGCGGATTTTCGGGGAAAATGAAGCGGTGGTCTCCGCCATCCGCAGCCACACCACGGGAAAAGCGGACATGAATCTGCTGGAAACCATCATTTATGTGGCAGACTATATGGAGCCAAACCGGAGCTTTCCCGGCGTGGAAGAGCTTCGGGAGCTGGCGTTTTCCAATCTGACCGCAGCGCTGAAGCTGGGGCTGGAAATGACGCTGGAACATCTGAAGGAGCAGGGGAACGAGGTTTCGCCGGAGTCCAGAGAAGCTCTGGACTGGCTAAACCGTCAGGAAGCAGAAGCCCTGTAGAAAGGAAGAAGTTATGTTAACCCCAAAAGAAATCGCTTACGAGGTTACCAAGGCGCTGGACGCCAAAAAAGGACAGAACATCAAGCTGCTGAAAATTGACCGGGTCAGCTCGCTGGCGGATTATTTCCTGATCTGCACCGGCACCTCCAACACCCACGTCAAGACGCTCTGCGACTATGCCGAGTACACGCTGGAGCAGCTGGGGGAGCAGATGCTCAGCCGGGAAGGCCACCGGGGCAATTCCTGGGAGCTGCTGGATTACGGCAGCATTGTCGTCCACGTTTTTACTGAGGAAGCCCGGAAGTTCTACGATCTGGAACGCCTGTGGGCGGACGCGGAACTTGTGGATATCCGGGATATCATCATCGAAGAGAATTAGTATATATCCGGCTGACCGAAATGCAGCCGGTTTGAGAGGTGTGTTCGGCATGAATTACGATTACGCAAAAATTGAGGCCAAGTGGCACAAGTACTGGCAGGAGCATAATACCTTCTACACCGACGTGTGGGATTTCTCCAAGCCCAAATACTATGTGCTGGATATGTTCCCGTACCCCTCCGGCGTCGGCCTGCACGCGGGTCATCCCGAGGGCTACACGGCGACGGATATCGTCTCCCGCATGAAGCGGATGCAGGGCTACAACGTGCTGCACCCCATGGGATATGACTCCTTCGGCCTGCCGGCGGAGCAGTACGCCGTGAATACCGGTCATCATCCCAACGGCTTTACCCAGAAGAACATCGAGACCTTCTCCGCTCAGCTGAAGGAGCTTGGCTTCGATTACGACTGGTCGAAGATGATCGCCACGTCCGACCCGTCCTTCTATAAGTGGACGCAGTGGATCTTCAAGAAGCTCTACGAGGCGGGCTACGCCAAGCGCATCGAGATGCCCGTGAACTGGTGCGAGGAGCTGGGCACCGTGCTCAGCAACGATGAGGTCATCGACGGCAAGTCCGAGCGGGGCGGCTATCCCGTGGTCAAGAAGAACATGATGCAGTGGGTCATTGACCAGCCCGCCTTCGCGGAGAAGCTGCTGGAAGGTCTCAACGAGATCGACTGGCCGGAATCCACCAAGGAGATCCAGCGCAACTGGATCGGCAAATCCACCGGTGTGGAGGTGGATTTCCAGCTGGTGGGCGGCGGTGAATTCTCCATCTACACCACCTGTATCGAGACAATTTACGGCATTACCTTCATGGTGCTTGCCCCCGACGGCAAGATCGTGCAGAGCCTGATGGACCGGGTGCAGAACAAGGAAGCGGTTCAGGCGTACATCGACGAGTCTGTGAAGAAGAGCGACATGGACCGCACGGAGCTGAACAAAACCAAGTCCGGCTGCCGTCTGGAGGGCGTCTACGCCATCAACCCCGTCAACGGCAAGCAGGTGCCAGTGTTCATCGGCGACTTCGTCTTGGCGAGCTACGGCACCGGCGCGGTCATGGCTGTCCCCAGTCACGACCAGCGTGACTTTGAGTACGCCCAGGTGCATAACATCCCCATGATTCAGGTCATTGACGGCGCGGACGTGTCCGAGCACGCCTTTGAGAAGCAGGATTATCTGGGCAAGGGCTGCAGGCTCATCAACTCCGAAGAGTTCACCGGCCTGACGGTGGAGGAGGCCAAGGAGGCCATCACCTGCAAGTTGGAAAAGGCCGGCGTGGCCAGAAGAAAGGTCAACTACCATTTCCGGGAGTGGATCTTCGCCCGTCAGAGATATTGGGGTGAGCCGGTTCCCTGCGTGTACACCGACGACGGGAAGACCTACTTCCTGCCCGACGACGAGCTGCCCCTGATCCTGCCGGAGCTGGAGGATTACAAGGGACGCAACGGTCAGGCGCCGCTGGAAAACGCCACCGAGTGGAAGAAGTATGACCGTAACGGCATTCACGGCGTCCGGGAGACCTCCACCATGCCCGGCAGCGCCGGTTCCTCCTGGTATTATTTCCGCTATATCGACCCCAAGAACGACAAGGTGTTCTGCGACCCCGAGCTTGCGAAGCACTGGATGCCCGTTGACCTGTACGTTGGCGGCCCGGAGCACGCCGTGGGTCACCTGATGTATTCGAGGATCTGGAATCGCTTCCTGTACGATCAGGGGCTGTCTCCCGTGAAGGAACCGTTCAAGAAGCTGGTGCATCAGGGCATGATCTTGGGTGAGAACGGCATCAAGATGGGCAAGCGCTTCCCGGAATTCGTGGTGAATCCCAGCGACGTGGTGCGGGAGTACGGCGCGGATACCCTGCGGCTGTACGAGATGTTCATGGGGCCGCTGGAGGTGTCCAAGCCCTGGAGCACCACCGGCGTGGTGGGCGCAAAGAAGTTCATCAACCGCGTCTGGAACTTCTTCACCGAGGAGAAGAACATCACCGATACCGACGACGGCAAGCTCACCAAGATCTATCACCAGACGGTGAAGAAGGTCACCTCCGACTTTGAGGCGCTGGGCTTCAACACGGCCATTGCCCAGATGATGGTGTTCGTCAACGAGGTCTATAAGAACGGCAGCTGCCCCAAGGCCTATGCCGAGGGCTTCATCAAGATGCTTTCCTGCATCACGCCTCACGTGGGCGAGGAGATCTGGCAGCTGCTGGGACATGACGATACCATCGCGTATGAGAGCTGGCCGACCTATTCCGAGGAAAAGTGCAAGGACGCCGAGGTGATCATCGCGGTGCAGGTC
>ENA-OZGB01001627-OZGB01001627.1-human-gut-metagenome-genome-assembly--contig:-NODE-1627-length-10243-cov-9.265508_pt1 | contig 10243 bp, 9 predicted proteins | sample MGYA00245113_ERZ653651 | MGnify/ENA primary metagenome ERZ653651 (study PRJEB26926, sample SAMN06165095) | human gut metagenome | biome: ENVO:00009003; feature: ENVO:2100002; material: ENVO:00002003... | reverse complement strand
TGTGTATAAGAGACAGGGAATATACTCCGGGTGGACATTGGCACCCCAGCTGTCATCACCGCCGACGCCCATCTGCTCGCCGATGGCACGAATCACCGTGTAATGGACCGGGGGCAGCTCGTAGGGATGCTTGGCACTCTCCATTTCATGGGGAGTGTAGGGCAGCGCAGAGAAAAACATGGGCTTTGCGGCATCTGCGGTAAACAGCAGCCCGCGACCCTTGCGGTCCACTACCTTTGCCCAGCGCACAGCGGTCTTTGCACCGCACTCCTGCGGCACAAGGTACTGTGCCATGTTGTCTGCGACCTTGTTCTGGTAAATGCCCAGCTTTGCACCATGCTGACGATCCCAGTAGGTCTCCGCAGGGCCGTTTCCGTACCACTCCACCGTGTCGTAGTCAGCGTCAATCTTGAACAGTACGCCGAACTCCGGCATTGCTGCAAGTCCTTCCACCGGGTCATAGTGCAGGGTGGTCTGGATGCGGCCATCACCGAACACACGGTACTGCAGGCTGCACTCTGCTGCGGGGCTGGTCTGGAGGTTATAGAGATAGGTCACGACCACGCTGTCGGCTTCCACCTCGCAGGTGGGGTTCTGGAGGATGGTGCCGCCATGAACAGACGGAATCTCCTTGCCGATGCCCTTGGCGGTAGCGTACAGGCTTGCCAGCTTCCACTGACCGCGAACGCCGCCCATGTTGTTGCCGCAGTCGTTGTCGGTGGGAGCGCGCCAGAAGTTGGGACGGGGAATCTCCTGAATCATCTCCTTGCCGGCATAGCGGTAGGAAGTCAGACCGCCGTTCAGATCGGAGAACAAAACATCGAAATTCTCACCCCGGACACCGATGTTGTGTGTACCGTGCGTAACGGTAAACGGCGTGACCTTCTTGCTGGGAATGGAACGGACCACAGCGATCACACCCTGTCCAAAGGCGACTTCATGACCCTTCTTTGCCCAGCTGGTGTCCTCCTTCAAACGGAAGCTGATGGTCACTGCATATTCACCGGGGAGCGCAGGAACCATAAACGGCAGCGGGAAGCTGGAACGCTCTTCGGGAGCAACATCAATATTGGTCAGTTCCTGTTGCTGATACAACTTTCCATCACGATGCAGCAGTGCAACGCAGTCGAAAGCATCCGTAGAGGTGAACAGGTTCTTATTCCAGACTTCGAAGCCAGAGTTGTCGATGGAAATGGCGATGTTCTGATAGCAGAACTTGACCTCCTGCATCTTGGGAGAAGGAGCACGATCACCACCGTAGGCAATGCCGTTTCCGCTGAAATTATAGTCGGTAGGACGCTCACCGAAGTCGCCGCCGTAGGCTTGGAACCACTTGCCGTAGCGGTCTTTTTTCCAGATGGACTGGTCGATGTAATCCCAGATAAAGCCGCCCTGATAGCCGCAGCCCTTCTGGTCGGCAAGTTCCGTGTACTTGTGCAAAGCACCGTTGGAGTTGCCCATAGCATGAGAATATTCGCACTCGATATAAGGCCGCTTATCGCCCTGTGCCAGATACTCTTTAATGTCCTTCACAGTGCTGTACATATGGCTCTCGATATCGGTGGTTTCGAGGAAGCGGGGATCATTGACCACACCTTCGTAATGCACCAGACGGGTGTCATCAAAGCGGCGGACCATCTCTGCCATCTGGAGCAGGGTCTCACCGCCAAACGATTCGTTGCCCAGAGACCAGATCAGAACAGCAGGATGGTTTTTGTCACGCTGGTAAGTGGAATTCATGCGGTCAAACAAGACAGCTTTCCACTCCGGCTTATCATTGGGCAAAACGCCCTCGATGCCGCGAATGCCCGCCTGATGGATGTCCCATGTGCCATGGGATTCCAGATTGTTCTCTGCGATCAGATACAGACCATACTCGTCGCACAGGTCGTACAGTGCATCCTGATTCTGGTAATGGCTGGTACGGATGGCATTGATGTTGTTCTGCTTCATGGTGATGATATCCCGAAGCAGTTCCTCATGGGTGTGTACGCCCACAGCACGACCCGTAATGGAGCTGAACTCATGACGGTTGGCACCCTTGAACACGATGCGCTTGCCGTTGAGCAGCATCCGATTGTTCTTCAACTCGAACTTGCGGAAACCGACTTTCTGCCCAGTCACCTCTACCAGATGGCCTGCATCGTCCAGCAGCTCGATTTCCAGTTCATACAGAGCCGGGTCCTCTGCACTCCACAGGTGGGGGTTCTCCACCGCATGGCTGAACAGAGCAGAGCCGCCGTTCAGTGCGATTTTTTCGGAGAACACTTCCAGTTCACTGCGGCGCAGGGTCAGACGGGCTGCGCCCTTACCCTCCACCTGCAATGCAACTTCCAGCGTGGAATGAGTAAAATCATCCCCGGCAAACAGCGTTTTGACGGATACATCTTCCAGATGCACGGTGGGGATGGCGTACAGCCACACGCTGCGGAAGATGCCGGAGAAGCGGAAGAAGTCCTGATCTTCGCACCAGCTGGAGGAAGTCCACTTGAACACCTGCACAGCAAGTTTGTTCACGCCCGGCTGGAGATAGGGAGTCAGATCGAATGCGTGTGCGGAGAAGCTGTCCTCGGTGTAACCCACATAAGACCCGTTCAGCCAAAGAGCCATGCCGCTTTCCACACCCTCGAACTCGATGTGGACGGGCTTGCCCTGCATGGATTCCGGCAGCTCGAAGTATTTTACATAGCTTGCCACCGGATTGAACCGCTGCGGGATCTCACCCGGCTGTACTTCTTCACGGCCATCCCACGGATACTGAACATTCGCGTACTGGGGAATGTCGTAGCCCTCCATCTGGATGTGTGCCGGAACATGAATGTCATCCCAGCCGCTGCAATCGTAATCTGTCTTTTCAAAGCCGGGGATGGCACTGGTGTAGTTCTTTGCGTAGGCGAATTTCCAGATACCGTCCAGCTTCAGCGCCAAAGAAGAGGAGCCTGTCCGATATTCTTCGCGGGAAGCGTAAGTACGGAAACTTGCATGAGCATTCAGCACGTTTTCCTTGAAAAAGGTGGGGTCTTTTACTTTTGCAAAATCAAATGCAGCCATAGTATTTCCTCATTTACCTTTTATAATTTTATAATATTTCTCCAGCCTCCCCGGAGGAATCGCTGGATTCCTCCGGGGAACAGCAGATGAAGGAGAAATGATAATGGCTTGTTATCAGACTGCTGCACGCAGTTTTTCATTTGCTTCTTCGACCTTCATACGAGAGAGAATGAAGGTGATGATGGCATCCAGAGCAAACGGAATCACCAGATACATGATCTTCAGCATATTGATGCAGGAATCCGGCTGAACGGTCAGAGCGCTGTCAAAATGGCTTGCAGCCAGCAGCCAGCCGGTGATGGCAGTACCCAGACCGCCGCCCAGCTTCACACCGAGAGAAGTGCAGGAGTACATCGTGCCATCCACGCGCTTATGCTTCGTCAGCCAAGTGTACTCAGAGCAGGCTGCAATCACAGCGTTCATATCGCCCTGCCAGGGACCCTGACCAAGAGCTGCGATTGCAGTAAAGAGCAGCATCAAGGTCACATTGCCGCTGCCCATGTAACCAGCTACAGCAACCAGTGCACGAGAAATCGTTGCCAGAGTATAGCTCATTACATTCAGCTTATACATTCCATTCCACTTTGCAACCAAGGTCGGGGTGAACACCAGTGCGATGATCAGAGGAATGTTGATTGCCCAAGAGAATACACCGAACAGATTCTGGTTGCCAAGGATGTAGGTTGCATAGTAGGTGCCCATGCTGATCATGGCACCGTAGATCTGCTGCAAAATGTAGGTGACGCAAATCATCATATAATATTTGTTACCAGCAAGCAGCTTTGCAGCCTGAACCAGATTGTACTTTTCGTCCTGCTCGATTTCCTTTTTGTCGGTGGTATCCACCAATTCGCCTTCCGGCAGTTCCTTCACGGAGAAAACGGAGAGGGTGTTGACAAGCAGACCGATGATGGCGTAGATGATTGCAACAGTGCGCCAACCGGCAGCACCACCGCCCAATGCCGTAACAGCACCCAGCGTGATGGACTGGATGAGCAGGCTGGTGGCAAAGGCGAACATGAAACGCCAAGAACCCATCTCGACCTGTTCGGCACTGTTCTTCGTGACGAGAGCAGTCAGTGCAGAGTAAGCAATGTTGTTGGCAGTGTAGAATACAGCGTTCAGCAGAGTATATGCGATCAGGAACCATGCGTACTGTGCAAACTGTCCCAGATTGGTCGGGATGGCGAAAATTGCCACCAGCGTAATGGCACAGCCAATGTAGCCGTACAGCATCCAAGGACGGGCTTTGCCCATCTTAGAATGCGTTTTGTCAATCAAAGAACCAAAGAAAATGTCCGTCACACCGTCCAGCAGTTTGGAAACTGCAATCAGAGTGCCGACAATACCGGGGTTCAGGCCAACGGTGTTGGTCAGATAGATCATGACGAAGGAGGACAGGAATGCATACACCACGTTGCCTGCAATATCGCCTGAACCATAGCCGACTTTATTATACCACTTTAGATAACGTTTCTCAGTCATTGTGCTTTCTCCCATCTTGCTTGTTTTGTGTGGGCGCGACCAATCTGCTGCGCACTTCAGACTGGAATTCTCATTACGCAAGTTACCCAAATCTCTTGCGTTTCGTCTGAAAATATTATAGAATCTAATGGAACGAAAAGATATAGACAAGATGGAACAAAATATGCACAAAATCAAAGAGTTTGTAATTTTTTGATAGAACATTTTCCAAATCACTGTAAAGTCTCTGAAGATGAGGAGGACGCAGGGATGTATTTCAACTCAGGATATTTGAACAACTCCCGTTTGGATTTCAAAGACAACTCAAAGCCGCTGGTCGTAGGCAGTTGCGGCACTTATCGCTTGAAAAAACGCCCTAAGCTACCTACTTTTTGGGCAAAGGGTCGCAGAGACTATCAAATCCTCTATGTGGCATCTGGTAAAGCACACTTCTGGTTCGATGGTGTTGAGGAAGTGGTGACTTCTGGACACATGGTGCTTTATCAGCCGAAAGAAATCCAGAAGTATGTCTATTATGTAGAAGATCATCCAGAGGTGTTCTGGATTCACTTTACAGGATATGATGTCAAAAACATCCTGAACTATCACGGAATACCCTTGGACAAGCACGTTTTTTACAGCGGCACACTGCCGGATTACAAAATGCTGTTCCGAAAGATCATCCGGGAACTGCAACAATGTGAATATGGCTATGAAGACTATATTGCTTCTCTCTTCAACATCATTCTGCTTTTAGTAAGCAGGCAACAGCAGGAAAGCGAGAAAACAACTACAAGCATCCCCGAAGAAATCGAAGCCGCCGTTGCCTACTTTAACGAGAATTATAATACAAAGGTCAGTGTGGACGATTACGCAGAATCGCTGCATATCAGTACGAACTGGTTTATCCGTAATTTTAAGCTGTACATGAAAATAAGCCCTGCACAATACATCCTGTCCCTTCGGATGGTAAATGCACAAAGCTTATTGGAGAACACCGAATACAATATTGGAGAAATTGCAGAGATCGTAGGGTATGATAACCCACTCTATTTTAGCCGGGTATTCAAGAAAGAGTATGGTGTCAGTCCGGCACAGTACCGAAAGAATCTGGAAGAATCTACTGAAAAATGAGAAAGATACCTTATAAATAAGGAGAGTAGAACCATGCCGATAAAAAATGCGATCCACAGCCAACAAGTCTACGACCCCACGGATGATTCCATCATGGCAGAGCAGGAACTTTGCATGGAGCGGCTGTAATCGTGATGTGCGTGAGGCTTTCCTCTGTATAGGATTTGAAGAGTCAGGAAGACCGATATGGCATCTTTTCCAGACCGATTTCACAGAGATAATGCTGCTCTTCTGAGATGTGTTTCTTCTTTTTCATACATTCCCTCGCTTGTATAATGCCGGGCAGATGTTCTTCGGCGGGGCTTCTTCCAAGAAAAATCACTCGTGAAGATTGAAACGGGAGTTTTACGGTACGCAGTGCCAGCAAGCAATGTTTTCGTCTATACAAAAACACTTTTTGCGTTGCAAAATGCTTGTTGGGGAGTGCCCCAAACCCCTTTGTTCTGCATTTTTTCAATGCAGGCTGCGCATCCCTGCGGGACGCTTTTTACCCGGTGATGCTCTCCGGGTCATCGAGGACTTGCATAAGGTGTGATGCCGCTTCTGCCAAAGAAGCGTACTTCATCTGTTCCGGCACCGGCGCATCCAGAAGCGCAGCACCCCAATTCTGCATACATTTCTTAAGATCCTTCTGCGCTAGTTGTGCAGCCTCCCGGCGTACCTCTGGGGATGTGTCCGTGTCCAGAACATAGGCAGCATGAAATCTGCCGTTGCAATCTTCCGTCAATTGCACCATGGAATTGTGGTCAATCCAGAAATGGCAGAACCAGAGTTTGCCCCCGATGTTCTCCATGTCATGGTGCAGTTCTTCTTCATCGCTCCATTGCGGCACTTCGGAAAGAATGCTCTGCAACAGCTCATATGCCTGCTGCTCGGCAGGGGTTACTTTCTTGCTTCGGTATTCCCGCTGGATGGTGCGTTGCCAGTACAACGCCAGCTTGCCCTGCTTTGCGCGCTCGGTTGCATCCTGAATATCCACTAAAATACTGTACCGTGGTTCTCTCATTTCAGCACCTCCAAATCAATTCTTTAGAGTATAAAGCACTCTATAAGAATGATTATAGCTGAAAGCGTTGCAAATGAAAAGCGTACCGGCTAAATCCCAGCCGATACGCTTGCAAGGGTTGCAGATTATTCTTCGTTTGTAAGATACGGGAGATTGGCGATATAGGTGTCCAGCAAGTCGAGTGCTGCCTTTTTCTGAATAGGGGTCAAGCCTTCCAGCCGCTTGCAAATCTCATCGTCGGTCACATGGGATGCTGTTCCAACGTAATCACGGAGCAGAACGTCAGCCGGAATATCCAGCGCGTTCAGAATGCTGATGAGCGTAGAGAGACTAGGCTCTTTCAGTCCACGCTCAATTGCACCGATAAAATTGGTGGAGAGATTCGCTTTTTCTGCGAGTTGCTCCATTGTCAAGCCCTGATTCTGCCGCTGCTCCCGCAGGCGTTGCCCGAATAATTCTTTCATAGCACGCTCCATTTCAGTAGAGTTGTTTACACTCCATAGAATACCTGTTGTGGTGCGTCCAATACACAATCAATAGACTGTGTTGTTGCCAACAGGATATCAAAGCGCAAAAAATGCCGGGAGCCGACCACTCTCGGTCAACTCCCGGCAATCTTTTCTTATCGAGCCTGCTCGTTTTCCTGTGCTGGCTTTTCAACTGCACCTGCTGCACAAACGACGAAGCCCAACGGCTGTGTGAAGATTGGCTTGTAAAACAGGATCGCTGCTATCATAACAGGGTAGAAAGGCTCGTAGGTTAAACGCCTACAGGCCTTTTGCTATGCTTATTTAGAGCAACCGGAAATGTTCTGCCAAAAGAAAACGAATGTACACAGGCGGCGTTCTCTCTCCGAGGCTCCAGTTTTGAATCGACCTAAACGGGATGCCCGTTTCTTTTGCAAAGTTAGTTTTAGAAAGACCAACGGCAGCAACCATTTCATTGATGCTCATGTGGGCAACTTCCCAGATTTTAGATAGCCGATCTTTTTCGGCATCAAGATTGGCGCATCCGGGAAGGTCATCTGGAATGCTCATCGTAACGTTAGACAGAAAAACTTCTTTTGCATCAGCCTTGGTAGCAAGGTTAAAAAGTTCAGCGGCAGTATACATTGTGTCCTCCTATTTTGTCATCAAACACGGTCTTTTGCAGAAAGCGAAATCTTACGCATAAAGCCATCATCGAAAATCTCGCCGCCCCAGATGGTTCCCAATTTGCCATTCTCGCCGCCGTTATCACCCTCGAATTTGTAAAAAGAGGTAATACCAGTATGATGATCGTTGATGCGGCGGAGTTTTACAATTCCGTCAGGAGCAAGTGCGATCTCCCTTGTGAGCATTCCATTCGCATCCAGCGGGTCATCACATACCCATTCCAGCGCAACGATGAAATCATCGGCGGTGATGCTGGAATGCTCTGCCCAGTTATTGAAAATTCGGCTGTTTCCCGTGAGAACGATATTCTTTTTGACTTCAAAATAGTTTTTCATGTCCAGCCCCCCGTTTGTTGATGTTGCGTCTTTCATTGACCCTATTATATACCCAATGGGTATATTTGTCAAGCGTTTTTTCAATAATAAATCCCGTGAGCATTAAGCCCACGGGGCATCTTACATTATACATCTCTGCCGATCGAATGATACCGTCACACAAAATCGCTCTTTTGTGTGCGCTGGACTTTGTAGGCCATGTGTACGTTTCGCTAAAACACGGACTTCACTTTTGTCAGTTTCGGATTGACCGGAGCACGCTGTTGCTTTTTCTTTGCCACTACGCTTCGCCGTCCTTTAATTCCAATTATACCGACAAAAGAACTTCATGACGAGAATACGGCGATAATCAGTAGTTCACAAAAACGGTCAAGAATTGCTGCCCTATACACAAAAAAGCCGCCGAGAAACCCTCCCAAATGGGAAGATTCCTCGGCGGTATTCGTTTATCGTGTCTGTGTTTTCTCGGTGGTGTTCTTTTCCTCTGCAAAAAATCGTTCCACGTTTTTCTGTGCCCGAACCAGTTCCTGCATCTCGTTGCGTGCCTTGCGGTAGTCCGGGTATTGTCCTCATACTGGTCAACCTCCCTACCAAAAACAGCCCTCCCGGCCGTCATGGTCAGGAGGGCTGTTTTCAGTCGATAAGCTTTACAATTCCAGCCGCATGGAGATCAGTTCTTGAAATCCAGCGTTCCGAGAGCGAAAACCTTTTGGGTTTCTGCCATATTCCACAAATCCTGCCGTCTGGTACATGGAGATTGCTCTTGCGTTCTCCGCCACTACATCCAGCTCCAACTGAGCGTATCCGGCGGTTTTAGCGCAATGGATACAGGCTTCCATCAAGGCTCGCCCGATCCCCAGACCCCAATACTCTTTTAGGATGCTGACGCCAAATTCGGCACGATGCGCCACTTTATACTGCGCTCCGATTGCATCAATTCCAGCAGTTCCTGCCACTTTACCGTCCACAAAGGCGATCAGTTCGATCTCATTCGGACTGGTTGCTTTTTTCTCCAAGTAGCGGCTTTCCTGTTCCGCATCAAAGTGATTTTCATCGGGATAACTCAGCAAATAATCTGTTTCTGCGTGTGTCAAATCAAAGTTTTCAAGCACAGCGCTTCCATCGGATGCCACACCGTTTCGGATGTGGACTGCCAGTCCTTTTGGTGTGATAACCGTTTGATCGTATTGCATTTTTCCTCCTGAATCTCTCAATCCGCTGCGCCTGCTAATTTCAAAAATTTCTTGTCCGACTGGATGCCCTGTGTCACGAATTTCCCATCCCGGAACAATGCGTATGTTGTGACCGGTGCGGGCACATTTTGTGCTGTCTCTTTCTCTGTGATGTGGATGGTTTTGAACGGGATTCCATGTTCCTTTGCAGCCTCCTGCACCTTTGGCACCCAATAATAGGTGTAGGGGCACTGGTCGGTATAGTAGAGGACAAAGCCGTTTTCCTCCACCTTGGGATGCTTGGCACAGGCCTTGAATTTTGGCGGCTGGGCACTCTCTGCAAGGGGCAGGTACATGAGGTTGATGCCGCAATCGGAGGTGTCCGAAACCTTGAAGCCCTTATGGGTCAAAAACTTTGGGTCAGCGAGAAACTCCCGTTTGCGCCCCTCTGCACACAGGATGCAAACGCCGTTTTTGCCCTGCGCCTTGGCATCCCGAAGGCATTCCTCCAGCAGTTCGCTGGAATAGCCGTGCCCTTTCAAGGAGCCGGAGACCCACAGGCAGTTGATGTACAGATAGCCATCGGCATCAATGGGCACCCATGCGTTTTCCGCCGGGATGTACTCGATAAAGCATTTGCCGCGCTCCGCACTGCGGTAAAAAACAAGCCCCTCCTCAAAGCGCTGCTTGAGCCATTCCTTCTTGGCAAGGCTCTGTTGACCGGACATGGCACAACAGATGTGTTCCTTGTCGATGTTTTCTTTTGTGATTCGGATATACTCCATCTTGTAGTTCCTCCTGCGGCTTACCGCATCCGTCCATCACCGCCCATCAGGGCGGTCATTTCCTCAATATAGTCCAGCGGGAACGGCGGAGAGCACAGCGGCTTCATGGCAATGCTCATGAGCCTGTCTCTTATACACATCT
>ENA-OZGB01001626-OZGB01001626.1-human-gut-metagenome-genome-assembly--contig:-NODE-1626-length-10260-cov-8.230671_pt1 | contig 10260 bp, 10 predicted proteins | sample MGYA00245113_ERZ653651 | MGnify/ENA primary metagenome ERZ653651 (study PRJEB26926, sample SAMN06165095) | human gut metagenome | biome: ENVO:00009003; feature: ENVO:2100002; material: ENVO:00002003... | reverse complement strand
TATGCTTCCTGATGCCTATCCTCGTTATGAGCTGTGAGAAATACCAGTCCTTCTGACTGTGCGGGTCAGTGGAGGTACCATAGGCCCTCCGGATCTTTGCCGATTCGGTGTTCGGAAGGTTCCAGTCACCACACAGGAGAATCTGTTCAACATCCCTGTATGAGTTGGTGCTCTTGTTGTCGGTCGCTCCATAATAGGTGACGGTGAACAACCCGGGATCGACACCTTCGGCAACCAGTAACCTCCTGAAACGTTCCGCATATCCGGATTTTCCCGGGCCGTCATCGTCACCGTTTATATCCTTCCAGCATACAATCAAGGAAGGTTTGTCTATCAGCCTGCCTATCCTCTTTACGAATGTGCCGAACCCCGCTTCATCAAAACACTTTCTGGACAGTCCGAAATCCATCCTCTTGAACTCCGTTACGGTGTTGTACTTGCTTTCCGTATCCAGAAGGGTGAAGCGGGTGGAGCCTCTGAAAAGGATATTACCCGCCCCCTCGAAGATGAGGATATGCGTGGAGATTGTCATGCCCCCGGGACAGAGGTCAACCGGGTAGAATGTAATGCCTACCTTGTCGGTATCGGACATCACCCATGAACCATAATACTTTGGAATGAGCCCCAGCACCACGTCACGCTTCATACGGTTGATCCTGTAGGCCTGGTTGAAGAGGTCGTTCTTTCCGCCCCTGATGAAAAGGTCATAATACCGGCCCAGCTCTTCAGGGGGCTTGCAGACGATATTGCCTTTCTCATCGGTCTTTCCGAATATCCCCAGCATGCTCCTGTCGAACTCCACAAAGGGATTGATGAAGGTCGGCGTCTCGTCAAAGATGACATATCCCCTCAGGTCATCCCTTCCCATCAACGTCCTGAAGTCACCGTCGAACGGTGCCACCTCCTTCTGTGGCTTATAGATGAGGAAATAGTTTATCAGGTCTGTCCAGAAGCGTACATGAGTTATCAGAATCACCTTCTTTTCCATGAGCACTCCGGGGCTGTCCCTGTATTGCCCCAGGAAATCGGCTCTCCCGGGGTCACTGGATATAATCATCACATCCTCCATCCTCAATACCCCTTCCATCACAAGGTTCTCCACTATCCAGCCGAACATCTTTTCCAGCTCGTCTTTGGTATCGACACAATAGAGTATGCCCTCATTGTATTTCTGCCGGATCAGGCTCTTGATGCTCTCGGTCTTTCCCGAACCCATCCCCGAGCTGACGATGTATCCGCCACGCCCATCGGGAACATCTATCTCCCCGGTCTTGAGCCTCATCCTGAAACCGGGGCCCGTGGAATGGGGAGTGATGTCAAACAGCTCCCTCATCGCCGCCTCCTTCCTCCGTATCATCGATTATGACCCACTCGTCCCGGTACTTATTGACCAGGAATTCATAGTATGATATCACGTCCGACTCGTCGAAGTAGTTGTCGTCAAAGTCGGGTTCCGCCTCCTCCCATGCCTTGAGGTCGGCTCTGATCTGTGCGAGGAGTTCTGATTTCCTCACAATTTCTTTCTTGTTGGTCTTCATTGTTTAAAAAAAATTAGTTTGATTAATCGATTGGACATGCTCACTGGAACATGCCCTTATTACACAGATTAGGGCATGACTGGAAATGGCGCGCGTTTTTCATATTTGGAGCGCTATTATATATATAAGGTATAATTGCCCAACGTCCAGCATCCTCCCAAAGCCTTATTACCGAAGAAACAAATACTCACACAATGAAGAAGGGTGTCCGAGATCTGAATATGGTCAACGGCGCTCTTCTTATTTTTTTCTCTTCCAAATCGCTAAAACACCATTCACAGCCTGCCAGAACCTAATAACTGAATAATAAAATAGCATAAACCCTATGTTTAAAGAGTTCATAAATCAGCTATTGGGACTTGAGCGGGAGCCTATTCCCAATCGTCAGGATACTTTTACCGCACCTGATGTCACCGAAAAAGCGGTATCATCCGAACCTATCCCTAAGAAATACCAAAGAGACATTGAAGCGCTCCGACAGAAATATGGAGACGCTTTTAAAACCGGTCTCTGTATTAATCTGACCCTACAAGAGGCTTTATCAATCATGCATAGAGAAAGGAGACGTATTGACTCCTATTCCGGTCTTGTCTCTTATCTGAAAAAGGAATGGAATATCACACTAACAATCACATCACAAAAAACTAAAACTAAATCATTATGAAGAACTATTTTATAGCAAACGGTGAGATTCTGAACACCAATATGAGCATTAAAGAAATGGAATCACGAGTACAGGCAACATTAGATGAGAACACCTCTGGAATGGCACAATTCAGAATCAAGGAAGTCAGCGAGAAAGAAATCAGAATGTTCTTTGTCAGAGACTTCGACTATGATCCCGACGTACCAATCATTTTTGACGCTGACATGGCCTTGATAACCGGAGTGGGAATAGGAGCATTCCAGCCACAACAAGTCGGAGGATACCCGATGATTTATCCCTTGAGTTTTGCCGGGAAGAATTTCTACACGGATATAACTGCCTTCATCAGGTTCTACAAGTCTCTGTTGTTTATGGAGATGGGACAGAAGGTGGAGCATATCGGCCTGAGAACTTATTCGGACCGGATTTTAATGCAGATAATCTTTTAATCCTTATGAATGTCTTGGTAGCATGTGAAGAGAGTCAGGCCGTATGTCTGGCTTTCAGAAAACTGGGTCATAGCGCTTTCAGTTGTGACCTTCAGGATTGCAGCGGTGGTCATCCCGAGTATCATTTCAAGGGGAATATGTTTGATGTAATCGCCAATCGTGGTGGAACTTTGGAGAATGGAACCAAACACTTTCTTGATGGTAACTGGGATCTGGTCATAGCCCATCCTCCCTGTACTTTTCTTGCTGTCTCGGGTGCAAGATGGTATTATCACCCCGACGATAAAAGCCTTCCGATAGAACAGAGAAGACCACATCCGAAGTTCCCCGACAGAGCCAAAGACCGAGAAGAGGCAGTCCAGTTTTTTATGGATGTTTCAAGGGTTGGAGTGAGTAAACTGGCCATCGAGAATCCGGTAGGTATCATGAGTAGCCGATGGAGAAAGCCCGACCAGATAATAGAACCTTGGATGTTTGGTCATGAAGCTAGCAAGAAGACCTGTCTATGGTTGAAAAGCTTGCCTCTCCTGGTACCGACAAATGTGGTTGGGAAAGGTGAGGTGCTGACATTCAGGAACGGCAACCGGATGCAGAAATGGACCTCCGACATATTCTTCTCGGGCGTGTCGGCTGAGGAGAGAAGAAGACTCAGAAGCAAGACCTTCCCCGGGATAGCGGATGCGATGGCCGATCAATGGGGTGGAGTTGCCGTTTGAGAGTTATATTAGGGAAACAGAGATTTAAAGCTGTTTCCCCATTTTTTCTGTCAGAATAAGTATCATCATGAGTTGGAATTGCCACCCCGCAACCTGAGAAAAACTGCGTATGGCTTACTGTAGCCTTTCCAGATTATAAATAGTATGTACCTCCTCCGCCTTCAGTACACGGTCATAGATACGGATATTATCAAGTTTTATATCAGTGGAGAAACTGGTATAATGCCCGTCACAGTCACCTCCAATCTGCACCTTTATCGAGGTTGGAATGTCATATACTCCCTCACAGTTAGCAACAAGTTTACTGTCCACATACAGTTTCTTTTCACAACTGAATCCGTCGCCACGGGGGATATGTGTGAAAGCGACCATGTGCCACTTGCCGTCCTGCAATGAGCTGAACGGGTAGGAGAAAGAGTATGAAAGACTCGGATTTCTACGATTATTGGAATAAAGCTCAAACTTCCCGCTGGAGGTACGGGTTGCGAAGCAGGGATAGTCTAAAGCCTTATCCATGTTTACTGCCGAGAGAAGGATTCCGGCTCCAAAATCCTTGAGCCACATGCTTGCGGAATAGGTAGTGTTCTTGAAAAGCTGATAAGGTATGTTAATATACTGTTTATCCGACTCTCTCAGATAAACGGCTTTTCCTTTACTTGATGGAGTATCGGAAATCACATCCGGACGGTTGATTAGCACCGCATCATGATGATTGGAAGAGCTGTTATCCCCGGTTCCGTCATCAAATGTATAATATGCCACGAGCCCTACTCCAATAGAAGCAAGTTCATCCGCATCAGGTATCTCTATTGGCGGTTGCTGTCCATTGTCATCTATGGAGGAGCAGGAGTACAAGCAGGTAGCCAGTACCGTAAAATATAGATAATATTTCATTTTTTTCATTGCTGCATAGTGATTATGAAGATTAATAAAAAATCCCCGACTTTCACAAGCCAGGGATTCCGTTTATAAATTTAAAGTTTTCTATTATATAAGGTCTCTCTCTCCTGAGAAACGCTTATTCTTTGAAGAAAAGCAGGGGAAATAAATTTTTCCCCTACCTCCCTTTTATTGAGTTATTTCATTATAGGTGAATTACTCTGTAGGAAAAGCTTTCACTGTAACAGTAAATTCAGCAGAGAATTCTTCGCCATCAACAGTAGCTGTTACTTTAACTTTTACTGGTGTATCGACAGTCACTTTATTAACGGTTGCGATTGCTATATCATTACCTGATTTCGTAACTGTTACCAAGTCTGTATTAGTTGATTCAACAGCAATATTGTCAACAGATGCAGCTGCAACAAAGTTGCCTAATGCGTCTTTCACATTGTAGAAGTTTGGTTTACCTGTAGCAGCTTTCTCTGCGTAGAAGATAGTTGCAGAAGAACCTCCACTTACAAGACTTACAGCGGCATTAGCCACATTTACAGAATAAGCTTTAGAGTTTACAAACTTAACATTGAATGTCGGTATATCATATTGACGTCCCAAGAAGTTGACTTTAAGACCTTCTACTGGATATGCAGTACCTATTTTAGCTTCAGTTGTCATAGCCACTACACTATTTTTATTACCACTAAATTTCAAATAGTCTGTAGCTTTAGCACCACTATAATCAATGTTACCAGTGATATAGTCCTTCAAATCAACCGTCTTAACATCAAGGATAGTAAATGTATTATTTGCAAAATATGATGCATTGAATGTATACTGCTTGGCAATTTCGGCTGCTGTCGGATTAGAAACAGTAAACGGTATTTCTACTGTCTGGTAAACACCTTCTTTAGCACCATTGATTTGAACGGTTGCTGTAAATTCACCTTTGGAAAGGTCGAAACCTTGAGTTGCGCCATAGTTGTTAGTAAACGTAACTTTGAGTTTTGCAAACTTAGATTTTTCAGATACTACCTTGCCGTCAGCATCAGCCAGTTCAATCTTATCAATCAGCCCCCACTTGTTTTCTTCAGTGATGGTTCTACCGGTTCTTTCATCCGTATAAACCCATTTAACTGTTGTATTCCAAACGTCTACATAAGCATCGGCATTCCAAAGGATTCTGTCGCCTTCACTCATATCCTTGAAATAAGGAGCAAAGTCAACCAGCATGAAGTTCTTTCCGCTTTCAGCTGTTGCAACATGAGGCGTACTAGGAATAGACGTTATAATCTCTTCTGTAGAAGGAGTTGAGAAGCTAACATAAATATCTGTAGTTGATACTTGACCAGTTACATCCAAATAGCGAACAACGAAAACCATACTACCTTGGGCTTTCTCATTGCTTTGAATAGTCATAGTCTTACCAGTCTCAATGCCCCATTTAATGGAATCAGCCTTTTGATTATTGATATCTTTTACTGTCAGATAAGCATCATACAGATATTCTGCGCCCCCACTTGCTTTAATTTTTAATGCTTCGCCCGGTTTGGTGCTAAAGTACGGCATTCTTGTACCACCTATAATAACGTAACCATTCTCAGCAAATTCTATAGGAGTAGAGGACATGGATGAACAATCCTGCAGATAGTATCTAAATTCGTAATTAGAGCGTACCTTATCGTTGGCCACCAATGAGAGATAAGGAGCATTATAGCTTGGATAGTTTTCTACGACCTCATCTGTAATTTTATTCGGCGTTACAGCCATCTTGTACAAGCCTCCTTTTGATACGGATCTCGTCTGGTTAGTCAGCACTTGGTTAAAGGCAACAGGAGCACCTATTGTCACAGGAGCAGTCTCATTCAAGGAATTAACCAAAGAGAAAGATGGGATTGCAGCCAAATCATAGTTGGTCGGAGTCACTCGTACCAAGAGAGAATCAAATGATTGGGTAATCAAGTAGTCACCCTTAGCAGGTACGGCCTTGGCACCATCCCATTTGATTTCACCAGCTATGGTATAATTAACGATCAAAGAAGAACCGTTTAAAACTGAAATCTGGGCCAAGCCTTCATTCATAGGCAAACGGATTTCCTTCTTGTTTTGTCCATTCTCGTCAAACACCACCAGGATAGTGTAGTTCTGGTCGTTCGGATCAGTGTAGTAGAAGGGGATATTTCCAGAAGTTGCAGCACCCTTGAATTCTACAAATTCAGTGCCGTTCCACAAGAACCACTTACCGTTCTCAAACTTCACTTCTTGTTGTCCCGGTTCACCCTTTTCTCCATCCTGACCAACAGCCTTAACATCTGTCTTTTCGCCATTGCATACCCAGTAACCATCCTCAGAGATAGTCCACTCTGTTCCGGCAGCACCAGCAGCACCGTCTTGACCATCCTGGCCGTTCTTACCGTTTGTAATGTTGTAAGTTTGACCGTCGGACAAAGTGATAGTCAAACCATCAGCACTTGGAGTTACACTTGTAATCCACTTGCCTTCATTAATCTTGGTTTCCAAAGCCTCGAGTTGAGACTTGATGCCTGACAGCTCAGTGTCAATGCGATCGATGTCTTCATCGTAGTCTTTGCAAGACGTAAACGTCCCTGCAGAGAGCGCCATCAGGGCTCCGAACAAGGCTGCACTAAAGATTTTTTTGTTCATAATAAAATTGAAATTTAAATTTATAAATTTAAAAAAAATAAAAAGGTTTTACATATAAATTTCAAGGTGTTTCGACAAATTCCACACACTCTAAATCTGCGCGACTTTCTAGAAGTAGCGTTAGACGGCACAAAGATATATAATCTAATATAAACTACAAGTAAAATATCAAAAAAATGCAGCAAGAAAACAAAAAAAGCCCCATGAAACCAATAAAACAGCCAAAAGTAGAGTCTAAATATTTAATAATCGACGCGTATCAAATCCTAAAAAACATTTATGTAACAATCTTAATATTTCAATCTGACAATAGTGCGATAGGAGGATAGCCAGCATGGTTATTGCATGAATATATTTATATTAGTATACTGCTTCCATGAAATGTACACTTGTTTTCTCTTATATTGTAATAAGGTGTAACCTTTTCACAGAAGTCTGCTTCACAAAACATCCCGGTCGTTGTTGGTAGTGATAGGCTTGAATAATATGTCTATTAAGAAGCAAGTAAATAACATGAATTCGATATAAAATCAAAAAATAGCAAGTTGTCCGTCATTGACAAAGTTTACGTCAATGGTGGGCTTCTTTTCAAAAAAGCAATATGCTGCTATGGCCAACAAAGAGTTGGCTATAAAGTTATTGAATGAACGATGTCTGGAGTGTTCTATCTGTGCAATATTCTTCAGTTCGTCATTGACAGTTTCGATTAATGATCTTTTTCTGAGCAGAATCTTATCGGCAATGCTCATCAGTGAATTCTTCATATTGTTTTTAACTTTAGTGACAAGCTGTATGCCATTAAGAAAAGGGTTCTCAAACAGAGCCTGACCAATATATCCTTTGTCTGCACATAGTTTTCCTTTGATGTTCTCCAGAAACTTACCTTGCTTCAACGGTTCCCGGTCATCCACGTTTCCAGGCGTGAACATGAAATTGAGAATTTCACCCTTGTCATTGATTATCAGATGCAACTTGAATCCGAAGAACCATCCCATTGAACATTTTCCACGCTCGGCAAGTCCCTCAAATGTCTTATGAATAAGGATTCTTTGGTTACGACAAACACGTAAGGGAGTGGAGTCCTCGCTTGTGGAGATTGACATCTGTCCAAGTGTTCTTAACAGGTGCAGGTCTTTGGATGGGTTGTAGGCATGGAACAAATTCAATGCTGCTGCAACTTCTTCTACAGTGACTGCTTCTTCTGCAAACTCACCCATGTTTAATGATTCTCTACGCTGTGCCATTTTGTAATAGTAGGCAGTGCTAAAATATATCTTGGCTTCCTTTCTGTTGTGGAACTTCTTTCCTGTTGGTAGATGAATTATCATGTCAGTTTAAATATTAGTAAATTAATAAGATAGCTTCTGCAATGAAATATAATAGGTAGTAACCTTTCCATTCTTTTTTCTCCTTGTCTTTAGATAGTTATTAAGATTAGCCCACAATCCAATGTGAACCTTGTTATCTTTTATTCCTTGTTTAAGAGCCTTAGTCCTTATCTGCTCATAAGTAAATTCTTCCATTTTAGATATTCTGAATAGTTTGTAAGTCCGTCAATCTGTGTGGTGGGATTATCTGTCTGTGGTACTGTAAAGATAGTAATTTCATGAGTGGGGAACTAATGATAAGACCACAATTCAGAAGTATTAAGTAGGCAGGGAAACCTCTCACATTTCCCTGCTTCTTGTCAATCCTCCTTGTCATGTTCAAAACATAGGACTAAGTGTATAATTCCATTCTCATTCTTGAAAGCTATTCTTGGATTATTAACTTCCTTATATGTAATGGAAGTTATAATAATGGGGAACAGTTCATTCTCATTATAAAGTTTGAGGCTATTTACAATATATTCATTAGAACTATATTCTGGGAGAATGAAACTGAACAGATAGAGCTTGACATCATTGTATTGCTGCATTTTAGCTCTTAGTATTTCTTGCTTAGCAATTATTGCTTCGTAGATAGTGCTTAGATATAAGCTGGATTGTATGATATATGGATTCATTGTTTTATTATTTAATTGGTTAAGAATTAAGCCCACCTGTCACATGGGCTTTGCTGTTAGTGGCTTATGCAGCCTGTTCTTCTTTAATCACTCCATGATTCTTTAGATATTGGGTAAGCATCTCAGAATAAATGGTATTCACATGGTCTGACTTTACTTCATTTATAATTTTAATGCTGCTCTCATTCAATGTCTTTATGGTACTTAAAGTTTCATCCAACCCAATCTTCTTGTTTTCACCGTTCGGTGCGTAATTGGCAAGCTGGGTAATTGCATCAATCATGTAGCGATGTCTTATAGTGTCCTTAGAAATCTTCATGTCGCTTAAAGTCTTGATAATTGTATCTCCTATTGTCAAGTCATATTCTTCAAGTTTGGCTTCACAAACTCCCTGCATGGCACTATTCCAGACTTTCAAACTTAGTGTCTTACCAAAATTATAGTATTTGGTGATTACGCTGATGTTTGCTTTCAATTCCAATGCCTTTTGGAACACTCTGTTAAAGAACTCCTGTTGAGTGGCTAATGCTGCATTACCAGCCTTCTCCAATCCATTGAAACCTCTGCTCAACACATTGTTCACTCCTCTGTACTTGCCAAACTCCTGTAAAGAATCAAACTTTTTAATTCTTACATTCTCTATGGTCAGTTTGGTGTCGTCCTTGACTATGGCATTAAGGTTGTGTTCATGGTAGCTTGCCCATTGCCAATATCCGTTTGCTGTATCAACAGGTACGTAAACATTGGGAGTGCCTTTAGGTACAATGTTTCCGTTAAGGTCTTTCAGCTCAATGTCTGCATTGTAAAACAGGGCGGCTTCTGTAATGTAGAGAGGAATTTTATCAAAATGTTCATTGGTTATCAAATCCTTACCACATTCAAGGTTTACCTTACTTACTGCCATGCTGTAAACAGATGTAGCGATGATGATTTCCTTTTCCTCTTTAGTAAAGACTACCTGTTTGTTTGTGTTCTTGCTTTCATTCCACAATTCTACTTTGGCAGTTGGTAGTTCTACCTTTTTAAGTGCTTCAAGATATGCAGTTTCAGCCTTGCCTACATTAACCAGTGCAGATTTCTTAATATTGGCTTCTGCATCCTTATTGGCTTCAAGCACGCTCTTGGCTTTCATCAAATTCTGACGGGCTTCTTCTACTGCTTGTAACTTAGTCTCTGCGGTTGTCATTTTTACTTCTTCCATGATTTCATTCTGATTTAAAGATTCAATTTCATTATTAATTTTCTCAGCTTTTACATTTACTAATTCGTTCATAGTTTTAATCTTTTAAGTTGTTGTTATTCATTTAGTGTAACCCTCAAACCTATGTACACTTGGTTATCTGATTACGTTGCAAAACTACTTGCT
>ENA-OZGB01001608-OZGB01001608.1-human-gut-metagenome-genome-assembly--contig:-NODE-1608-length-10314-cov-3.883517_pt1 | contig 10314 bp, 9 predicted proteins | sample MGYA00245113_ERZ653651 | MGnify/ENA primary metagenome ERZ653651 (study PRJEB26926, sample SAMN06165095) | human gut metagenome | biome: ENVO:00009003; feature: ENVO:2100002; material: ENVO:00002003... | reverse complement strand
CGCCGGTTCCCGGCTGTAGCATTCCAGCGTTTCCCGAACCGGGAAATACATGGCCTGCCAATCAACGGAGAAGCCCGTTTCGGCTCCAAACCGCCATCTCAGGCAGTCAAAGGCCGCATCCAGATAGGGAAACAGATCACACAGTTCCGCCCGGCAGTTCTGCAAAATCCGCTGACACAATTCCGTTTGCTTTTCGTCCTGTACCATGGAAACCGCCCTCTGCCTCAAAGGTCAAAACTTCGGTCATGAAACCCATACTTCCGGGTTTTCCGTTCCAGCAGCCAGATAAACGCCTGTGTTTTCTGATTCCGGATGGCATAGTCCATACAATTCTCTATTACGGAAGCATCCATCCAGCCCAGTTCTTCCAGCACCTGCAATTTATCCAGCGCGTCTCTCTGGATCAGCGCCTCCGCCGCCGGCCGGATACGGAGCCTCAGATAGTCTCCAAAGTCCCTGTGCTGTTTATCCGTATAGCCGTCCGGCTGAAAAAAGCCCGACAGCGCCAGTTCCAAACGTACAGGCGCCTGTTTGGAGGACATAAATTTCTGATACAGCGCGTCTCCGTTTTCCATCTTCCCGCCTCCGTTTTCGTATAGAAATAGAATAGCAAAAAAACAGAGCGCGGTCAATCCATGGGGAAATTCTTTTCTCCCATATCCGTAGCATCATTGTAACACTTACAAATTTTCCGTGCACAGGAAGAAAACAGCCGTAGATTATTTCACATTTATATGGTACAATTATTCAGTCAAATTGAACGATTGGGGTGGACATATATGAGTCTGAATACAAATACATTGCCAACCGCATCTGATTTATCATCTGAAAAACGCAGCGTATGCCTCATTAACGATTCCTTCCCTCCGGTGATTGACGGCGTGGCCAATGCGGTCACCAACTATGCCTCCATCATCCAGCGCAGCTTTGGCGACGCCACCGTAGTAACGCCCTACTATCCCGACGCCGACGACAGCATCTACCCCTTTCCGGTGCTGCGCTATCCCAGTATCGATGTGACAAAGCTGGTTGGCTACCGGGCAGGTCTGCCCCTGTCCCCGGAGCTGATGGCACAGGTTGAGGGGCGTCACATTGACCTGATCCATAGCCACTGCCCCGTCACTTCCACGATCCTCGCCCGGATGCTGCGGCAGCGGCTGCATGTGCCGCTGGTGTTCACCTACCACACCAAGTTCGACATCGACATTGCCAATGCCATCCACAGCAAGCGGCTGCAGGAAGCCTCCATCAAGCTGCTGGTGGAGAACATCTCCGCCTGCGATGAGGTATGGACAGTCAGCCGCGGCGCAGGAGAAAATCTCCGTTCCCTGGGCTATCAGGGAGACTACATCGTCATGCCCAATGGCGTGGACATTCCGTCCGATCGCTTGCCGGAGGAGACGGTGCGCGCCGTAAGCGAAGGTCTTGACCTGCCGGAGGGTGTGCCGCTGCTGCTGTTCGTGGGACGCATGATGTGGTACAAGGGACTGCGGATCATTCTGGACGCGCTGAAGCAGCTGAAAGGCGAGGGGCAGGACTTCCGCATGGTGTTCATCGGTAAGGGCACCGATGGAGAGGCCATCCGTGCCTATGCCGAGGAACTGTGTCTGGGCGACAAGGTATTCTTTCTGCCGCCCTGCTATGACCGGGAAATTATCCGAGCATGGTATTGCCGCGCCGACCTGTTTCTGTTTCCCTCCACGTTTGATACCAACGGTCTTGTGGTGCGTGAGGCGGCGGCCTGCGGCCTTGCCAGCGTGCTGATTGCCGGAAGCTGCGCCGCCGAGGACGTTACCGACGGGCGCAACGGCTTTTTCATTGAAGAAAACGCCGCTTCCATGGCGGCGATGCTGCGCCGCCTGCTGCCCCAGCGAGAGTTACTGCGGCAGGTAGGTGAAAATGCCCGGCGGGAACTCTACATCTCATGGGACACTTCCGTTGCCAATGCCTGCCGTCGTTATGAGGTGGTGCTGGACAACTTCCGCCGGGGGCTATATCCCCCACGCGACACCCGGGTGGACGAATTGCTGCTGGACACGGCAGAGTCGCTGGATGCCATCAACCGCCTCCGTGCCATTCCCCAGCAGCTGCGCGCTGCCATGGACGAGGATGTCCGCCAGTGGCATGACGAGATACAGGAGAACCGTCTGAATGCTCGGGAGAATCGCCAGAAGTTACAGGAAAAGCTATCGCAGCTGCGCCAGCAGATCGACCGGTATCTGTAAAGGTGCTTATACTATAGAAATTGGAAAGAAAAAGTCCTGTACGCATCTTACAGCATACAGGACTTTTGTATCTGTTCCACACTTTAGATGCAGCAACCCCGGCCTGCTTTGGGGTTAAAAATTTAATTTCTTTCTGAGCTTTCTTTCGACATTTCTATTTTCTTTCGCATATAGATTGACATCAAAACAATTTCCACTCTGCTTGGACACGCGAGCACGAAGATCACATTAGATACGTACATCCATCTGATTCGGGACACTGGCAAATATGCTGTTGAGATGCTCGAGGCAATATGACAATCGCTAAAAAATAGGCAGGACGGTCACGTCCTGCCTATTTTTTTAGCTACAGAAATGGATGAGGGACTAAGCCCTTTTTCATTGGATAACTTCTTCCGGCCAATTTTTATTTTACCGACGAGTCATACTAATTCTTAATTAAAGCATTTAATTAAGAATTAGTATAACAGAGAAATTCGCCCCAATCTGTTATCAGACCGGGAATGTCATTGCCCGGAAATGACCACGAAGCCGTAGGGGGCAAGTGTGGTGTGGGTCAGGGCTTCCGAGAGCAGGGGCGTTCCGGTGACCGGCTGGGGAAGCTGGCAGGGATCGGGGCTGAAATTGCACCAAACCGTAATGTCCGCCCCATCAAGGCTTCTGCGGTAGGCAAAAAGCTGCGGGTCATCGGGGACGAGCAGCTGGAAATCGCCCCATTTGAGGATGTCACTTCCTATGCGCAGAGCAATCAGGCGGCGGTAGAAGTGTAGGATGGAGTTTTCGTCCTCCCGGGCGCGCTGTACATTGATCTCGGCAGCGTTGGATTTACGGCGATCCAGGGCGTTCCTGTGGTGAAGCCTCCATTCGCTGTGCTGTCCCACTGCATCGGCGTTCTGGCGTTGTCGCGCCCCTTGTGCCGGATGCCGTTCCACGCCCGCGCCTTTTGCGCGTCCGTCTTTGCCTCTTTCAGAAGGTTCAGGCTTTCAATGTCCCGCAGCTGCGAGGCATCGGCAAAGGGATAATTCGTCATGCCGATCTCCTCACCCTGATAAATGAAGGGCGTCCCCCGCTGCAAATACATGGCCACAGCCAGCATCTTGGCGCTCCGCTGCCGGAGCGTCTCCGACGCAGTGCAGCCCCAGCGGGATACGATGCGGGGCTGGTCGTGGTTGCTCCAGAACAGCGTGTTCCAGTCCAGTGTGCTTTGCCACGCGGCGGTCAGCGCCTTGAACTTTTTCAGAGAAAAGGGGATCACGTTCCATTTTCCGTTCTCGCCGTCGATGTCCATGATGTCAAACTGGAACAGCAGATCCAGTTCTCTTCCGTCCCCGACGACACTGTTCGCGTTATCCAGAGTGACGCAGGTCGTTTCGCCTACGCACATACAATCCCGGCCGTCAAAGCAGCGTTTGCGCATCTCGCGCAGATGGGAATGCAGCGCCGGCTGGAAGGCCGTATGCTCGCCCGGGAAAGCGTAGCCTGAGCCGCTGGCGTCGGGCAGGCCGGGGGCTTTGGCAATCAGGCTGATCACATCCATGCGGAAGCCATCCACGCCCTTGTCGAACCACCAGTTGATCATGGCATAGACTTCTTCCCGGAGCTTCGGATTCTCCCAGTTGAGATCGGGCTGCTTTTCCCCGAAAAGATGCAGATACCACTGCTCTGTCGCCGCATCATAGCTCCATGCCGACGGCGTGAAGAAGGATGACCAGTTGTTCGGCTCCTTCCCGCCGCGTCCGTCGCGCCAGATGTAATAGTCGCGGTAGGGATTGTCTTTGGATTTTCTCGATTCGACAAACCATGCGTTCTCGTCCGAGGAATGGTTGACGACCAGATCCATGACCAGCCTGATGTCCCGCCGGTGCATTTCCTCCAGCAGTCGGTCGAAGTCCTCCATCGTGCCGAATTCGGACATGATCTTCCGGTAGTCGCGGATGTCGTAGCCCATATCGTCGTTGGGCGAGTCGTAGACCGGGCAGAGCCATACCGCACCGATGCCCAGCCATTGCAGGTAATCCAGCCGGGAGATCAGACCGGGGATGTCCCCGATGCCGTCGCCGTTGGAATCCTGAAAGCTGCGGGGATAAATCTGATAGAACACATGTTCCTTCCACCATGGGCTTTTCATGGAATCGTTCACTCCTTCACAATGAGATCGTCAATAACCGGCAGCGTGCCCCGCGCCGCCGTGAAACAGGGCAGCGACCCGCCCAGCAGCGCCAGCCAGGGCAGGCTGTAGGGCAGCAGAAGCGCCATTACCGCCGTCAGCGCAAGGGCAAGCAGTAGCCAGCCAAGCACCAGAGCGGGGCAGCGAAAGGTCAGGCAAATCGCGTTTTTCAGCAGCGCCGGGAGCTTCAGCTCTACCCGCGCCTGCATCTGAAATGCCAGAGCGCCGATGCACCACAGCAGATAGCTGCCAATCAGGCAGAAGCAGGCCAGCACCGCCCCGACTCCCGCCCCCTCTGTAAGCCGGAAATAGAACCAGCCGCCGTAAAGAATTGCCGCCGGACCGGCGAAAAAAAGCAGCCCGAGAGGAAGCGACGGGAGAAAATTGGCACGGAAGCTGTTCAGAAAGCGGCGGTACGGCTGTTTTTCCTCCAACAGCAGACTCTGGCAGGCGCGGCATAATGCCGTCCATCCTGCGGGAGCCGTCAGCACCGGCAGGCAGGTCAGCAGAAAAAGCAGATTCAGTACCATCAGCGGCAGCAGCTTTTCAAAGCACAGCCGCACAAAGCCTGCGGTTCTATAGTCTCTCTGCATCGCCGCGGTTCCTCACTTCCTTGTAATACTCCGAGGGACTCATGCCCGTTTTCTTCCGGAACAGCTTTGAGAAATAATACCGGTCGTCGATCCCCACCAGGTACGCGATCTCCTGAAACGGCAGATCCGTGGTCGCAATCAGCTGCTGGGCGTTATAAATGCGCAGCGTGTTGAGATATGTAAAGATCGGCGCGTCGGTCAGCTTGGAAAAGGCGCGGTTCATGTAGTCGAAATTCATCTCGAAGACGTCTTCGATCTCCTGGCTCGACAGCGGCCGCGTATAATTTTCGTTGAGGTAATGGAGCAGCCGCTCGGCCACGACTTCCGACTTTTTCAGTTTCTTCCCCTGAGCAGCGCCCCGCGCCAGCAGGTGCTCATGTGCCACTTCCAGAAAGAACGAATGCAGCAGCGCGGCGGTGCGGCGCTTGTAATGTTCCTCCCGGGCGTTGTAGCAGTCCAGCGCGGTGCGGAGTATCGTATTGAACTCACTGCCCGGCAGGTGAAACTGCTTCGGAAGATAGGTGATGGGGTCGGTGGGGTCGGCTTCGTCCAGATTGTAGCTCACAAGGCTCAGCCTGCGCTTTTCCGCAAGCAGCGCCATGGCCGCGTCCTCATCCTTCATCCGCGCCATTTCCGGGTGGGTGAAATGGGCATAGTAATAATTGCAGGCCGCGCGCTGATAGCCCTCGTGGCACAGCCCCGGCTCAAGCAGGAAGAAGTCCCCTGCCTTGAGGTGATAGAAAATGCCGTCCTCCTGCAGATACATATTCCCGTCACGGATCACATACAGGACATGCTCGTCGATCGTCCGGGAAAAGTGAATCCACGGCTCGGTGTAGTTGATCCGCCCCAGCATCCGTACACGGGGAAGCAGATCTGCATTGTAAGACAGAAGCATCGTCATTCCTCCAGTTGCACCCACACGGCAGTCCAGCAGCGCACGTCGGGCAGCTTTACGGTATAGATGCAGCCGTTCTTCGTTTGCTCCGCCGTGTAGGGAAGCTTTTGCGCCGCCAGACACTCGCTGTCTGGCGAGGCACAGTAGATGCCGCGCACCGGCCGGTCAAGGCGGATGGCCGCCGAAATGCCCGCTGCCGGGGGTGGTTCCCGCTTTCCCTCATTCCACATGGCGTTGTTGCCGGTCAGGTTGATCAGGTGGAGGGTCAGCCGGTCACGGGATTCGCGGAGGAGCGTCCAGACCGTGTCCGCCTGTCCGTCCGTGGAGAAAGCGCAGGCATCGGAGAAGAAACGGACATCCTCGTTAATGCCGCCGGAGGCCGTCTTGCCAATATCCATACCGGGATCATTATATAACAAATCCTTGTATCTGACAAGAAAATCGCAATTCCGCTGTACGATTGGAAGAAAGCTTTCCCGCAGGTGGGCGTAGTTGACATAATAACTGTCCCGCAGCAGGCTGCGGTTCTCGCCCAGAACGAGCTGCGTACCGCCGGAGGCAGAGATCACCGCCCACGCAAGACGGAATGAGCGCTCTGCCGCGTCCGTATCCTCCCCCTGAAACGCCTTCAGATAGGCGGCAAGGATGACGTTCCGGTGGGACAGCAGCCGAGCCTCCCGAATCAGGCGGTAAAGGTCAAAATAGGTATCGTGGGGCGGCCAGACCTCGATATACACTGCATCCTGTGCCGCCGCGGCGACGGTTTCCGTTGGCCAGTTATTGACGGCGTTGAAGATCACGCCGCCGTCGGCCGCTTCCTCGCGGACGGCCTGCGCCGCCGCATCGATCAGGTGCGGGAACTCGTCCGCCAGCTCCACGGGGCGGTGTTCCGCGTCCCAGATCCGTTTGGGAAAGCCATAGGTATCCATGTGGATGCCGGAAAAGCCGAAGCGCACGGCACTGCGGAATTCCTCCACAATATGCTTCGCCCAGCCGCAGGAGGACGCCACATTCATATAGTACAGCCATCCGGCAAAGGTCATCGGCTGACCGCCCATCGTGTACATTCCCCACGTTGGGTGCGCTGCAAAGGTGTCCTTTGTTGCCGCGTAAACCGCGCCGTAGGCCAGCGGACGGATGCCGCAGGCTTTGCAGTGTTCGATTTTCCTCGAGATAACACCTAAATCCGTCGGGCGTCCCATCGGGTCGTCATACTGCTCGGTGGGGGGCAGAAGCCGGTCGTGCCGGTACATCCAGTCGTAAAACTGCACCGCGTTCAGATGCAGATCCCGCATCCACTCCACATCCAGCCTGTCCCCATCGCCGGAGGAAAAATCCGACAGAAAGCCGTAGCGAATTTCGGTTCTGCGGTCGGAAACCACATCAAACGCGCCTTCCCAGACGCCGTCTTCTGTGCTGATGCGCACACCATAGCCGCCCACCGGCACATCCGTCAATACCAACACGTCGCCCTCCCGGACGGCTTGCAGCGTGACCGGACGCTCCATACGGAAGAACGTCGCTGAAAGAAGCGCCGAATGCGCCGGCAGGATCAGCCGAACCGGCTCACCGGGCAGATATTGTGCTTTGTCAAAATGACAGGTGATTTTCTGCATTGGCTTATCCTTTCACTGCTCCCTGAGTCAGTCCGCCCACGACCGTTTTCCGCTGGAAAACCACAAACAGAACGATCACAGGGATCAACGCCATGATCGACGCAGCAAACACCCACTCCCACCGTGTCGCATACTGTCCGTTCAGCCGCTGGAGCAGCAGCGGGAAGGTGATCATTTTCTCATTCGCGCCCACCAGAACCTTCGCCGTAAAGTATTCCTCCCAGAAGCCCTGGAAGGCAAAAATGGTCATGGTGCCCACCGCCGGGGCAGAGAGGGGCAGCATTACCCGGAAGAAAATGTCCTTGTGACCGCCGCCGTCCAGCAGCACCGACTCCGCCAGCGAGCTTGGCAGGCTGCGGAAAAAGTTGCGCAGGAAGAAGGTGTGTCCGCAGACATTGGTGGCAACGTACACCAGAATCAGCCCCGCCCGGGTGCCGATCAGGCCGTTGGGCAGACCGGGAAGCGTGAGCTGCTTAAGCACCAGAAACTGGGGGATGATATTCAAAAAACCCGGCATCATCAGCGTAAACAGGTAAACCGCAAACAGCTTGTCGCGCCCGGGAAAACGGATGCAGGCAAAGCCGTAGGCGGAGAGCGTCGAAACAAACACCGAGATCACAACGGTAATGACGGTATTGATCACACTGTTTGCCAGTGCCGTCGGGAAAATGTCCATACTGAGAATGTGCCGGTACGCCGAAAAGTCCAGCCGCGCGGGGAAGAGCTTCGGCGGATAGGGCAGCACATAGCTGAACTCCTCAAAGGAGTTCGTGATCATAAAGAAGAACGGAACGGAGAAAATCAGCAGCGATGCGATCAGAATGACCCACAAAACCGTCTGCCCGAGGATCTCCGTTGCTTTTTTGCCGCGGAGCTTCATTTCTATCCCTCCTGTTCCACGTTGTCCAGCTTGAAGACGCGATTGAGAATGATCGTCAGCGTAACGATCGTCACGGCGGAGATCATGCCGATGGCGGAAGCCTCGCCGAATTCGAACTGATTGAATGCTCTGTCATACAGCAGGTATTGCAGCACCGAGGTCTTCCCGTTGGGGTCGCCGCCGGTCAGCATCATGACCTGGATGAAGACGTTGAAGGAACCGATGATCATATTGACCATCACGTAAAAGGTCGTGGGGCGAAGTCCCGGCATCGTAATATGCCAGAATTTTTTCCACAGACCCGCACCGTCCAGCTCTGCCGCCTCGTAGCGCTCCTTAGGAATTCCCTGCAATGCCGCGAGGTAGACCAGCATCGACCAGCCCACGTTTTTCCAGATGCCCATCAGCCAGATCGCCGCGTTGCCCGACCATTCCCGCAGCAGCCAGGGCACATAGTCGTCCATGACGTGGAGCACATCCACCAGCAGGTAGTTGATCAGGCCGCGGTCGGAGTTATTGAACATATACTGGAACACCAGACTGACGATGACCCACGAGGTGATGACCGGCAGATAAAAGCCGACGCGGAAGATCGTCTGTCCCCGCCTGAGGTTGTTGATCAGGTAGGCAAACAGCATTCCGCCCAGCAGAATGAACGGCACCGTCACCAGCGCGTACAGGAAATTGTTCCGGTAAGCGTACCAGAAGCGGGAGCCGCCGGACAGAACGTTCTTGAAGTTTTCCAGGCCGATGAACGTGATCTCGCCCTGCACGATCCTGTACTCAGACAGCGCGATCCGAATGGTAAAAAACATCGGATAGATGACGAACGCCAGCACCAGCAGCAGGCCGGGAAGGACGAAGGGTGCTGCCGCCGCATAGGCCCGAAGGCCCTTTTTGACGGATGATTTTCCACATACCGGGGATGGTTCATGCTGCAGCAGCTTCATTGGCGCTGCCTCCTTTTTTCCAAGGGAGCGCAGAACCCTCCGGCTCTGCGCTCCTGATATTTTGGTATTCAGAGTTTCCCTTAGGAAAGCTGCCCGTCGATCTTTGCGGCGGCGTCGTGCATCGCCTGCGCAGCGTCAGCGCCCTCTACGAAGATGCTGGTCACCATTTCACTCCAGATCTCCTGGATCGCGGCGTTGTTGGGGGAGGGAATTCTCGCCTTGGCGGATTCCATCTGCTTCATGTAAACCGACCATACCGGGTTATTCTTGACTGCGTCGTTCTCCACAAGGGACTTGAGGATGGGCAGCTGACCGGCCTCCAGCATGGCAAGCTGTACTTCCTCGCTGGTCATGAATTTCGCGAATTCATAGGCGGCGTCCTTCTGCTTGCTGGTGGAGAAAACAGCAATGTCCTCGCCGCCGACAACGGAAGCGCTGCGGCCTTCATAGGTGGGAATGGTCGCGGCAACGATGCCCTTTGCTTCGCAGTCATCATAGGAGCCGAAGTACCAGGGGCCTTCAAAGAACATGGCATATTCGCTGTTGATGCCGTCCCACGCATCCACGGAGCCGTCCACGTCACGGATGGTGAAGATCTTCTGGTCGTGCAGCTCGATCAGCTTGTTCATGGCGGCGATGCTGGCATCGCTGTCCAGATAGCCGGTCGCCTTCGTAAAGCCGTCGTCGGTCAGCGTGCCGCCAAACAGCCAGAAGTAGGGGTACATATCCCAGTCGCCCACGCCGGAAACGTTCAGACTGTAGGTGCCGCGATCCTTGGCCGCTTCGATGAAGGCTTCCATCGTCTCGGGAACATCATCCAGACCAATTTCCTTCAGCACGTTCTTGTTGACGACTGCGGCCTTGCAGTTGGTGTCCAGCGGCAGGCCGTAATACTTGCCCTGGTAAAGATTGGTGGACAGGGGCGCGTCCAGATAACTGTCTCTTATACACATCTCCGAGCCCACGAGACTGCAGCTAATCTCGT
>ENA-OZGB01001586-OZGB01001586.1-human-gut-metagenome-genome-assembly--contig:-NODE-1586-length-10417-cov-4.811909_pt1 | contig 10417 bp, 12 predicted proteins | sample MGYA00245113_ERZ653651 | MGnify/ENA primary metagenome ERZ653651 (study PRJEB26926, sample SAMN06165095) | human gut metagenome | biome: ENVO:00009003; feature: ENVO:2100002; material: ENVO:00002003... | reverse complement strand
GCAGTCTCGTGGGCTCGGAGATGTGTATAAGAGACAGAGCACGTCTTGGTTTGGTTGACTATGAATCAAGCAAAAACACAACTTACCATGATTTCGGAGGTTCTAAATTCACCACGGATACGAACGCTTTTGTTGGTAAATTAAAAGCCATCCGTACTACTGGCTCAGACGAGGAAGCAACAACAGCATTATCACATATTGCAACTTCACCTGATTATACTTGGGGAACTGGTAAGAACAATCGTCGCTTCGCCTTCTTGGTCACTGACGAAGATATCGACCTTACTCCAAAAAAGCCAACTAAAGATGCTACACTAAAAGCCCTTCAAGATGCTGGGATTTCTTTGACCGTAGTTGGTAAGAAATATGATGAAAAAGACTTTGACCCATTGGTAAAAGGTACCAATGGTCTCTACCTCGATATCGATAAAGATTTCGCCGATCTTTTGAACAAGCAATTCTCAAACTACGTGATTGAAACTGTTCAAGAAGGACGTGTTTATCGTATTCAAACGGATACTTATGAAGTGATTGCTACGACTCACTTGGTTACTAAAGCAACTAACCAGCCTGAAACGGTGCAACCAGCAACACCAACTGTTCCACGTTGAGGGTACGGTCTACGAGGCACCAACGCCATTGCAACCAACACATAAAGAACTCCCAGAAACAGGTTCGAGCCAATCTGCTGCTCTAGTTTCACTTGGTCTTATCAGTGCGGCACTCGGCCTAGACATGGCAGTCAAACCAAAACGTAACTAATACCTCGTTTACGTTAAAAATTTAATTATTGCACCCCATGATTTACACCCCAAAAACTTAATTTTGGGGTGTTTTTGGATTGGTAGGATTATATTTTATACGCCTAGCTATTTTAATCTGATTATTTCCCACCTATCATGTTATAATAAACCAACGACACTATATTGGAGAATTCTATGACACTCACACACTTTTTTTTCGACCTTGATGGTACTCTAGTTGATAGTTCTGAGGGAATCCACAATGGTTTTGTTCAAACCTTTGAAAGACTAGGTCTTCCTGTTCCTAGTGATCAGAAAATTCGCACCTTTATGGGACCACCTCTCGAAGTAACCTTTAAAGAAGAGGTTAGTGAAGAAGGTGCAGCCCAAGCTGTCAAAATTTATCGTGACTATTATGAGACTAAAGGACAATTGGAGGCTCACCTCTATGATGGCATAAAAGAAATCCTTCAACAACTTAGTCAAGATCCTAGCAAAAAAATCTTTATCACAACTTCAAAAAATGAACCTATTGCTCTGGAGATGTGCAAACACCTTGGAATTACTGAATATTTTGATGGCATTTATGGATCCACTCCTACTGCCTTTCATAAGGCTGATGTCTTGCTGCGTGCCATCACTGAAAATCAGGCACCTAAAGACCAGTCCGTCATTGTTGGTGATACCAAGTTTGACTTGATTGGTGGAAAAACGGTTGGCATCAAAACAATAGCGGTGACCTGGGGATTTGGGAAAAACGAAACTCTTTTGGCAGAAAATCCTGATTTTATAGCTGATACCACCCAAGAACTTTGCGATATTTTGAAATAATAATTTAACAGACGAAAAGGGCACGATTATATAGTCATGCTCTTTTTTCTATTGAATCAAAATTACATCTGAACAATGATATCTAGACAAAGCTCCAAAGCCTTATCAAAAGCCTCTGAGCCCCAATCTCGTTGATCGTAATTGTCAATATCCGCAAGGGAATCTGCCGTAAAGAGAAGTAAGCCCCAAATAGCTCCACGAAGTTGAGCAACTGCTGCTAGTGCTGCACATTCCATCTCTACAACGCTACAACCCTCTTCAATACGATAGGAAATCTTGTCTGGTGTCTCCCTATAAAAGCCATCTGTCGACCAGGTCATGACCTCTTTATAAGGGATTTTCTTTTGCTTTAACGTTTTTTCAATAGCATCAAGAGCTTGTTCATTCATGTCTATATAGCGTGATGGCGCAACATAGTGGTAACTTGCACCTTCATCTCGCAAAGCTCTTGTCGGAATCAAAAAAACATTCTCTGGCATGTCTACCAAGACGCCACAAGTTCCAGTTGATATGATTTGCTCGACGCCATAACCAATTAGCCAATCCATAAATTGTGCAGCTGCAGCTGAGCCAACTGGGGCTTGAGCCAAGCAAATCTTCTTCCCGTTGTAAGTCATCACATAGACAGGATCGGTTTTGGTGGCGGAGACAAATTCGCCAACTTTTTCAGCGCCAACTGATATCGCATAGCGTTCTACTTCTTCCTCTAAAAAGCCGTAAACACACCTAGGCGGCAGGTCCAAACCTAAATCATCATGGGTCGGCATAATCACTGCCTGAGGATTGTCGTCAAATTCTAAAATAGGAATTTCATGTTTGTTTATCATCTTTTGCCTCCTAAGTTTTAAGAATTATTATATCAAAATCTATTTTCTGAATATATGTATAATATTACTTATTGTAAGCGTTTTCATTCCGCTATCTTTATCTTAACATTCTTTACATGAAATGTCAGATGAAATTGGATTCGTTCTTTTACTTCTCTGCCAACCCAATCATTGTATTAAAAAATTTCTAGTAGACAGCCTCTACTAGAAATTTTTGTATTCTTATCAATTCACTTCCCCCACAAGAAAGCAATCAAAGGCTTATCAACCAAGGCTGTTTCATGGAGTTTACTATGTTGACCGTTAGGGCCTGTGATTTCCTTTTCTTGGTAGGATTTGACTTGAGCTTTAAGCAGGTAGCCCAAAGATTGACTAGACAAATTGGTCACGCGCTCATCACTCCCTTTACCTGTATTGCCATAGATATTAAGAATTTCAACCTGACCTTGAGGGTAGTGATTTCCAAGAGACAAGAGCTCTTGATAGGACTCTCTCATGCTAGATGGTTTTCCTTCGTCATCTAGGGTGATATTTTCCGGTTCATCTATACCGATGATTCCGTTAAAGTGACCAGCAATATCCACTTGTTTGACCAATTTAGGTAGACTCGTATCACTGCCATGTTGGAGCATATAGTAGACGATGGTCACATTCCCGTATGAGTGAGCAACCATATTCATCTCCTTAATTCCATAAGTATCTTGGAGAGCTTTGACAACAGCGTAGGCATAGTTGCCCTGATCCTGAGTGCTAGCTCCTCGATTATTGTCAAAATTGACTAGGACAATCGGATTGACAGCATCTTTAGGAATGGTTCCTTTTAGAGTGACTGTCCCATCCTCAGCTACCTTAGCTTCGATAATAGTCTGAGTAACGCCAGCTTTTTTAGCCGCATTAGCCATATGTCTTTCTGCACGACTGCTCGAACCCCAACCATGAAAAAAGATGGTCGGACTGCTTGATTGGATATATGTTTTTCTTGCTTCTACTTTTACGGCCTGCGCTAGGTTTTGGTGAATATAATACCAACTGCCTGCACAAATAAGGGCAAGCATTGCTAAAAGACTGAAAAGTAACGTTTTTTTCTTCATAAATACCTTTCTGATTGGCTTTTTGTAGGAGTTAGATGATCCTAAACTCTTTAATTAGCAAAGCTGTTTACGAACTCATTCATCTTACATATTTTCCCTGATGAAGCGATCCATCTCTTCAAATGGAATCACATCCAACTGGTCGTAAAGGTCTGTGTGACTAGCCCCTTCAATCGGAATCATTTTTTTATTATCGCCTGTGAGTTTTTCAAAAGCATCTTTTCCCATGTAATAGGAATGCGCTTTGTCACCTTGAATTACGAGTACAGCATTTCGAATTTCATCTGTGTAATAGAGGAAACGGGTATTTGCAAAGCTTGTATTGCTCTGAACAGCCCAACCATCGTTAGAATTGAGACTGCGCGCATGGTAACCACGAGGTTGTTTGTAATAATCAAAATAATCTTTCACAAAGTATGGAGCATCTTCTGGCAAAACATCAGGCACCCCACCTGCTAGTTGCATTTGACCTGTTCGGGCATCCAAGGTCCGTTGATTGGCGAGTGCCAGTCGTGCTTGGTAACGAGCTTCTTCATTATCCTGATTATCAAAGTAGCCATTTCCTGCAATACGAGACATGTCATACATGGTTGATACGACAGTCACCTTGATACGAGGATCAATGGCAGCTGCATTCAGGGCAATACCGCCCCAACCACAGATACCGATAATCCCAATACGCTCAGCATCCACCTGGTCATGAGTCGCTAGGTAGTCGACAGCCGCTTGGTAGTCTTCTGTATTCACATCCGGTGAGTTGATATAACGTGGGAAACCACCTGATTCACCCGTATAAGAAGGATCAAAAGCAATCGCTAGATAGCTACGTTTCGCCATTTCCTGAGCATAAAGGCCAGAAGATTGTTCCTTCACCGCTCCAAAGGGACCAGACACTGCGAGAGCTGGTAGTTTTCCAGTCACCCCTTTTGGTTGATAAAGATCTGCTACTAGAGTGATGCCAAAGTGATTGGTAAAGGTAACCTTTTTATATTCGACTTCTTCGCTGAGTTTAAAAGTCTTATCCCATTCTTGTGTGAAATTCATTGTTTCAGTCATTTTTTTCTCTTTTCTTTATTGATAAGTCTATTATAGCTCTTCTGAGTAATATACCCCAATATCTATTTTCTATAACTACTATGCCTAAAAGGCATGCTGTGTTATACTAGAGCTATGGATATTCGGATTTTACATTACTTTGTCACCATCGCTCAGGAGAAAAATATCACTCGCGCTGCTGAACGCTTGCTCATTACCCAGCCAACCCTATCTCGACAGCTCAAAGAGTTGGAAGAAGAATTAGGTGTTTCATTGTTTCATCGAGCCAATCGTGAGATGACACTAACAGAAGATGGTCAGTATCTTTATAATCGGGCACAAGAAATTTTACAATTAGTCAGTAAAACAGAGGAAAATCTGACCCGAAAAGGTGAGATTGGAGGAGACCTTCATATAGGTACAGCTGAAACAGCTAGTTTCGATCTTGTAGCGGATGCCTGTCGCAGTTTGCTAGAAATCTACCCTCAAATACGTCTCAACTTTTACGACGATAACGCCGATAGTCTTTATGAGAAGCTGGACAAAGGAACTCTTGATTTCGCACTTATATTCACACATACTGTCCCAGCGAAATACAAGATGATTCAACTTCCTAGAAAAGACCAGTGGGGTGTTTTGGTCCCTAAGAATCATCCCTTGACAAATCTCGAACAAGTCACAGTAGAGGAAATTGTGAGCTATCCGCTCATTGTCTCTAATCAATCCGACATTGACAAATCAGCCTTTGCCAACTATGACTATAAGGTAGTTGCTACTTATAATCTTCTCTATACCGCAAGTCGTCTGGTTCAAGCAGGTCTTGGCATCGCTCTGTGTCTTGACGGAATTGTGGATCATCCTGAACTGGTTTTTCTCCCCTGTACTAACCAAGGTGACGAAGGTTTCTATCTTATCTGGAAAGACAGACACGATCAAACCGCTACAGAGAAAGCCTTTCTAGAAGAAATTGAAGCGCAACTTTATGAAATGGAAAATTAATCTCACTTCTATCGAAGCAAGCATCAAACCTTATCCCAGCCCTCGTAATCCCTACGAGAGGCTTTTTTATCTTTTGTTTTAGAAATTCTATTGTCTTCTTTACAGCATAAAAAGGCTTAGAAATACAACCAACTATTGCATCTCCAAACCTTTGATAGAACTAGAACTGACCTAGTCAAGTACAATCATAGCCTTAATAGTCTTACGTTCATCCATAGCCTTATAAGCTTGGTCGATATCTTCCAGTTTATAGCTTGAAGTAAAGACACGACCCGGATTGATATCACCGTCAAGAACAGCTTTTAACAAAACTTGTTTATCATAAGTAGTAACTGAGGCTGCTCCACCCGCCACAGAAATATTTTGGGCAAAGGTTGAACCAAGGGCACGGTTATTGTAATGAGGAACGCCGACAAATCCCATGCGTCCTCCATTATGGAGGACTCCGAGAGCTTGGTCGACGGCTGCTTCTGTACCGACACATTCGAGAGCTGCATCTGCTCCGCCTCCAAGGATTTCACGGACCTTGGCAATGCCTTCTTCACCACGCTCAGCCACAACAGCTGACGCACCTGACTCCAAGGCCATCTGTTGACGGTCTTCGTGGCGACTCATGAGGACGATTTGCGATGCACCACGCATTTTAGCTGCGATAACCGCACATTGACCAACAGCCCCATCCCCGATAACGACAACCTTGTCACCCTTTTGCACATTAGCCACACGCGCCGCATGGTAACCGGTCGGCATAACATCAGCAAGAGTCAAAAGTGACTTAAGCATGCCTTCGCTGTAATCTGAAGGTTGACCTGGAATTTTCACAAGTGCCCAATTAGCAAAATGGAAACGGATATACTCAGCCTGGACGCCACCAGACCAGTTGTTGCCGATATGGCGGTCACAAGTCCCATCATAACCGGCACGACAGGCATCACACTCTCCACAACCGTGTGTGAAAGGCGCGATGACAAAGTCTCCTGGCTTAACCGTTGTAATGGACTCACCGATTCTTCGACGATTCCGATAGCCTCATGACCACTATTTCTGTGCCCCTCTTCAATGTCTGGATTACGGTAACTCCAGAGGTCGGAACCACAAACGCAAGTACGGACAACACGAATAATGGCATCATCTGGCGCCTCAATTTGCGGACGGTCAATTTCTGCCAGACCAACCTGATCAGCTTTAGTATAAATTGCTGATTTCATATATCTACCTCTATTTCTTTAGTTACTGTTAGTATACACTTTTAATTAAGCTCTGGCTCAAATCAAGCCATCCAAATCACTTTCAAACAATAGCAACTAATCATATTTTTTCCCATACTTCTTTTCTAGCATTTTCTTAATCAAATAGGGCATTTTGACATTTTCGCGGCCTTTCTTGGCAATTAACTTCTTCACAAAATCTGGCATTTGGATATCATTCTCTTCTTCCAAAATCTGACTCGTACTTGATGGAGCTTCTAACTCATCAAAGGTCTCCAGCTGAGGTTGATAGTCACTATAGTCACCGTCTATATGAGACTGAATTGTCGAAAGAAGTGCCTTGATTAAACGAGGATCGCTATTTGGCATAGGAGGTCTGTGATAGGCTACACCTAGCTCTTGGCAAAGCTCCTTACATTCCACATCATTGTCAAAAAGAACCTCAATATGCTCACTAATAAAGGCAATCGGAACAAAAATATAGTGGTCAGGATGCTCCTTCTCATTACGAAGGTATTCTAAGACATCCGGCTTAATCCAAGGAATACCAATATCACTCTCACTCTGCCAAGTATTGGTGTACTGCTCCTCTTCAAGCCCTAAAATCTCCGCAATCAAGCGACTATTGTCATAAATCTGGTCGATATAGGGGTCACCAAAATCCAGTGCCAAAACTGGGACACTGTGAGCTGAAAAAATCACCTTATAGCTATCGTCTCCAATCTGATCTAAAATCTTTCGGATCTCATCAGCCCAATAGTGGAGAAGGTCAGGCTCACGATACCAGTCCTTGATAATTTGGAACTTAATCTGCTCGCTTTCTAAAAATTTTTCATAGCCCATGACAGAATAGTAAGAATAATGGGGCTCTAGAATCAAGCACAAACATTCTTCAATTCCGTCATTCTCCATCTCTTTAATCGCATCTATGATGAAAGGTCGGGAAAATTTATTGGCAAAGTAAACCGACACTTGTTCTCCAAGAGCGGAAGCAACCAAGTCAACTTCTTTCTTTGTTATCCTTTGGAGCGGCGTTCCACCGATTCGTAGGTAATGGTCAAATAAGGTCTGAATTTCATGTGGTTCGGGACGAACTCCACGTCGTATATTTGTGAAAAATTCTGCTACTCCTTCATAGGTAATCTCTTCTGGCGAACCAAAAGTCATCATCAATACAGCTCTTTTACTCATAATTACTCCTTGTTCCACGTTTGTTCTATTTTATCATGAAAAGGCTTACTTTAGTTAACTTAGTATCAAAAAAACTCCTAGAGAAGCTTCTAAGAGTTTAAAAAGCAATCCTTAATGATGGTGTTCCTGCTCACTTTCTGCTTCCAGCTCTTCGATATTGCGCTTATGAGCTCGGTGGGTTGCCAAGTCTTCATCGACCTCAATGGTGACGTTTTGAAAGCCACAATCTTTGAGCAAGGTGCGAATAGACTCTTTACAGACCTCCATATGCTTGACATGCTCTAGACAAACATGGACAATGGCGTTTTTTTCCAGGCCATCCATGGTCCAGAGATTGAGCTGATTGATACTAGTCACATGGTCCAACTGCTCCAAATCACTCTTGACTTGCTGGATATCTACTCCTTCTGGCACGGCATCCAGGAAAATCCTGAGCGTGCTCCAAAAACGTGGAATGGCTTTGGACAGAATAAAGATGGAAATAGCTAGAGATAAGAGCGGATCCAGAATATACCAATCGGTAAATCGGAGAACAATGGCCATTAAGATGACAGCCACCCAACCCAAGGTATCTTCCAGAAAATGCAGGCTGAGAATGGATTCGTTCTTGGTTTGCCCTTTGCGAATGACGAGGCTCGCTAGCACATTGATGCTGACGGCAATAATTCCAAGCCAGAGAATGCCCTCATCATTGACAGGTTGTGGGTGAACCAATTTCGTTATATTTTCCAAAATAACCAGAACGGACCCTGTCATGAGAATCACAGCTGTCACCATGGCACCCAAAAGGCTAAAGCGCTTGTAGCCCAAGGTATAATGGCTGTCTTCTTCACGATTGGAAATGCTCTCCAAAAAGGCTGAAATCCCAATAGCGATCGCATCCCCCAAGTCATGGACCGAATCAGCCAGGACCGCACTGGATCCAAAAATTCCTCCTGCAATAAACTCGACAATGGCATAGCCTAAATTCAAGAAAAAAGCCAGCCAGACCGCATGTTTAGTCTTCATAATCCTATTTCCTCTGGTATAATAGATTCATGAACATCATGTTCATTATCATTATCTAACATTCACAACAGAAAGGATAGGGGCAAACCGTTTAGGGTGTACGTTACTGAACAGTTTGTTCAAATTGTCCATATGACTGCTCAGGATCGTCGTATTACTAAGACTCGAAAAGCTATCTATAATGCTTTTTTACAATTACTCAATCAAAAAGACTACGAGGCCATCACCGTTCAGGAAATCATAGATCTTGCTGATGTGGGGCGTTCGACCTTTTACAGCCATTACGAGAGCAAGGAATTATTACTTGACGAGCTCTGTCAAAAGCTCTTTCATCACCTCTTTGAGCGTGCTGAACACCTCTCTCCACAAGACTACCTGGCCCATATCTTTCAGCATTTCAAGAAAAATCAAGATCATGTGACCAGTCTCTTGCTCTCTAAAAATGATTATTTCATCCGGCAACTGCGAAAAGAACTAGAACACGATGTCTACCCAATGGTAGCCGACGAACTCATCAAGGCCCATCCAACTCTCCCTCACTCTTACCTCAAGCATCTGGTCGTCAGTCACTTCATTGAAACTCTCAGCTGGTGGTTAAAAAAAGGTAACTCCTACACCGAGCAAGAGGTGGTTCAGTTTTATTTGGAGATTTTAAAAGTGGGCTCGAACTAGAAAGGCGTGTCTTCATGTCCATCGTGCAATTTTATTTTCTTTTTCCAGCCCTATTCATGCTTCACGAACTCGAAGAAATCGTTTGGATGCCGTCCTTTATCAAAAAAATATCAATCCGGTATCCAAACAATCGAATCCTATCTTATTACACTCCTTTTGCTTTCAACTTTATTGTCTTGGAGCAATTTCTAATCCTACTTTTATCACTTTTTCTTAGTTACTGGTTTAACAACTATACTATTTACACAACCATTGTAATTGCTTATATCTACCATGTTTTCGGACATCTGATTCAGACAATTGTCCTTCGAAATTATGTGCCTGGATTATTAACGGGCATTCTAACGAGTTGGTTTTCTCTATACTATCTCAACCCTAACATTCCCATCCAACTCTTTGGATACTCTCTTTTTACCTTATTGGTTATCGTTTTAAATCTTGTAGTATCATTTATGATTCTTAATAAAATCAATCATAAAAAATAGCACTCAGGCAATCATATCATAGAAAGGAAACGTCCATGTCACTTTATCTCATCTTTAGCATCATCACAGTATTCTTAGCCCTTGCTTTTGTCCTGCTTCATCTTGTTGCTGCACTATCAGCTATTCTAAAAGGCAAAAAAAGCTTAGGAATCGTATTTATTATTGTTGGTGCCATTACTTGTATCTCGGCCCTTCTCCTTGTTATGGTTAATCGTACCTTAGCATTTTATATATGGCTATTTGCTAGCTCGACAATTTGCGGGGGCGCTCTCCTGAATCTGTCTCTTATACACATCTGACGCTGCCGACGAATAGCCTTGTGTAGAT
>ENA-OZGB01001575-OZGB01001575.1-human-gut-metagenome-genome-assembly--contig:-NODE-1575-length-10461-cov-5.259081_pt1 | contig 10461 bp, 8 predicted proteins | sample MGYA00245113_ERZ653651 | MGnify/ENA primary metagenome ERZ653651 (study PRJEB26926, sample SAMN06165095) | human gut metagenome | biome: ENVO:00009003; feature: ENVO:2100002; material: ENVO:00002003... | reverse complement strand
GGCTATTCGTCGGCAGCGTCAGATGTGTATAAGAGACAGATTTAATGGCGGCCATACATTTGATAGTTGGCTTTATGGGGTTTGGCAAAACCACACTGGCCAAAAAATTGGAAAAAGAATTGCCTGCGGTTCGTTTTACCCACGATGAATTTATGCGCAGCCTTTATGGTCGCAATCTTCCCGAGCCTGAGTTTCGCAGCGCCGCTCAAAAGGTGGATGATTTAATCTGGAGCCTGGCGGCGCAAGTCGTAGCTGCCGGTGTGGATGTTGTTCTCGATTACGGTTTTTGGTCAAAAGAAGACCGCCGCCAGGCCTATGAAAAAGCTTCCCGCCTCACCGGAGACATTGTCTTTCATCAGCTGAACTGCAACGAAAATACTGCCCGCAAACGTGTGCTGGAGCGCAGCCGGACAGATGAAAACGAACTTTTTATTGATGAAAATTGCTTTAACCTGCTGTTGCAGAACTATGAACCCATAACAGCCGATGAACATTATAATGTAATCAGCCGCCGGCAGTCTGAAATATAAAAAAGGTCTTTTCTTAAACCGCTTTCTGAACCAGATTGTCCGGAATAATCAGCTCTGCGTCGGTTGCGTTGATAACGTCTTCCAGCGAAAACAGCGGATTAATTTCTTTTAGGACCAATCCGTCTTTGGTAACTTCAATAACCGCGCGCTCGGTAACAATGAGGTCAACTTCGTTTGCCGCGGTTAAGGGCAGGGTGCAGCGTTTGACGATTCGGGGCTGCCCTTTGTTGGTGTGTTCCATGGCGATAATCACTCTTTTGGCGCCGACGACCAAATCCATAGCGCCGCCCATGCCGGGAACAAATACTCCCGGAACCATCCAGTTCGCCAGATTTCCCTGCTGGTCAACCTGTAAAGCGCCCAATACCGTAGCGTCAACATGGCCGCCGCGTATCATGGCAAAAGACAATTGGCTGTCAAAAAATGCCGCTCCGGTTTTAGTGGTTACCGCAATTCCGCCGGCATTGGTAATTTTAGGATTCTCTCCGGCAGCCAAATCGCGGTGTCCCACGCCGAGCAGTCCGTTTTCGGATTGAAAGACTACATGCAGATGCGGGGGCAAATGGTTGGCCACTTCCGTCGGCAGCCCGATTCCCAGGGTGATAACGTCACCTTCGCTGAATTCCTGAGCAACCCGGCGGGCAATAATTTCGCGGCATTCTTCTTTAGAAAGAGTCATCTCATACCTCTATGATGCAATATAATCAACAAAAATACCCGGAATAGTCACCTCGTTCGGGTTCAGCGGCTCATCGCTGATTCCTTCCGCTTCGACAATCACCGTCTCGGCGGCGGTAGCCATAACCGGGTTAAAGTTGCGGGTCGTGCCTTCCAAAAAGGCATTGCCGAATTTATCGATTTTGGTGGCGTAAATCAAAGCAAAATCTGCCCGCAGCGGTTTTTCAAACAAATATTTCCGTCCGTCGATTTCCATAATTTGTTTGCCTTGTTCAACGATAGTGCCCACGCCGGTCGGTGTCAAAAAACCGCCCAGCCCGGCGCCGCCGGAGCGGATTCTCTCCACCAGCGTTCCCATCGGCACCAGTTCAACCTCAAGCTCTCCGGCATTCATCTGTCTGCCGGTTTCCGGATTGGTTCCGATATGCGCCACAATGGCTTTTTTGATTTGCTTGTTGACAATCAGCTTTCCGCGGTCAAAATCCGGAGTTGACGTATCATTGGCAATCAGCGTCAGTCCGGAAGTGTTGTTTTTAACCAGTTCGTCAATCAGCTTGGCCGGCGTTCCGCAGCGCAGAAAACCACCAATCATCACCGACGAATTATTAGGAATAAGCTTACCCGCTTCCGCGGTTGATATAATTTTTTTAACCAATATTTTTATATCCCTGTTTATTTCTTGGCGCAATATAACCTAAATTTTCAAAAAAGTCATCAATTTATTTTTTTCGCAATTTTTCCGTATAACAGAGATTATATTTCATCCTTAAGTGTTTATTAACCAAAAATGTCTTGACTCCCCGAGAATGAGAGTTTAGGCTCATACCCAGATACAGGAAAACTGTGTTTAGTACCCAAGAGGTACGGGGCTTTCAACGGCTCTGTATAGCATACGGTGTTAGGATATAACATCGTCAAATTGTTATCTGTATTTGCACAGAAGCAATAAATATATCCCCGATTGTAGCAATATGGTCGGGGAGCTTTAAGTACATGTCCAGAAACTGTACTTGTACGGTTTTAAAAACTTAAAGAGTCATTTTATGCTATATGATTGTTGAACTCTCCGACCACCTCTTCAGGTGGTTTTTTTGTTTCCTAACGTTAAACAAATGAAGGAAGACTATCATATGAAGAATAAACTTTTAGTAACCACAGCTTTGGTCGGCTTGGCATTTGCCTCTTCCGCTATGGCTGCGGATGAGCTTAAGGAATACGAAGCAGGCTCAGTAATTTCAGCAGATGACACCGGCCATACCAAAGGAGATACCCGTATCTCATTTATGGGCGATGCTAAACTGGAAAAAGATGTAACATTCGGCAACTATGTTACATTACACAATAAAACAAATTTAACCGGTGATAAAAAATTGACGGTTACCGGTTATCTGACTCAAACGGAAGCCGGATCAGATGTTTCTGGCGTTGATCTTGAGATTCAAAAAGGTAAGGTCAATAATTCACAAGATTCTGAGGTTACCGAAGGCGAATTGGTTCTTGGCAATAATTTAACCGTCGGAAATGTAAATATGGCTGACGGAACTGGCATTTATCTGTACAAAACAGAAGAAGATTATGCCAAAAATGCCGACAAAACGTTGACAATTGCAGATGGTAAAGAAGTTACGTTTGCTGGTAACAACTATATCAAAGGCGCTAAAGATGCCGCATTAACTCTTGACGGTAAAGGTTCTGTTGCTAATCAGGGTGAGTTAACTGTCAGTAATGCTTTGACATCTTCCGTTGATATTAAAAATGCCGGAACAATTACACTTGATAAAGGTTATACCGGTAATGGAAATTATTTGGGTAATGACTTTGCAAGTAACAAAGATACAACAATCAACATCAAAGGCGATGTTTCTCTTGATAACAATGCCCGCATTGTTGCAGCAACGGCAAATGATTTAGGTAGTGTAAAGATTACAGATGCCGGAAACATCACCCTCCGCAATGGTTCAACAATTGATGCCGTAAATTTAAATATTTCCGGTAAATCCGCTGATGAGAAAGCGATTATTACAATTGGCGGAAACAATCCCTCTGCCGGTCGCGAGACGGACAAGAACGAGCAATGGCGCAATAATTCTTATATTTTGGGCTATGGTGACACCAGCATTAAAAATGCAAACATCAGTCTCGAAAACGGCGGTATGTTGATTCAAGGCGCCAAAGGCACCAACGAAGCTCCTGACACAGGTACAATGACCTTAAACAATAGTGAGGTTAAAGTTGCCGAAGGTGCTTTAATCAAGGCTACCAACGGTTCTGATGTTGCCTTAGAGAATGCTTCTGTAGATTTGAATGGCGGTATCATTGATGCTAAAATCAGCGTTGATACCAACTCAAAAATCAACGTAAACAATGCCGGTTCTACCATCAAGACCCTCGCCGGCGCTGGTACATTAAATATCAACGCTAATACGTCGGTGTCTACACTCTTTGGCTCAGCATCAAAGATTGGTATTTTGGCAGTAAAAGAGGGCTCAACCTTCATCCTCGACAGCTTAGATGAGGTTAAGGAAAATGCAGATGAAGGTATCGATGGCAGAGATGCAGTTAAGCTGGAAGCTGGCAAAATGGAAGTATCTGGTACCGCTATTGTCGCCGACAACAATGCCAATAAGATTGAAGCAACCACGGTTAAAGACGGCGGTATTTTGGATTTGGGATATAATACCTTCAGTTCTAACGTAACTATGGATGCCGGTTCAACCTTGAACGTCGGTGTTAAGAATGCTGAGAAAACCGAAACAGGCGAGTTGACCCATGGTAAGATTGAAGGAGACTTTACCGTAAACGCCCCCGCCGAAGGCGCAGCTAATGCTTCTATGAACCTGGTTATTGCCGCCGATACCAAACTCGGTGAGGAGAGCAAAATTGATTTGGCCTCAGGTTCTGAAAACGGTTTAGGCAACCTCGTTGTTAACAACAACCTGCTCTATAACTTGGATGGTCTGAAAGATGACGGCACCATAGACACAAGTAAAGGACTCACAGTAAGCAAGAAAGATTCCTCAGAAGTAGCCGCAGGGGTAGCAGCCAACGGAGCCAACGGTAACCAGGCCGGAACGATTGCAGCTTTCGTAGACGGTTTAAGCGGCAATGCCCAGGCAGACAACATTACCAATCAGATTTCAACACTGGTTCAAAGCGGTAATGTCAAGGGTGCAGCCCGGTTGGCGAAAGAAGTTGCGCCTGTAGCCGCTCCGGTAGCACAGTCTCAGGTAACCGAAACCACCAATCAGGTGTTTGGCGCGGTTGCTACCCGCCTTTCCGGCGGTTCCGTATCTTCGGCAGCCGAAGGCAAATCGTCTGGGGACAGCGTCTTCGAACGTGCCGCCATGTGGGTACAGGGCTTGTTTAACAAGAGCAAGTATGACGGCAGCAACGACTTCAAGACGGATTCTACCGGACTTGCCCTCGGTGCAGAAAAATACCTCAACAGCGACGTAAAAGTCGGTGCCGGTTATGCCTATACCAACAGCGATGTCAAACAGGGCGATAGAAAGATAGACGTAGACACCCATACGGCGTTTGTTTACGGCGAATACAAACCCTCAGACTGGTATGTGAACGGTATAGCGTCGTACAACTGGGGCGACTATGATGAGAAGAAATACGGCGGTCTTTCAGGCAAATACGATGTAAACAGCATCGCCTTGCAGGCTATGACCGGATATGACTTCCATATGAACGGCGCGGTTGTTACGCCGGAAGCCGGTTTGCGATACATCAACATCCACCAGGATTCGTATACGGATACGGCTGGTCAGCGAGTATCAGAAAACAGCTCGGATTATCTGACCGGTATCGTAGGAGCCAAAATCAAGAAAGATTATACGCTCTCTAACGGAATGAACATCCGTCCGGAAGCCCGTTTGGCAATGACCTATGACCTGGTAAACGACAACTCGAACGCGTCGGTTATGCTGGCTAACGGCTCAGCCTATCAGGTACGAGGCGAGGCCTTGGATCGCTTTGGCGTAGAAGCCGGAGTAGGTCTGACAGCCGAGGTTGATGACAATGTAGAGGTTTCGTTGGGTTACGAAGGTAAATTCCGTGACCACTACAAAGATCACACCGGATTGCTGAACGCCAAGTATAAGTTCTAAAACGCGGCGTCAGTCAAAAAAATTATTATTAAGTTTTTTCATGTAAGTCAAAAGTTCCGGGGGTTTAGGCTCCCGGTTCTTTTTTTGTTGCAAAACGCCTGATTTGCTTTAATATGTTTTTTGCGGTTCAGAGGTGAACCGTGGTGTCTAGAAAACATCTCATGTAAAATCCACTAATTTGGTGGAGTGGCCGACATAAGCGTATTTATACGGCGAATAAGGCTGACTGCATAATCACAGTTTTTGAGCTCCCCGCCTTTTCTTTTTTTTAGAAACGGCGGTTTTTGTTTTCAATTAACAAATAGGAGCTAAAAAATGATAACGGAAAATATGGATTTGAAAGAAATCCGCAAGGCTTTGGGACTGGAGTTGTTTCTCCGCCGCCGGCAAAAGGGAATGAGCCTGTTCCATATGGCTCACCACATCAAAATCGACCGCCGGGTGCTTGACCGGGCGGAAACCGGAAAACCGGTGCCGATTTATACCCTGATGCGGATAATCAGCCACTACGGCAAAAAGGTGCGCATTGAGCTGGTGGAATAAAAACAAAAAAGCCCTGTTTGAACGGAGGGCTTTTTCTTAAAAAATTATCGGGCAGAATCAATATAACTGCGGACATCAGTGCCAAAAGTCTGATCAACGTATTTGGTCAAATCAGACGGCTTTTCATGGAAGCGCTCCGCTTCGGCCTGAGCCTGCAAAACCTCGTCAATCTTCAGTTTCGACTCAATAGCATCGCGTTTTTCCGCAGCTGTGGGCGCACCGCGAACTGCCGCCAGGTTAAACATAATATGGGCGGTGTATAAATCTTTGGTATATTTTTCGCCGCGAGCCAGAATATCGCCCAAAGCCATCATGGCGGGAACATGCCCCTGGCTGACGGCCAATTTGAGATATTTAACGGCATTGCCATAGTTTTGGGGTAATCCGAGACCATTGACATACATCAGAGCCAAAATATACTGCGCTTCGTCAAACTTGGCTTCGGCAGCCGTTTTCATCAAAACAGCAGCCTTTTTATAATCGCGGTCGCGGAGACGGCCGGTATAATAAGCATAACCCAGCATAAACTTGGCGGTCGGGTTATTCAGCTCAGCCCCTTTTTCAAACATATCCATTGCCTGAGCGGTATCTTTGACCACACCGTTGCCGGTGATGAGAATGAAAGCCAGATTAACGGTGGCTTCGGCATTGCCGAGTTTTGCCGCTTTTTCGAACAAAATCGCCGCCTTGGCGGTATTGCGCTCAATACCGATGCCGCTATAGTAGAGGCTGCCGAGATTGTTGAGGCCGACATTGTCGTTTTGCATCGCGGCCTTGGCATAATACTCAAAAGCTTTATCATAGTCCACCTTGGCGCCGTTTTCGCCGTAAAGATAAGAATATCCCAACAGCAACTGGGCGTTGACATCGCCTTTTTCCGCCAGCTTAACGGACTGCTCAAGCGGCGAAAGGCGTTTTTCGTCGGCGACATTCAGCTTGGGCGCATCATCCTTTTTTTTGCTTTTGAAATTAAGGAAAGAGAAAATGCTGTCCTCATCATCGTCTTCGGCCGTCTTCTTTTCCGGTTTAGACGCCTCGGGAGTTCCGTCGAACAAAGAGATGAAAGCGTCGTCATTGCCGGCCAACGCCGGCGTTCCTGAAAAACTGACTGCAAGCAGCAGCAAAAGTAATAATCTCAGCATATTTTTCCCTAATATTTTAATCTTTTGTTCTGAGTGGCGATATATGTGAACATATTAATGTTGCCCGCGGATTTTGCAACCTTTTTATTGTCTTTAGCGACAGACTGGGGATTCAGATATATTCTTCCGGCCTCTTCTTCCCGGGCGGGAAAAGTCTTGACCGGATAATGAGGAAGTTTGACATGACCATCATCCATTGCCTGAAGAACCTCATACTCATCATTAGTTCCGGCTAAATAGTGTGCATCTAAATAAGAGCCATCAATACCTTTCATACTGTAGCGGTTTTCCACATCGCGGATGTCTGCGAGATATTTTCTTTTAATCTCCGGCAGATAGCGGTCAAACACATCGTACAGCTGGTCGGAGACATAACTGAAAGTATTGCTGTCGAGCGCCTGGACGGTCCGAACGTAAAAGTTCTCACGGATGTAGTCCCGGCATTCGGGATAAGTACCGTCTTTTTGGGGCTTTTTACCTTCATAACGAAACTGGTCTTCCATAATGCGGACATCTTTAAGAACTTCAATATTTTCCTGTTCGAATCCGGCGCCGCTGACCTTGCGGATATCTTCCTGAATCTGAAACAGTTTGAGCTCTTTTTGTTTTTTGGCAATATACTGTTCATGCGTCATTTTTTCCGGTTCGGGAAAACCGTTGATTTCCGTCTCAAGCGTCCGGTAAACCTCATAGCTCTTATGCGTCATTTTATAATATTTTTCGTATACGGCAGTCATTGCCATAAACTCGGCCTTAAACCCGCCGGGCAGATGCCCGATGAACTTAAAATCACGGTGATTGCGCGGATTGTCGGAGAAAGCCAGCCGCTGCTCGGGATTAACCGGCAGAATGTTGCCCTTATGTTTATCCTTAATCTCAGAGGGGTTTACAAAGACATAAGGATCTTTTTCCATAAGCATAAACGTGCCGCGAACGTCTTTGAAACGGTTGCAGATAGTCGTGCAGCGGAGAATGTCGTTAACGTTTTCGACCGGACGAGGAATAGCCGCCAACTGTTGACGACAACGCGGGTCGTCGATATGTCCCTGATAGCGCCTGACAACCTCCCGGCATTTGGCTTCATATTTGCGGGCATAATTACTATTCGGGCCTATCTTTTCAATAATGCGTTCAACAGACTTCAGCTTGCCCAGCGAGACATACAGCGGCTGGCCGTTGTCGTCGTGAAACTCGAGAACCATAGAGGTGAACGGCGCAATGTGCTGGATGAGATAAAGATTTTCGCGGTCGACCTCTCCGGTGTCAATATTTTTATAATAGACCCGGGGCTTTTGACCGCGCGAACGGCAAATGGCGTCATAAAGTTCCTTATAGGGAGCCATCGTATTTTCGCAATAAGGACGCAGATAGTCATAGTCAAACCGCGTTATGATACCGTCAGCCAAATAAGAATCAAGCTTTTGCATTCTTATTTCGTCCTGCCGCTTTTGGATTGCATTAATCTCTTCAGCGGAAAGATTAAACAGTTCGCGGCCTTGTAAAATTTCCGCCAGTTCCTTATCATATTTAACCATAACGACACATCCCTATTTTGTCCATTTGTCATAATACAATAAAAGACAGCTTTGAGCAAGCTTAAAAAGACAAAGTTATTTAGATTAGATAATTCTTATTTTCTTCAATCCTACCCGAAAAGGCATAAAAAAAGGCGGTATCTGCTACCGCCTTTTGAACATTTATACTGAAACTTAGAACAGCTGCAGCACACCTTGGGCGGCTTGAGAGGCCAGGCTCAAAGAGTTGATTGCCAATTGCTGTCTGGTTTGCAGGGCCAGCATATTTGCAGACTCTTCGTTCATATCGGCCAAAGTCAGGTTATCGGCACCCTCGGTCAGCACATTGACCAAGCTCTTGGTAAAGCTCTGGCGGTTTTGCACGATGCTGTAGTAGTTACCATAGTCAGAGGCCATAATACGCAGGCTACTGATAGCTTCTTCGGTCTGGCGGATAGATGTTTCGATATCTTCATTGGTCTGCCAGTTATTGACAGCTTCGTCCAACATCAAGCCAACGGAAGAAGCATCCGTACCCTTAACCTCAATCTGAGAAGAACGGTCTTCGTTGAAGATAACGGTCAAGGTATTCATCTGCAACAGGTTGATACCTTTGTAACCAGCATCTTTAGCCAGATTGTCAATCTGAGTTAAAATCTCATTAAACTGCAACGCGTACTTCTGACGATCAGTATTAACAGCAACTGTAGAAGTAACATCGTTGGTGGGAGTGCCTGCAGCCGGGTCTTTGCCCAAGCCGGCAAGATCTCCAGCACCAGTTGCTTTAATATTATAGCCGGCTTTTGCGGTAAAAGTGATTTTGCCGGTTTTATCATCAACCTTAATATCGACAATCTTAGCAAACTCAGTGCCACCGGCCTCAATTGCTTTTTTCACCTGTGCAACATAATCGTCAAGAGATTTGGCCTGCAAATCAGCAGCTTCCAATTCTGCATTAACCTTATCGACAGCATCTTTCAGGCTTTTATCCAGAGCAGTACCATCGGTTCTGGTTACTTCAAACTCCAAAGAAGTGCCGGTAGCCGTTTTCGGCGTGGTAGGAACACCCACATCACTAAACTTTGCCTGCAGGCCTTTAATATCGGTTTTGGAAGCAACGTCACGGGCAGAGTTGGCAATAGCCTTAGCCTGCTCAACAAAATCCGTAATTGCTTCAATACCTTCGTTGGCTGCCTGAATTGTCTGAATACCCTGTCCCATACTGTCCAGCAACGCGTTCAGGTCGTTCGCGCGGTTGTTCAGGGACTGAGCGGTGTAGTAGCTTGCGGCGTTGTCAATTGCCGAGTTAACTTTCAAGCCGGTCGAGAGGCGCTCTTGCGTCATATCCATTAAGCTCTGGGTATTCTGTAATGACAACAAGTTAGTACGCATACTCGCTGTAAGTGAAATATCTGCCATTTTCTTTCTCCAATACTTTGGAACAATAACTTGTTACCGCCTCTAATGACGCCACAAGTTTGTCATTATTTATTCGTTACCTTTTTTTATTTATGCCCATATGCAAACTGACAGTTACTGACCGGACAATTTTGGTTAAAAAACCGCTATCATTCACTTTACATTTACATCAGCCTATAAACTTTATTTATATTCAAGCAACTTTTTGCTCTGTTTGTAAACAATTTATTAACTTTTCCCCAAAAAGACTCGCAAAAAAGTTAATTTATCCACAACTTATATAAATTTTATAAGCCTTTAGAACCATTTTTTCAAGGTTCCGGGCACGGGAGATTATCACCCTTTACGGCAAAACTCTCCGATAAACTACTATGCAAATAGTATGCCAAAAATATAAATTCACACCCTTGCAGCGCCTTTGCAATGCACAAAAAAAAGCAAAATATTTAAGTTTGCGCACCGGCAAAGCTGGGCAGGAAGAGGAAGAGGAAGAGGAAGAGGAAGAGGAAGAGGAAGAGGA
>ENA-OZGB01001549-OZGB01001549.1-human-gut-metagenome-genome-assembly--contig:-NODE-1549-length-10578-cov-5.208781_pt1 | contig 10578 bp, 9 predicted proteins | sample MGYA00245113_ERZ653651 | MGnify/ENA primary metagenome ERZ653651 (study PRJEB26926, sample SAMN06165095) | human gut metagenome | biome: ENVO:00009003; feature: ENVO:2100002; material: ENVO:00002003... | reverse complement strand
AGATCTACACAAGGCTATTCGTCGGCAGCGTCAGATGTGTATAAGAGACAGGTTGCAGATGTTTACAAACACTTCCTCGCAAATCAGTTCAAGTTCAAAAACAAGCTTACCGTCTGCATTTTCACCAAGCATTTTTGTCACAAATTCTATAACATTCGGCAGATTTTCCTTAACGGCATCAACGCAAACGATTGGCATAATTCTCACTCACTTTCAAAACACCTGTTTCAACATAATGTACAGTTTTATACAGGTACTTAATCGTAAAAATTATACAACATTTTGAAGAAGAAATCTATAGAATTTAAAAAAATATTGCTAAATTGTGAAAATATTTTAATTAATTGCTTTTACCTCGCATTCTTTTGAAAAAACAAAACCGTGCAAAACTGATTTTTGTTTTGCACGGTGTATGGTTATTTTGAGCATATGTCAACAAGTTTAAACTTTTACTTTTCTCAATGCTTTATATTCTTCATCACCGCAAGGATTTATTAGTTTATACTTGTCAATAAATCCGTCATTATCGTGGTGGAAAATATAATGTTCGTAGCTTGTATCACAATCAGGCAAGCCTAACTTTGCTTCAAGTGTCAGATTGTTTTCAAACGACTTTTTAATTATGTTTTCAATTACTTTGTCAGATTCATAGTAACTTATAATTTCGGCTTCGTTAAGACCTGATTCATCATAGCTGTATTTTTCAAGTTCAATTTCATCTATTTTTGTTCTTGTTGCCTTATTACTTGAAACCGACGCAGTCAGGAATGATTTTATTTTGTTATCTGAATCATAAATACATTCTGATAATTTGATAATGGAATTATCATAGTTATCTATATTAATTCCTGTGACGAGGTTATCTTCGTAAATAAGTACTTCTGTTCTTACGGCTTTCCAATCTAACAACGAATTAACCGCAACAAGTCTGTTATCACTGTCAAAAAGATATTCCTTGTCAGGATTTGTGCGCTTTGTAATTCGTTTCAGAAGTTTGCCTCGTCTGCAACCGCCTATAATCAAATCGTCAACAGGACTTGGACAGTAGTATCCTCTGTATATTCCGTTTTCGTTGTTTGAATATTCTTTTCTGACGGCAGATTTTACGGCAAGGTCACGCAGATTTTTTAACAAGGGTGTATAATAATCCACTTTTTCTGCAAGTCGATTTTTCTCGCTTAACATAAACTCGTTTAATTTAAGCTCTTTGTTTCTGCGTTCTTTAACCATTTTGATACACTCGGGTGTTTCATTTATTTCAAACATAATAAACCTCAAATCAAGAAAATGATTACAGACCACGCAATCATAACAAGGCAAAAGCCTAATATTTCAAGTCGACTGCCAAAGTAAAAATCGCCCGTACTTTTGCGTTCTTTTACCGCTGTTGAAATTGTAAAAATCATCGAAATAATACTGTCGGGAATGAGTATGGCAGACACGGCAATTTTAATCGGCAAGCTAAGATTAAAAAACACAGTAAGTACCATTGTGCCGACCGTGACTGTAATTCCCACAATCAACAGAATGGTAAGAGCAAAACTGCTCTCTGTCATTATGCTTTGTTTGTCAGATGATTTGTGCCTGTTTATGTTTCTCATTTTTTTACTCCGATATTTTTGTTATCTATATTATAAAACCTGAAAAAGCCAAAATCAATAATAGCCTAAAATTAGTTTCTAAATTTAGCATTACTCACAAAGAAAAGAGGTAAGTTTTGTTGCACTTTACCTTTTTGAAAAGCGGTTGTAAATTTGTGTAATATATTATTTACTTTTGCCGAGTTAAATATTATAATAAAAGGTATGCTTGCAAAATATATCTGCAATATTTTGTAAAAAATGAATTTAAAGTATGGAGTTAAAAATGGGTGGGAAAAATTTAATAAAATCTAACCGAAAGGTTATTCTTGAGGGAATGCGTGACGGTATTCCGATTGGACTCGGCTACCTTGCCGTTTCGTTTTCACTTGGCATTGCCGCAAAAACTGCGGGACTTAATGCGTTTCAAAGCTTTCTTGCAAGTCTTTTGTGCAACGCATCGGCAGGCGAATATTCGGGCTTTACCGTAATTGCGGCTGATTCGTCATATTTTGTAATTGCGCTTGCAACTCTTGTTGCCAACGCAAGATATCTTCTTATGAGCTGTGCGTTAAGTCAGCGTATTTCAAAGGATACCTCGATTATCCACAGACTGTTGCTCGGATTTTTTGTTACAGACGAATTTTTCGGAATTTCAATTTCACGGTCGGGCAAGCTGAATCCTTTCTATACCTACGGTGCAATTCTCATAGGTTGCCCGTGTTGGGCATTCGGCAGTATGCTCGGAACAATTGCAGGCAATCTGTTGCCGCTTCGTATTGTCAGCGCACTAAGCGTTGCACTTTTCGGAATGTTCCTTGCAATCATCGTTCCGCCGTCAAGAAAGAACAAAACACTTCTCGGAATTGTACTTGTCAGCTTTGCGGCGAGTTTTGCATTTGCATATATTCCCGTCATCAATCAGATTGACGAGGGTACACGCACAATTATTCTTACAATCGTAATTTCGGCAGCGGCGGCATTGCTGTTCCCTGTCAAAGAAGAGGAGGAAAACGAAAATGTCGCATAATCCCTATATATACATACTCATTATGGCGGCTGTAACATTCGCAATTCGTGTTCTTCCGCTTACACTTGTTAAAAAGCAGTTTACAAACACATTTGTGCGTTCGTTTCTCTACTATGTGCCGTATGTAACGCTTTCGGTAATGACATTTCCGGCAATAATCAACGCAACTCACAGTCCGATTGCAGGCATAGCAGCCTTTGCAGCAGGACTTGTGGCGGCATGGTTCAACGCAGGTCTTTTCAAGGTTTCATGCGTATGTTGTGCGGTTGTGTTCATTCTTGAATTTTTTGTGTGACATTTTTGACGCATAGCCTGTTGTTTAATTAGTTTGGAAAGTTTTGATTAACTGAAAGGATTTTTAAAATGAAGTTTTTGCATATTTCGGATTTGCATATTGGAAAATATGTGAACGGCTACAGAATGCTTGATGATCAACGCTATATGCTTGAGCGGATTGTTGAGATTATAAAAGAAAAAAATCCTGACGCTTTGCTGATTGCAGGAGATATTTATGACAAGTCTTTGCCGTCTGCCGAGGCTGTCGAACTGTTCGACAGCTTTATGACTGAAATTGCAGGACTTCACGGCAAAACAGGGTTGAAAACCTTTGTAATCAGCGGCAATCACGATTCGCCCGAAAGAATCGGTTATTTCAACAAGCTGATTGAACTCAACGGAATTTTTACCGACGGTGTGTTTGAAGGTGTTGCAAGAAAAAATACTGTTGAATGTGACGGAGAAAAGGTTGATATTTTCTCGTTGCCGTTTATCCGTCCGTCATTTGTGCGTAAGGTATATCCCGAAGAATCGGCTAAAATTACCGACTATACAACTGCTGTCAGGGTTGTGCTTGAACATTCCGATATCAATGCCGATGAAACCAATATTTTGATTGCTCACCAGTTTGTAACGGGCAGTGAAACCTCGGGTTCGGAGTCAAGCCTCGGTACGCTTGATAATGTTGAGCCGTATGTTTTTGAACCGTTCGATTATGTTGCACTCGGTCATATTCACGGCAAGCAGATTATGGGCAAAAACAAAAATATTGCTTATTGCGGTTCGCCGATAAAATATTCAAAAACTGAATGTCGCAACAAAAAATGTGTGATTTTCGGCGAGCTTTCAAACGGAAAATTAAATCTTGAAGAAATTCCCGTACAGCCGGTGCATGATATGAGAATCATAAAAGGAACTCTGCGTGAACTTGCAGAAAATCCGATATCCGACACATATGACGACAAAACCGATGATTATGTTTTTGCCGAGCTTACGGACGAAAATCCCGTTACCAATGCATTTTCAACGCTTGAAAATATCTATCCCAACATTATGGGACTTGAATATGTCAACAGAAAAAAGAGCATTGAAATGACTCCCGAAATGTACGGTAAAACAGAGGGCAAGAGCAATATTGAACTATTTTCTGATTTCTATAAAATGCAGAACGGAAAAGAGATTGAACCCGAATCCGTAAAAATTATTGAGAGAATTTTCAAAGAAATCGGAGGTGTAAACGATGAAACCGATTAAACTGAAAATGAGCGCTTTCGGGCCGTATGCCGATGTTGAAACGGTAGATTTTTCGGCATTTGACGGCAAAGGGCTTTTCCTCATAACAGGTACAACGGGCGCAGGCAAGACAACAATTTTCGACGCAATCTGCTTTGCGCTTTTCGGTGAAACAAGCGGTTCTTCACGAAACGGCGAAATGCTCCGCAGTAACTTTGCAAAACCGCTCACACGCACCTATGTTGAGCTTGACTTTGAACACAGGGGAAAGAAGTACCATATTATCAGAACCACCTCGAATGAGGTCGCAAAAAAGCGTGGAACAGGCAGTAAAATTGAGGGTGCGTCAGCAGAGCTTACCGGTGATGACATTACAACTCCGCTCACAAAAACGGGCGAGGTCAATAATAAAATCAGCGAAATTATCGGCTTGAAATGTGATGAGTACCGCCAGATTGCAATGCTTGCACAGGGCGAATTCAAAAAATTCATTGAGTCGGGAAGTGAAAAGCGAAGCGAGATTTTTCGCAAAATTTTTCACACGGACATCTACAAAGAATTTCAGGACAGGCTGAAAACAGAGTCAGCCGAAAAGCTTGAAGAAAAGAAAAAAGTCTGCGAACTTATCAAGTCAAAAACCGTTGCCGTTGAAATTCCCGATGATGACAGCTTTGCCGAAATCAGCGAAAAAATCAGCCTTTATACCGACAGAACAGACCTTACGGTAATTGATATTGAGCAATTTCTTTTGCACCTATCGGTACTTTCCGAGATGCAGAAAAAGGACAATGCAGAAATTGAAAAAAAGCGAAAAGAGCTTGAAAAGACAATTCTTGAGGAAGAAAAGAAAAAGGCTCTTGCAGTTGAAATTAATAATAAATTCGATACTCTTGATACCGAAAAGCTCCGCCTCGAACAGCTTTTGCAGAGCAAACCGCATTACGATGAAATGCTCAAAAAAGCTGAGAATGACGAAAAAATACTGCACTCCGTAAAGCCAAAATATGACAGCTTTGCCGAGTCACGGAAAAGATATGATTCGGCACTCAAAAACTGTAAAAATGCGGAAATAAACAGAAAATCCGCCGAAGAAAATTTGAAATTAAAACAGAATGTTTTTGCCGAGAAAAAGTCGCTTGAGGGCAAAATAGCAACGCTAAACGAGGAATCGGGAAAACTCCGTGCAAAGGAAGATACTTACAGAAAATATTTTAACCTTACGGCAAATTTGAATGTATATGAATCAGTTTTGCAAAATTCCGAAAAGGAAATATCAGACAACAGAAAATCTTATTCTGATACGGAAAATCTAAAGACAAAAGCGGAAAAATTCATCTCAGAAAACAGCGACACAGAGCAGAAAATTTTTGACGCCAAGAGCAAAATAACCGCATTGAAAGACAAATCAGGCAGGGCTGAAAGGCTTTATGCCGAATATGAAAATCTCGAAAAAATCAATGCAAGGTTGATTAATGTAAAAGCAGAATGTGCCGACCTTGCAAAGTCGGCAACGGCACTCAACAACGAGTACAACACTAAGCACAATATCTATATAATGAATATGGCAGGCGTGCTTGCCGACACACTTGAAGATGAAAAACCATGTCCCGTCTGCGGTTCATTGCATCATCCAAATCCGGCAAAACACAGCGAAAATGCCCCCGACAAGGATACGCTCGATGCTTTGAAGGCAAGGTGTGAAGTTGCTGAAAGCGCCGTTCATAAAAAGTCAAATGAGGTCACAAGGCTTGAAACGGAATCAGAATCCGCAAAAACAAATGTCACGGAATTTGCGAATGCACTTGAGGTTGATGCCGAAACACTTTCAGCCGAAATGATTTCACAGCTTTTGTCGGAACAAAAGAAGCAATTAAAAGCGCTTGAAACCGAATCTTCTGACCTTGAAAAAGTCAGAGAACAGCGTGAGGTCTGCAAGGCTGAAATCTCAAGGTTTGATGAAAAGCTTAAAAAGCTTGACCTTGTTCATACCGAATTAATCCGCAAAAATGCTGACGCAAAAAGCAAATATAATTCCGCAAAAGAAGAAACTGAGAGTCTTAAAGCTGAGATAAAATACTCATCGGTCGAAGAACTTTTGAATGCGGCAAAGGCTTGTGCCGACAAGGCAGAGCAGATTAAGTCTGAAATCGACCTTGCGCAAAGCGAGCTTTCAAATGCAAAGTCAGATTTTGACAGCAAGGTTTCTGTTGAAAACGAAACTGCAAAACAGCTGAAAAGTTTTGAATCTGAACTTGAAAACAAAAAATCGGAGCTTGATATTGTTCTTTCAGAGAATAATATCTTGGAATGTCCCGATTTTAATTTGTTGACCGAAGATTCCATAAAAGAATTAAAACGAGAGGCAGAAACCTTTACCGATTCTCTGAAAAAATCTCGGGCAACGGTTGAAGCCTGTGAAAAATCAGTTGAAGGAAAGCAAAGGGAAGATGTCCTTAAAATCAATGAACTGATTGATAACTATACTTCTGAAAAGGAAAAATGGGACAATCTTTATACCGCAGGCGACAGAAGTCTGCACAATAATCAAAACATTTATAACAGCGTTGAAAAGCTTAAAAATGACTTTGAGGAAAAGCTCAGAATAGCCGATGTTTACGAAAATCTCAAGAAAACCGCCAACGGTGAAATTGTTTCCGATAACAGCAAAATCACCTTTGAACGCTACATTATGGGTTCGTATTTTGAACAGGTTTTGTACTACGCTAATCTGCGTTTTTCAAAAATGACTGGCGGTCGCTATGAAATTGTCCGTGGCGAAAGCCGTGATAAGCGAATCAGCGCAGGACTTGAAATCAGCGTTCGTGATAATTTTAACAACAAGGAAAGGGATATTTCATCTCTTTCGGGCGGAGAATCTTTTCAGGCGTCACTTGCGCTTGCACTTGGACTTTCCGACATTATTCAGCAGAGAAACGGCGGAATCAGACTTGATTCAATCTTTATTGACGAGGGATTCGGTTCACTTGACAACGACAGCCTTGCATCTGCAATTGAAACGCTGAATGACCTTACAGGCAACGGCAACCGCCTTGTGGGTATCATTTCCCACATAAGCGAGTTGAAAAACAGCATAGGCAACAAAATCGAGGTTGTCGGCACAAAGTCGGGCAGTTCAATAAAAATTATTACAGATTAACATATCACATCATATTATGCAGCGGAGCAGAGATTTTCTGTTCCGCTATTGTATTTTAAAATTTGTTGTGCTACAATGTAGTTAGCAAAGACTAACTACAAGGAGGTCAAGATGCTTTTAAACGGACTGATTATAATTTTAATACCGTTTCTCGGAACATCGCTCGGCTCAGCCGTTGTACTTTTTTCAAAAGGTGAGCTCAATCAAAAGCTGCAAAAATTTCTGCTCGGATTTGCATCGGGAGTTATGATTGCGGCATCAATATGGTCGTTGTTGATTCCGTCAATTGAAATGGCAGAAAGTCAGAACATAGTTGCGTGGATTCCTGCGACAGTCGGATTTTTGCTCGGAATTGGATTTTTGCTTTTGCTCGACAGCGTTATACCGCATATGCACCTTGACAGCGACAATCCCGAGGGCGTTCGTTCAAGCCTTTCAAAGAACACTATGCTCGTTCTTGCCGTTACCTTGCACAATATCCCTGAGGGAATGGCAGTAGGTGTAACATTTGTCGGAGCAATTTCGGATAATACCGGAATAACCGTTGCAGGCGCATTGGCTCTTGCGGTAGGTATTGCAATACAGAATTTTCCCGAGGGGGCAATAATTTCACTTCCGCTCCATGCAGGCGGAGCGTCACGCAAAAAGTCATGCTTCCTCGGAATTATGTCGGGAGTTGTAGAGCCTATCGGTGCTGTACTTACGGTGATTTTTGCAGGAATAGCAGTCCCGTTGTTGCCGTATCTTCTCTCATTTGCCGCAGGAGCAATGATATATGTTGTAACCGAAGAGCTTATTCCGGAATCACAAAACGGCAAACATTCCAACATCGGAACAATCGGTGTTGCAATTGGATTTACGCTGATGATGGTTCTTGATGTTGCTCTCGGATAAATTTTTTATAAAATCGGAAAATTTCACTCTGCAAATTCTTGACAAATTTGTCATATATTATATAATTAATGGTAAAGTTGTTGTGTAAAACAACTTAAATATATGTACATTTGTGCATATGAGCGTTAAAGGAGGACTTTATATGTTGAAAGTATTCAAGAACGAAAAATTATGGTGTGCAGTTGCAGGCGCAGCAGCAGTAATCGTAGGCAAAAAGATACTTAAAGCAGATAAAACCCGCAGTCTTGCAGTTACAGGTCTTGCAAAGGGTATGAAGCTTCAGAAAGATGCAAAGGCAGCTTTCCAGAATATGAAGGATGAAGCTTCGGATATCTGCTATGATGCTAAAACAGAGGCAGGTATTCACGAAGATGCTGCCGCTGAAGAAGTGACAGAATAATGAAATTTAAAATTGTCTATGACAAGCCGCAGAGAATTCGTTTTCGCTGCGGCGCATATGCATTTGATAAGGAGTATGAGGGGGCAATCTATAATCTTGTGACCGCATCTCTTTATGTGAATTCGGCACAGGTAAGTTCTGCAAACGGCGGTATTCTTGTCAATTACACAAAGGGCAGCAGAAGTAAAATTATCGACCTTGTAAGAGCTATTAATGTAAAAACTCTTAAAAAGAATGAACCGAGTGCAGAATTTGGAATTCAGAAGATTGACAGCGATTTTCATGACAATCTTTTCACTCTTGTTGCAAAGCACTATCTTTCAAAGATGTTCCTTCCTGCTCCGATAAGAACGGCAATCACTCTTTACAGAAGTGCAAAATATATTAAAAAGGCTCTCAAAACTCTTTGGAACGGTAAACTTACCGTAGATGTGCTTGACGGTGCATCTGTTGTGGCATGCTTGTGTCAACGCAAGTTCAAAACAGCCGCAACGGTTATGTTTATGCTCAGAATATCGGGCTTGCTTGAAGAATATACTCAGGCAAGAACAAAGGCGGTTCTCACAGACAGCCTTGCAATCAAGACCGACAGGGTATGGCTTGTTACCGATGACGGTGATGTTCTCATTCCGATTAAGGATCTGCGTGTCGGCGACAAAATCCGTGTTCAAACAGGCAAGGTTATTCCTGTTGACGGTGTTGTTGCAGACGGTGAGGCAACCGTAAACGAGTCGTCAATGACAGGCGAACCGTTGCCTGTATTAAAGCGTGAGGGAATTTCCGTTTATGCAGGTACGGTAATCGAAGAGGGCAGTATTGTTGTAACAGTCCGTCAGCTTGCGTCAAATACTAAAATCAGCAAGATTATTGAGCTTATCGGCAATTCCGAGGAACTCAAGGCAGGTGTTCAGAGCCGTGCCGAAGCTCTTGCCGACAGAATTGTTCCGTTCAGCTTTATCGGATTTTTCGCAACTCTTATCTTCACAAAAAACATCACAAGGGCAGTTTCACTTCTTATGGTTGACTACTCCTGTGCAATCAAGCTGTCAACCCCTATTGCCGTAATTTCGGCTGTCAAAGAGGCGGCTGACAACGATATTACAATCAAGGGCGGAAAGTATCTTGAGGCTTTTGCGAATGCTGACACAATCGTGTTTGACAAGACAGGTACTCTCACAAACGCAGAGCCTGTTCTTGAAAAGATTGTTGCATTCGGCGATTATACCGAGGACGAGGTTCTCAGAATCTCAGCCTGTCTTGAGGAGCATTTTCCGCACAGCGTAGCAAATGCCGTTGTAATCGGTGCTGAAAAACGAGGAATTTCTCACTCCGAGGAGCATACAGAGGTTGAGTATGTTGTTGCCCACGGTATTGCAACAACACTTCACGGTAAGCGTGCAATAATCGGCAGTAAGCATTTTGTTGTTGAGGACGAGAATGTTACCGTTACAAAGGAACAGCAGAATATTATTGACGAAAAATCCGGCTCATGTTCCGTGCTTTACCTTGCAATTGGCGGTGAACTTTCGGGTGCATTGTGCATCAGCGATCCGCCTCGAAAAGAAGCAAAACAGGCAATTGATATGCTCAAAAAACAGGGTATAAAGAATGTTGTTATGCTCACGGGTGACAGCTACAGAGCCGCAAAGGCGACTGCCGCAATGCTCGGAATTACCGACTATAAGTGTCAGGTTCTCCCCGAGGACAAGCACAGATATGTTGAAGAAATGAAGCAGAACGGTCAGAAGGTAATTATGGTCGGTGACGGTATCAACGATACACCGGCACTTGCCGCCGCAAATGTTTCGGTTGCAATGAACGATGCGTCCGACATTGCCCGTGAAACTGCGGATATTACCATAAAAGGCTCTGATTTGCGTGCGCTTGTGCGTGTTCGCAAGTTGAGCAAAGACCTTATGAAACGAATCAACAAAAACTATCGTTTCATAATTGCTTTCAATCTGTCTCTTATACACATCTCCGAGCCCACGAGACTGCAGCTAATCTC
>ENA-OZGB01001546-OZGB01001546.1-human-gut-metagenome-genome-assembly--contig:-NODE-1546-length-10597-cov-8.366629_pt1 | contig 10597 bp, 9 predicted proteins | sample MGYA00245113_ERZ653651 | MGnify/ENA primary metagenome ERZ653651 (study PRJEB26926, sample SAMN06165095) | human gut metagenome | biome: ENVO:00009003; feature: ENVO:2100002; material: ENVO:00002003... | reverse complement strand
CAAGGCTATTCGTCGGCAGCGTCAGATGTGTATAAGAGACAGCAGTTGTAGTTCGCCGCCACGACCACGCCGTCGATCGAGGCGCAGGCTTCCTCTACTTTGGCGTCGTCGAGTCCCAGGATCGCCGCCATCGTACCGGGTACGGCTTCGCAGGCTTTCTGCATGGCCATCGCACGTTTGGAAACGAGCCGCAGACCGTCTTCGAACGAAAGAGCGCCGGCCACCACCAGGGCTGAAAATTCGCCGAGCGAGTGTCCGGCTACCGCGTCGGGCTTCACGCCCAGCGCCTTGGCCATGATGACCGAGTGGAGGAATACGGCCGGCTGGGTGACTTTAGTCTGTTTGAGCTCTTCGTCCGTACCGGCGAACATGATGTCGGTGATGCGGAAACCGAGGATTTCGTTGGCCTGCTCGAAGAGAGCCTTGGCTTCGGGGACATTGTCGTAGAGGTCTTTGCCCATGCCGACGGCTTGAGCGCCCTGACCCGGAAATACGTATGCGTGTTTCATAGTTTCTGTCAAAATATTTTTTGGTTACCGGGCAAAGATAGCAAATATTTTCTTACATTTGCACTGCAACGGTTCACGAGGGGTTACGCCCCGTCAGATTAAATGGGAACGCAGTGAAAGTCTGCGACAGTTCCCGCTGCTGTGAGTCCTTCCCGACGATCCGAGGTGATCGGCCCGCTTGCGGGCGGTGTTTCGGATGGCCGGGTGTATTGCCGCGACACTCTTTTGCCACTGGTCCTGTGGGGTCGGGAAGGCGTTGCGGCGGGGACGAGTCAGAAGACCAGCCTTTGCCTGCCCGATGAACGGACAGTTCGGATGATATGCGTCTGCGGAGAACGGAGCTTTCGGAAAAGACCTGCGAGGCATCTTTTCGGTGGATTGATAACCTGAAGCGAGGTGGCTCTCTGTTTCCCGGATGAAATATTTTTCGAACCCGTTGTACGGCATGTGCCGAAGTGCGGAGTTTGTGCAGAAGAAGAGTGTCTTGCCGATAAAGGTTTCAGTCGTAATAAAGTAGAGATTAGTATGGACTGAAACAAAGAGGTCGATCTGTTGCCGGGTCGATTTCTTTATTTCTGGTGTCGGACGGAATGGGCTGTCCGGCTTCTTCCCTCGGGCGCGGAAAAACGGCTATCGGGTGTCTGCGACGGATTCTCCCGACACAAAAAAGCAGCGCTTTATGCGCTGCTTTTTTCAATTTTCCTGATCGCCTATTTCTCTTCCACGATCTTGAAGGAATCCTTGTAGAGTCCGCAAACGGGGCATACCCAGTCGTCCGGGATGTCTTCGAATGCCGTGCCGGGTGCGATGCCGCTTTCGGGATCGCCCTTGGCCGGATCATATACGTAGTCGCAGGCGGTGCAGTGGTATTTGCGGGGGAATATGCGGTCGGCCACCTTGTCCCAGTCGATCAGCTCCCAGTACGATTTGATGAAATCCGCGCGGCGGTTGCGGTAGTCGATATAGTAGGCGTGTTCCCATACGTCGATCGTCATGACGGGCTTGAGGCCTTTGGTCATGGGGTTGCCGGCATTGGATTCCGAGATGATCTGCAATTTGCCGTCCTTGTCGGCTGCGAGCCACGTCCAGCCCGAGCCGAAAAGTCCGGTAGCGGCTTTGGAGAACTCTTCCTTGAAGGCTTCGACCGATCCGAAGTCGCGGGCGATGCGATCCGCTAGTTTTTGGGGCATCGGCTTCTGATCGGGGGTCAGCATCAGGAAGAAGAACGTGTGGTTCCAGGCCTGGGCCGCATTGTTGAAGATCGGACCGTCGGCTTTCTTGACGATTTCCTGCAGGGACATCGACTCGTAAGGCGTGCCGGGAATCAGGCGGTTGAGATTGTCCACGTAGGTCTGGAGGTGTTTGCCGTAGTGGTATTCAAAAGTTTCTTTGCTCATTTTCGGAGCGAGCGCTTCCGTCGAATACGGAAGTTCGGGCATTTTGTGAACCATAATTCTTTCTGTTTTAGGTTTTGATATTGTTAAAGATTCGGTTTGAATTGTCGTCGGAGCCGCCGCCGGGGTGCCGTGCAGCAGGATATATCCGTTGAGGTAGGCGGCGAAGAGCGTCCAGAGCAGGTAAGGTACGAAGAGCCAGGCGGCAGCGCGGTCCCTGCGGCTCGCGGCGAAGATGTAGAGTCCCACGAGGATATTCAGCAGTACGATGTCGATGAATCCGGCCAGCGGATTGCGCAGCGTGAAGAACAGGATGCTCCACAGGAAGTTGGCGATAAGCTGCAAGACCCACAGCCGGATGATTCCTTTGTGCTGCCGACGTACGATGAGGCGCCCGAGCGAAAGTCCCATGCAAAGGTACAGGACGCTCCAGGCGATCGGAAATACGATGTTGGGCGGCGTGAGTGCCGGCTTGGTCAGCGTCGGATACCATTCGGCGATGGACGAAGCCTGGAAAAAACTTGCCGAGATACCTACTGCGAAACAGGCGAGAACAGGAATGAGATAGGCCGCTATTTTTTTCATGCTTGGGGTATTGAAGTTTTTCTGATTCCGTGCAAGAACAGTGCAAATTACGCTGTTTTCTTTCCAAATTTAATAAAAATAATCGGATTCGACTCCAATTCCGGCTCCTTTATCGACGTGTTTTTTGCCGGGGCGGATGTCGTTTTCCCGGTATTCGTCGTGAACGTATCGATAAACGGTTTCGGAGATATCCGCTATGATTCGGGCATTTGTTTCCGGGTTTTCCGCCGAATCTTTGATGAAGACGGCGATGGTATAGCGGGTGCCGTCCGGCAGGATGACGAATCCCAAGTCGTTGGTCCCGGCGAAGATGCCTCGTTCGTCGCGGTCGCTCGTGCCGGTTTTGTGTCCGATGACGGCGCCGGTTCCCGACAGTGGTTTCGGAAGACGGTCGGCACCTGTTTTACAGTTTATCAGGTTTTGCCGGATCATTTCCCGCAGTGTAGGAGTGAGAATCTGTTCCGTTACGAGCAGTTCCAGCAGGGCGGCGGCTTCGAGCGGCGTACTCCAGTTTTCGTAGCACGTTTGCGGATCGTCGTGCATCTGTTGTTCCGTTGCTGCGATTGCGAAATTGCACAGTCCAAGCGACCGGACGTAGCGGTCTGTCGCTGCCGGACCGCCCGTGTGCTCGAAGAGGATGTCGCAGGCGTTGTTGTCGCTCAACTGCAGGCTGTACTCCAACAGACGGCTGACTGAAAGCGAAATTTCGCCTTCGGGAAATTCGTCCCGGAGGGGGCTGTACGTGTCGGGGACGAGCTCTTCTTCCGGAATGAATATTTCCGTGTCGGGCGTCAGTCCGTTTCGGTTCAGGTAATCTGCGACGGCGAGGGCCTGGTGGAATTTGAATACGCTCATCAGGGGGTAGCGGTCGTCGTTATTGACCGTTACCGTATCTTGTGCGTCGAGGATGACCGCAATACCGATTTCGGCTTTTTTATCCTTTATCACCTTTTTCAGCCGATACGACAGACCGTCGCCCTGCGCTGCTGCGGCAAGCGGAAAGAACGAAATCCAGAGAATTGAGATCAGTGTGCGCATATATTTATAGTCGAGATTGACCGGAAACAAAAATAGTGTAAATTTCGATTCCTTCCGGGGCGGATTTCATGATTTTTGCATCTCTTTCGATTATTACGGTATGCCGGCGGGCGATTCGGGGTATCGTGTCGATGCCGTAAATCGTCCGATTCGCCTCGAATCGGTCCGCTTCGGTCGATTCTTTACGGCCGGAAGATCGAAACGCCGGTAAATTTATTAGATTTGCGGACGGTTGATTTTGTGAATTATGAGAAAGAACTTACTGGCAGCAATCGTTTTGCTGGCATTGTACATTCCTTCTGTTTGGGCCGCAGCGGGGTATCCTGTGCGGGGCAGGGTTATCGACCGTCTTTCCCGGGAACCGGTCGCCTATGCTGCCGTTACGATCACCGGCCAGCCCGGTAAGGGCGCCATGACCGATTCGCTCGGACGTTTCGAGATCCTGCAGGTGAAGCCCGGCATTTACAGCCTGACGGCGTCGTTCATCGGTTACAGAACGGTCGTGACCCCCGAATACCAGGTGTCGGCCCGGACGCCTTTCATCGAAATCGAGATGGAGGAGGAGCCGGAGCATCTGAATGAAGTCGTCGTTCGTCCCTCGCCTTTCCGCCGTACGATCGAGAGCCCGGTCAGTATGCAGGTGATCGGGATGCGGGAGATCGAGAAGAGTCCCGGCTCCAATCGTGACGTGTCGCGTATCGTTCGTTCCTATCCGGGCGTGTCGTTTTCGCCCATCGGTTATCGCAACGACCTGATCGTGCGGGGCGGCGGACCTTCTGAAAACCGCTTCTTCATGGACGGGATCGAAATTCCCAACATCAACCATTTCGCCACGCAGGGTGCCACGGGCGGTCCCGTAAGCATCGTGAATTCCGATCTGGTGCGCGAGATCAATTTCTATACGGGTTCGTTTCCCGCCGACCGTGCCGGGGCGCTCAGTTCGGTGCTGGATTTCCGGCTGCGGGACGGCGATCTCGAACGGCAGACCTTCAAGGCGACGCTCGGTGCCTCCGAAGTGTCGCTCAGCGGCAGCGGACACGTGGGCAAAAAGACGACTTACCTCTTTTCCGTGCGGCAATCCTATCTCCAGTTCCTCTTCAAATTGCTGGGGCTTCCTTTCCTGCCCAATTACATCGACGGGCAACTGAAGGTCAAGACCCGTTTCTCGGAGCGGGACGAGCTGACTTTCCTCGGACTGGTGGGCATCGACAACATGAAGCTCAATCTCGACGAGAAGGGCGAGGAGAACGAATACCTGCTCAGCTACCTGCCTCGCATCCAACAGGAAACCTTTACTGTGGGTGCCGTGTACCGCCATTTCGCCGGCCGGCACGTGCAGTCGGTGGCGTTGAGTCACAACTACCTGAATAACCGCAATACCAAATACCGCAACAACGACGAATCGACTCCGGATAATCTGACCCTGCGTTTGCGGGGCGTGGAGCAGAAGACGACCCTGCGGTTCGAAAATCGCTCCTACCTGGGCCGGTGGATGCTGCGCGAAGGTGCCGAGTTGAACTATTCTACCTATCATAACAAGACTTTGCAGCGGACTTATCAGCAGGAAGCCGAGCTGCTCGACTATCGCACCTATCTGGGTATCGTGGGGTGGGGCGTGTTCGTGGGTGCGGACTATGCTTCTGCGGATAAGCGGCTGACGGTTTCGATGGGCGTGCGGGCCGACGGATGCGACTATTCGACGGAGATGGAGCGTTTCTGGAAGCAGCTTTCGCCCCGTGTGTCGGCTTCCTATGCCTTGAGCGACAGTTGGTCGGTGAGCGGTAGCGCAGGGCTTTTCTACCAGTTGCCGCCCTATACGGCACTCGGCTATAAGGACAATACGGGCGAGTTGGTCAATCGGGGCTTGGAGTATATGCGGGTCCTGCAAAGCGCCGTCGGCGTCAATTGGCGTCTGCGTGACCGGTTGGTGGTTTCGCTCGAAGGTTTCTACAAATATTATACGGATATCCCGCTTTCGGTGGCGGACGACGTGCCGCTGACCTGCAAAGGCAACGACTACGGCACCTCGGGCGACGAACTGCTCGTTTCTTCGGCTCAGGGACGTGCCTACGGTCTGGAGCTGATGGTGCGTTGGCAGCTTCCCGATCGTTTCAATCTGGTCGGTGCACTGACCGTTTTCAGCAGCGAATACCGCAGTCGGCACGATGCGAAATATATTCCTTCTGCCTGGGACAATCGTTTCGTGGCGAATATCAGCGGTACGTACGATTTCTCGCGTGGGTGGAGCGTCGGGGCGAAGCTGAGCGCTATCGGCGGAACGCCTTATACGCCGTACGACGTCGAGAAATCGTCGCTCGTCGAGGCGTGGAACGCTTCGGGACGTCCTTATTACGACTATTCGAAATACAATACCGGACGTTTGGATGCCTTCGCCCAGTTGGACGTGCGCGTCGATAAGGTGTTTTATTTCCGTAAATGCATGCTGGGTATCTATGTCGATTTGCAGAACGTGACTTTCAGCAAGCTCCGTCAGCCCGACGTGCTGATGAGTACCGGCGTGATCGAGAATCCTTCGGCTCCGCCTTCGGAGCAGCGTTATAAGATGAAGTATATCCGCCAGGCGAGCGGTACGTTGGTGCCGACGTTGGGCGTCACGGTCGAATTTTAATCGTACAGCCATGAAAAATAACCTGCTCAGCGACAAGCTCGCCTACAACGGGGATACGAAAACACGGACTCATCTGCATCTGTGCAGTTATACTGTGGATCGGGTTGAAGAGGCTTCGGGAGATGATTTCGAGGAGATGAAATCCCGCTTTCAGCCCGATGGCATCACTTGGCTGCAGATTCACGGACTGGAAGATACGGATGCCGTGCAGACGGTTTGTACGCATTTCGGGATCGATTTTCTGGTCATGCAGGACATTCTCAATACCGACCATGCCAGCAAGGTCGAGGAGCACGATCAGTACAATGTGATTATTGCCAAGCAGATTATGGGTGGCGAAGCGATGCAGGTCAGTCTGGTGCAGGGCGCTGATTTCGTGCTGACGTTTCAGGAGCGGGACAACGATTTTTTCGACGATGTGATGCGTGCCATCCGCAGTAATGTACTGAAAATCCGTACCCGACAGTCGGACTACCTGTTTTCGGTGTTACTCAATGGCTTGATAACCGGTTATATGTCGGTTGCGGCGGCGATCAGCGACGGGTTGGAGGAGCTGGAATCTGCATTGCTGGCCGATACCGGAGACCGGGACATCGGAGTACAGATGCAGGAGCTCCGGCGGGATTACATGCAGCTCAAGCGGACGGTTCTGCCGCTCAAGGAACAATATTCGCGGCTATTTCGTTCCGATTCGAGTTTGTTGCACCGGGTCAATCGGCCCTTCTTCAACGATGTGAACGATCACCTGCTCAACGTGGCGCAAAATATCGACATCTGCCGTGAAACCCTTTCGTCGCTGATGGATTTGTATATCTCGAACAACGATTTGCGGATGAACGATATTATGAAACGGCTGACTGTCGTATCGACCATCTTCATTCCGCTGACTTTTCTGGTCGGAGTATGGGGGATGAATTTCCGTAACATGCCCGAACTGGAGTGGGAGCACGGTTATATCCTGGCCTGGGGCGTGATGATCGTCATCGGATTCGTGACCTATTTGTTCTTCCGCACGAAAAAGTGGCGTTGAGGTGCGCAGTCGGTGCTTTTTTGGCGGACGATGCGGGGAAATTCCGGGATTTTGATTTTCTTTGTACCAAAATTCCGGGCGGTACCCGCGATTTAGCCGACATAAATCCTTGTGCCGACTGCGCGAACATTCTATTGAAAACCTCCGATGAAAAAGATTTTCTCATTTTCCCTGCTTCTCATCCTTGGCCTCGTGGCTTCCCAGATTCTTCCGGGGATGCTCGGAGAGAGCTATCCTGCATTTCGGGCCGGGGCGACGACCTTTCTTTATGTCTGTCTGTCGTTCATCATGATCAATGTCGGCCGGGAATTCGAGATCGATAAAAAACGTTGGCGCTCCTATGCCGAGGACTATTTCATCGCTATGGCTACGGCAGCCGTACCTTGGCTGCTCATCGCTCTGTACTATGTTTTCGTGTTGTTGCCGCCCGAGTTTTGGGGCAATGGCGACGCCTGGAAAGAGAATCTGTTGTTGAGCCGTTTTGCCGCTCCGACTTCGGCCGGCATCCTGTTCACGATGCTCGCGGCCCTGCGGCTCAAGCGAAGCTGGATGTATCGGAAAATTCAGGTGCTGGCGATTTTCGACGATCTGGATACCATCCTGCTGATGATACCTCTGCAAATCCTGATGATCGGTCTGCGCTGGCAGCTTTTCGTCGTCGTGGTGATCGTCTTTCTGCTGTTGTGGCTGGGGTGGAAGAAACTCAGTACGTATGAGTTGAGGCAGGATTGGTGGGCGATTCTGACCTATTCGGTCGTGGTTTTCGGTGTTACCCAACTGGTTTACCTGCTTTCCAAATATTATTTCGGCGAGGAGGGCAGTATTCATATCGAGGTGCTGCTTCCCGCTTTCGTATTGGGTATGGTGATGAAAACCAGGCATGTCGAATCTCGCGGGGAGCGGATGGCCGCTTCCGGCATTTCGTTCTTGTTCATGTTTTTGGTTGGATTGAGCATGCCGTTGTTTATCGGTATGACTGCTGCGACTGGGGAAGCTGCTTCTTCCGTGACCGGTTCGCAGCCCATGATGTCGTGGGGCGTGATCGCATTCCATGTGGTGATCGTCTCGTTGCTGTCCAACCTGGGCAAACTTTTCCCGATGTTTTTTTATCGTGATCGGAAGTTGAGCGAACGTCTGGCCCTTTCGATCGGTATGTTTACCCGCGGCGAGGTAGGGGCGGGCGTTATCTTCATTGCGCTGGGATATCGCTTGGGCGGTCCGGCACTGGTTATTTCGGTGCTGACCCTCGTGCTGAACTTGGTACTCACGGGGATCTTCGTCGTTTGGGTTAAAAAACTCGCCTTGCGGACTTACGCTCCCGAAGAGTTCGATGCCGTATCGACGATCCGTTGAAAGACGGATTTCGCCGGAATCCGTTTCTGATCTTTCACTCCGGATATAAAAGATTGCGGGAAAAAAGGTTCCCTTTCCTTGTGAATATCGAATGCAGTTGGGGGCGTGTGGGCTACGAGGTTTGATTCTGCTTTTGCCGCAGCTGTCCTTCTGACCTTGTGCAGCAACAGTGGAGGGCCGCTTTCGGAGTGGCGACAGGCTTTTTCCCTCTCCCCTTCTTATCCTGTGTTGGGAGGAAAGTCATCAGTTTATAGCGTTGCATGTATTTTCTCTTTTAACTCCGCAGCATTTCCGTTTACCCTCCAGCGTTTTTTCTCTCCTTTTATAATAGTATAGGTGTATTGTCTTCTGAACCGATCGAAGGTGTTTCTCGCGATCCCGTATTCCTTGCAGATTGCCGCGATACTTTTTCCCTGATTCAGCATTTGGACGATTTCAGCTCTGCCGGTTAGCCGTGCGGATCCGATTTGTTTTCCTGTTTCCCGAAAGATACTGTATTTTTCCATATTTTGTCGCGTCGCATTTTATGAGTCGGGCGACTATTGCGGATTCTGTTTCGCCTGTAGGTACTCTGTGGTGGTATCGGCCAAGTGGTTTTTATTTTCAGTCTTGTCTGCTTTGAATCTCTGATGCTCCTTTTGAAACATCTGATAATTGCCATATTTGGTCATTATCTGTTCGATGGTCTGCATTGGCATTATGCCTTCGTTATTGTACGACAATACGATGTATCTGAACCGGGCGTTCCGGATCAAATCTTTGAATGTATGCTGTACTTTCGCCTTACTGCAATAATTCGATTTGTTGTATTCTCTTAGCTCCGTTTTTCCCTTCGGAGTAAATGATTTATAGTCGGCAATCGTGTTCAGCAGATGGTAGTTTGCGCTGTATTGTCGGGAGTTGTACGGTGGGTCGAGGTATAAAATATCGCCCTCGATCCGCTTAATCAGACTATTCGCATCTTCATTGTACACTTCGTGTTCGCCGTTGTTTATTTGGTAATCTGCGGGAGCGATAACGAGCGTTTTCTGTGCTGACTGTTTGAGATGTTTGAAAAATGCTCCGTATACGGATGCCGTATTGGCGCATTTGGCTGCGTTTTCGAGCAGACAGCACAGCCGGAAATAGTATAAATCGTCGGATATTTCTCCGGTTTCTGCCAATGCTCGATAGTCGATCTGATGGCATCTATTTTTGATCGTTGTCATCGGAGAAATACTGACGGTCATTACCCCCCCCCTCGACAATATTGAGAGTATATGAGACCATTCTCTGTCCCTGACAGCGAGTTCAGTATTTCTATATAATCGGCTTTGTTCGCAAGTTCGTAGCAGTTGCCTATATAGTTGCGATTGAGGACATAACTGTAATACTTCCAATTATTGGCTATTACTTTGCTAACTCGTGTTTTGAAATGAGCCCTACGATACACGTACCTGCAAAGAGATCGCAGAATACCATATCCGATGGATTATCGCCGACGACCTTTTTGATCGTATTGTCGATAAAATCCCGCAGCGAATATTTCGATCCTATGTAATTCATCACTCGTACATGATATTATTAAACTTCAGCATTTCTTCGTCGTCTGTAAATTCTATAATATTCCAAGGATAGGAGGTAACGTCTATTGGATTTTGTGTCGAACGCTCTGAATGCGTTGATGTTTTTTTGACCGAGTTCTGATTCCGGGCATATCAGGATTGGATGTATTACGCTCGGTCTGTTGGGAATATACTACTGTTCTATTCAGTCTATATATCGGGATATCTGTCTGGGATTAGTTACGGCCTTCAGTTCGATAGGTACGATCTATTTTGTTTTTTCATCTATTTTCTGCGAAAACATCACATCGATTCGCTGCATGCCGATGCCGCATGAAACCTTGTTTCCTAACTATTCTATGTTTTTGCAATTGACTTTAAGGGCCCGGTTCAAGATCGGATCCCTGCCGATATGTTGCGCCAAATACATCTGCAAATGTACTTTATAGGCTTTCCTGTTGTATAATCGCAAAATTCATTTGTACCGATTGTAAAATTCAAATGTGCATTTTTTC
>ENA-OZGB01001542-OZGB01001542.1-human-gut-metagenome-genome-assembly--contig:-NODE-1542-length-10625-cov-5.182781_pt1 | contig 10625 bp, 10 predicted proteins | sample MGYA00245113_ERZ653651 | MGnify/ENA primary metagenome ERZ653651 (study PRJEB26926, sample SAMN06165095) | human gut metagenome | biome: ENVO:00009003; feature: ENVO:2100002; material: ENVO:00002003... | reverse complement strand
GCTATTCGTCGGCAGCGTCAGATGTGTATAAGAGACAGCGTAACAATTCAGTAGTCGGTTTCATGAGAGGCACTGTACGAATCTTCCCGCCTTTTCCATGCAGAGTAATAACTGCTGGGAAATCTAATCGCACATCCCGCATACAAATATCCGCAAGTTCACTAACACGAGCTGCTGTATCATACAAAACAGTTAGCAAGACAAGATGCCTCCGTCCTTTAGGAGTAGAGGTATCCGGCATAGACAATAAATGTTTCAAATTTTCTGGCGTTAAGTACTGCGCGGGCGGGTCGGGAGATACCATGCTTGGAATTTTGAGGATTAAAATGCACTGCTCCATATACGTCGGTTCTTCGGTCATAACATAATCAAAGAAAGCGTGAATGGCGCAAAGGCGCTGGTTGTAAGTAGATGGGGAAGAACCTCTGGTATTAGTCAGCCACAGAAGGAAGTCCTCTATACACTTTTTGTCCAACTTGGACAGATTCAGCTTTGCAATATTAAAGCCTTTCTCGTCTCTGCAAAAAATCAGGAGGAGTTTAAACGTATCCCGGTAGGAACGAATTGTATTGCTGCTCAGATTTCTCTGGACGGGCAGATAGTGTGTAAGGTACTGCGTCAAAAATTTGGAGAAGTCAGATGCTTTCATTGGACACCTCCATCTGGGGAATGAGACCACCAAATTGCACTTCTAATTTGGCAACAATATCTGGGTACATTTGCGCCGTCAATTGAAGATATTTTTGCGTGCCGGTCAGTCCATTATGTCCAAGATACCGTGAAAGTACGGGTAGCGCAGCGGTAAGATCTTCACCCGAAAGGACCCAGTTGTTAAGACAGTGTACCGCAAATGTGTGGCGGATATCATGAGGCCGAGGGCCTTTTCCTGAACCATTGTAAGGAATACCCGCCGTTCTGAGGAGCTGGCGAAATTGAGCTTGCAGCCAACTGTTCCCGTATCTTCCGCCGTTGCTGCGTGGGTTCAAACTTGGAAAAAGCAAGGAATCTGTAGATTTTGGAGGGGACATTTCCAGATATTGAGTCAAGGATTCTGCAACTGTATCAGAGAATGGCACCAAGCGGTTTTTGTGAAATTTCGTATCCAAAATGGTAAACACATTTTCTTTGAGGTTTACATCGCACATGCGCAGTTTAAGCAATTCAGAAGTACGCAATCCGCAGTTGAATAAGATTCGGAACATAACAGGAATCTGGTATTTTCGTGCAGGGTTCTGCTCCGTAAATGGCACATGATCCGCTGCAGTCAGCATCCGCTCAATCTCGTCGTCCGTAAAAATATAGGCTCTAAAATTGCGGTTTTCTTTCGGGAGAGATTTAGGAGGGATCTTATATGCTGTATAGCCTTTGCGGATCACAAAATCGAGAAATCCATTGATTGCGCTGACATCTCTGAGGATGGTATTGGTTTGCAGGTTCCGTCTGTTTCCAATATGGTCTAAAACATATTCTTTTGTAAACGAAATCTCTCCATCATCGGGCTCAGCAAAGTCCTGGAGGAAGCGCCGGATACAACCCTCATCCGTTTTCAGGCTGAACCCAAGAGCCGTTCCGCCATATACTGCTCCAACAACATTTTTGAAGTCATATCAATTCCCTCCGTTCTCCATAAGACAATGCACATTTCCGCAAGGCCGGAAGGTCTACTTTGGTATATACGGAGGTCGTTTTTGGGCTGTTGTGCCCAAGGATGTTGGAGATCGTCATAAGCGGTGTACCATCATACAAGAGGCTGCTTGCCAGAGTATGACGCAGTGAATGGGCTGCTTTGCGCTTCTTTACTGTCATACCTGCATATTTCATATATCGCTTGAGGTTTTCGGAAAGAGTTGTGCTGGACTGGAATTCTCCGTAAGGATGGATATGGCGGATAAACACATTATCACAGTCAGAATCCAACCGCCCATTTTTCAGATAGTCAATGATGGCATCTCCAATTACAGGGAGCAGAGGCAGTGTATTGACCTTTTGCGTTTTTTGCTGTGTATAGGTGATCAGTTTCTGGTGCCAGTCCAGATTTTTGAATTTCAATGCGCAGATGTCTCCAGCCCTCATGCCCAGCAGAATAGCAAGCAGGAGCATCGCGTAATCTCTTTTTCCAATCGCATTGCTGCGGTCAATAACGGACAATAATTGTCGTACTTCCTCTGGGGCCCACGTTTCGGGGATATTTTCTTCAACGTAGATCTTTGGCCTTGGAACACTTGAAGATAAGTCATCGTCCAATATCCCATTTTCATGGAGATAGCGGAAGAAATCACGTAAAACGCTGCTGAATACATGGATAGTTGCACGATGGTAGCGGCACAGGGTGGTCATGAAGTCCGAAATTTCTGCAGCGGTTAAATCTGAAAGTTCTATTCCGCGCCCATCCAGAAAGCAAAAAAATTGCCGTATCTTTGTCCGCTTGACACGGATAGTACCATCAGAACTATTATTTCTGTGGCACCATGCAAGGTATTCTTCCAGTAAATCGACATATTGCCGTGGCACTGTGTAGTCATGGTGGCTGTATCGCAGCGCATACCCAAATTGAAAGATGTCATCCAAAAAACGAATCGAACAGCGTGTGTCCAGTTGTTGCTTGGTCAGTTTTGCGGTGGAGTTACCGATGTCCAAACCATAACAGTGTTGGAAGTATTGTGGTCCGGTTTCTGCGTCATAAGCGGTAATCTCGTTTTCTCTGCAATAATTGGAGAAGCTACGGAACTCCTTGCTATGCCGACTGAGGGTTGACGATTTGAAGTCCAGACGGATCAACTCCATATTTGCTACGCTCATCAAGTCAGGGATTGGAACTGTCTTTCTGCTGTGCATAGTTTGCCTCCTTTATATTGTGATGCTCACAGTATAAAGGGAAATTATGCACAGCATCTTTTTAATTCTCAAAGAAATTTCAATATTTTGGAAGGAGGTCTTTTCATAATTGCTTACAACTCATAATGTCGTTTATGCACTTCAACACATAAATGACGTTCTCCCAAACAGCGATTGCTGGAAATATACCATTTGTCGCCTCCCTCATTTCACGGATAATACGGATCGCATGAAAGAACAGACTGGATTTTTCCCCGGCAAGACCGGCCCTGTTGCCGATCTGTGAGAGGTTCTGGCAGGGTGAGCCAAAGGTGATGATGTGGACAGGCGGAATGTCGCCGCCGTCCAGCTTTGTCACATCCCCTAAATGCGCCATACCGGGAAAGTGGCGTTTCGTGATGGAGATAGGCGCTTTTTCTATCTCGCTGGCCCATGCGGGCACGATACCGCAGCGCACCGCCGCCAGCGGGAACACGCCGATCCCATCAAACAGGCTCCCCAGCCGGATCTCGTTCATATCAGCGGCGGCCCTGACGCTTTACGGTCAGGATGCCGTCCAGCGTGGTTGCCGTGATCCCCAGCCGCTGGGCCACGGCCACATCGTTTTTCATGCTTTCCGTGGAGATACTGCCGCACACCACCAGCACATGAGAGCGGCGGAGCAGGTCACGGCCCATGTCGATGCCGCTCTTGTGCTCCTCGGGAACGGCGTCGTTCAGGAAAAGGGGCTGATAGAGCGTGGGGCAGATGGGCGAAAAGCCCGCCTCATAGACAGCGCGGCAATACTTGGCGGCCTGCTCCGTCGCCTCGCAGGGATCGCCGCTCCACGCGGCGGTGATATACGCAAGGGGTCGTTTCATTTTGAAAACCTCCATTTTTATAATGTAGTGGGTCAACCTTTTTCCCCCGCCCTTTTCCAATCTTGGAAAAGGGGGCGGCTCTGGAGGATATACCCCCGCCGCTTGCCGGAGAAAAAGCACAGCCGGGGCAGGCGGTCAAGGGCAAAGCCGCCGCACACGGCGGGGCGAAGCCCCCTTGACAGCCCACTCCCGCCTGTGCTCGATTACGGGCGGCGACGGGGGATATAACCGCAAGAGCCATATCCTATCGGGGCAGCAAAAAGCCTCTGGTCATGGTGGCCAGAGGTCGTTACTTTTCCATATCCATTTTCTTGTCGGGCTTGGCAAGCTCGGGCGGCTGCCGCTCTTTCCAGTCCTCCAGCAGCGTCATGATCTGGTCTTTCATCTGCCGGGGCGTGGCCTCCTTGCCAAAAAACTTTTCCAGTTCAGCGCCAGTAATGATCACGTCACGATCCTCCTTTTTCTTTTCTTCACACAAAATACCGTCGATCACGTCCGGGGAGAGCTTGTTTTCCTTGTCCAGCTCACGGAGCCGCTTTGCCTGACCCTTGGAGGGCGAAGCCTGCTGGCCCTCAATGGACACGGCGATATACTTCTGGTGCTTGGGGCGCACACGGGAAATTTCCACAGCCGGAGTGAAAGACAGCTTTCCGTCATCCATCGTCTGCTTCAATTCCGGCACAAGATCATTGAGCCAGATATACCGCTGTACGGTTTTCACGCTCATGCCGTTGCGCTGGCCCACGCTTTCAAGAGAGAGCTTTCCAGCCTCGGCGCTGTCACCACGCGCTCCCTGATGCTTGATAGCCTCATACTGCATTTTCAGGGACATAGCCTTTTCGCTGGGCAAAATCGTTTCGCGCTGACGGAGGTTGTCATCCGTCATAGCGAGAATAGCCTCATCATCCGTCATATTGCGATACCCTGCAAGCTGGCTGGCCATCTGACGACGGTGGCCCGCGATGATCTCATAGCCGCCGCCCTCGCGGGGACGCACCAGCGCAGGCTGGTTGACACCGCCGTTGCGGACGCTCTCCACCAGAGATTTCATTTCCGCATCGTCACGGACACCGAAAGGGTGATCCTTGAACGGGTGCAGGTCGGAAAGGTCAAGATAGACGATTTCCTCTTTTTCGGCGCGGGTAGCGTCACGGGGCGTAGGCGGTACTTCCGGGGCCGGGGGCGCTGCCTTTTCCTCGGGGGCCGCATGGGTCTTGCCAGCTTTGGGCGGCTTGCCCTGCTCCGGGGCCACTTTTTCTGCCTTGGGTGGGCGGCCACGGCGGGGCTTTTCCGCCTTTGCCTCTTTCTTGGCCCCCGGCTCGGTAGGCGCAGCTTTTTCGGATTTTGCGGGGCGGCCCCGTTTGGGCTTGGGCTTCTCCGGCTCCGGCATGGGCTTTTTCCATTCCTGCTTGCTGTACTCGGTGACGGAAACAGGCTGGGCTTCCGGCTCCTTGGGGATGTCCGGCGGAGCGTCCTTTTCCGGCGTGGAACGCATCGCGGAAAGGTCAATCACCTTTGCGGACGGAGCGGGGCCGCCGCCCACATCAGGGATTTCGGCCTGCTCCATTTTTGGGGCCTTTCCCGGCATTTCAGGCGGGGTCTGTTCCTCCGTGGTAGGGGGATGCTTGTTTTCTTCTGCCATGACACGAATAACCTCCTTGACAAGAATTTAGACCATGCCGCACGGCTGGCCCATATCGGCACACAGAGAAAACGCTGTCTGCATACAAAAACACCGCCTATGTCCTGTTAGGCGGTGCATTGTGTAAGGCTTGGCAGCTCATTTTCAGTTGTTTTTCTCTGTGTGCCCTTGTCAAGCGATGTTTGTTTCTTTTAAGTATACAGAAGAATGGGAAAAAAAGCAAGCAGCCTGCACGGCAGGATGAGTTGCACCGTTCATAGCGTTATTTCGGATATATAGAAGCTGTCCTGCGCGCAGCGTCCTTCGGATTTTAGAAGTAGCGCGAACTCATCATAAGAACAGATCCCGTTTTCTTTTAAGGTACTATCCGTGTGGATCAGCTGGTAGTGAAGATGATCTATCCCCAGCGCGGTCAGCAGTCTGTCTGCAATCAGCTCATTGGCGCATTTACGCCCGACAATGCCGTTTGCCGGATCAAAGCTTATAGCAGGTTTTCCTGCTTCCCTCCATGGAGGCTGCCTTCAGAAATGAGCCTGTCATTTCAAGGGGGGAACAGATTGAGGACCATGACAGATTTGTGAGGTCCTGCTTTTCATGAATGATACCGGTTTGCATAGGCCGCCTCCGTCCAACGTTATCCCGCTACCGGTACTTGCCGGATGCTATACAGGTGAATTCGGGAAGAATTGCTCAGAAACCTATCGATGCTTCTGTGCGCCGTGTTTCGCTGAGAAGTTCCCGTGCGGCAGCGGCAAGGTCGTCGGTGCTGAGCGTATCGAGGCGTTTTTCTCCGCTTTTCACGCGCAAGGCCAACTCACCGATGGCCTCCGTAAGAAGACGGCGCATTTCGCGGCCATTGCCGAAACGGTCGCGCTGCTGTGCGCGCAGCTTTTGGGCGAAGTCTGCCACGGGATCCCGCCAGCCGTCCGGAAGCCGATAGCCATTCTCCTGCGAGAGGTAGGCAAAAATATCGCACAGCTCCGCATCCGTGTAGGAAGGGAAGGAGATCACGCGTGCAATGCGGCTGGAAAGGCCCGGGTTTTGGCCGAGCAGCGTATCTGCCTCGTCGGGATAGGTGGCAAAGATGACCGTCGTTTCCGGACACAGCTCCATGTGGCGGACGAGTGCGTTGACTGCTTCCTCGGCATAGTAGTCCTCACCGCCGTGGCTGATGAGCGCACCTGCCTCGTCGATAAATAATACGCCGCCGCGAGCGCGTTCAAAGAGCTTGGCGACCATAGGTGAGGTCGCGCCCATATAGCGCCCAATGAGTTGTTCGCGTCCTGCTTCAACGAAAGCTCCGCTGCTTGCACCGCATTCCTGCAGAGCCTGGGCGAGCAGCCGTGCGGTAACACTCTTGCAGGTACCCGACTCGCCGGAGAATACCAGATTGCGGCAGCGCGGCGGCGTGGGGAGTTCTGCCCCGGCACGCCTGTTCTCCAGGTCGGTTATGGCGATAATGCGGCGCAATGCGTCCTTGACCTCCCGCAAACCGATCAGCTTTTCCAGCCTTTGCAGGGCGGTATCCTCCATAGAGATTTCATCGTGCGCAAGCAAATATTCGGTAGTTAGGGGCCGGAGTCTGCCGTGTTCCTCGACGGCGCGACGCAGAAGCAGAGCAAAATCCGCGTCGGAATATAATGCGCCGCGCTGGCGTTCAAGACGGGTAAGAACGGAACACAAATCAACCTCGGGAGCAAGGCATACCTTCTCCTGTGCCGCCACGGCGCGGAATACACGCTCCTGATAGCTGCGGGAAGGAGTACCCAAACGGCAGACGCGGAATCCCTGCTCAAAGCAGAGCTGATTGAGCAAAGCGCGGTTGAACTGCCTTTTACGCACGGCGAGAAAAAGCGATTTCTGCGGCGCTGCGGCAAGAAAATCCAGCAGCGCCTGCGAGGGTAGCTCATCATCGGAATAGAGAAGCAGCGCGTTTGCTTGCTGCCATACATTTCGCAGCACAGCCTGTTTTTGCATGAGCAGCTGTATATGCAGCGGTGATTCGGCATCGGCACAGGCGGGGTTGAGCATCGCGGCGTCCGCGAGAACGAGCAGGTCGGACAGATCTTTCTCATTCTCGTTTTCTCCCAGACCAAGATAGGCGTCCAGATCGTCCCACACATCGTCTTTCTGACCGGACTTTTCTTCGTCCGCACCGTGGCAAGCCGAGAGGCAGGCGGCGGCTTGAATGGCAGTCGGAAGATGCTCGGCACAGAAGATCAGGCGAAGCGGCTTTTCGGGTGCGGTATCCGCGTAATTCGCGCAGGCGGCAAGGTGCGGCGCGGCACGCAGCGCAGCCGTCAAATGCGCTGGCGTTTTCTGCGGAAGTGCATAGCCTGTGAGCGATACATTGCCGCCCTCAAAGGAGATGGCGCTTGTTTCTTTTGCCACCGGCATTATGAGCGGAGTATCCTGCGCGGCGGGCTGGATATTCGGCATACTGAGCGTGTTCCGTTCGTTCATATTCGGCACCTCATCTTTCAAGTATGAGGTCAGTATAGGGTCGGCTCTGATGCAAAATTGAAGAGTAGAAAAATGTGTCCGCTCCTGTGAAAGCTCGCATAGAAAAGACCTTGCATATCGTTCGGGGCATGAATGAGTTCTTGTTTGCTGCGGCGCGGTATGTGTAGGAAAAACTGGACACGGAAGCGAACCACATAAAAAGCACTTGTATTTTTCGTATAAGTCGGTTATACTATTATCAAATCACGATTTACTAAATCAGGATTAGATAATAAACGGAGGTATCTCGATGTTTATCGGCAGAGAGGCTGAACTGAAATTCTTAAATGATAAGTATGAAGAGAACGGCGGTCAGTTGATCGTACTATATGGCAGGCGGCGTGTAGGAAAAACCGAAACTCTTCGAGAGTTTTGCAAAGGAAAACCGCATGTATTCTTTTCCTGTACGCAGACAACAGACCCGGTACAGCTTCGAAACTTTTCAATTCGAATGATGAAGGAAGATATTCCGGCAAGAGACTATATCTCTGCGTTTACAGATTGGGAGAGAGCGTTTCGGGCCGTACTTGATCTTCCTTATGGCAACAGTAAAAAGCTCCTCGTAATTGATGAGTTCCCGTATATGTGCAAAGGAAATCCAAGCATACCTTCCATTTTGCAAAATCTATGGGACGCTGCATTTCGGGACAGCAATGTGATGATCATCCTCTGCGGCAGTGCAATGAGTTTTATCGAAAAAGAACTGCTGGCTGAGAAAAATCCTCTTTATGGCAGAGCGACTGGAATCTACAAAATGAGAGAAATGGGCTTTTACGATGCCGTTAAATTTTTCCCTGATTACTCGGATCGTGACAAGGTGCTTGCGTATGCCGTCCTCGGCGGAATACCCCATTATCTGCGTCAGTGGAATCCGAAGCTCTCGGTGGGCGAGAATATCAAACGGAACATTCTGACAAAGGGCTGTATTCTTTACAGCGAGGTGGATTTTCTGCTCCATCAGGAGCTTCGGGAGACACCAATTTATAATTCGATCATTGAAGCGGTGGCACTTGGTAATACGAAGTTAAATGATATTAGCCAGAAATCGTTGGTGGAGGATACTTCAAAAACCAGTGTATACTTGAAAAATCTGATGGAACTCGGCATTGTAGAGCGGGTTTTTTCTGTTGATGCAAAGCTAAAGAAGCAGGCAAACTCTAATCGCGGGACCTATCGCTTGACAGATAATTTCTTCCGCTTCTGGTATGCCTTTGGCTTTGCAAACTTCTCTCAGCTCGAAGATGGCGATGTAAACGGTGTGTATGAATTTGCCGTTGAACCGGAATTGCATAAGTTCGCGTCTTTTGCGTTCGAAGATGTGTGCCGTGAGTTTGTTCGGGAAATGCACAAAAAGAATGAACTGCCTTTTCGCTATGCCAAGATGGGGCGCTGGGCAGGAAAAACCACGGTGCGCGATGATTCTGCGGCGAGTGGCTTGCGAATAGCAGAAACAGAGATCGATCTTCTATGCATCGACAAAGATGCAAAGGAATATTTGGTTGGCGAGTGCAAGTTCAAAAAAACACCATTCTCTTATTCGGAATACCTTGATATGTTAGCAAAACTTGCACCGCAAAAAGAGTATGCCAAATTTCATTATGTACTGTTCTCAGAAAGCGGATTTGACGAGAAAATTATTGCAGAGACAGAAAAAAACAATACACGGCTTTATCCGCTTGCATATATAGTCAATTACAAGTGATTTGCATAGGGGCATTTGGCTGGAGACCGGGGTTAAATAAGACGATAGCAAGCAGCTGCTGGAACGAGGAGGAACGATTCATGAAAGAGAATGGCTCTACCGCACGTGGAACTCGAGCGGAAGACTCAGATGTTGATGTGGCAATTCTCCTTCACGCAGGAGCAACAAAAGCAATGCGAGATCAAATGCTCGACCTTGTAGTTGACCTGGAACTTGAGTGCGGGAGGGTGCTCTCTGTCCTCTGCATCGATTATGATAAATTTGCAGAGTGGAAAGATATTATTCCGTTCTATAAAAACATCCGAAAGGATGGCGTTGTTTTATGGCAGGCAGCTTAACGGCACTATGAAAGAAACTGCCATAAAAAGCACTTTTATTTTTAAAGGGTTCATGCTATACTGTAAATAAGAAATTTGCTGTGAGGGGGCGATACAGTGGAAAAGCTAAATGCAATTCGAGAACAAGTCATTCGACTCTGCGCTCCGGAGAAGATTCTACTATTCGGTTCGCAGGCGAAAGGAACTGCGACTGCAAAAAGTGATATTGATCTTTGTGTCATAGCATCGACAAAGGACAAACGGTCATTATTGACGGATTTATATTGTGATACGGAATCTGATACGCCGATTGACTTCCTTCTGTATACGCCGGAAGAATGGGAACACAGTGTAGCGGATAGCCAGAGCTTTGCCAACAAATTGAACCGAGAGGGAGTTGTACTCTATGGGTGACAGCCTGCGCTATAAGGATTGGTTTGAAAAAGCGGCACATGACCTGCGCGGCGCGGAAATCTTAATGGAGCATGATGGCGGTAACGATTTAGTCGCGTTTCATTGCCAGCAGACGATGGAGAAGATGCTTAAAGGCTGGCTGCTCAAAACAACAGGCGAATTGTTGGACGGGCATAGCCTTGTATTCCTGTGCAGAAAGGCAACTGCGGCAGGGGCGCCGTTGAAAGGCAACCTCAGAGACTGTGCGTATGTAAACCAGTTTTATATTGAAACCCGCTATCCTTCTGATTCTTATATGTTATATGCCCTGTCTCTTATACACATCTCCGAGCCCACGAGACTGCAGCTAATCT
>ENA-OZGB01001530-OZGB01001530.1-human-gut-metagenome-genome-assembly--contig:-NODE-1530-length-10665-cov-5.681433_pt1 | contig 10665 bp, 10 predicted proteins | sample MGYA00245113_ERZ653651 | MGnify/ENA primary metagenome ERZ653651 (study PRJEB26926, sample SAMN06165095) | human gut metagenome | biome: ENVO:00009003; feature: ENVO:2100002; material: ENVO:00002003... | reverse complement strand
AGGCTATTCGTCGGCAGCGTCAGATGTGTATAAGAGACAGCTATAATAGGGTCTGTGTTTGAAATTGGAAAGGAGCTTTTCTCATGGAAACTACGCATGAGTCGTCGAAACAGACTCTCTGCTCCGCACAGCCCGCCAAACCCTACGCTTTCAGCCGCAAGGTGTTCTTCGAGGGGATGCGGGACGGTGTGCCGATCGCGCTGGGGTATTTTGCGGTGTCGTTCTCGCTGGGCATCGCGGCCCGGACGGCGGGCTTTACACCCCTGCAGGGCTTCGTGGCCAGCCTGCTCAACAATGCTTCGGCGGGCGAGTACGCCGCCTTTGCCCTCATTGCCAGCGGCGCGACCTATCTCGAGGTAGCCATCATCACCCTCATCGCCAACGCCCGCTATCTGCTGATGAGCTGTGCACTGGCCCAGCGGTTCGCCCCTGGTACGCCGTTTTTCCACCGGCTTATCATCGGCTATGACGTCACTGACGAGCTGTTCGGCATTACCATCGCCCGGCCGGGTTATCTGAACCCCTTCTACACCTACGGCGCCATCGCGCTGGCCGCGCCGGCGTGGGCTTCGGGTACGGCGCTGGGCATCATCGCGGGCAATCTGCTGCCCCTGCGGGCCGTCAGCGCACTGAGCGTGGCGCTCTACGGCATGTTCCTCGCCATCATCATTCCTCCGGCCCGGAAAGATAAGATTGTGGCCGCGCTGGTGGCCATCAGCTTTGCGCTGAGCTTTGCCTGCACCTATCTGCCAGGCATTTCCGCCCTGTCGGACGGCACCCGCACCATCATCCTGACAGTGGCCATTTCCTGCGCAGGTGCGCTGTTATTCCCCGTTAAAACCCAGAGTGAGGAGGCTGAACAATGATTCGCAGCAACTGGCTTTACATCGCAGTGATGTTCGCCGTATCCTACATCATCCGCATCCTGCCGCTGACCCTCATCCGGAAGCCCATCAAAAACCAGTTCATTCAGTCGTTCTTGTACTACGTCCCTTACGTCACTTTGGCGGTCATGACTTTCCCGGCCATCGTCAACGCCACCCAGAGTCCGGCAGCTGGTGCGGTGGCGCTGGTGGTAGGCATTGCGGCGGCATGGTTCGGGGCCAGCCTGTTCCAGGTGTCAGTGGCCTGCTGCGCCGTCGTCTTCGTGCTGGAACTGTTCCTTGTTCACTGAGGTGACTGCCCTATGAAACGAGTTCTTGTGACCGGCGCAGGCGGCTTTGTGGGCGCGCGCATCCTCGATATGTGGCGGGGGAAGTTTGCGCTCTGTGCCTTCCCGTCCGACACCCTGCGCACTGCCGACGAAAACGCGGTACTGCGCTTCATTTTAAAGGAGCACCCGGACGTCATCGTCCACACAGCGGCCCTCTCCAACACCCAGTACTGTCAGCAGGAGCCGGAGGACTCCTTCCGCGCCAACGTCCTGCTGCCCGAGTGGGTAGCGAAGGGAGCGGAGGAGGTGGGCGCAAAGCTGCTCTCCTGCAGCTCCGACCAGGTATATGCAGGCGTGACGCAGCGGGGGGCGCTGGCGGAGACGCTGCCCCTCTCCCCTTCCAACGTCTACGGACAGCACAAGCTCGAGGCCGAGGCCCGGGTTCTGGCCCGCTGCCCGGATGCTGTGGCGCTCCGCCTGCCCTGGATGTACGACCTCCCGGGCTATCATCTGCCCATCCGGGGCAACCTGCCGCTGAACATCCTGAGAGCGGCAAAGACCGGTGAAGTGCTGCGCTTTTCACGCAATGACTACCGGGGCGTGGGCTATGTGCGGGAGGTCATTGAGAACCTCGTCCCTGCGATGGAGTTGCCCGGCGGCGTCTACAACTTCGGCAGCGAGTGCGACGGAGATATGGTCGAGACAGCACGATGCTTCGCCAATTTACTGCAGGTGGATGTAAAGATCGAGGAATCCGATCTCCCCCGCAACCTCGCGATGGATACCGGGAAGCTCCGGGCTCACGGCATCGAGTTTTCCTCGACGTGGGGCGCACTTCGGGTGTGTCTCGGGGATTACCGGCTTGGATATTTGATGTAAAAAAGGAAGGGACTGTCTGGGCAGTCCCTTTCCTTTTTATTATTTCCACAGATTTGCCGCGATCAGCTCCAGCACACTTCCCGCGATGCAGCGCGCCTTATCGGAGATGAGGAAGCAGTTTTCCAGCTCCCCCCGGCGGGGGTCCACGTCAGCCACCTTGAAGCCGGGCGTGACGGGGTAGCCATCCCGCAGCAGACCGCGCAGGATGCCCGCGATGCGGGTCGTCACCGGAGTGCGGATGCCGTCCGGCGTTTCGATTTCTGCGATTGTTTCACCCGCCGACACAATATCTCCGATGGCACACACATTCCGGAAGATACCGGCCTTTTCTGCGTGGATGACACGCTCAGCGCCATAGCCGCCGATGACTCCGGGGACGCCCGTGTTGGGGATGGCCGCACCCTCCCGGATGATACGGCCCAGACGGTGGCCGCGCTTGGTCTCCACCACGAAATCAACATCCACACCGGCATTAAAACCCGGGCCGAGCGCGATGGTCAGCGGAGCCATATCACGCGTTGTTCCAAGATTTTTCTTTGCAAGGATGGCATCAACGAGCGCGGCAGGCTGCACCTGCGGGATGAGTTCTCCCTTCGGGTCCACCATCACCGGCACGTCGCCGCGCTGCCAAACCACAACGGCCTCATCCAGCGTTTTTACAAGGGCAGCGCGCATTCCCTCAACGACAGCCCCGCCCTCATACACGGCCTCACTCACCGAGACCTGGCGGCGGATGGCGGCAGGATGCTCTGCCTCGAGCACGAGCACTTTCAATCCCGCCGACCACAGCCGATGGATGGTGCCGGTGGCGAGGTCGCCGCCGCCGCGCACCAGGATGACGTCATCACGCTTCATTATTTTCTTCCTCCTTGAGCAGCTGCAGGAACACGTTCATCGAGCCGCCGCAGGCAGCCAGCGCCGCATCGTCCTCTTTTGCGCTGGCCGAATACTCTGCCAGCTGGCAGGGTGCAGCCTCGCCTGCCTGCATTTTTGATGCAAGCTGCTGCACACGGTATTCCATAATGCCGCCGCCCACACTGCCCACGGATCTGCCGTCCGGCAGCACCAACATCTTTGCTCCCACCTCCCGGGGGGTCGAACCGTGGCGGGAAACGATGGTCACAAGGACAGGAGCCTTTCCCTGTCCCGTGCAGGCATCCAGCGCATTCAGCAGCTCGGGCGGGAAACCTTCCGTCTGCTGACGGCCATTTTTCACTTCAACGATCTCCGCGAGGATGGATAGTGCGATTTCCTGCGCTGTCTGTGCCTTGATGGCGAGGCCGATGGGAGCGTGGAGTGACTCAGCTTTTTCCGGCGCAGTTCCGGCCTCGATGAGCTGGCGGCGGACAAGGGCCGACCGGCTTCGGCTGCCCAGCATACCAACGTAGGCAAGTCGTTTCTTGTATATTTCGGTAAGGCATTCCACGTCGAAGGAGTGGGCACGGGTAGCGACAACAAAGTAGGTCTCCGCACTGCCCTCCACCTGCGTGAGATTTTCGGCATAAGGACCGCAGAGGACCTTTTCGGCCCCGGCGCGGCGAAGGGCGTCAGCGTAATCTGGCCGCTCCTCGAGACCGGTGACGGGCAGGCCCAGCATCACGGCCAGCCGGACGACGGACTCGGCCACATGGCCTCCGCCGCAGATGACGAGCCGGGGCGCGCCTCCGAATTTCTCGACGAAGATCCGCTTATTTTCCAGAGTCAGGATGTCGCTTGCACCACATCCGGCCAGCGCCGGGAGATTCCGGCCCAGCAGCCCCTCCGGTCTTGCGGGCCAGACGGGTACGCCTTCACAAAGAAGAAGCCGCGCTCCGCTTTCCGGCCCTTCCAGTACGGAGGCCAGCGTATGCTGCCCCTGTGTGCTGCGCAAAGCGTCCAAAAACTCACGAATCGACATAGAATTTCTCCATTATGGTTTATTGCTCCACCGGTGTGGCAGTATCGTAGCCCGCATCGTTCAACTGCGACTGCCACACCCGCCAGTCCTCGGGCAGCATCCGCCAGCCGAGGCCGCAGCCTGCCGTGATCTCACTGGGCAGCGGGATGAGCCGCCCCGGGATACCCCGGGCGGCACACTCTTTCTCCCAGCCCATCGCACGGGCAGTTGAGGCAAACGAAAGAACGATATATTGTCTTTTTCTGCGCATATCAACCCTCCTCGGCCAGCTCACAGACCGCCTTGGCGGCTTTGAGCACCTCGGCCTCTGTGTTCTGATGGGAGAAGCTGAACCGCACCATCCCCTGCTCCACGGTGCCGAGGGCTTTGTGGATGAGGGGCGCACAATGAGCGCCCGCCCGGACACAGATGCCGTAGTCCTCCCAGAGAATGTCGGCGGCACGGGCTGCGTCCTCATCCCCGAAGTTTAGGGAGACGATGGGCGCACGGTCTGTTTCGTCGAAACTGCCGTAAATTTTCACGTCGGGAGCATGGACGATTTTCTCATAAAACAGACGTGTCAGAGCCATTTCTTTTTCATGCAGAACCTCGACGCCCTGCGAAAGTATCCACTCCACGCCTGCCCCGAGGCCTGCGAGACCGGGAACATTCAGCGTCCCCGCTTCCAGCGCTGTGGGCATCTGAGAGGGGTGTGTTTCATCAAAACTGTGGATACCGCTGCCGCCCACCACAAGGGGGGCCATGGTCAGCCCGGGGCGGACATACAGCCCGCCGGTCCCCTGCGGACCCAGCAGCGCCTTGTGTCCAGTGAAACAGAGAACATCCACCCCCAGCGCCTGCACGTCGATGGGCCGTGCGCCCGCAGTCTGGGCCGCGTCCACGACAAGCGCAAGACCGTGCTTTTTTGCAAAAGCGGAGACAAACGCAAGGTCCGTAAGATTGCCTGTGACGTTGGAAGCATGCGTCACCACGACAAGACGGGTATTGGGGCGGAGAAATTTTTCGAACTGCTCATACCGCAGCCGCCCGGTGTCGTCCACCTCCACAAAACTCACTTCTGCCCCCTGCTCCCGCAGGCGATAGAGCGGCCGTAGCACTGAGTTGTGCTCGCAGACCGTTGTGATAACATGGTCGCCGGGGCGGACGAGGCCGCAGAGCACCGTGTTGAGCGCCTGGGTCACGTTGGCCGTGAAAGCAATGCAGTCCGGACCTTCTGCATAGAGAAGTGTTGCAAGTGTCTCACGGGCATGGTAGACGATACGGGCCGCGTGAAGGGTCGGCTCATGCGCCCCGCGGCCCGGGTTGCCCGCATGTTCCAGTGCATCCAGCATAGCCTGGCCCACGCAGGGCGGCTTTTGCAGGGTGGTAGCGGCGTTGTCGAGGTAGATCACGGCTTGACCACGTTCCCGGCGTTCAGCATCTTCTCGGCGATAACGTACATATTCGTCACGCCGCCCACGGCCAGCTTCTCGGTCAGGCCGTAGAAGTTCAGGCAGGTGCCGCAGGTGAGGATCTCAACGCCCTCAGCCTCCAGCGCCTTGAGGTCGTCCAGCATGGGCGAACCCTCGCAGGTGAGGTGCGCACCGCCGTTATAGAGGAGGATGGTCTTGGGCAGCTTGTCCTGCTGGGTCAGCGAGAAGATAAAAGCCTTCAGCAGGGTCTTGCCCAGCTCCTCAGCACCCTCGCCCATCTTGTCGGACGCGAGGACCACCACCGTATCGGTGCGGGCGTCAGGGGCGCAGGCCGGTGCTTCCTCTTCTTCTGCCGCAGGCTCACCCACGGTGAACAGGACGCGGTATTCCCGCTCGGCCAGCTTTTCGGCGGCAGACCGGTAGCCTTTCTGCTGGGCCATTTTGGTGAGGTTCTGGACGGCGATCTCATTGTCCACGAACACTTCGACTTCGCCTGCGCCATTTAGTTCAGCAATCGCTTTCTTTGCCTTCACTACAGGCAGCGGGCAGGCGTCCCCTCTGGCATCAACTTTCCGCATAGTTTTCCCTCTCTATCGTATGTTTTATTCAGGATAGGACACAACTATTTCGGTGTCCTGCTTCTCTGTGATTTCTCCCACGATTTGTGCGGGGATGCCGGCTTTTTGCAGCTCGTCCCGGAGGTGTTCAGCCTCTTCCGGAGCCACGGCAAGCAGCAGTCCGCCCGAGGTCTGGGGGTCGAACAAAATTTCCTGCATGGCAAACGGCACATTTTCGAACCGGACGAAAGGCCCGGTGTGGTTTCGGTTGCGCTGACCGGCGGCGGTATAAAGGCAGTCGTCAGCGGCCTGCCACGCACCCGGCAGGACCGGCACAGCGCTGCCGTCGATACGGCAGGACAGCCGCCCGCCCATCATCTCATGGAGGTGGCCGAGGAAGCTGAACCCGGTCACATCCGTGGCCGCGTGAACATCATAGCTTCGACTTATCTCGGCGGCAGACTTGTTCAGGGTCGTCATGGAGGCCACGGCGGCGTCCATGGCGCCGGGGGCAGCTTCGCCCACGCGGTTGGCCGTGCAGATGAGGCCCACACCCAGCGCCTTGGTGAGGATGAGCTTGTCGCCGGGCTTTCCCGTATCATTGGCAGTGAGGCGGCGGGGGTCCACGAGACCGGTGACCGACAGGCCGTACTTCACACCGGTGTCGGCGATGGAGTGGCCTCCCGCGAGGATGCCCCCCGCCTCGGCCACTTTTTCTGCGCCGCCGCGCAAGATCTCACCGAGGATGTTCAGATCCATGCTCTCAGGGAAGCAGACAAGATTTAGTGCAGTCTTCACCTCGCCGCCCATGGCGTAAACGTCGCTGAGAGCGTTTGCCGCCGCGATCTGGCCGAAGGTGTAGGGGTCATCCACCATCGGCGGGAAGAAGTCCACCGTCTGCACCAGCGCGATGTCGTCGGTGATGCGGTAGACAGCCGCATCGTCCCGGCTGTCGTAGCCCACGAGAAGGTCGGGGTCTTTCTCACCCCGGGGCAGCTTTTCCAGAATATGGCTCAGCACTCCCGCGCCGAGCTTGGCGGTACAGCCGCCGCCCGTGCAGAAGACGATTTTGTCCTCTTTTGCCATCAGGCTCTCTCCCCTTCCTCGAAGTGTGTCAAATATCCTGTTACATCGTAATTTTCTTTCAAGATGGCAAGTGTCTGTTCCCCTGCTGTACGGCGGGCCTCGTCGTCGGCCTGATTGAGGACGGCGTAGAATTTCCGCGTGCCTACGTACTTTATTCCGCCTGCTTCACTTGCCAGCAGTTTTGCCAGCAGAGCGGGCGTCAGGGGCGTCTCGGGCGGCACGGCCAGCAAGGTGCAGGCCGCTTCGAGGCGGAAGCAGACGTCTTGCAGTGGTTTCCCCACTGCCGACAGCCCGGCTGCCACCATCACGATGTCGCTTGACCGCAGGAGCACCGGCTCATGAGCGGCCGGGGCCTTGCAGGGATGGTGCTTCGCGCCGTCAGCCTCGAGCAAAACAGTGTCGGCCTCGGCCATCCAGTCGTCCAGATAGGGCGGCATGGTCAGCTTCCCGCCTTCGGCAGGCACCCCCGCCACGGCGTAGGTGCCTGCCTGCCAGAGGGCGTCCCGCGCCGCCTCATCGGGGGCGTAGTTCGCGTCCGGACGCTGGATATGGGTCGTGGTGGAGACGAGCACCCGCTGTCCCTGCGCCGAATAATGGCGGGCCAGCGCATAGAGCAATGTTGTCTTCCCTCCGCCGCCCACCAGAGAAATAACGTGTCCCGTTTCTCCGAGGAATGGCAGAGCCTCGAGGCCAGTCATCCGACCGCACCCTCTTTTTCGGCCACTGCCATTGCGATTTTTTCGGGCGTGATGGGCAGCTCGTAGAAACGGGTGCCGATGGCGTTGTAGATGGCGTCCGAGATGGCGGGAAGCGGCGTGTTGATGACCACTTCGCCGATGGATTTCGCACCAAACGGGCCGTTGGGCTCATAGCTGTTCTCGAACTCGACCCGAACCTTGCCCACGTCCACACGGGTGGGGATCTTATACTGCATGAGCGAATTCTCCATGGGCCAGCCGCGCTGGTCGTAGGTGACGTTCTCGGTGAGGGTCATGCCGATGCCCTGTAAAATGCCGCCCTCGGCCTGCACCCGGGTGAGGTTCGGGTTGATGGGGGTGCCGCAGTCCACGCAGGCGTCAAATTCCAGCAGTTTCACTTCGCCGGTCTCGGTGTCCACCTCCACCTCGGCCGCGCCCACCATGTAGGGCGGAGGCGACAGAGGCGACATGTGGGTCTCGGTGACTTCCAGCGGGATGTCGTGGCCGAACATGGAAGCCGTGGCAATATCACCCAGCGAGACAGATTTAGACGGGTCAGCCGAGGTAAATACCGTTTTACCGTCAAATTCCACGTCATTTTCGCTGCAATCCAGCAGCTGTGCACCCAGCTTGCAGATCTGGCTCCGCAGCTTCAGCGCGCACTTCTCGACGGCTTTGCCGGTGATGTAGGTGGTGCTGGACGCGTAGGAGCCGGAATCGTAGGGCGAGGTGTCGGTGTCCGCACCGAAGACCGTGATATTGTCGAGGCCGCATTCCAGCACCTCGGCAGCAATTTGGGCCAGCGTGGTGTCGCAGCCGGTACCCATATCAGCGGCACCGATGAGCAGGGTGTAGAAACCCTCGTCGTTGATTTTCAGGGTCGCGCTGCCCACGTCCATGCCCGAGATGCCGGAGCCCTGCATCGCCATGCCCATGCCGACGGCACGGATCTTCCCGTTGCCCATGTCTCGGCGGGGGTACTTTTCGTCCCAGTTTATCATCTCGTGGACCTTTGCAAGGCACCGGTCGAGGGTGCAGCTGGTGTTCACCGCACCGTAGTAGGCGGGCATGACGTCACCCTCGTGGACGATGTTCATTTCCCTGATTTTGAAGGGGTCCATATGGAGCTTCGCGGCCAGCTCGTTGACAGCGGATTCCACCGCAAACAGGCCCTGGGTCGCGCCGTAGCCGCGGTATGCGCCCGCCGACATATGGTTGGTATAGACCACATCATAGGTAAAGCGGAAAGCCTCAGCGTTGCTATAGAGCGGGATGGATTTATGTCCCGAAAGGCCCACCGTCGTGGGGCCGTGCTCGCCATAAGCGCCGGTGTTGGAGAGGGTGTAGAGGTCGAGGCCCCGGATGCGGCCATCCTTGTTGGCGCCGAGGCGAAGATGGATCTCCATCTCATGGCGGGGCGTGGAGGCGATTTGGCTCTCCTCCCGGGTGAAGATGAGCTTTGAGGGCTTCCTGGTCTTCCAGGTCACGAAGGCCGGGTAGACCTCGCAGACAGCCGTCTGCTTCGCGCCGAAGCCGCCGCCGATGCGGGGCTTCGTCACACGCACCATGGACTTCGGGATGTGAAGCGCGTTTGCAATGATGCGGCGGGCGTGGAAGACGATTTGAGTCGAGCTCAAGACGTTCAGCCGGCCATAGAGGTCGATGCTGCAATAGGTGCGGAAGGTCTCCATCATGGCCTGCTGACAGGCTTTGGTATGGTAGACATGGTCGATGACCACATCGCAGTCGGCCAGCACGGCGTCGATGTCGCCGCTGCCGCACTCGTCGTGGGCGCAGAGGTTGCGCTTGTTATCGCCCCCCACAGGGCAGAGGCTCTCCCAGTTGTCTTCCGGATGGACGAGGATGGGGTTATCCTTTGCGGTGTGGTAGTCGAGCACAGGTTCCAGCACCTCATACTCGACCTTTATCATTTTCAGCGCCTTATCGACGCATTTATCGTCTTTGCCTGCCACGATGGCCACCACGTCGCCCACAAAGCGTACGTGGCGGTCGATGAGAAGGCGGTCATAGGGGCTGGCCTCGGGGTAAGTCTGGCCGGCCTGGGTGTAGCGGCGGGCATCCTGCGGCACGTCCTCCCAGGTGAAGATGGCCTCAATGCCCGGCACCTTCTTCGCCACAGCCGTATTGATGCTCTTCACGATGGCGTTGGCGTGGGGAGAGCGCAGGAGCTTCACGATGAGGCAGTCGGCGGGGACGAGGTCGTCCATATAGACGGGCTGACCCGTCACCAGCTGCATGGCATCCTTCTTGCGGAAGGGTTTGTTGACTGTGTTCATTCTGCCGTCTCCTTTTTCGCCTTTTTCCACGCGAGGAAGTTCCGGATACCCCGCAGCTGACCCTCATAACCAGAGCAGCGGCAGAGATTGCCGGAAAGATACTCTTTTATTTCCTCGTCGGTGGGGTACTCCTTTTCCCGGAAGAGGGCGAGGGCGTTCATGATGAAGCCCGGGTTGCAGAAGCCGCACTGCTCTGCACCCTGATCCGCGATGAAAGCCCCGAACTCGGCGGCTTCGTCCTGCAGACCCTCCAGCGTGGTCACTTTATGGCCATCCGCGCGGGCCGCGAGAACGGAGCAGGACAGCACCGGCTTGTCGTCGAGGAAGACCGTGCAGAGGCCGCAGTTGGACGTCTCACAGCCCCTCTTGACGCTCAGACAACCGTGGCTGCGCACGAAGTCGATGAGCAGAGTGTCGGGGGCCACGTCGGCGGTAAGCTTTTTATCGTTCAATGTAAGTGTTATCTGCATGGTGTCCTCCTCAGCCTTCCAGACGACAGACGGCGCGTTTCGTCAGCACGCCGGCCAGATGGCGGCGGTATTCGGCGCCGCCGCGAAGATTGCTTTCGGTCTTGATGTCGGCCTTTACCTCGGCGGCAAAGCGGGCAGCAAATTCCTCGGCGGTCTCCCCCGCCTCAGGCGCGGCGGTGTAGAGCCTGTCTCTTATACACATCTGACGCTGCCGAC
>ENA-OZGB01001511-OZGB01001511.1-human-gut-metagenome-genome-assembly--contig:-NODE-1511-length-10784-cov-4.534439_pt1 | contig 10784 bp, 7 predicted proteins | sample MGYA00245113_ERZ653651 | MGnify/ENA primary metagenome ERZ653651 (study PRJEB26926, sample SAMN06165095) | human gut metagenome | biome: ENVO:00009003; feature: ENVO:2100002; material: ENVO:00002003... | reverse complement strand
GCGTGGGCGTGCTGGCGGCGACCGGCGCGGTGGACACGCTGGTCTTCGGCAGCGAGTGCGGCGACACGGAAACGCTGAAGGCCGTGGCGGCGGCGCTCGAATCGGAGTCCTTTGCCGCGTATCTGCGTCAGGGCTTACAGGAGGGCGTCTCCTTCGCCGCGGCGCGCGAAGCCGCCGCACGCAAGCTGCTCGGTGAGAAGGCCGCCGTCCTCGCGCAGCCGAACGACATTCTGGGCGTGGAATACTGCAAAGCCATCGCGCGTCAAAATGCTGTGATGGAGCCGCTGGCGCTGCCGCGAAGGGGCGTCGGGCACGACGGCGGCACAGCGGAGGGCTTCGCCTCCGCGAGCCACATCCGCGAGCTGCTCATAAACGGCGCGTGCGCCGACGAATTTCTCACGCCGGAGAGCGCGGCGATCTGCGCGCGCGAATGCGCGGCAGGCCGCGCGCCGGTGACGATGGCAAACGCCGAGCGGGCGATCCTCGCCCGTCTGCGCGCGATGCGTGAGGAGGACTTCGCCCCCTTCGACGGCGGCGGTGAGGGGCTTTATCACCGCTTCTACGACGCCGTGCAGCGCGAAACGAGCATCGAGGACATTCTCGCCGCGGCAAAGTCCAAGCGCTACGCCTACGCGCGGCTGCGGCGGCTGTTGCTTGCCGTCTATCTCGGCGTCACGCCGGAGGATATCCCGCAGCGCGTGCCCTATCTGCGTGTGCTCGCGTGTAACGAGCGCGGGCGCGAGGTGCTCAAAACGATGAAAACGACCGCCGCCGCGCCCGTCCTCACGAGGAGCGCGGACGTGCGGCGGCTGGACGCGGCCGCGCAGCGGCTCTTTGCCCTCACCGCCCGCGCGGAGGAGCAATATACTTTGGCCTATCCGTCCCTTGCCGCGGCGAAGCCCGGCAGCGCGTGGACGACCACACCGGTCATTCTCTGACCGGCATTCAGAAAGGAGACTCACCATGAAAAAACTGTTCGCCTCCCTGCTCGCGCTCTCGCTGGCGCTGTCACTCGGCGCCTGCGCCGTCAAGGTCGATCCGACCGGTCCCGATGCTCCAAAGCCCTCCCAGCCGGAGACGCCGGAGCTGACTTTCGCCGTCGGCACGCCGCTCACCCATGAATCGACCTACACTGCCGACGACGGCACGCTCCTGCTGCACACAAATTATGAGCTGCCGCAGCTTGAGCTTCGCACCGCCGACGGCGCGCTCTATGAACCCGGCGCCGCAGCCACACAGAGCGCGGCGGTTGCCGTGCGCGACGCCTTCAACACCGAGATGGAGCGCTGCTACGCCGCGGTGCTCTCCAACGAGTCGGAGCTGGCTCAGGAGGCGCGCGACCATTACGGCAGTGACTCCATGTCCTTTGAGTACAGCTACTACGAGGATGAACTGCTCGGCGAGGTCGTCTACCAGACCGACGGGCTCATCAGCGTGCTTGCCAATGCCTACGCCTTCTACGGCGGCGCGCATCCGAACACCTCCACCCTCACCTGGAGCTTCGATCTCACCACCGGCGAATTTCTGACGCTCGACGCGCTCAACGCGCAGTCCTCCACCGACAGTGCACTCGGCAAAACGCTGGTCGATACGCTCGCCTCGGAGATCGTGAACAGGATCTACGAAGAGGGAGTGGACGATTACCTCTACGATGATTTCTACTCCTACGTTTATGACCTCTCCTCCAACGCGCACTTTTATTTCAGCGGCAGCGGCATGACCGTCAACTTCGACGCCTATGTCCTCGGGCCCTACGCCTCGGGGCCGCAGACCTTCGAGATCCCCTACAGCCGCTTCTACAACGCGCTCGACGCGCACACGCAGTCACTGCTCGATGTGCCGCAGGACGAGATCATCATTGCGGACTATTACACCACCAAAACACTCTGGTCGTGGTTCAACATGACCACCCCGCCCGTGGACAGCGGCGCGCCCGGCATCACGGTGGACGGTCTTCCCCTCGCCCGCGTCACGCTGGGCGACGTGAACACGCTCGACGAGCTGCGCGCGCTGCTGTGCGAGCACGTCAGCGCGGAGCTTGCCGACGAATGGCTCGCCACAGGCCGCTTTGTGGAGTCCGACGGCGCGCTCTACGCGGCGTGGGCCGACCGCGGCAGCGACATCACCATCGACACCGAGAGCTATCTGGTCGCGTGGAACGGCGATAGCGGCGAGCTCATTCAGACGATCACCCGCAGGGAGTGGAACGATGCCGCGGGCAACTTCGTCCCCGTCCCCGGAACCGAGACATACAGCTACCCGTTCACCACAATGAACCGCCACGCGGTGTTCTCCGCGTTCCCCTGCCCCTACTGAAAAAGCGCATAGAAAAAGCGGAGACTGTTCGACAGTCTCCGCTTTTTCTATGCGTGTCAATCGACGTGCTCGCTCGCGCGCATGGCGAGGATGGTGCGCTCGATGAGCGTGTCCAGATCCCAGCCAAGCATCTCCGCGCCGCGCTCGATGACCTCGCGCGAGCAGCCGGCGGCGAACTTCTTGTCCTTGTACTTCTTCTTGACGGACTTGACCTCAAGGTCGTCCACGCTCTTGCTCGGGCGCATGAGGGCGACCGCGCCGATGAGGCCGGTCAGCTCGTCGGCGGCAAAGAGGACCTTCTCCATCTCGTGCTGCGGCTCGGGCAGGCCGTCGAAATGCAGGCCGTAGCCGTGGCTGGCGGTCGCGCGGATCAGGCGCTCATCCAGTCCCTTTTCCCGCATGATCTCCTGCGATTTGATGCAGTGTTCGTCGGGATACATCTCAAAGTCAAGGTCGTGCAGGAGACCTACGGTCTCCCAGAAGTCGGCCTCGTCGCCGTAGCCCAGTTCATTTGCGTACCAGCGCATCACGTCGCCGACGATCTGGCCGTGCTTGAGGTGAAATTCACCCTTGTTGTACTCGTTGAGCAGCTCCCATGCCTGTTCTCTGGTCAATGCCATAACAATGCCTCCTTAGGGATTCTCGTCCGTGAAGTGGACGTGGTTGAAAATGTGGTCGGAGCAGAAGCAGTGATAGCCCGCGCACTTCGAGCAGTAGCGGAACTGCAGCTCCGGATTCGTGACGTCGGTGCGGCCGCAGACTGCGCACTTGTGGCGGTAGCCCTGACTCTGCTGCTCACGCTGCGTCTGACGGACAGCGTTGTGGAAGTGCGCCGCCTGCTTGGTCCGCGTCTGCTCCCGCTTGGCAAAGCGCCCCAGCTCCGGTGCGAAGAACACGAAGAAGTTCAGCAGCGCCACGAGCGGCAGCACCACGCCGATCCAATAGCGGGAGACGGCGCAGAAGAAGATGATGTACGCGAAGTAGCACGCATCCAGAATGGCCATCCACTTGATCTTGACCGGAATGAAGAAGAACAGCAGCACCTGCGCGTCGGGATAGAGCGTGGCGAAGGCGAAGAACATGGCAAAATTCACATAGGTCGCGCCCGCCACCTGCCAGTCGTATCCGGTGATCAGGCTCGTGATGACCGCGCCGAGCGCCGTGAGCAGCACGCCGCTGAGGTAGTAGATGGTGAACTTCGCCGTACCCCACTCGCGCTCGAGCGTCGAGCCGATCCAGTAATAGAAATAGCAGCTCATCAGCAGCCAGAAGGGCCTCGTGTCCGTCGGCAGAAAGCTGAAGGACAGCAGCCGCCAGAGCTGCCCCTGCTTGAGGCCCGCCCAGCTGAAGCTGAGAATGGAATAGAACGAGGTATTGTTGAGCGAGGAAAACAGGGAGAGCAGATAGAAGGCGATGTTGCCGATGACGATGTAGAGCATCAGGTTCGGAATGCCGAAGTTCGGATGCAGCACGCAGAAGCGGTCGATGCGGCGGCGCAGAGAATTCAAGGTCGATCCCTCCGATCGTGAAAATAGCTTATCCTGCATTGTACCCTATGCGGCGGAAAAAGTCATTACCAAATTATAAATTCCGCGAAAATTCCCGCCGCGCGGCGGGAATTTTTCGGCTCAGTAGTGATATTTTCTCCGCTTCGCGGCAAGGAGCGAAACGGTGACGAGCAGCGTGAGCGATTCCGCGGCGGTGACGGCGAGCCAGATGCCGTTGATGTCCAGCCACCTCGGCAGCAGCAAGATCGCCGCGACCTGAAACACCAGCGTCCGCAGGAACGAAATGAGCGCGCTGTCCGTGCCGTCGTTCAACCCGGTGAAGAACGCCGAGCCGAAGATGTTGAAGCCGAAGACAAGAAACGAGACCGAGTAGATGCGCAGGGCGTTGACCGTCATATCGTGCAGCGCCGCGTCGTAGCCCACAAAGAGGTCGGCGATAGGGCCGGCAAGGGTCACGGAAGCGCCGGTCATGACGAGGCTCACGAGCACGGTGATGATCAGGCTCTTGCGCAGGAGGCTTTTGAGCTCCGCATGGTTTTGTGCGCCGTAGTGGTAGCCGACGACCGGCGTGACGGCGATGGAATAGCCGAAGAAAAATGCCTTGAAGATGAAGTCGACGTACATCAGAACGCCGTAGGCGCTCACGCCGTTCTCACGCGCGATCGCCATGAGCTGAATGTTGTAGAGAATGCCGACAAGCGAGCCGGAGAGATTGCTCACCATCTCGCTCGAGCCATTACAGCAGGCCCGCCAAAGCGCACGCAGGTCAAAGCACGGCCGTCCGAGCCGCAGCGGCGTGTCGTTCTCGCGCAGGAAGTAGGCGAGCGGAATGGCCGCACCGACCGCCTGCGAAAGGGCGGTGGCGAGCGCCGCGCCCGCAAGTCCGAACGGAAGGACATAGACGAGCAGGAAGTCGAGCACCACGTTCGTCAGTCCCGCGAACACCGTCACCTTCAGCCCGAAGCCCGGCTTTTCCGCCGTGGCAAGGAAGCTCTGGAAGCTGTTTTGCAGCATGAAGAGCGGCAGCGAGACGAGCAGGATGCGCCCATAGAGCACGCAGTCGTCGATGGTCAGCTCCGTCGCGCCGACGGCATAGGAGATCGGTCGGATGAACACGAAGAAGACCGCGGCGAGCACCGCGCCGCCGACCGCCAGGATCGCGACGAGCATCGAGAAGATGCCGTTCGCCTCCTTCGTCTTCCCCTCGCCGAGGGTCTTGGCGATGAGGGCGCTGCCGCCGGTGCCGACCATGAAGCCGAAGGCGGAGAGCGCCATGAGCACGGGGAAGATGAGGTTGAGCGCGGCGAAGGCGTTCTTGCCCACGCAGTTGGAGACAAAGAAGCCGTCCACGATGCTGTAGACCGAGGTGATGATCATCATGACGATGCTGGGCATCGTGAAGCGCAGGAGCTTTTGGTAGGTAAAATGATCGGAAAGCGTGATCCGCAAGGCGTTCTGCCTCCTTTCTGTCCGGCTTTTGCGGCAGTTAACTGAAGAAATCTCCGTTGAACTCCCGCAGGAGAAGACTCTGATAGTCGCGGACACACAGCACCACGTCGGGCTGATAGGCCGCGATGTAGTCGCTCAGGCTCTGCACCGTGTAGTGGCGCAGGTCGACCGAGCGCAGCTCGTTGAAGCTGTAGTAGGCAAGGCACTCCACCGGATTGGTGAAGCTGTCGCCGAAGATCAGGGCGTTGGGAAGCTCGGGGCGGTCGGTTCGGATGACCGTCTCAGCAATGTCGCCGCCCATGTAGAGGCCGTAGGTCAGCGGCTCGGCGTCGCTGCCCGGAAGCGCGTAGACCGTGGCCTCCGCCGCCGCGCCGTTATCGAAGCGGGTGAAGGGGAGGTCCTCGGCGAACGAGGCCGTGAGGAGCTTTTCATCGTTGCCGCGCAGGCCGAGCAGCTTGCGCGTGCGCGAGCCCATGTAGGGATTGGGCAGCGCGGAGAAGGTCACGTCCGTCCCCTCCTCGGGAACGCAGAGCGCGCAGCCGTCCGCCGCGAGCCGCTCCGCCGCCGCGCGGTAGGTCACATACGCGCCGCGCAGGCCGTAGTGGTTGTCCACCTTTGAGCTGAACTCCGGCAGATGGCCCTCGGCATCAAAGATCTCGCCCATGTCCACATAGGCGATACCCCGCGCCTCCATGGCCTCGCGGAGCGCCGCGCGCTCGGCGGCGGTGTAGGCGGCGCGGTTTTCGAGGTAGGCGGGATATGCGTCCTCGTAGTAGGCGTACTGGCAGGGCACGGCGAGATAGCAGTAGTATCCCCCGTAGGCCTCGATCTGATCGCGCAGCGCGGCGTTGTCCGCCGCCACGGTGTCGGCCTCGCGCACGATATCCTCGGCGGTGTCGGGCATGGTGTAAAGCTCCTCGAGCAGCGCGTCGGGCGTGACGACGACCTCGTTCACCACAGGACGGTGAAAAAGATTCAGGTCGCACCAGGTCACCGCGCGAAGCGCGGCGGTGCGCCAGGCAGCGTAGTCGCAGAACATGGTCTCCAGCTCGCCGAAGACCTTACCGTTTGCGATGCTCTCGACGCTGATCTCAGGGAAGGCGGAGAGGTTGCGGTTTTCGTAGTAGGAGTAGCGCTCCTTCGGCAGCAGGATGGTCGCGGCCATCAGGACCAGGAGCGTGCCGGAAAAGAGCAGGGCCATCACCCACTCGCTGAATTTTTTCATAGCGGCGCCTCCTCTCAGAACCGGAAGTAGATGAAGGGATTGAACGATCCCGTGACGAGCTTGCAGTATGAGCACGCCAGCAGCGTCATCGCCGCGAGCTTCGGGCCCCACGTCAGCACGGCGCGGGCAGGCGCGGCGTCCCGCTTTTGAAGCGCCGTCTCCAGCCATTGCTTCACCGGCAGCGCGGCGATGCAGCAGCACAGCAGCTCCGGCCAGAACTCCAGCGAGTAATAGACGACGCGGCTGCCGCACCACACGCCGCTGCTGCCGAACATGGCGGCGAAGTAAGCCGCCGCGGCGGTGAGCGTCTCGGCGCGGAAGAGCACCCAGCTGAATACGACCAGCACCATCGCGTAGGCGTGGCGCACGAGCGACGGCAGACGCTCCAGAGCCTTGCCCCATAGGAGCTTTTCCCCCACGAGCAGCACAAAGAACCAAAGTCCCCAGGCGATGAAATTCCAGCTCGCGCCGTGCCACATTCCGGTCAGGAACCAGACGACGAAGAGGTTCCACACATTGCGCGCCCTCGAGCAGCGGTTGCCGCCGAGCGGGATATACACATAGTCGCGGAACCAGGTAGAGAGCGAAATATGCCAGCGCCGCCAGAACTCCGTGACGCTCCGCGCGACATAGGGGTAATTGAAATTCTCCAAAAAGTGGAAGCCGAACATTCGCCCGAGGCCGATGGCCATATCGGAATAGGCGGAGAAATCGAAGTAGATCTGGAAGGTGTACGCCACCGCGCCCAGCCACGCGAAAAGCACCGAGGGCATAACGGCGGCAAAGGCCGCATCCGCGATCCGCGCCACGGCGTTCGCCAGCAGCATCTTTTTGCCGAGGCCGAAGAGAAAGCGCACCGCGCCGGCGGAGAATTCGGAGACGGACTCATGCCGCTCGTCGATCTCCTCCGCGACGGTGGTGTAGCGCACGATGGGACCGGCGACGAGCTGCGGAAAGAAGGCGATGTAAAGCGCGAGCTTGAGCGGGTCGCGCTGCACCGCGGCGTCGCCGCGGTACACGTCGATGACGTAGCTCAGGCCCTGAAAGGTGAAGAAGGAGATGCCGATGGGCAGCGTCACCTGCGGCACCGGAACGACCGGCAGCAGAGCGTGGAGCATCTCGCCGAAGAAACCCGCGTACTTGAACCAGCCCAGCAGCGCAAGCCCCAGCACCACGGCAAGCGTCATGCCGAGCCGCCGCGTCCCCGCGCGGTGCGCCGGCCCCGCCAGCAGCCCGCCGACGTAGTTGATGACAATGGAGAGCAGCATGAGCAACAGAAATTTCGGCCCGCCGCAGGCATAAAACGCCAGCGAAAAGGCCAGCAGGATAAGGTTTCTCAGATAGCGGCAGCGCCGCGGCACAAGGAAATACAGGACAAGCAGGCACGGCAGGAAAAAGATCAGAAAGCTGGCGCTGCTGAATACCATGACACTCTCTCCCCTCTTGAAAATGAGCAAAAAAAATCCGGTCTCTTTTTTGACCGGACGCATCCGACATCTTCTCGACCGCTGCGGCTGCGGCCGCAGGTCCTCCGATGACTCTCGCATTTCTTGCTGTGGCTATTGTAGCATAAGAAAGGGCAAAGTCAAGCATTTGCACAAATTCTTGAAATATCTGTTGACATCACATGGGAATCCGGGTAGAATAATTTCAGCAAATACCAGACAAGTTCATACTTCATCAAGAGTGGTGGAGGGAACGGCCCGATGATACCACGGCAACCTGCAGCGCAAGGTGCCAAATCCGTCGAACGAATCGAAAGATGAGGGAAAGCAAAAAAGTTTTCGCACTCGACCGATTCGGCCGAGCGCTTTTTTTGTGCTCCCGCGAGAAAAGAAAGGAAAGAAGAATCATGGCAAAGCGTTTATTCACCTCCGAGTCCGTCACCGAAGGGCATCCCGACAAGATCTGCGACCAGATCTCCGACGCGGTGCTCGACGCCATTCTGGAAAAGGACCCCAACGGCCGCGTCGCCTGCGAGACGACCGTCTCCACCGGCCTTGTCCACATCATGGGCGAGATCACGACGAGCTGCTACGTCGATATTCCCAAGATCGCGCGTGAGGTCATCCGCTCGATCGGCTACGACCGCGCGAAATACGGCTTCGACTGCGACACCTGCGGCATCATCACCAACATCGACGAGCAGAGCGGCGACATCGCCATGGGCGTCGATAACTCCTATGAGAACAAGGAAAGCGGCGCGAGCGACCTCGACAACGGCGCGGGTGACCAGGGCATGATGTTCGGCTACGCCTGCGACGAAACGCCGGAGCTGATGCCGCTGGCCATCTCACTCTCGCACAAGATGGCCAAGCGCCTGACCGAGGTTCGCAAGCAGGGTCTTGTGGACTATCTGCGTCCCGACGGCAAGACGCAGGTCACAGTCGAGTACGACGAGGCCGGCAAGCCCAAGCGCATCGACACCGTGGTCGTCTCCACGCAGCACGCGCCCGAGGCGGAGCTGGAGACCATCCGCCGCGATATGATCGAGCTGGTCATCAAGCCCACCATCCCCGCGGGCCTGCTCGACGGCGAAACGAAAATTTATGTCAACCCGACCGGCCGTTTTGTCATCGGCGGCCCGCAGGGCGACAGCGGTCTGACGGGCCGCAAGATCATCGTCGATACCTACGGCGGCCGCGGCGCGCACGGCGGCGGCGCCTTTTCGGGCAAGGACTCCTCGAAGGTGGACCGCTCGGCGGCCTACGCCGCCCGCCATATCGCCAAGAATCTGGTCGCCGCGGGCGTTGCCGACGAAGTGCTGGTCGAGCTGTCGTACGCCATCGGCATCGCGCAGCCGCTGTCGATTTACGTCGATACCTACCGTTCGCCGCGTCCCGCCGCGCTGGAGGGCATGACCGACGGCGAGATCGCCCGCCGCATCGGCAAGCTTTTCGACCTGCGTCCCGCCGCCATCGTCCGCCGTTTCGGCCTGAAGAACCCGATCTTCGAGGCCACGGCTTCCTACGGTCACTTCGGCAACCGTCCCTATACGGAGCGGGTGAAGGTCTGGGAGAACGGCCGCGAAACGGAACGCGAGATCGAGTTCTTCGGCTGGGAGAAGCTCGATGCCGTGGAGCTGATTCGCAAAGAGTTCGGATTGTAACGGTCCGGGTTGCAGAAAATCGGGATGTCCGTCGCGGATGTCCCGATTTTTGTTCCTACGGGCATACTAACCGGACGTTTCCGTCCGTTTGTCCTACGAATCGTAATAAAACCTGATGAAGCTTATGGTATAAATTGCCTCCGATTAATTGAATTTAAACACTTGTTATCGAATTATGAAAAAGGCATTTTTGATTTTAGGAGCAGTCGCCGTATCGGCCGCCGCGGGCGGACTTACGGCATGGGCAGTAGCCGGGGGCCGCGAAGGCTCCGTACAATATATCGAGCGCGAGGTGGAACGCACGCCCGCGCTGGGGACGCAGTTCACCTCGTATCAGGCCGAGCAGTACCCCGACCTGACGTACGCCGCCGAGAATGCGGTGAAGGCCGTGGTCAATATCGAAGCCGTGCAGCAGGTCGAGATGCCGCGCCGCCGGGGGTACGATCCCTTTCTGGAGTTCTTCGGCATCCCGCAGGGGTATGACGAGGGACCGCAGTTCCGCGAACAGCGCGCCGGAGGTTCGGGCGTCATCATCTCGGCCGACGGTTACGTGGTGACCAACAACCACGTCGTGGACGGGGCTTCGAAACTCCGCGTGAAGCTCAACGACGGCCGTTCGTTCGACGCCAAGCTGATCGGCAAGGACTCGGCCACGGACCTCGCGCTGCTGAAGATCGAGGCTTCGGACCTGCCGACGCTGGCTTTCGGATCGTCCGATGCGCTGCGTCTGGGCGAGTGGGTGCTGGCGATCGGTTCGCCGTTCGACCTGCAATCGACCATTACGGCGGGTATCGTGAGCGCCAAGGCGCGTAATCTGGGGGTTATTCCCAACGATTTCCGCATCGAGGCCTTTATCCAGACCGACGCGGCCGTGAATCCCGGCAATTCGGGCGGCGCGCTGGTCAACACGCACGGCGAGCTGGTGGGCATCAACACCCTCATCAAGTCGCAGACGGGCAGCTATATCGGTTATTCGTTCGCCATTCCCGAATCGATCGTGCGCAAGGTGGTCGTGGACCTCAAGGAGTTCGGCATCGTGCAGCGCGCACTGCTCGGCATCCGTTTTGCGATTGTCGATCAGGACTTTATCGACCGTGAAGGCAAGGAACTGGGCATCACCGAGCTGGGCGGCGCCTATGTCCTGTCTCTTATACACATCTCCGAGCCCACGAGACTG
>ENA-OZGB01001501-OZGB01001501.1-human-gut-metagenome-genome-assembly--contig:-NODE-1501-length-10809-cov-3.998326_pt1 | contig 10809 bp, 9 predicted proteins | sample MGYA00245113_ERZ653651 | MGnify/ENA primary metagenome ERZ653651 (study PRJEB26926, sample SAMN06165095) | human gut metagenome | biome: ENVO:00009003; feature: ENVO:2100002; material: ENVO:00002003... | reverse complement strand
GTCGGCAGCGTCAGATGTGTATAAGAGACAGGGGATAATGGGTCATTTGCGATTCTCCTTTGTGATCTGTTCCACGGCTTCCAGCAGATGCGCCGCGCCCCTTGGTACGGCGACGCCCCCGAACTGGCTGACGACCTCCTCGCAGGCAGTCCCCTGATAAACCACGGCCTCCGTGCCGCAGCACCGGGCTTCCAGCACGGTCATGCCGAAGGTCTCCTCCGTGCTGGGGTTCAGAAATACGTCGGCGGCTGTATAGGCTTCCGCCAGCTCCTGAACACTGTTGGTACGGGGCAGCCCCAGAATTCCCGCCGGGAGGGATTGAATCTGCTTTGCGCTCAGACCGATCAGCACGATGGCATGTTCTTCGTCCAACAGGTCATGAAGCGCCAGAAAGTCCCGCAGTCCCTTGCGCTCGTCCCATACGCTGGCAACGCCCAGCAGAATGATTTTATTTTCCAAGCCGTACTTTTCCCGGAAATTGCCGGGGGTGGGCTTGAAGATTTCCCGGTTCACCGTGTTGTATACCACCTTCACCGGGTAGTCCCTCAGAAAGCTCTCCTTTACCCGGCTTTCCAGCCAGTGGGAGGGGACGATGAGGGTCACATCGGGAATGCCCGTAAACAGTTCCCGCTTTTTTTCGTAATTTTTCCGGCTGTTGTCCAAAAGAATGCTTGCAGGATAAGCGCGTTTCTGTGGGCAGTCGTGGCAGCCGGTTTTCCAGCGGTCACAGCCCACATAGTCAAAATAGGCACAGTGACCCGTGAAGCTCCAGCAGTCGTGAAGCGTCCAGAAAATGGTCTTCCCGCAGCCGCGCAGGTAAGGAAACAGCTCTCCCAAGTGAATGTAATAGCCGTGAACATTGTGCAGCCAGATCACGTCCGGGTCGTATTCCCTGACCCAATCCAGAAACCGCCGGGTCGCCCGCCGGGAGCCGAAGCCGGAATCGTCCAGCAGACGGCTTTCCGCCCCGTGGAGCCTGTAGTCCATGGGCGTACCGATGCGCACCGTGGGAATATCGCTGCAATTTGCCTCTTCACGGCCAAAGGCGAGCACGCACTCATGCCCCTGCGCCATCAGCCCACGGCACTGCTCCGCCGCGATGCGCCCCGTGCTGCCAAAGCCGGCAACGGAGTTGATGAACAGGTATTTCATGCGTCTCGCCTCCCGATGTTGTGAAATTTTCCGGCTGTTTCATCATATCCAGAAAAAACAGCGCAATTTGTCGGCGTCTGGCTTCTTACGACTTTCTCCAGACCATTTTGTCCACCACGCCGGTGTAGGACTGGATGATCTTGACCACCTTGGTGGATACGTTTTCCTCCACATAGTCCGGCACGGGAATCCCCAGATCGCCGTCCCGGTTCATCTGAACAGCGGTATCCACCGCTTGCAGAAGATTCTTTTCGTCAATGCCCGCCAGAATGAAGCAGCCCTTGTCCAGCGCTTCCGGGCGCTCCGTGGACGTGCGGATGCACACCGCCGGGAACGGATGTCCCACGGAGGTGAAGAAGCTGGATTCCTCCGGCAGCGTCCCGGAATCGGACACCACCGCGAAGGCGTTCATTTGCAGGCAGTTGTAATCGTGGAAGCCCAGCGGCTCGTGCTGAATCACCCGGCTGTCCAGGATGAAGCCCGTGGCCTCCAGCCGCTTTTTGGAGCGGGGGTGGCAGGAATACAGAATGGGCATGTCGTACTTTTCCGCCATGGCGTTGACGGCGCGAAACAGGGACAGGAAATTCTTCTCCGTGTCGATGTTTTCCTCCCGGTGGGCAGACAGCAGAATGTACTCCCCTTTGTTCAGTCCCAACCGCTGGTGGATGTCAGAAGCCTCGATGGCGTTTAAGTTGGCATGGAGCACCTCCGCCATGGGGGATCCGGTAACATAGGTGCGCTCTTTTGGCAGGCCGCACTCGTGAAGATACCTTCTTGCGTGTTCGGAGTAAGCCAGATTCACGTCGGAAATGATGTCCACGATCCGGCGGTTGGTCTCCTCCGGCAGGCACTCGTCCTTGCAGCGGTTTCCCGCCTCCATGTGGAAAATGGGAATATGCAGCCGCTTGGCCGCAATGGCGGACAGGCAGGAATTGGTGTCCCCCAGAATCAGCATGGCGTCCGGCTGAATGGCCGTCATCAGCTTGTAGGCGCAGTTGATGATGTTGCCCACGGTGGCGCCCAAGTCGTCCCCCACTGCGTTCATATACACATCCGGGTCGGCAAGTCCCAAATCCCGGAAGAAAATTCCGTTCAGATTGTAGTCGTAATTCTGCCCCGTGTGGGCGAGAATACAGTCAAAATATTTGCGGCACTTGTTGATAACCGCCGCCAGACGGATGATCTCCGGGCGGGTGCCTACAATGATCAGCAGCTTCAATTTTCCGTCATTGCGGAACGCCACGTCGGAATAGTCCAGCTTCATTTCCATGTCAAACCACCTCAAAGAATGTATCCGGCTTTTTCGGGTCAAAGCACTCGTTTGCCCACATGAGCGTCACAAGATCGTCCGTTTCGCTCAGGTTGATAATGTTGTGGGTATAGCCCGGCAGCATGTGGACGGCTTCGATTTTCTCTCCGGAAACTTCAAAATTCAGCACTTCCCCGGCGCCGACCTTCCGCTGCTGGATCAGGCCGTGACCGGACACCACAATGAAAAATTCCCATTTGGTGTTGTGCCAGTGCTGCCCCTTGGTCACGCCGGGCTTGCTGACGTTCACGCTGAACTGGCCGCAGTTCGCCGTTTTCAGCAGCTCCGTGAAGCTGCCCCGGGCGTCAACGTTCATTTTCAGGGGGAACGCCGCCTTTTCCCTGGGCAGATAGGATAAATACGTAGAATACAGCTTTTTCGCGAAGCTGCCCGCCGGAATTTCCGGCATCAGCAGGGTTTCCGGCTGCGCCTTGAAGCTGTCCAGCAGCTGAACAATCTGCCCCAGCGTCGCCCGGTGGGTGACAGGCGCGGCGCAGTAGCGCCCGGACGCCGTCAGAACCGTGTCCACGCCCTCAAATTCGCAGTGATGCTCCCTGCCCTCCAACGCCGCAATCATCTCGTCCACCAGATCGTCGATGTACAGCAGCTCCAGCTCCACGCCGGGGTCGTTCACCGTGATGGGCAGGTCGTGGGCATAGTTGTGGCAGAAGGTGGCCACGGCGGAATTGTAGTTGGGACGGCACCATTTTCCGAACAGGTTGGGGAAGCGGTACACCAGCACTTTCGCCCCGGTCTCGGCAGCGTAGGAGAAAAACAGCTCCTCCCCCGCCTTCTTGCTCCTGCCGTACTCACTGCCCGCATAGCGCCCCACCATGGTCGCCTGAATGGAGGACGACAGCATCACGGGGCAGGTGTTATGGTATTTTTTCAGCGTGTCCAGCAGCGTGGAAGCAAAGCCGAAATTTCCCTGCATGAACTCTTCCTGATTCTTCGGGCGGTTGACGCCGGCAAGATTGAACACGAAGTCCGCCTTCTGGCAGGCCGTTTCCAGCAGCGCCGGGTCGGAGTCGATGTCGTAGAGGTACAGCTCCCCCACCGTAAGCCCCGGATGGGTCTTGTCACGGCCGTCCCGGATGCACTCCAGCGCCGCCGTCAGGTTTTTGCCCACAAATCCGGCCGCGCCGGTAATCAGAATGTTCATGCCAGCTCACCCTTCCGTTATTTATTCTTCATGGCTTCCAGTTCTTCCCGGATGTAGCTCAGGCTCAGCAGCTTCTGCTGCACCTGCTCCACGTTCAGCAGCTCCGTGTTGTTGCTGTTGAACTCCGTGAGGACGTTGCGCTGGGTGTCGCCGTCCTTGAAATATTTGTCGTAGTTTAAGTCCCGCTTGTCGCAGGGGACGCGGTAGAAATTGCCCAGATCGATAGCGTGGGCACATTCCTCATTGGTCAGCAGCGTCTCGTACATCTTTTCGCCGTGGCGGATGCCGATGACCTTGATCTCGTGGCCGGGGGCAAACAGGCCGGTGACGGCTTTTGCCAGTGTCTCAATGGTGCACGCCGGATCCTTCTGCACCAGAATGTCCCCGCTGACGCCGTTCTGGAAAGCAAACAGTACCAAATCCACCGCTTCCTCCAGAGACATAATGAACCGGGTCATGTTCGGCTCGGTGATGGTGATGGGGTTGCCCGCCTTGATCTGGTCGATCCACAGCGGAATGACGCTGCCCCGGGAACACATGACGTTTCCGTAGCGGGTGCAGCAGATTTTGGTCTTTTCCGGAGAAACCGTCCGGGATTTGGCAACGATGACCTTCTCCATCATGGCTTTGGAGGTACCCATGGCGTTGACGGGATAGGCGGCCTTGTCCGTGGACAGGCAGATGACGGCCTTGACCCCCGCGTCAATGGCGGCGGTCAGCACGTTATCGGTTCCGAACACGTTGGTTTTCACCGCCTCCATGGGGAAAAACTCACAGGACGGCACCTGTTTGAGGGCGGCGGCATGAAAGATGTAATCTACGCCGTGCATGACGTTCTTCACGGAAGCAAGGTCACGGACGTCGCCGATGAAGAATTTGATCTTCCCCGCCGCTTCCGGCATTTTCGCCTGGAACTCATGGCGCATGTCGTCCTGCTTCTTCTCGTCCCGCGAGAAAATCCGGATTTCCCGGATATCCGTGTCCAGGAAGCGGTTCAGCACCGCGTTTCCGAAGGAACCGGTACCGCCGGTGATCATCAGCGTTTTGTTGGCAAAAATACTCATAATTCATTCTCCTCCCCTGTTTCCGGGTGTAAAAGTTCCCGGAAAAGAGATACATATTTTCCCGTGCAAATTTCGGTGGTGTACTTTTGCAGATACAGCTCCCGGCATTTTCTGCGCATGTCCCGGGCTTTCTCCGGGTTGTCCCGCAGGAAGCGGATGGCCTCGGCTAATCGCTCACTTTCGCCGTTGCGCACCCAAAGCCCCGCGCCGGACTGGATGTCCCGGACGATGTCGCACTCGTCCATGATGGCGAGCAGGGGGATGCCCTGCATCATATAGCTGTAGGTCTTGCTGGGGACGCAAAGCCCCGTCGCACCCTTTTCCAGAGAAATCAGCGCGCAGTCGCTCACCGCCAGCGCGTCCTGAAAATCCTGACCGTGAAGGAAGCTGAAAATCTGGACATTTTCAATGCTCTCCTGAGCGATGATCTCTCGCAGCTTCTCCATTTTATTGCCGTGTCCGGCAAAGAGGAAGAAAACGTCCTTCTCCTCCCGCAGTGCCCGGATAGCGCCCAGAATGGTGTCCATATCCTGCATGGTGCCCATATTGCCGAAATAGGACACCACGAAGCGCCCCGCCGTCAACTCCCGGAACCGGTTTTCCTCCCGGTCACGCAGGCCGCCCTCGTCCCGGTACCAGTTAGGAATCACCGTCACAAGTTCGTCAACGGCGTTCCGGGTGCGGAGAATGCAGTTCTTCTGCTCCGACGACAGCGCCACGACCCGGTCTGCCCGGCGGAACACACATTTGTTGATGTGGTTCATCAGCCTGCAGATCACGCTGCCTTCCCGGAGGGTGTTCGTCACCGTGGCCACCTCCGGATAGAGGTCGTAGGACACGAACACCAGCTTCGTACCGAACAGCGATTTTGCCCAAGAAGCAATCCACGGCAGAATCGGCGGGTTGGAGTACACCACCACCGCCCGGTATTTGCCGATCTCCGGCAGGTGCAGCAGCACATGAAACGTAAAGGAAAAATAGTTGACGATCCGGCCAAGAAATCCCGCCCGGCCCGTCTGGATGTATTTCAGGCGGTGAATGTGGATGCCGTTCGCATCCTCTTTCGTGGGAACCTTCCCGCCCTCGGCGTATTCCCGTGGGTAGCCGCACAGCGCGCCCACGGAGAACCCGGCGTCCCGAAGCGCCAGCACCGTGTCATAGGGCAGCTGGGCGGAGGAAATATATTCGGGATAGAAAAACTGGCACAAAAACAGGATATCCCGCTTCTTTTTCAAGCAACCGCCCTCTTTCGCTTCCTAAAAATCAGGTTTTCTCCGTTTCCAGAATGGACTGCTCCAGCGTTTTTACGCAGTAATCCCGGCTGTACCGGCTCAGCGCAAAATCATAGCACAGGCTGCCAAAGGCCTTGTCCACCGCAGGCGAAAAAAACCGCAGCAGCTTCAGCGCCCAGGTAAAGCCCTTCACCATCAGGATGCCCTTTCCGTTGGCGTGGGCAATCCAGTTGACCATGTCGCTGGTGTTGGTGTATTCGTTGTTCTGGGGGCAGAATATGCCCGCCGCCTCGTCGTCAATGAGCAGCCGGACAAATTCCGTCAGATTCTCAATATACAGCATGGAACGCTGGTTGGAAACGTAAGGAAAAACCGGCAATTTTTTCGCCAGCTTCGCCATGGTCACGTAATTGCCCTTGCAGCCCTTGCCGTAGATCATGGGCGGGCGGAGAATTGCGACCTTGAAGCTGTCGTCCGCCAACGCCTGCAAATCCGCTTCCGCTCTGGCTTTGCTGACGCCGTAGTTGTCCGCAGGATGCAGCGGCGTGTTCTTCGTGATGACGACCGTTTTGCCGATGGGCGCAGTCAGGCCGTAAACGCTCTCCGAGCTCATAAACAGGAACTGACCCACACCGTCGGCCTTGGCTTTTTCGGCAGTCCGCACCGCGAGAATGTGGTTGACCTGATCGTACAGGCCAGAGCTAGCCGGGTCGTTTTTGCTGTCCGGCTGATGCACCAGCCCCGCTACGTGGAACACCGCGTCGTAGCCGCGGAAAGAGTGGCTCTCCCAATCGGTGCCGCGCATATCCAGCGAATCCACCCGGTAGTTTTCCGGCCACTTCCCCAGATAGTTTTCCAGAGAAACCCCGATATAGCTTCCGGCGCCGGTGATGAGAATGTTCTTCATTCTTTCTTCTCCTTTTCCAGCTGGCCGGTGCCGCCTTCCACCACGCCGTCGTGCTTCAGCACGGAAACGATGGTGCCGAAAAAGCATTTGCAGTCAAAGAAAAAGCTCAGCTTTTCCACATATTCCCCGTCGAACCGGGCCTTTACCTCAATGGGCAGTTCGTCCCGCCCGTTGATCTGCGCCCAGCCCGTCAGGCCGGGACGCACGTCGTTGGCGCCGTATTTGTCCCGTTCGGCAATCAGGTCAAACTGGTTCCACAGGGCAGGCCGGGGGCCGATGATGGACATTTTCCCCGTGAAAATCTGAAAGATCTGGGGCAGCTCGTCCAGGGATGACTTCCGCAGAAATTTCCCCACCTTCGTGATATACTGCTCCGGGTTTTCCAGCAGATGGGTGGGTGTGTCCTTGGGGGTGTCCATCTTCATGGTGCGGAATTTCATAATGGAAAAATGGGTCTTGTGAATGCCTACCCGCTTCTGGCGGAACAGCACCGGGCCGGGGTCGTCGATCTTGATGGCGACGGCAATGATCAGCAGCAGCGGCGACAATATCACAATGGCGCAGCCGGACAGGATAATATCCAGCAGGCGTTTGAAAAACGTTCGGTACATTCCGCTTTCCTCATTTTCTCTTATTTCGTTTGGTCAGACCTTACACTCGCGTTTGTAAGTAGGCACAATCTCCGCGACGATGTCCTTGATATCTTCGCTTTCCGCCCGGCTGGCTTCGTCCAGCCGCTTCAGCTGCTGCTCCAGCAGCGCGTCGTCCATTTCGATGGGCTTGCCGATGTGAATGAGCTTGTTGGCAGTCTCCTGCATTCCTTCTTCCTTCATCAGCAGCTCCTCGTAGAGCTTCTCGCCCGGTCTGAGACCGGTGTACTCAATCTTGATGTCCACATCCGGTTCGTAGCCGGACAGACGGATCATGTTCCGCGCCATGGTGTCGATCTTCACCGGCTCGCCCATGTCCAGAATAAAAATCTCGCCGCCCTTGGCATAGTATCCCGCCTGCAGCACCAGACTCACCGCCTCGGGGATGGTCATAAAATACCGGATGATGTCGGGATGGGTGACGGTCACGGGGCCGCCGGCCTCGATCTGCTTCTTAAAAAGCGGGATGACGCTGCCGTTGCTGCCCAGAACATTACCGAAGCGCACCGCCACGAATTCCGTTTTGGACTCCCGGTTCATCATCTGTATCACCATCTCGCACAGACGCTTGGACGCACCCATGATGTTGGTGGGGTTGACGGCCTTGTCGGTGGATATCTGCACAAACCGCTTGACGCCGTACTCCGCGGCGGCCTTCGCCAGCTTGTAGGTGCCGATGACGTTGTTCTTGATGGCCTCGTTGGGGCTTTCCTCCATCAGCGGAACGTGCTTATGGGCCGCAGCGTGGAACACAAGCTCCGGCCGGTAGGTTTCCATCACATGGTTCAGCCGGACGGCGTCACGGACAGAGCCGATGATGACCTCCAGATTCAGTTCCGGATGGGTGCGGCGCAGCTCCATTTGAATATCATAGGCATTATTTTCGTAAATATCCAGAATAATAAGCTGCTTCGGCTTCGCATGGGCGATCTGACGGCACAGCTCGCTGCCGATGCTCCCGCCGCCGCCGGTGACCAGCACCACCTTGCCGGAAATATAGCCCACAATTTCATCCAGATTGACCTTGATGGGTTCCCGGCCCAGCAGGTCCTGCGGATCGACCTTGCGCAGCTTGCTGACGCTGACCTCTCCGTTGACCATCTGGAAAATGCCGGGAAGCATCTGTACCTCGCAGCCGGTGGTGGCACAGATGTCCAGAATTTCCTTCCGGGACTTTGCGGTACAGTTGGGAATGGCGAAGATGATCTTGCTGATCTTGTATTTTTTCACAGCCGTGGCAATGTCCTGACGGCCGCCCACAATGGGAACGCCGCACAGCTGCTTGTTCCACTTCACCGGGTTGTCGTCAATGACGCAGGACAGGTGATCCTGAATATGGTCGCTGTTGGTAAATTCCACAGCCAGCGCCCGTCCGGCGTCGCCCGCGCCGATCAGCATGACGTTTTTCACGCCGTTGGCATGGGTGATGTGGCTGATGCGCCGCTGCGCCGTCCGGAGCAGCCGGTAGGAGAACCGGATGGTCACGGTGCTGACGAAGCTGAACAGGAAGCCCACCACCATGCTGGAACGGGGCATCAGATTGCCGTCAAAGTGGAATACCAGCACGCCGATCACGCCCAGCACCACATATGCACCAGTAATGCGGAACACCTCCGGCGTACTGACAAAGGCCCAGATGGAGTTGTACAGCCGGAAAATCCAGAATACCAGAAGCGTGATCACGCACCATAGGCCGATGGCGGACAGGAAGCCCTCCATATGGACGGGGCGAATTTCGGCAAAGGAAAAATCATACCGGAACCACAGCCCCAGAAAGAAGGAGACGACAGTAGCAAGCACGTCCAGCATCATAATAAAAATGACCTTCGGCGCCATGCCCAGATTCAGTTTCATCGGCTTTCGGGATCCCATTTTGTTCACATCCTGTATTTTACCGCAGGCAGCCGTCTGCGGGTACTTTGTTTTGTCTGCATAGTTCATTTTATTATAACACAATATGTCGAATACAGCAAGGGAAAGTTTTGCCGTTACAACATCTCCAGAGGACCATTTTTGCATGCATAGAAAAATGGCGCAACCATAATAGGAAGGGCGCATCAAACAATTATCAGGCGCAGTGGGATCATGAACTGCATCTCTTGCCTCTCCCTTTGGGAGAGGTGGCTGAGCGAAGCGAAGACGGAGAGGGTAAGCAAGTCTGCAAGGCCCTCTCAGTCACCTGCGGTGACAGCTCTCCCAGAGGGAGAGCCAAGGGGCCGTACCTCGTTAATAGCATGTTTGCACAAGAAATGGAGCGTATCTGCACCGATACGCTCCATTCACTGTTTTACGACCGCCCATGAAAGACCGCGTCGTTTCGACGTTTTACGCTTTATCCGGGAAAAGGTTCTCGATGGCGCAGCGGGCGGCGTCCTGCTCTGCCCTTTTTTTGCTGCTGCCGATGCCCTTGCCCACGATCGTGCCGTTGAGGGAGACCTCCACGGAAAACTGCTTGTCGTGGTCGGGGCCGGACTGCCCCACCAGCTCATAAGCCAGCACCTGATTTTTCTTCTGCTGCACCAGCTCCTGCAGCTCGGTCTTGTAGTCCGCGTTATGCAGTTTGGTCACCGGCACCTCCACCAGAATGAACGTCCTGACCACCTGTAACGCCGCGTCCAGTCCGCCGTCCAGAAAGCACGCGGCGATCACCGACTCCATGGCGTCCGCCAGAATGGAGTCCCGGCTCCGTCCGCCGCCCTGCTCCTCACCGTGGCCAAGGAGCAGATGGTTCCCGAGGCCGATGCGGTTGGCAGCACCCGCCAAGGTGGTCTCGCAGACCATGTCCGCCCGCATCCGGGTCAGCTCGCCCTCCGGGCGGTTGGGAAAATTGCGGTAGAGATACTCCGCCACCAGCATTCCCAGCACGCTGTCCCCCAGAAATTCCAGCCGCTCGTTGCTGAGCAGGCTGTTGTGCCAGCGCTCGTTTGCGTAGGAGGAATGGGTCAGCGCATTCTGCAAAAGGGAAATATTCCGGAACCGGTAGCCGATGACGGCCTCCAAGTCCTTAATCATGCTCCGTCACCTTCTCTTTTTCAGCAGCCAGCCGCTGTAAATTTTCTTCCAGCTCCCCGGTGATGTCCGACGCAGCCACGTCCGCTGCCTGCTTTACTGCGTTGCGGAACGCCAGCACGTCGGAAGCGCCGTGGGCCTTGATGACCGGCTTGCGGATGCCAAGGAACGGCGTGCCGCCGATCTCCCGGTAGTCCAGCATCTTCATCAGGTCTTTGACCCCGGAGGCGCACAGAAGATAGCCCAGCTTGCTGAGCAGATTTTTCTTGAACATTCTCTTCATCAGGCTGCCCATGAACCTGTCTCTTATACACATCTGACGCT
>ENA-OZGB01001477-OZGB01001477.1-human-gut-metagenome-genome-assembly--contig:-NODE-1477-length-10942-cov-3.039221_pt1 | contig 10942 bp, 10 predicted proteins | sample MGYA00245113_ERZ653651 | MGnify/ENA primary metagenome ERZ653651 (study PRJEB26926, sample SAMN06165095) | human gut metagenome | biome: ENVO:00009003; feature: ENVO:2100002; material: ENVO:00002003... | reverse complement strand
GCCTGCAGTGGATACTCTCCCACGGCCGTCTGGCCGGTACGGGCTATGTGTCGATCCTGCCCGTGGATCAGGGCATCGAACATGCGGCCGGCGCGTCGTTCGCTCCGAATCCGGCCTATTTCGATCCGGAGAATATCGTGAAGCTGGCTGTCGAGGGCGGCTGCAACGCCGTGGCTTCGACCTTCGGCGTGCTGGGCGCCGTGGCGCGCAAATACGCGCACAGGATTCCGTTCATCGTGAAACTCAACCACAACGAACTGCTCTCCTACCCCAATTCCTACGATCAGGTGATGTTCGGCACCGTGCGCGACGCTTGGAACATGGGCGCCGCCGCCGTCGGCGCCACGATCTATTTCGGCTCGGAGGAGAGCCGCCGCCAGTTGGTCGAGATCGCCGAGGCGTTCGATTATGCCCACGAGCTGGGCATGGCGACGATCCTGTGGTGTTACCTGCGCAACGGGAGCTTCAGGAAGGACGGCGTCGATTACCACGCTTCGGCCGACCTCACGGGGCAGGCGAATCACTTGGGCGTGACCATCAAGGCCGACATCGTGAAGCAGAAGCTTCCGGAGAACAACGGCGGTTTCCGCGCCATCGGTTTCGGCAAGACCCGCGACGAGGTTTACACGAAGCTGACCACCGACCACCCCATCGACCTTTGCCGCTATCAGGTGGCCAACGGCTATATGGGCCGCGTGGGGCTGATTAATTCGGGCGGCGAGTCGCACGGCGCGTCCGATCTGCAGGAGGCCGTCATGACGGCCGTGGTGAACAAACGCGCCGGCGGCATGGGTCTCATCAGCGGCCGCAAGGCTTTCCAGCGGCCCATGGACGAAGGCATAGCCCTGCTCAACGCCATTCAGGACGTATATCTCGATCTCGAAGTGACGATCGCGTAATAACGGCCCGGCGTATACCGTTCTATATAAGTAAGAAAAAGATAAAATCGTGCATTATGAAAATAACTTTCTTCGGCACGCAGCCCTATGACCGGGAGTCGTTCGACCGCGCCAACGAGCGTTACGGATTCGAATTCAATTACCATCGCAGCCACCTGAACGGCAACAACACTTCGCTGGCGCAGGGGGCCGATGCGGTCTGTATCTTCGTGAACGATACGGCCGATGCCGCCACGATACGCTCTTTGGCGGCGATGGACGTGAAGCTGATCGCCCTGCGCTGCGCGGGATTCAACAACGTGGACCTGAAAGCCGCGGCGGAATACGGCATTCCCGTCGTGCGCGTTCCCGCTTATTCGCCGCATGCCGTGGCGGAATACGCCGTGATGCTGATGCTGACGCTCAACCGCAAGGTCCACCGCGCCTATTGGCGCACGCGCGACGGCAACTTCTCGCTGCACGGCCTGCTGGGATTCGACATGTACGGCAAGACGGCGGGTATCGTCGGCACCGGAAAGATCGCCCGCGAACTGATCCGCATCCTCAAGGGATTCGGCATGGAGGTCCTCGCGTACGACATCTACCCCGACCCGGAATATGCCGTGCGGGCGCAGATAGAATACGTGTCGCTGGACGAACTTTACCGCCGCTCCGACATCATCTCGCTGCACTGCCCGCTGACCGACGCAACCCGCTACATGATCGACGGCGCCGCCATCGGCAGGATGAAACCCGGCGTCATGCTCATCAATACGGGCCGCGGTCAGCTGATCCACACCGAAGCGCTGATCGAAGGGCTGAAAGAGAAGAAGATCGGTGCGGCCGGACTGGACGTGTACGAAGAGGAGGCCGCCTATTTCTACGAGGATACGTCGGACCGGATCATGGACGACGACGTGCTGGCGCGCCTGCTCTCGTTCAACAATGTCGTCATGACCTCCCATCAGGGGTTCTTTACACGTGAAGCGCTGGATAATATAGCGCACACCACTTTGCAGAATATCAACGATTTCGCTGTGCACCGGGAGTTGCGGAACGAGGTGCGCGCCGAACCGGAAAAAACGATGAATTGAACGATGAAAAAAGTTGTTTTGCTCCGCCACGGCGAGAGCACATGGAACCGGGAAAACCGGTTCACGGGATGGACGGACGTCGATTTGAGCGAAAAAGGCGTCGCCGAGGCCGAAAAGGCCGGCCTGCTGTTGCGCGAGGAGGGCTTTCTGTTCGGGCATGCCTATACCTCCTACCTGAAACGGGCCGTGAAGACGCTCGGCGTCGTACTTGACAAGCTGGATCAGGATTGGGTGCCGGTTTCGAAGAGCTGGCGGCTCAACGAGAAGCATTACGGCTCTTTGCAGGGACTCAACAAAAAGGAAACGGCAGAGAAATACGGCGACGAGCAGGTGCACATCTGGCGCCGCAGTTATGATGTGGCTCCGGCGCCGCTCGGCGAAGAGGACCCGCGCAACCCGCGCTTCGATCCCCGCTACCGCGACGTACCCGAAGCGGAACTGCCCCGCACCGAGTCGCTGCTCGACACCGTCGGCCGCATCATGCCCTACTGGAAATGCGAAATCCTGCCGGCGCTCGCCCGCCACGACTCCCTGCTGGTCGTGGCCCACGGCAACAGCCTGCGCGGCATTATCAAGCACCTGAAAGGCATCTCCGACGAAGCCATTTCGGAGTTCAATCTCCCGACCGCCGTGCCTTATGTCTTCGAATTCGACGACGGGCTGAATTACGTCAGGGACTATTTCCTCGGCGACCCCGAAGAGATCGCCGCGCTGATGGCCGCCGTCGCCGATCAGGGTCGGAAATAGCACGGCGCGAATTCCGGCGCGGGAAGGTAGAATTCCCGGCCTTCATGTTTTAGCCCCCGCTCATTGCGAGCGGGGGCTTTTTTTCGGCGCGGGTGATGCGATTCTCTGGGGTGGCTCCGGTTGCCGCCGCCTGAATGCGATGATGCTTCGTTGCGGCGTCAGTTTGTCGTCCGGTATTCGTTTGGCGACATGCCGACGCACTTCTTGAACAACCGGGTGAAGTGCTGGGGATAGCGGAAACCGAGCTCGTAGGCGATTTCGCTGATCGACTTCGTTGCGTCGAATATCCGTTCCTTGGCGATGTCGATCACCTTCAGCTGAATGTACTCCTGCGCCGATTTGCCGGTCTCCTTCTTTATCAGGTCGCCGAAATAGTTGGCCGACAGGTGCAGCTGTTCCGCGCACCAGCGTACCGAAGGCACCCCGTCGCGCTGGGGCGTGTCGCCTTTGAAATAGTCGTTCAGCAGCCGTTCGAATCGGGACAGCGCGTCTTTGTTGACCTCGCTGCGCGTGATGAACTGCCGTTCGTAGAAGCGTATGCTGTAGTTGAGCAGCAGTTCGATGTTCGAGACGATCAGCCGTCTGCTGTGCTTGTCGATTGCGTGGTTCAATTCGCCCGTTATGTTCTGTAGGCATTCGAGCACCACGAGCCGCTCCTGCTCCGAGAGATGCAGGGCCTCGTTGGCTTCGTACGAAAAGAAGGTGTATTCGTCCATGCTGCGTCCGAGCGACGTGCCCCGGATCAGGTCGGGGTGGAACAGCAGCGCCCAGCCTTTGGGCTGAAACACCTCGCCGTTGTCCTCGATGCCGACCACCTGCCCCGGTGCGATGAATACGAGCGTTCCCTCCTGATAGTCGTAATAGTGGCGTCCGTAGCGCATGTCGCCGCATTTGACGTCTTTCAGGAAGACGCAGTAGAATCCGTACATGCGCCGGGCGTGCCGGGCCTTCGGGCATTTCGAAAAGTCGATGACGCTGACCAGCGGATGGAGCGTCTCCTGCCCCATCATTTCGTTGTACTGGTAGACGTGCTCCATTTTTACGATCTCGTCCATATGCTTCGATTATTGTTGTCTGTCACAAAGTTAATGCTTTTTTCCATGCCCGCCGCACCTTCGCGGCCGAATCGGTAATAATGGTATGACGAACCGTAATTCGGGTAATGACACGCCGCCGGAATCGCCCTACTTTTGCAGTGTAAAACGGACCCGAACCCGATAAACCGGGAAAACGAAAGGTGGTTTCGTCGGTCGGAAAACGGGTTTGAAATCAATAAAAGGAGAAAAAATGGAGCATAGAATTTTGAACAACGGCGTCGAAATGCCGGTTCTGGGTTTCGGTGTCTATCAGGTCGAAGAGACGGTCTGCGAACAGTGTGTATGCGATGCGATTGCGGCGGGTTACCGTTCGATCGACACCGCTTCGGCCTATCTCAATGAGCGGGCCGTGGGCCGGGCGATCCGGCGGAGCGGCGTACCCCGCGAGGAACTTTTCATCACGACGAAACTCTGGGTGCAGGATGCCGGGTACGAGAGCACGAAGCGGGCTTTCGCCAAGTCGCTCGAACGCCTGCAGCTCGATTATCTCGACCTCTACCTGATCCATCAGCCGTTCGGCGACGTCTACGGTTCGTGGCGGGCGATGGAGGAGCTTTACCGCGAAGGGGCCGTCCGGGCCATCGGGGTGAGCAATTTCCAGCCGGACCGGCTGGTGGACCTGATCCTTCATAACGAGGTGGTCCCCGCCGTCAATCAGGTCGAGACGCATCCCTTCTGCCAGCAGACCGAAGCGGCCGCGGTGATGGCCTCTGAGGGCGTGCAGATCGAATCGTGGGCGCCGTTCGCCGAGGGGCGCAACAATCTGTTCGGCAACGGGACGCTGGTGTCGCTGGCCGCGAAATACCGGAAATCGGTCGCTCAGGTCGTCCTGCGCTGGCTGATCCAGCGCGGCGTGGTCGTGATCCCGAAGTCGGTGCGTCCGGAGCGCATGGCCGAAAATATCGCCGTCTTCGATTTTCACCTCGCGCCGGAAGACATGGATCTGATCGCAACGCTCGACACCCGGCGGAGCTGTTTTCTGTCACACCGCGATCCTGAGACCGTGAAGTGGCTGGGGACGATGAAATACGAGATGGACTGATCGGCAACTGAGGATATGATGAAAACGCGAAACGATGAAGCAACTTCTTTTTATAATTGCGGCCGCACTGCTTGCGGCCGGAACGTGTAACCGGATAAATGCTCGGAATATGGAAAAACCGAAGAAAATCAGCGTGTTCCCCGTCGGGGATAAACTGCCCGAAACATTCTCGAAATATTTTGTCGGTCAGGCTTATCTGGCCCGGCTGACGCGGAACGGGGCGCTCAACTGCCCGATTTCGAACGTCACGTTCGAACCCGGATGCCGCAACAACTGGCATAGCCATACGGGCGGCCAGATTCTCGTCGCCGTGGGCGGCCGGGGATATTATCAGGCCGAGGGCGAGCCGGCCCGCGAGCTGCTGCCGGGCGACGTGGTCGAGATCGGCCCCGGCGTGGTGCACTGGCACGGCGCGGCTCCTGACAGTTGGTTCTCGCATCTGGCGATCGAAACCAATCCGCAGATCAACCGCAATACGTGGCTCGGACCGGTGGACGACGCGCACTATTCCGCTGTGACCGCCGGGGCTGCCGCAATCGCCTCCACACCCGCCTCTGCGACCGCTCCCGCCGCCGGGATTGCTGTGACTGCCGAATCTTCGGTCGCGGCCGTTTCCGCAGCAATGTCCATGTCTTCCGCAGCGCCCATTCCTGCGGCAATGTCCATGTCCTCCGCAGCGCCCATTCCTGCGGCAATGTCCATGTCCGCAACAGCGCCCCTGTCCTCGGCCAAGAGCGCGGCTCCGCGCCTGCGCGCCGCGGCCGTAGAGACCCGTGCGCAGCTGTTTTCCGGGTGCGAATCGGAACTTGCGGCGACCGATCCCGAATTAATCGAAATTTTTGATAACTTTACGTTCGCTGAAGTACTCGGCTACGGCGATCTCGACGTTAAGACGCGGATGATGTGCATCCTCGCGTCGTGCATTGCCGGAGCCGCGCAGACCGAGTTTCGGACGATGCTCGAAGGCGCGCTGAACGTGGGTGTGACGCCCGTCGAAGCGAAAGAGGTGGTCTATCAGGCGGTTCCCTACGTCGGCATGGCGCGGACGGTCGATTTCGTGCATATCGTCAACGGGGTGCTGACGGCGCGGGGCGTTGCGCTTCCGCTCGAAGGCCAGTCGGCGACTTCGCCCGAAACCCGCTTCGAAAAGGGACTGGCGGTGCAGAAGGCTATTTTCGGGGAGCGGATCGACGCGATGCGCGCCGCCGCGCCGGAGAACCAGAAGCATATGCAGGACTACTTGTCAGCCAACTGTTTCGGCGATTACGTCTCCCGCGGCGGGCTGGATGCGAAGGTGCGCGAACTGCTGACTTTCTCGATGCTGCTCACGCTGGGCGGTTGCGAACCCCAGCTCAGGGGACATATTCAGGGCAACCTGAATGTCGGCAACGACAAGCGGACGTTGTTGGCTGTGGTGACCCAGCTGCTGCCCTATACAGGCTATCCGCGTACGCTGAATGCGATCGCCTGCCTGAACGAAGCGATACCTGAAAACGAATAAAAAAGAAGAAAACGATATGGCGAAGAAAGTATTGATCCTCTCCTCCAGCCCGCGGCGCGGGGGTAACTCGGATTTGTTGTGCGACCGGTTCATGGCCGGGGCGCAGCAGGCCGGACACGACGTGGAGAAGATTTTCCTCCGGGATAAGAAGATAAATTACTGCACGGGCTGCGGCGTATGTTACGGCGGGGCGAAGCCCTGTCCGCAGCGGGACGATGCGGCCGAGGTGGTCGGCAAGATGATCGGCGCGGAGGTGATCGTGATGGCTACGCCGGTTTACTTCTATACGCTCTGCGCGCAGATGAAGACCCTGATCGACCGCACCTGCGCCCGCTATACGGAGATGGGCGGCAAGGAGTTTTACTTCATCCTGACGGCCGCCGAAGAGAGCGTTGAGATGATGGAGCGCACCGTGGAGTGTTTCCGCGGATTTCTCGACTGTCTCGACGACCCCGAAGAGCGGGGTGTCGTTTACGGCGTCGGAGCTTGGCAGGCGGGTGAAATCGAAGGAATGCCTGCGATGGACGAAGTCTATGAGCTGGGCCGCCGGGTGTAAACCTAAAATAGAGAACAAAATGAAACGGATTGTTTTGATAGCGATTATGACGATGTTCTTACCCGATATGAATACACAGGCGCAGACCGCATCCGGCACGAAGGTGCTGGTGGCCTATTTCTCCCACAGCGGCAATACGCGCGCCATGGCGCGGCAGATCGCCGAAGCGACGGGCGGCGATCTTTTCGAGATCGTTCCGGCCGCGGCCTACCCCGCCGAATACGGAGCCGTCGTGGATCAGGCCAAGAAAGAGATCGGCGGCGGCGTCCGCCCTGCGCTGAAAGGCCGGCTGCCCGATGTCGGGGCGTACGACGTGATTTTCGTCGGCTCGCCCTGTTGGTGGTCCACGGTCGCGCCGCCGGTGGCGACGTTCCTCGCGGACTGCGACTGGGCGGGCAAGACCGTCGTGCCGTTTATGACCCACGAAGGCAGCCGCATGGGCCGCAGCGAAGAGGATATTCGGAAACTTTGTGCGGGCGCTACCCTGCTCGGCGGGCTTCCCCTACGCGGCGGGGCCGTGAAAGACTCGCGGGACGTCGTGCGGAAGTGGGTTCAGGGATTGAATCTGACAAAATAAACTATACCAGATGTTGCGAAAAATCAGAATCGCGGCCGCGGCCGTTTTCTTTACGATGATTACGCTGCTCTTCCTCGATTTCACGGGGACGCTGCATGCGTGGTTCGGCTGGATGGCCAGAGTGCAGTTGCTGCCCGCTGTTTTGGCGGTCAATGTCGCCGTCGTTGCGGCGCTCTTGGTGTTGACGCTGTTGTTCGGACGGGTCTACTGTTCGGTGATCTGCCCGCTGGGCGTCTTTCAGGACGTCGCTTCGTGGGCGGGCGGCAAACGGCGCAAAAACCGTTTTACCTATTCCCGTGCCTTGCCGTGGCTGCGTTACGGCATGCTGGCGCTGTTCGTTGCGGTGATGGTCGCCCATATCAAGCCCGTCGCCGAACTGCTGGCGCCTTAGCGTTCCGGGTGGATAATGTTGCAGGAAAGCGGCGTGAAATTGCGCAATTTCAGCCGGTTATTCGTATCTTTGGGGTGCAATTACGAAATCCCGCAATGAGGAAGCTTTATTTTCTGTTCATGCTCCTGCCGGCGTTGTCTTGGAGTGTCGCCCTGAGGGCGCAGCGGCTCGGCGTCGAGGTCACGCCTGCGTGTCCGACGGTATTTCAGGAGTTCGAGGTGGCATACACGGCGGACCGTGAGATCGAGTCGATCGCGCCGCCGCGCTGGGGTGCTCTGACGCTGGTCCGCGAACTGGGACAGTCGCACGGCTCGCAGCTGTCGATCGTGAACGGCGTCCGGACCGACTCCGAACTCTTCTCTTACCGCTACCGGGTCCGTTCGCGCGTGAGCGGCGAGGTCTTCGTGCCGGGAACGACGGCCGTCGTCGGCGGTCGCGAATGTTGTTTTGAGCGGAAAAGGATTACGGTGCTTCCCGATTCGGCGCATTGCGAGCCGCAGTGCCGGCTGGAACCGGATTCGGCGGCTATGGCGGCCATGGGCGGCTGTATCGTCCGGCTGGTCTGCGATCGCAAGCCCGACAAGGCCGATCCGGTGCTGGTGCTGGACGATACGGAGACCTGCACCCCGTTTTCGACCGCTTATTCCAGCAGGAACGGGCGGGAAGAGTGTATTTACCGATACCGGATCGACGTGGACACCCCCGGAAAACATATCCTTACGCCGCGGCTGTCGTTCGGCGGAAAACCGTTCGAAGCCCCCTCTTACGTCGTCTGGCTGAAAGGCGAAGCCGGTCCCGAAGGTACTGAGCCTGCGACGCCCGGCCGGAGGCGGATCGTATATGCTTTTGCGGGCGTGCTCCTTTTTTTGTGGACGGCGATTTTCGTGCGCGATCATGCACCCGCCGCAGGCCGTAACGCCGTCGTTTCCCGCTTCTCGTGGCAGGTGTATTTCGTCGTGGCGGCCGCCCTGCTCTTTATCGGGTTTTGCGGCCTGTTCATCTGCGGTGCCCTCCGGGCGGAGGGTGCATCCCGGCTGCCGGTTTACGGCGTGACGCTCCTGATGCTGTTCTGTGTCTGCTGGCTGGTGTTCGGGGAGCTGAGACGCTCGGCCGTGAGATTGCGTATCGACGGCGACACCCTTGCCGTCACGTCGTTCGCGGGACTGGGATTTACGCGCAGATACGATCTGAAAAGTTTCGACGCCATCACTTCGACGATACTCGTCAGCCGGGGCGGCGCGTACGAATACCGTTATCTGATGAAGGCCGGCAGGCGCGTCGTCCGCGTCTCCGCATTCTACCTCAAAAACTATAACGGATTGTGCGAAGCGTTGTCGGAGCACTGCGTTTACAAGGGCCGCCGGCCGATGAATCTCTGGCTCGAAATGAAGGAGATTTTCCGCTGAGCGGACTTGCGCCGCGGGAATCCTGCGCATCCCCCGGCCGGGACGCGGATACGAAAAAGCCGGACCTTTTCAAAAAGGTCCGGCTTTTCCGTTCGCTGTCGAGGGTCATGCCTCGGCGTCGGTTTTCGAATATTCCGAGAATTCGCAGCCGAAACGCTCTACGAGCATGTTGTCCATCTCGTCGGCCCGCAGTGCGAGTCCGACGATGTTTTTGCGGATTTCGTCTTCCGATTCGTCCGTGATGTCGGCCAGATGGATGCGGTAGGCGATGTAAATCTGCCGGCCTTCGATTCCCAGCTTGTAGGGGCCGAAATCCTCGCTGAGCATATAGTCCAGTACGTTCTCCACCTCCTTCTTCGGCAGCAGGTTGATCGGCGAGGTCGAGAAGAGGTAGTTGCCGTCGTATACGAAGATGCGGATTTCGGAGCTGCCCTTGTGGAAGAGCCACGAGTCGTATCCGTCGCGCGCAAGCACCGGATTGACGCCCATTTCCCGAATTGCGCTTTCGACGAATCCGCCCAGCGGCGAAAGCTCGCGCTCGTCGAAAACGCCTTCGGGCAGCTTGTCGCCGCACGAGGGGCAGAACTCCTCTTCCTCGCAGATCAGCTCCTCGCAGCTGCCGCACTGCACTTGGAATGCCGTGCGGTCCAGCTCGCCGAGCGATTCGAGCAGGCCGTGGAGCGTTTCGACGCGGATGCCGAAGCCCATGTTGTCGGCCTGCGTGAATTTGCTGACCGTCACGCCTACCACCTCTTCCGCGTCGTTCAGGATCGGACCGCCTGAGTTGCCGGGGTTCACCGCGGCATCGGTCTGGATGTAGTATTTGCCGTCCATCAGCTGTTTGGGCGACGATACCGAACCTTCGGTGATCGTGAAGGGCATGCCGTAGGGGTATCCCGCGACGTATACCTTGCGACCGATGGTAAGCGAGTCGTCCGCTGCGAGCGTCATTTCGGGCAGCGCCGAGAAGTCGCCTTCGGCGGCCAGCAGGGCGATGTCCAGCGCCGGATTGACCAGCACGACCTTCGCCAGATAGGGATTGCGGTCGTTGTCGTGTACGGCGACGGTGCGGTACCCTTCGACCACATGGTAATTCGTTACGAAAAGATCGTAGTTTTTCAGGTAGAAACAACTGCCGGAGCCGCCTGAGTGGGTTACTTTGAATACCGACCTGTAGATATTGTTATGTTCCATGGATATACGGATTTTGAGCTGTTATTTTTGTTGTCCGAGTGCCTGTTCCATCATTTTCTGCTGGAATTCCTGCGCCAGACGCATGTATTCGGCCATGTCGCCCTTCATCAGCGCCTGCTGCATCGCAGCCTGCATCTGAACGATCTCGCCCTGCATGGCGGCGGCCATCTGCTGTACCTGTTCTACGGCTGCGGCCGCGGCGGCTCCCAGCTCTCCGGTCTCCTCGTCGTCGTCGTCGTCCGTCGTCAGATCGTCGTCCATCACCTTTTCGAGCGCTTCGAACAGAATCTCCGACGCCTCCTCCATCGACTTTCCGGCCGATTTGCGCAGCGCATTGGCGATCACGGCGTTCAGGTCGTCCTGCACGTCGTTGTAGTAATACATTTCGTAGAACTTGTAGAGGATGCGCACCTGTCTCTTATACACATCTCCGAGCCCACGAGACTGCAGCTAATCTCG
>ENA-OZGB01001470-OZGB01001470.1-human-gut-metagenome-genome-assembly--contig:-NODE-1470-length-10993-cov-5.055403_pt1 | contig 10993 bp, 9 predicted proteins | sample MGYA00245113_ERZ653651 | MGnify/ENA primary metagenome ERZ653651 (study PRJEB26926, sample SAMN06165095) | human gut metagenome | biome: ENVO:00009003; feature: ENVO:2100002; material: ENVO:00002003... | reverse complement strand
ATTAGCTGCAGTCTCGTGGGCTCGGAGATGTGTATAAGAGACAGTACTGATAGAACAGCAGCGCGTGGTCGCGCTCCTCCTGCGCCTGCACCTTATACCAGTTTTCAAATCCGTCCAGACCCACCTGCGCATAGTAGTTGGCGAAGTCCAGATAAAGGTACGCCGAATAGAATTCCTTGTTGATCTGCTCGTTAATGAGCTTTGCCACCGCCTGATTCATATCCTGATCCTCACTTTTATAAAAATGTTATTTTCAAAAGCTGGGAAACATTTCACAAGACCTGCATTTCGTATGCGCTATTTGTAGTCGGATGCCGAAGCCTGATCTCACTTTTATTGTAGTGTAGTTGTCATTTGTTGTCAATTCCGTTTTTTCAAGGCTTTTGTGTCACTTTTCACTTGTAATCCCATGAAATCTGATATAGGAAACCTTCAGCCATACAGCGTTCTCATAAAAAGCGTGATTCAGCAGGTGGGGTGTTGCTGAGCACAGCATCCTCACCGCGCTGGCTCAGCTCTTTCCGGTGGGAACATCATCCTCCAGCACCTGCACCGCGCATTTCATTGCGCTGGCATAGCCAAAGTACCGGATCTGCACCTGATTGGTTCGAACCACATTGATGATTTTGTAAAAGCTGCGATGAGAGAGCGCGTTGGGTTGAATCCAGACCACATCCGCCGCCTTGATCATATCCGCGTTGGGTCTCTGCTCACGGTTGATAAAGGTGACGTTGGGAAGAAGCGGGCGAATCGCCTTGCGCCAGGAGTCATGGCCGCCGAAGGCAACGACTCTTTTTCGCGTGGAATAAGGAAATCTCAGTTCTGCAGCTTTATCCGGTTCCAGTCCTCCCATTTCAACGGCATTGGCCTGCGTAAAAACCAGCTCCCGGAGTTCAGCGAGTTCCGTCCTCTCGGCAGCCGCCCGCTTCTCCACGTTTTCGGTGCGCTCCTTAACCGTTTCCATTTCGCGCCGGATCTGATAGAGATCTTCCCTGTATTTCTCGTTGGATTCCCTTAGCCGTCTGATTTTAGCTTTCAGCTCATCAATGTCGTCTTCCTTATCAATGTTGACTGCATTTTCGGCATCAGAGTCGCTGAGTCCTTTCGGAAGTGCGGCAGAGGGATGTCGGAAGTCATGCCGCCAGTCCCTGCTTTGCATCTGTATGTCCAAAGCGATTTGAAGATATAGCTCCAGACCCTTCGCAGTGCCTTTCTCCACGCCTGATGCCTCGAAAACCTCTGCCATTCCGTCGCTGTCAGAAACCGTTCGCGGCATTACGATTCCCGTAAGGCCATACAGGATCTGCGGAATATTCAGTTTCCAGTCAGGCACAGGCGATTCCAAGGGCGTGTAGAGGGGCGTATTCAAATAGCTGAGTCGATATAGGTCCGCCTTTCGATCGTTCCAGTCGATGGGCGCGATGTCTTTATCCCTTGCAAAATCCCCATCCGCGTTCTCATGCAGGTATTCCGAATCGCTTTCTTCATCAAACCCATCCGTGAGGTCGTCCAGTTCATCGAGTGCGCGTGCGTTCCATGGCAGCTTGCGTGCCGCGGCCATCAGAACGGCAACAGCGGCATTATAGGTCCATGGAATATCGCTTCCGACTTCTATGAGGCACAGATATCCGAAGCAGGTTTCATACGGGTCGTTGACTTCAAAACGCAAAAGGCCTTCCGCAATGTCGGCGTCCAGGTTTCCTATAAGGTCTTCTTGCTTAACCATCTGTGCGGAATGTGCGAACAGGGCGAGTGAGAACCGTCTGCGCCCTGCATCGTCGGCCGCATCCTCCATAGCGAGACCCTGCGCAGCCATCGCCTGCAGCCGGTCCATTTCGTCTATGGCGAAGGTTTCCGCTCTGCTCATTCCGCAGTTTCCGCTTATATCCTGCAGCTCTTGGAAAGGAAGCGTGGCTTTCGGAGCCAATACATAGCGCGGTATGTTTGGCGAGTTCTTTTCCTCCCGTTTTTCCACGAGTCTCTTATGCAGTTTGCGGCACTCGCTCATGATGGAATCCGATTGTCGCAGTAATTCGGTCTGCTTCTTACACAGCGGAGCGTCACAGGCGAAGAAGATGCCCAGAAACTCCCAATACTTCTCTATGAACCGCTTCATAGCCCGTTCCTTTACAACGGAAGGGACCAAGGCCATGACAGCGTTAAAGCGCTCCCGCGGGGACAGACTTCCGAGATCCTGCTCCGGTTTCTGGTGAGCCACCGGTTCCGTGCGCTGGGCAGACACGTCATTGATATAGGCTTGAAATGGATTGTCCCGCGGGTCACGTTCCCGGATCAGCTCCATCATGCCCCGCAGCACGATCTCTTCGTGACACGGGTCATAAATATCCGGCAGTCGAACAGACATCAGCGCTTCCTGAGAAGAATTAAAATAGCAGTACGCCGCGGGGAGCCTTCCGTCATGCTTCAACTCATCCAGCATAAAGATCGCAGCGGCCAGCGTGATGTAATACAGGTGATCCACCCCGTCAACAGAATGGTTCAGAGCGCTACATTCATTGATCCACGCTGTTAATAGGCCGGTATCTAAATTTTCATAGAGTGACCCGAATCGTTTTTTGATTTCAGGTAGCAGGTTGTAAACAGCGGCCTTGCGGCGCTTCAGGATAGGGCCGACAAGATCATAGATCTTAGGCACATTGGGATGGGAACTGTTTTTCCGCGCAAAGCGAATGGCGTCATCAAAAGCATCACCAATCAGCTTCCTGTCTGTACTTTCCAACGCATTGCGTGGATTGCGGCCGTTCTTTTTCTTTGCCATATGACATCCTTTCGTATGAAAGCCGGTATCTGCGTTTGGTGCAGCATCAGTCGGTCCACAGATTTAGTTCTTTCTGCCTGCATGGATTTCTCGTACTAAGGCGCCTATTTTCAATAGGCGGGCTATTCTGAGTGAGAATATGTGTTCAAAAATGTATTGGAAACTGTCAGTTCATATCGAAAGAATACCATACTGTGCGGTTTCTGTCCATCAGGAAACACAAGGTCTGCACTTACCAACGGCTTTTCCCAAAGAAAACCCCCGCGCCCTCTCAATGGTTGGAAGGACGCAGGGAACTTGCTATTATGCGGCTTTACCGAATGGCATCCTTGAGTGCCTTGCCGGGCTTGAAAACCGGTACCTTGCAGGCGGGGTAGGTCATGGGTTCGCCGGTGCGGGGATTGCGTCCTACGCGGGCGGGACGCGCCTTCGTCTCGAAGGTGCCAAAGCCCACCAACTGCACCTTGTCTCCGCCCTTCATGGCGGTTTCCACCGCGCAGGTAAAGGCGGCGAGGGCCGCTTCGCAGTCCTTCTTCGTCAGGCCGCTGTTTTCCGCCATGGCGGCGATCAGTTCGGTTTTATTCATGGAAATCATTCTCCTTTTTGTTGCAGTATGCCCGTATTATAGCGGGAAAAGGGAGAATCTGTCAACTGCGGGACTCTGCCATTTCTGTGACGCCCCGTGGCGAGCCGTATGTATCAGGCTCCCCAGTTGTTTGCTGCCAGTTTCTTCATGTAGGCGTAAGTCTGCGGTGCTGCATCCCGGAAATCATCCATGCGCTTTTTGTCAGCGCTGTATGTGATCCAGTAGTCAAAGCAGTCCGCGAAGTATTCTATGGCGTTGGTTTTGGCGTAATCCCGCAGCCCGGAGTTCTGCGCCTCTGCCAGATACAGATGCTCATGCTCCACGGGGAAGCCCAACCGCCAATCCAGAAAGTGTCCGAACTCATGGAGCGTCGCGCTGGCATCCGAGAGGTAGATGGTTTTCTGGCTGTAGTTGGTGGCTCCAATGCAGCTCATGTTCAGTTTCTTGCTGAGGCCGCCCATGTAGTCGAAGTCGATGCAATATGTCCAGCCAGCGACATTGAAGGCGGCAAGCACCGGCTCCGGCACCTGCCACAGCGCCAGCAGGTAGTCATTGATGTTGACGTCTGCCGCGTTCACTAACGTCACCGGAGCTGCCGGGGCTGTCACGGCGAAGGCTCTGGTCAGGATTGCGTGAAGGAGCATGGCAGCGTCCCTGTGGGTGACGATCTCGTTTGCAGCGTTCGCCTCGCCGCAGAGCTGAAGCTCCTTCCCGATGCGGATGCAATTTTCATAATCGTGCAGCGACACGCCGCCCTCATAGAGTACGCTGTCGTAAACGGGGATCTTAGCTGCGGCAAAGGCGCTTTTGAGCAGCGCTCCCCGGCATAGCTGGATATTGGGCGCGGAGAGTGCGGTTTCGTTCAGCCAGCCCCTCCGGTAGGATTGCTCCACAGCGCTTTGGCTCAGATCACCCCATGAACTGCCCTCGACCTTCACCTCATAGGCCCGGCAGAGCATCACCGCCCACTGCCGCATCGTCACCGGCGCATCCGGGGAGAAGCATCCGTTCCCTGTGCCTTGCGTGATCTCATGCTCCGCAAGATACATCACGCTCTCATAGCAGTCCGCAGTCTCCGGCACGTCATCAAAGCCTGTGCAGGCAGCGGAAGCAGCGGTGGGCAGGATCAATGCCAGCACAAGGGTGCAGACAACCAGCGATGTTCTTCTAACGACAGACTTCATAAGTACCTCCATATTCTTGTTCTTTCTCTGTCCTGTATCCTCCGGTAGAGTAGGCTCTTCTGGATGTGCCATGATGACGCTACCCTATGGACAGAATTTTGAAAGGGAAAACGTCACAGTCCCCCCTTGGCGGGAGGCTGTGATGTTTTGCGTTTTGTCAGCCGGTATAGATTGCTCGTGAGGCTGCCGTTGGCGCGGCGACGGTTTTGCTTTTCAATGAGCTGCCTGCGCTCCAGATCTGCCAGAGCCCGCTGGACCGTCCGCGGCGAAAGCCCTAATTCACGGGCGATGGTCTTGATCCCCGGCCAGCAGACGCCGGAGGCGTCTGCCCGATCTCGAAGGTAGATATAGACTGTCTTCTCCCGGTGGCTTAGATGCTCCTCAGCGTAAATGAAGTTGAATTGACTCATCTGCCTCCCTCCATGTTATAGGGGCTCTTTGTGTAGTGCAGCTGGATGCTGCGGACGAGTTCTCTCTGGTCAACATAAGCTATCTTTCGAGCCGCCCGCTCCGGCATCCGGTAGCCGTCCGGGTCAAAGGTGATGCCCCAATCCAGAAAGAGACGCAGTTTGGTGCGCATGGGATGAGTTCCCGTTTTCATCACCACAAACTCTCCCTTGGGGATGGATTTCAATTCATCCGGCGTCATGAGCGCACGCTCCATCATCTGCAAGGACTGGCTGCTCTCCTTTCCCTGACTGACAGAGCCGGACAGCACGGTCCTGCTGCCGAGGGCGGCGGAGAGTGCGTCGGCTGTTTTGCTCTGGGGCGAAAAGCCGCCGAAGATAGTGTCCTGGCAGTTGTCACATATGATTTCAGCACCCTCTTTTCCGTAGTTCTTTTCCAGTTGCGCGAGGCTTTGGATAATGGGTACCAGCGTCAGCCTGCGGGAGCGTCCCGCGCTGAATAGGGGCAGAATGTCAAAGGGCGGCATGGTACCAAGTTCATCGCAAAACAGCACTACACGGTTTTTGAGCCTGCCGCCGGTTTCATCCGCCACGGAGAACAATTCGCGGGACAGATTTTGGATCATGAGCGCCGCGATGAAATTCTTTGCCGGATCTTCTTCCGGTAAAATCAGAAAGATGGCGCACTTCTCCGAGGCAAACATTTCGGCGTTGATGGGGCTGTCGTAGCAGATGACCTGCTCCAGTTCTGTATCCAGAAAGGCGTTGAGTCGGGACATGACGGTGGACATGACCGAAGCCATAGATTGATCCGCACTGGTGAGGGCTGCGCCTGCCAGCCACCGGGCCTTATGCTCCGGCGGCAGTTCATCCATGAGCAGCTGAAAACCGTTCTTGCCTCTTGACTTCGGCACCGCCAGCAGATCCTGCACCAGTTTGAAGGCGGATACGATGTGCCGCTTCTCCGGCTCCCCATCCTTGGGTGGGGCGAACTCCGCCAGCAGGAGCACAATGGCAGTCAGAAGTCCCTCAGCGCTGTCGTAGAAGAAAGCATTCTCACCGTATTGTGCAGCGTCGCCGTCCGGGTTGATAATGGTCTTGGCGAGGATCTTGGCGTATTTCTCTGCGCGCGCTCGGGCAGCGAGGTTCTCCGGATGCTTGCGCGCAATATCCATGTAGTGATTCATCAGCGTCAGGAAATTGAAGCCGTCTGAGCGGGTTGGGTTGCGCAGGTCAATGACGGATACCTTGTAGCCGTAATACCGGGAGGCAATGGCTCCATAGTTGCGCGCCAAGTCTCCCTTGGTGTCCAGCGCCAGATAGCTCATACCGCTGGCGCTGGCGTACTCCAAATTTGCGTATAAAAAATACGCGGTTTTGCCCACGCCGGAAGCACCGATCATAAGGCAATGGATATCATCGCTGTCCACCAGTGCGCGGACATCCTGCTGATTTTCAATCGCATTTTTGATTTTGGAAATTGCTGTTTTCTTTTTCTTCGGCTTTCGTTGTTCCTTTTTCCCTGCTGTAGGACGGCGGAGCCTCTCCAGCAGCTTGTGCGTGGCTTGTGAAATCATGCCTTTTTTAACTCTGTGCTTTCTGCCGCCCATGCTGCCGAGGATGATGCCTTGCACCATAGGCAGATCCTCTCCCTTGCGCCAGCGGCGAGGGCGAAACGGAATCACATGATAGGTCGTGTGGATCTCCTTGGGCGTTGCCCAACGCGCCGTTCCGTGCTGACCGTCGCCGACAGTCTTGCTCTTGAAGTTGTTGAGAGAATAATTCTTAGAGAGGAAAGACATCACAAGCAAAAATGCCAGCAGTCCGCCGCCAAGCAGAATCAGGGGCCATCCATTTTCGTTCATGCGTCTTTCTCCTTCCTCTCGAATTTTGCGCAGAGATTGTCATTCCAATCCTTGCGCACCGGGCAGAGCCGCTCCACATCCAAGCCCATGTCCTCCAGCGTATCCGTCATACGGTCGCAGGCGTCATTGCCCGCGTCATCGTTGTCGAGGCACAGATACACCATGTCCAGCTTCGGATTCTGCCGCAGCCGTTCCAGCACCGGCTGGATGGAAGTTCCGCAGCAGGCAACATAGCTGTGTTCCTGCCAGCCGTATGGATAGAGGGTAATGTGGGACAGAAGGTCGATAGGAGCCTCGAACACATAGAGGGACTTGTCGGTCCCGTTTTTGTGGAAGCAGTGCTCACTTGCGCTGCCCTCGATGTTCATGCGGAACACCCGTCCCTCGCTGTTGGTACTGCGGATGTGCGCGTGCTTTGCCTCACCGCTGTCATCCAGCCCCACGAAAACACAGTTGTGATGCTTGTCCTCGTAGAGCAGCTTTTCATGTACGAAGGCGGAAATAACCTCGCGGTCAATGTGGCGCTGACGCATGAGGTAGGCATACATACGCCGCATGGTTCCGTAAGGTTCCGGCAGAGCGAAGGGCTTCGGAGTCTCCTTTGCGGGCTTTGCCTGCTCATACGATTTGTTATTTTTCCTGCCCAGCAAAAGCAAAACCGCCTCCTGATAAGGGAGGCGGTAATAGCGCTGGACGAAGCTGACGGCGTAGCCACCGACGCGCGCGGAGTGATCAAACCATTTGTTGCCCCGCACGGTGATGCTGGGATCGTTGGGCGTACGGAACTCCCGGCCGGAGCGCACAGGTCGCTCGCCCTGGGCGCGCAGCAGCGACACGAGATCCGTGTTTTGCGCACGTGCTTTTTCCTCCGGCGTGAAATAAATAAATTTGCTCATGATGTTTCCTTTCATAATTCTGCTTTGCGCTATCTGAATGTCTGTTCCTCATGGTCGTCCGGCTTGTGTCCCATCGCCAGACGCTTGCGCTGCAATTCCTGTCGGCGCTTGCGGTCGATCTGCAGGCCGCGGTGGATCTGGTCGATCTTGCTGTTGTCTTCAAAAATTCTGCTCATGTGATGCAGCATCCGCACGACGGTTTCGCCCACCGTGGGGGCATGGTACTCTGCTCCTGCCGGTGCGGTTTGCCCTGCTTGACCGGATGGCTGTGCGTGCGTCGGAGTCATTTCGCTCACAGGCGGCGCGGCGTCTTTGGAGGCAGCAGCATCAGCGGAGCCGGAATCTTCTGGTGCGGCGCTCGCCGCACGGTCTGATTTGGGCTGCGCCGGCGCGAGAGATGCCGTGACCTCAGAGTTCTTTGGCGCGGCTTCTGCGGCATCCTTTTTGATGATAGGTCCTTCCTGCGCGGAAGGTGTTCTCCGCACATCCGCGTACCGCTGCCGCTCCGCTATCCATTGCAGTGTTTCCTGAATGACCATATTGCGGACGCTCCGGAACTCCTTTTGCTGGGAGAGCGGCAGACGCTTGCGCGGCCGCTGATCGTAATCCAGGCACACCTGCTCGTAGAGCGTCTGCCACGTTTCGTAGGCGGCGGACACCCGCTCGTCCTTCGCCAGCTCCTCCACGATGGCGTCCACGATGGCCTTGACCCTTGGCGGCAGGTAGCCGTAGACCTTTCGGCCCTTGATCGTCAGCAGACGCTCTGCTAACTCCTCGGTGAGCTGCTCCAGACGCGGGTTATCCGACGTGCCATGCTCCAGCTGTGCGATGCACTCCACCATTGCCTTGCGGGTCTGCGCCTGCAACTCCTGCCGCGCGATGTCCTTTTGCTGGTAGATGTGCATCCGATCCGCGTGGTAGATCCGTCTGGCGAAGACGGATTTCATTTCCCGGATACCCTCTTTGGTGAGGTAGCCCTCCTTTGGATCTGCGGAGAAGATGATCATGTGGATATGCACCTGATTTGGCTTCTGGTGGAACGCAGCATACCAACGCAGGTTTTCCGGTCGGATCTTATACGCTTTTGCGATGTCGCAGATGGAGGCGTTCACCAGAGCCTGCCAGTTTTCCGCGCTGTCGTAGCCAAGCCGCTCCGCGTCCTCACGGCGCAACGCAATCACCGGCGTCCACACATTTCCGGTGTGCTCCGCCACCTCCCGTACCGCCTGTGTGAGATTTTTTACCTTACCGTTGGCATCCCACAGCCCGTGGTCACCGTCCTTCTGGACGCCGGGGCGATGGGAGATGTAGTCGATAAAATTTTCCTTTTGCTCCAGCGCCTCCATGTAGTCTTCCTGCACCTGCTGGATGAACGCGGAGGCGCTGCCCTGGGTGGGGTGATCCAGATATTCCTCGTACTCAATGAGTTCCCAGCAGGAGGGGAAGGACTTCAGCAGCCGCGTGATAAAATCTCGCTGCTTTTTTGTGGCGGGGAGTGTACTGCGCTCATCCACCAGCAGCTCCACGCCGGGACGGGTGGCGACGTAGCGGGTGCGCTGGGCCAGCTTCGCGGCGTTCTGCCTGCCCTTGAGGTAGGGCGAGATCAGTACGATCCGGGCCATGCGTCATCCGGCTCTATGCGCCGCTGGCTCCGCACCGCGTTTTCAAAACTCACCTGACCATTGGTGCGCTTCACCTCATCCACCGCGTAGGCCCGCAGCTCCCGCGTGTGGATGGGATCGGTACGGAAGTGCGCGGCGATGGTGTGGCAGAGCATATTCAGCTCCACCGCGCACTTGAAGAGGATCGTCCGCAGACGGTTGTTGTTGTCGTCCAGCGTACCCTGAATGGCGGTGAGGATGGCTTGGGAGATGTAGGCGGTGTTGTCCTCCGTGCCGAGATAGCCCATGTAGAACCGCAGGGCCTTTTCTACGAATTCATTGCGGCTGCGGCAGTTATCAGCTTTCAGCCAGCTGTCCATGCGGTCGATCATGTCGGGCGGGAGCCAGAATGTCGTTTTCTTTTTCACTTTTTCTTCCATCGGTGTTCTCCTTTCCTTGCCGTCGGTCAAAAGGGGCGCGAGTGCCGGAAACACCGTGCCTTTTTGGAAACCAGACTGCGGTTTTTCTGAAATGTGCTGAAATAGACTGCGCTTTGGAAAGCGCGAAAAAGCCCCGCACTGCGGGGCTTTGTGGGCGGGCCTCGGGCGCTTGCGACTGCGGCCCTTTATCTTGTTATATTTTCGAACGGGGATATCACCCCACAAAACGCCTTCAAAACCGGTATCAACGCTCTCAAGAGCGATGATATAATATCCTCATGCGGGCAAAGAATTTCCTGCTTCTATCTTTGTAGCCAAGTCTACTGCGCACAGACTGGAACCTCTGCCCTGTGGGATGTCACTTATGAGCCGGATGTCGGGGCGATGGATCGCTTTCTTCTAATCTCGCAACAGGTTGTGACCTTCAGCAGCACGAGGAATGTCCGTAATTTGAACATGAGAGGAGCCTGCACTATGTACATCGTTGGGATCGACATCGCCAAAAGGAAGCACGAGGCAGCGGTGATTGACGGCGAGGGCACCGTCATCATCAAGCCGTTTTCCTTCACCAACAACTGCTCCGGGTACAATCGGCTGCTGGCCATGCTCGCCAAGGCCAAGCTGCCGCTTGACGAGGTTTCCTTTGCAATGGAGGCCACCGGACACTACTGGCTCGCTCTTTTTACCAGACTTCAGAAGGAGGGCTTCCGTGTTCAGGTCATCAACCCGGTGCAGACCAACTCCATCCGCAGTTTCTATATCCGTCAGGCCAAAACAGATCCGCGGGACGCCCTGCTCATCGCAGAGGTGATTCGTTTCGGACACTTCTCCGAGTCTACCCTGCATCCCGAAAACATTTATGAGCTGCGGGAGCTGTGCCGTGGACGGCACGCCATCGTTTCCATGCAGGCAGATGTTAAGCGAAAGGTCGTTGCCCTGCTGGATCAGGTCTTTCCTGAATACGAAACCGCTTTTACCAATCTGTTTGGCGATACTTCCATGGCGATTTTGCAGACCTGTCCTACGCCAAAGGAATTATCCGAGATGCCTCTTGAGGAGCTCTGCCATCTCATCGAAGTCCCCAGCCACAAGCGCTTCCGCATGGCAAAAGCCCAGGAGCTTCAGGCGCTTGCGCGCAATTCCTTTGGCTTTGCCATGGCCGGCGACGTTTTCAGCACAATGATCCGACTCTATGCCTGTCTCTTATACACATCTCCGAGCCCACGCGACTGCAG
>ENA-OZGB01001464-OZGB01001464.1-human-gut-metagenome-genome-assembly--contig:-NODE-1464-length-11020-cov-7.233653_pt1 | contig 11020 bp, 10 predicted proteins | sample MGYA00245113_ERZ653651 | MGnify/ENA primary metagenome ERZ653651 (study PRJEB26926, sample SAMN06165095) | human gut metagenome | biome: ENVO:00009003; feature: ENVO:2100002; material: ENVO:00002003... | reverse complement strand
GGACTCAGAAGTCATTCTTTTGTCTCAGCGCTTGGCGCTCAAGTATAATACCATACACCGGGCCACTTTGCAAGCCTTTTTTACAAGTTTTTTGCCTTTTTTTGCACTTTGTATACATCAGCCAGTTTTTCGCTCAGTTTCAGGGGATGTTTTGACCTTTCTTCCACCATTTCTGCGCAAAAACAGCCGCCGCACAAAAAGTGCAGCGGCTGTTGCCTTGGGATTCAGTTCTTTTCTTCCTGTTTCATCTCCCGCAGGGTCAGCCAGACCGCTGCTGCCAACATCGGCAGCGCGGCAATCAGGCCAATGGGCATGGGTCCCAGTACATTATAATAGGCATCTGCAGGGGTGACCAGCACCTGCGGCAGTGCTGCAATGGCATTGAACGCTCCATGCGCAATGGCAGGCACCCAGATGCTCTCCGTTTTTTCATAGAGAATATCCAACAGGGTGTTCAGGGCAAAGCAGACCACGCACCACACCACCAGACCCAGCAGGGGTGCGCCCAAGTAATTGGTGCCGTATTCGTAGCCCACCAGCAGCATCAGCGGCCAATGCCAGATGCCCCACACAACGCCGCCCAGCAGGCGGCCATTCAGCAGACCGAACCTCTCCTTCAGGCGGGGCATCATGTAGCCGCGCCAGCCGACCTCCTCGCCCAGCGCGGGGAACATATTGATGGCTGGGGCAAGAAGCACCGCAAACAGCCCGTTTTGCAGCAGATAACTGAGGGTGGAGACCCCCAGCTGGCTGCGCAGGGTCTGGGCGTCCATCTCGCCGCCGTAGGCGGCTACCAGCCAGCTGCCGGAAAAGTCCAGCCGGGAGGGGAACACCGCAAAATACAGCACCGCGCCCAGCAGAGTGAGCATCGCCGGGCCGAACCATGCCGCCAGCCAGAACCGCCGCTTACCCTGCACCTTCCAGCCGATGCCGGTGGGCTGGCGCAGGAATGCCTTTTGCACCAGCAGTACAGCCAGCAGCGGGCAGAACATGGTTACGATAAGCGCCAGCTGATACAGCACGGCATTATTCTGCTGCAAGAGTGCCATGCAGCCGCCGACCTGGCACAGCCACGCCATGCCGAAAGCAAACAGGAAGTACAGGCCGAAGCCCTGTTTTTCTTTTGCTGTCATACGAACTTCACCGCCGTTCCGTAAGCTATGACCTCCGCTGCGCCCTGCATGACGCTGGCAGAGGCGTACCGCATGCCCACAATGGCATCCGCGCCAAGGCTTTCTGCGTCCTTGACCATACGTCCGGTAGCGATCTGCCGGGCTTCGGTAAGCATATCTGCGTAGTCGGTCACCTCGCCGCCCACAAGGGTGCGGAAGCCGGCCATCATGTCGTGGCCAAGGTTGCGGCTCTGCACTGTGCTGCCACGCACCACGCCCAGTGCCTCCAGCTTTTTGCCCGGGATCTCGTTAATAGTTACGATAAGCATCTTCTTCTCCCTTTCCGATCTCTTCGATTCGATCCAGCAGCACCTTCAGGGTGCCCACGATGCAGCCCGCCGGAATGCCGAACATCACCACCAGCAGCGGCAGCGGTGGAGCATCCTGCGGGTCGGTGTAAACCGCCCAGCCCATGGTGGCCATTACAAAGGCCATCATGGCCACAAAAAGGGCAGCACCAATGCAGGCGCCCCGGATGCGGCGGGTCTTTTGGTCTGTACGTTCAATGTTCACAAAGGTCACTCCCTGTTCTTCCCGTGCGGTCAAGCGCGCAAGCGTCTGCTCCACATCCAGTTGTTCCAGAGGGCCGTTCTCCTGTTGCAGCAGCGTGCAGAAACCGATTGCCTCCTCCAAGTCGGCGCGGCGGCTGCGCAGACGTTCCAGCTGCTGACTCATACCCTCGGCCAGCGTGCGCTGCCCTTCCAGCATCTCCCGGATCTCTGCCAGCGGCACGTCCAGCTTGCGCAGCAGCTTGATGCGGCGCAGACGCTCCACATCCGCCTGCGAGTAGCTGCGGTAGCCGTTGCCCGGCTCCCGACTGGGACTGATGAGCCCCTCCTCCTCGTAAAAGCGGATGTTCTTTTTGGTCACGCCGACGGCGGCTTCCACTTCGTTGATCTTCATGGGTCACGCCCCCCTCCTTACGGGAGTATTCTACACCTTCCACAAAGGGGAAGGTCAAGCCTTTTTGCAAAAAGAGCCGCCACACAAAATTGTACAGCAGCTCCTTCCTTTAAAAATAGCACTTGATCTGGAACCGGTCGGCGTTGTCCTTCTTTTCCTCCACCACGATATGCTCATGGTTGAAATCGAAATGCACCGGCGTACATAAATCGGTGTTACGGGTCAGGCGCAGCAGCTCCTGCACCCGCTTCTTCTCCTCCGGCACATAGAACAGATAGCTCACGCCCTCCTTCTTTGCGCGGCCTGTGCGGCCGATGCGGTGAGTGTAATGCTCATTGTCGCCGGGGACATCGTAATTGATGACAGCATCCACGTCTGAGACGTCGATGCCGCGGGCCGCCACATCGGTAGCTACCAGCACATTCAGCTTTCCGTCACGGAAGTTCTGCATGATGCGGTTGCGCTCGTTCTGGGAGAGGTCGCCGTGGAGGCAGTCCACAGAGAAGCCCAGACGGGCCAGCTGGTTCGCCAGAGCCGCCGTATTGAATTTGGTATCGCAGAAGACCATGACCCGTTTGTAGCCCTCCCCAATGATGATCTGGGCCAGATCGGACAGTTTGTTGCGTCCGGAGGTCTCCAGCATATACTGGGTGATCTTGGGCTGGCTCTCCTCTTTGGGCTGGACAGTGATCTCCTCGGCGTCCTTCTGATACATCCAGCCGATGTCCATCACCTCGCGGCTGATGGTGGCCGAGAACATCGAGAGGGACTTGCGGGCCTTCATCAGGCCGATGATATGCTTCACGTCCTTATAGAAGCCCATATTCAGCATCTCGTCAGCCTCGTCGAGGACCACCTGTGTCACATGGTCGAGGTCGATATTGTGGTGCTTGTAGTGGTCCATGAGGCGGCCTGGGGTCGCCACCACGATCTGACAGCCCTCGGCGAGGCGCTTGGCCTGCTTTTCCATATTCGCACCGCCGTAAACGCAGACTACCTGCACTTCCGGCATAAAATAGGTCAGCCCTGTGAGTTCTTCTGCGATCTGCTGGGCCAGCTCACGGGTGGGGGCCAGAATAACGGCCTGCGGGGCCTTGAGAGCCGGGTCGATGTGCTCGGCCACCGGGATGCCGAAAGCGCAGGTCTTGCCAGTGCCGGTAGGGGCCTTGGCGATGACGTCACGCCCGGCCAGCATGACGGGGATGGTCTTTTCCTGCACCTCGGTCATTTCCGCAAAGCCCATCCGCTCTACGGCCTTATGGATGGCCTCGCTGCACTGTAATTCGCTGTAAAGCATGGATTCCTCTACTCCGTTCTTTTTCTTTTCTCTTCCGCGCAATGCCCTCTGAGGGCCGCTTTTCGTTGTGATATGCCCAGTATACCATGAAAGTCGCATTCTGTCAGCAAAAAAGCGCCGCATCCCGGGTCAAGGATGCGGCGCTTTTGGTTCAGGTCCTATCAGGCAGTCTCTTCGACGCTCTTGGCAGCACGGCCAGACTCAAGCTTCTGCTTGAAACGACCACTGGCCTTGAAGCCGGGGATAGAGGTAGACTCCAGACGGCTGGAGACCTTGGTCTTGGGATTGGTGTAAGCCTTCGGCTTGCGGGGACGCATCTCAAAGCGGCCAAAGCCAGCGATGGTGACCTTTTCGTCGGCACGCAGGCAATCGGCGATCTGGTCAAACAGTGCATCCATCGTGGTCTCGACCTGAGCTTCGGTAAAGCCGGTCTTGCGTGCCACGGTTTCGATCATCTGGGAACGAGTCATGTATCTATATCCTCCTGGAACGTCCAAAAGTAACGTCTTTTGGCAAATTTTGCGTTGTTGAGTATAACAAATGCAGCCCCTCATTACGAGGGGCTGCGCACAAACGGTATATTTTTGCGCACGAAGTAATAGGGTGGGATTATTTTTTATGATACAGCGTTGCAATATCCACCAGCGGGATGTCCTTCATGCTGTGGTCGCTGCGCAGGCAGTTGACCAGAGCGTTGGCGGTATCCACGGCGGTGATGCAGGGGATGCTGAGCTCCACGGCCTTGCGGCGCAGGCGGACGGAATCGCGTTTGGGGTCGCGGCCCTTGGCACTAGTGGAGAAGACATAGTCCACCAGACCGCTCTGCAGCAGGTCCACGATATTCGGCGCTTCACCGGACATATTCCGCACCTCGTTGCAGGGGACCATGTGCTTGTTGAGCCATGCACATGTGCCGGAGGTGCCGTAGAGCTTATAGCCCATGTTCTTGAGCTTCCAGGCGATGTCCACGAACTCAGGCTTGTCGCTGTCCTTCACGGTGAAGATGCAGCAGGAAGCCGGGCCGGGGGTCTTGAAGGTGTAGCCCGCGCCGATAAGGCCCTTGAGCAGGGCGTCGTGGAAGTTGGGAGCAATGCCCAGCACCTCGCCGGTAGACTTCATCTCAGGGCCGAACTGGGTATCGACGCCGTGAAGCTTCTCGAAGCTGAAGACAGGCACCTTGACGGCCACATAGGGGGCGTTGGGGTGCAGACCGGTGCCGTAGCCCATATCGGTGAGCTTCTCGCCGAGGCAGCAGCGGACGGCCAGATCGACCATCGGGACGCCGGTGACCTTGGAGATATACGGCACGGTACGGGAGGAACGGGGGTTGACCTCGATGACGTACACTTTGCCGTTGGAGACCGCATACTGGACGTTGACCAGACCGGTGACGTGGAGCTCACGGGCAAAGCGGCCGGTGTAGTCCACCATGGTGTCGATCTCGGCCTGAGTCAGGTGCTGGGCCGGGTAGACGCAGATGGAGTCGCCGGAGTGGACGCCGGTGCGCTCCACCTGCTCCATGATGCCGGGGATGAGGTAGTTCTCGCCGTCGCAGATGGCGTCCACCTCGCACTCGGTACCCATGATGTACTTATCCAGCAGGACGGGGTGGTCCATATCGACGTGCTCGGTGATGACGCCCATGTACTCGATGACGTCGGCCTTCGTGTAGGCCACGATCATGTTCTGACCGCCGAGGACGTAGGAAGGACGCATCAGAACAGGCAGACCGATCTCGTCGGCTGCGGCCAGAGCCTCTTCCAGATTGAAGACAGTGCGGCCGGGTGCGCGGGGGATGTTGCAGCGCTCCAGCAGCTCGTCGAAGCGCTCACGGTCTTCGGCCTCGTCGATGGCATCCGCCGGGGTGCCGAGGATGGGCAGACCGATCTCGTCCATATGCTTTGCCAGCTTGATGGCAGTCTGACCGCCAAACTGAACAACGCAGGCGTCGGGCTTCTCGGTCGCGATGATATTGTCCACGCTCTCGGGGTTCAGCGGGTCGAAATACAGGCGGTCGCCGGTGTCGAAGTCAGTGGAGACCGTCTCGGGGTTGTTGTTGACGAGGATAGCCTCACAGCCGTGCTTCTTGAGGGTCCAGACGCAGTGGACAGAGCAGTAGTCGAACTCGATGCCCTGACCGATGCGGATGGGGCCGGAACCGAAGACGAGGACTTTCTTTTTCCTGGGCTCGCCCTTCTCGGCGGCCTTGGCCTCCTTCTCCGCGATGAACTCGGCGGCTTCGTTGTCGCCGTCGTAGGTGGAGTAGAAGTAAGGGGTGTTGGCCGAAAACTCAGCGGCACAGGTATCGACCATCTTAAAGCCGGCGCGGTAGTTCTCCACGGGGAGCTTGTCCACCTTGGCCAGACGCTTGATGGTCTTATCCTGGAAGCCGTACTTCTTGGCTTCCTTATACTGGGCCTCGCTCAGAACGCCCTCGCACTTGGCCAGACCCTTTTCGAGGTCTGCCAGATGCTGCATCTTGTCGAGGAACCACCAGTCGATCTTGGTGATGCGGTAAATGGTCTCGTGGTCGATGCCGCGCTTGAGGGCCTCATAGACGCAGAAGACGCGCTCGGCATCCTGCACATGCATATGGTCCACGATCTCGTCGTCGCTCAGCTCCTCGAAGGGCTTGTGGGTCAGGGTATCCATGCCCAGCTCGATGGAAGAGACGGCCTTCATCATGGCAGCCTCGAAGCTGTTGCCGATGCTCATGACCTCGCCGGTGGCCATCATCTGGGTACCCAGAGACTTGTCGGCGTAGACGAACTTATCAAAGGGCCACTTCGGGTACTTGACCACGATGTAGTCCAGCGCAGGCTCGAAGCAGGCGCAGGTCTTGCCGGTGACATCGTTGGTGATCTCATCCAGCGTGTAGCCGATGGCGATTTTGGTCGCCACCTTGGCGATGGGGTAGCCGGTGGCCTTGGAAGCCAGAGCGGAAGAACGGGACACACGGGGGTTGACCTCGATGACCGCGTAGTCAAAGCTGTCGGGCTTCAGGGCAAACTGGCAGTTGCAGCCGCCCTCAATGCCCAGCTCGGTGATGATGTCCAGCGCAGCGGTGCGCAGCATCTGGTACTCGTGGTCGGTCAGGGTCTGGGAGGGTGCCACGACCACGGAGTCACCGGTGTGGATGCCGACAGGGTCAAGGTTCTCCATGTTGCAGACGGTGATGACGTTGCCCTTGTGGTCGCGCATGACCTCGTACTCGATCTCTTTCCAGCCTGCAATGCACTTTTCCACCAGGATCTGATGGATGGGGGAAAGACGGAGGCCGTTGGTGCCGATCTCAATGAGCTTTGCCTTGTTCTCGCAGATGCCGCCGCCGGTGCCGCCCATGGTGAAGGCGGGGCGGACGATGACCGGGTAGCCGATGCGGTCGGCGCAGGCCAGAGCGTCTTCCAGCGTCTCCACGACCTCGGAGGGGATGATGGGCTGATGCAGCTTCTCCATCGTCTCCTTGAACAGCTCGCGGTCCTCGGCGCGGTCAATGGTCTCGGGCTTGCAGGCCAGCAGACGGATGCCGGTACGGTCGAGGTAGCCGGAGCGGGCCAGCTCCATGGAGAGGTTCAGGCCCATCTGGCCGCCGAGGTTGGGCAGCACGGAGTCGGGCTTCTCGATGTCGAGGATGCGCTCCACGACCTCGAGGGTCATGGGCTCGATATAAACATGGTCGGCCACGTCCGGGTCGGTCATGATGGTAGCGGGGTTGGAGTTGAGCAGAACGGTCTCGATGCCCTCTGCTTTCAGGGCGCGGCACGCCTGGGTACCGGAGTAGTCGAATTCAGCAGCCTGACCGATGATGATGGGGCCGGAGCCGATGACCAGCACTTTTTTGATTCTGGGGTCCTTAGGCATTTCAGCGTGCCTCCTTCTTTGCTGCTTTGACGTTGTTCAGGAAGCGGTCGAACAGGAACTCGGTGTCCTTGGGGCCGCCGTTGGCTTCGGGGTGGAACTGGACGGTGAAGCAGTTCCACTTCTTGTACTTGATGCCCTCGCAGGTGCCGTCGTTGGCGTTCACCTGGGCCACCTCGCCCATCTCGGCGGGCAGCTCATCGCCCACGACTGCATAGCCGTGGTTCTGGCTGGTGATGAAGGTGCGGCCCGACTCGAAGTCGGTAACGGGCTGATTGGCGCCGCGGTGGCCGTACTTGAGCTTCATGGTCTTGGCACCGGCGGCCAGAGCGGAGAGCTGGTGGCCGAGGCAGATGCCGAAGGTGGGGATATTCAGCTCAAAGATGTGCTTGAGGTTCTCGATGACCTCCACCGGCTCGGCGGGATCGCCGGGGCCGTTGGAGAGCATGATGCCATCCGGGTCCAGGGCAGCAACTTCCTCAGCGGTGGCAAAGGCGGGCATGACCGTCACCTTGCAGCCGCGCTTGACGAGGCAGCGGACGATATTCCGCTTGCAGCCGTAGTGCATCAGCACGATGTGGGTCTCACCCTTCTCGTTGTAGACCTCGGGCTCTGCACAGGTGACGCTCTTCACGGCGTCGGTGACGGCGTAAGCGCGGATCTCTTCCAGCAGCTTATCCGTCTCGGCTTTGTTGGCCGGGTCAGCGGGGTCAAAGGTGGTCAGGATAGCACCGTTCATGACGCCGCTCTCCCGGATGATGCGGGTGAGGTGGCGGGTGTCGATGCCCTCGATGCCGATGGTATTGTTTCTCTTCAGAAAGCTGTCCAGCGTCTCCTCACAGCGCCAGTTGGACGGGGTCTGGCAGGCCTCGCGGACGATATAACCCTTGGCCCAGATCTTATCCGACTCCATGTCGTCCTTATTCATGCCGTAGTTGCCGATGAGGGGGTAGGTCTGGGTGATGATCTGGCCGTAGTAGCTGGGGTCGGTCAGCGTCTCCTGAAAGCCCACCATGCCGGTGGCAAAGACGACCTCGCCCACGGTGACGCCCTCAGCGCCCACCGACTGGCCGGCAAAGACCATACCATTTGCCAAAAGAAGATATGCGTTCATTAGATACTCCTCGCTTCAACACGCCTGCGCGTTTACAGGGTCTGCTTGGCTTCCTGCTTCATCTTGCGGCTGCCCAGATGCACCAGAGGCAGCTTGCCCTCCTTGCAGATGGGGCACTCCTCGGGGGCGTAGTTGGGCAGGTCCAGCTTGAGAGCGCTGGCCACGATGGGGATGGGAGACGGAGCCTCGGGCTTGGTGCGGTCCACCACGCAGGTGATGCCCAGGCAGACGCCGCCGGCCTCTTCGATGACACGCTTGGTCTCCAGAGAGGAGATGCCGGTGGTCACGACGTCCTCAGCGATGAGGCACTTCTCACCCGGATGGATGGCGAAGCGCTTCAGGGTCATCACGTTGTCCACGCGCTCGGTGAAGATAGCGCGCTTGCCGGTCTGGCGGGCCAGCTCGTAGGCGTAGACGATGCCGCCCATGGCAGGTCCGACGATGACGTCCACGTCCATCTCCTTGATCTTATCGGCCACAGCCTTCATGACCTCGGCACAGCGGTCGGGGTACTGCTGCAGATATGCCATCTGGCAGTATGCGCTGGAATGGCGGCCAGAAGACAGCAGGAAGTGGCCTTCCAGAAATGCGTCACAGCTCTTCAGAATTTCAAGTGCTTCACTCATGATATTTTTCCCTCTCTATACTCTGTTGTTTTCGTTCATGCGGTATTGTACCACGCATTTTGTCAAAACGCAAATTTATTCATAAATTTTAAGAATCAATGAATATTTGCAAGTCATATACGTTTAATCTCTGTTTTATTCGCTCAGCGTGCGCAGCCGCGGATCTCGTCCAGCGTCTTGACGCCGTGGGCATCCATCCAGGCCGCCATTTCTTCGGCGATGGTCTCCATGGCGCGGGGGTTGGCGAAGTTTGCTGCACCCACCTGCACCGCCGTGGCACCGGCCATGATGAATTCCAGTGCATCCTTACCGGTGGCGATGCCGCCGAGGCCCACGACCGGGATGTTCACCGCGCCGACGGCCTGCCAGACCATCCGCAGGGCGATGGGGCGCACCGCCGGGCCGGACAGGCCGGCAAAGATGTTGTCGAACACCGGGCGGCGCTTCTCAAGGTCGATGGCGCAGGCCTGGAAGGTGTTGGTCAGGCTGATGGCATCCGCACCGGCGGCTTCCACGGCCTTGCACATCTCGGGGATGTTCTCGGCCTGCGGGCTGAGCTTGACCATCAGGGGCTTTTTGCAGGCGTCGCGGACCATCCGCACCACCTCACCGGCAGCTTCCGCTTTGACACCGTAGGCCATGCCGCCCACCTTGACGTTGGGGCAGGAGATGTTCAGCTCCACGATGTCCACGCCGCTCTCGCTCAGCATGGCTGCGCCCTCGACGTACTCTTCCTCGCTGTGGCCGCCGAGGTTGGCAATGGCCACCGTGCCGTACTTCTGCTTGAGTTCCAGCATCTCGCCCAGCTCCACATCAATGAAGTGCTGGACACCGGGGTTCTGCAGGCCGATGCTGTTGATGAGGCCCGAGGGCGTCTCCCACAGGCGCTCGCCCTTGTTGCCGTACTGGCCGTGCAGGGTCAGGCCCTTGCCGGAGATGCCGCCGATCTTGGCAAAGTCTGCCAGCTCTTCGTACTCCACGCCGTAGCCCACGGTGCCGGACGCGCCGATGACCGGGCTGTTCATCACAAAGCCCAGCAGGTTGGTTTTCAGGTCTGCCATCAGAAGAACACCTCCGTTGCGTCAAATACAGGGCCGTTCTTGCACACGCTCTTGCCCTCGCCGCCCTTGGTCTCGCAGGTGCAGCCAAGGCAGGCACCAATGCCGCAGGCCATCTTCTTTTCCATGCTTACAAAGCAGGGGGTGCCTTTTTCCGCACACAGGCGGGCGGCGTTCTTCATCATCACAGTGGGGCCGCACACCAGCACCACGTCGTAATCGGCGGGGTCGTACAGCTGGGTGACAAAGCCGTGGAAGCCCACCGCGCCGGTGTCGGTGGACACCTTGACAAGGTTTGCGATCTCGCGGTACTCCTCCATGCAGTAGGGGGTATCCCGGAAGCGGAAGAACACGTCCGGCTTAACACCGGCAGCTGCCAGTTCCCGGGTGACCTGATACATGGGGGCGGTGCCAATGCCGCCGCCCACAACAGCGATCTTGCCGTTTTTGCCGCCTGCCGCCCGGGCGATCGCGGCCACATCAAATCCGTTGCCGCATGGGCCGGTCACCGTCAGGGTGTCGCCCTCTTTCAGGGCGGCCAGCTTCTGGGTTCCCTCACCCTTGACCTGATACAGGAAAGTCAGTGCGCCGGTCGCGGCGTCAAAATCATGCACGCTGATGGGGCGGGACAGGAAGGGGGCCTCATCGGCACCCCAGGCACGCAGGGTAAAGAACTGCCCGGCGTGGGGGGCATGTTCCCGGTCAGGCCAGAGGGCACGCAGGAGCCGGATGTCCGGCAGGATGCTCTCATGGCTCAGAACGGTGGCTTCACAGCAGGCTGCACGCATGAGCAATGGCCTCCTTCATGTTCACACACTCGTTGTAAGCGGCCTCGTCAAAGGCAGTGCCCGGCTGCTTTTTGTAAGCCAGCAGGATGCCGCGGCTGGAGTTGACCACGCCGCCGTTGCCCTTGGTCAGGTACTGGGCAATATCCTCCGCCTTGCCGCCCTGTGCGCCGTAGCCGGGGATGAGGAAGAAGCTGTCCTGATACT
>ENA-OZGB01001456-OZGB01001456.1-human-gut-metagenome-genome-assembly--contig:-NODE-1456-length-11093-cov-4.650480_pt1 | contig 11093 bp, 9 predicted proteins | sample MGYA00245113_ERZ653651 | MGnify/ENA primary metagenome ERZ653651 (study PRJEB26926, sample SAMN06165095) | human gut metagenome | biome: ENVO:00009003; feature: ENVO:2100002; material: ENVO:00002003... | reverse complement strand
ACGAGATTAGCTGCAGTCTCGTGGGCTCGGAGATGTGTATAAGAGACAGCCTGAGCTGTTCTTGCCGGATTTTTTGCTCTTATCTCTTCGTTCGTAATATATAAACGGATTTCGCTGTCTATGACGCTTGTGGGTATAGTTGACAAGTCAGTGTCACCAGATACATCATACTCAATTCCATCTTCTAAATAAATTACCCTACATGGAAATCCTTTTTCATAAGGAGCTACATTCTTCATATATAAGTCATAATCCGGATAATCTGTATTGCCGGAATACTTGTCAATCAGCATATTGAGAGCTGTGGCACGGCGGTGACCGGTCTCAATTATGTATATATCCTCTTCGCTTTCATAAACAACTACGAGGTTTTGCTGCAAGCCGAACTCTAAAATTGACTTTGCAAGAGAGTCTATATCCTCAATAGGATAGCTGTTCTTTTTATTCATGCGAATCCGGCTGCGGGGAACCAGCTTAATCTCAAACGGATTTTTATCATTATTATCAAGACGTTGCACTATGGAGGCAACAGTGCCGGCGTTGGTGCCCTGTTCGCCGGAAACGGCCACAGGTTGAGCTGCTGGATTAGTCAGCTGAAAATTAAACTTTTGTTTTGCCATATTGTTATATCCTTTCTGTAGATGAGGTGAACTGAGTTCACCTGAAATGTTTTCATGTGTGAGTGAGGTGAACTCAGTTCACCTCATACCTTATGCGCCTATTGAGCGGCGGAGCATTGCAGATGTTTTATCATCGAGTATGCCAAGTTCAAGGATTAAATTGCTGTAATCAAAAACGGCATTGGTATTAGGGCAATACTCAAGCAGCGGGGTAAAATTAGTTTCCAGTTCGCTGATGTGAATATCTTTTCTAATTGGTGTTTCATAAAAACGTCCGCCAAGCTCATCGGTATAATTGGACTTGAGTGCTTTATATATATTCGTATTTATTTCCGCCTGGGTAATAAAAGCACCGCCAAATTTAATACTTTCAATATCATGTTCATTTTTTATGTACAGCAATGTATCGATGGTTTCTCGAAGCCCTTTGTAAGAAAATCCTTCAAGCCTTACAGGCACAATGACGAGGTCGGAGATAAAAAGACTGTTGACTGTGAGAATGTCATTTGCAGGGGCATTGTCTATTAGAATAAAATCGTAACTATCACGAATGAGTGAAAGAGCTCTTTTTAAGATAACATTGTTGTTTCCGGTTTCATTTTTAGCAATATTTAGCTGCGTATTTTTGTGTCGTTTACTTGATGGTATGATATCAAGATTAGGCACTGACGTGTGCCTGATAAGTTTAGTAACATTTCCAAGGTCACGATATCTGTACTTAAAAAGCTCCGCTATATTGGGATGTTCAGGAATGACAAGTCCATCTATTACATCCTGGCTATCTTCCTCATATTGACCTAACATCATAGATAGATTTGATTGTGAATCGAGGTCTACAATTAATACATGCTTTCCAAGATAGGCGAGCAGCTGAGCAATTATACCTGTAGAGGTAGTTTTGCCTACCCCTCCCTTATTATTGATGATTGAAATTACTTTACACATTTTATTTATCCTCCAATTAGGTAAGTTATTTAGAGGTAATTACCGGTAATGTGTTCTCTATATTTATATTATATCGTAAGATAGTATCCATGTCTACAAAAATAGTGTCGGCATTTGCTATAAAATTGTCGACATTATTTAAAAGCCTAAAATAATGAATTGTGAATAGGGGGGAGGTGAACTGAGTTCATCTGAGAAGCCGCGGGAAAGTAGAGGTGAACTGAGTTCACCTGAGGAGCTGCGAGAAAGTAGAGGTGAACTGAGTTCACCTGATAAGCATAAATAAGCTCTTGTGTCGAGAATTGTGCTGCTTTTAGTTGGGTAAAGCATATTTTATTTTTTACGCTATGTGAGCATACCCCACGGCATTCATTCATCCCTATCAAAAAGCGATAGGGCTCATGAATGCATCCCCATACCGAAGGGATGGCATGGGGCAGGAATAGGGCGATGAACGCCGCCTATACGGATTGCTGGCAAAGCCAGCAACCAAGGGCATTTCAGAGGTGATGCATTTGCGTATTTCAGGTGTGATATCGTGCATCACTTTATGTCAAAAACTGGTGCAGATAGCGTATTTATTGAATAAAATGTGATGAAATAGCAATAATATTAGCATATAAGATATCGCTATAACCTTGTGAGAGGGTAAAGAGAAGTTTGAATAAGATAAACTAATACAGAGGATATGTGTTATGTTTATAGTGAATGAATATTTTCATAAAAAAAGGGAATACTTGCTTTTGGCTGGTGCATATGCTATAATGGCATTAGCTAAAAAGGATATAGTACCATGAGTACACAAAGCGAAAGCCCCGGAGCGCCATCTCCGGGGCTTTCTTTAGGCTAGTTGTCACTGTCGCTTCCGTCTAACCATTTGCAGAGATAGTAGCTAACTACACCTGCCATGACGGAAACCAAAAAGGATATAATAATTTCCACGAGTACACCCCCTTTCTGTTGCCAGATTGGGTGCGACAACGATAATCATTATATCATAAAAATGTAGAAAGTTACAATACACATAAGCGTGTTGAGATGAACTGAGTTCACCTCAACACGTTTATTAATGCTCAAAATCCGGTGAGGAATGTTCCTTGCTTTTCTTATATGCATCAATACGTGCTTCCTTTGAGGTCGGTTTTGAATGAATGAGCAGCAGATGGTTTTGATTGCGGCGGTCACTTAATGCACTCAGAAAATGATATGCCAGTGAAAATGAAGCTGATATTGCCATAGAGTGCTTCATGTTGTTGTAAAATTCGATGGTTTTCTTTGCATGCTCATTTCCATTGGCTACGGCGTCATTCAGGTATTTTAAGCCAAGTGCTTCGTCTTTATCTACACCATGGCCAAAAAGATAGATTGAGCCAAGCCTTGACATTGAATAGGAGTCGGAATCATTCTTAATACAGTCTTTATAAAGCTGAATGGCTTTTGTAATATTATACCGGCTATGTGTGGAATCGGCATAGAAATCGGCAAGGGTGACTTTAGCAAAGCTATTCCCTCCATCGATTGCATTGTTGAGATAATGCAATCCTAATTCGATATTTTTTTCAACACCGTTACCTTTGATGTATATAGACCCAAGCTTGTACATTGAAAATGGGTCAGGTTCATCCTCATTTTCGGCACAGTCTTTGTAAAGCTGAATGGCTTTCGCAATGTCATACATGTCATGTGTGGAATCGGCATAGAAATTTGCAAGTGTGACTTTGGCAAAGCTATTCCCTCCAGCGATTGCATTGTTGAGATAATGCAATCCTAATTCAATATCTTTTTCAACACCTTTACCTTTAAGGTATATAGCCCCAAGCCTGTACATTGAAAATGGGTCAGGTTCATTCTCATTTTCGGCACAGTCCTTGTAAAGCCGAATAGCTTTTGCCATATCATAAAATTCATTATCCCCATTGGAATAAATACCGGCAAGGGTAATTTTGGCATATTTATTTCCACTTTTGGCTGCATGGTTGAGGTATTGTAGACCTAAGACAGTATTTTTTTCAACACCATTGCCATTGAAATATATGGAACCTAGTCTGAACATGGAGAAAGAGTCGCTATCATTTTCGGCACAGTCTTTATAAAGTTCAATGGCTTTGTCCATGTTATAAAGTTTATTATTCGAATCGGAGTAAATGCCAGCCATGGTAATTTTGACAAATTTATTTCCGGCGGCAATAGCAGCGTTAATATATTTCAATCCCAGTTCAACATTTTCATCAACACCATTACCGTTAAGGTACAAAGAACCTAGTTTAAACATAGCCGTAGAATCGGCATTAGTCTCAATGCATGCTTTATATATATCAATGGCTTTGTCTATGTCATATATTTTATCATTTTCCTGATTGGCATATAAATCTGCCATTGCTATTTTTAAATAGGAAGGGGCATGAGATTCTCCGGTTTCGGAATCGGTATACTCATTGTATGCTTTGATATAATACTGTTCTGCACGCACCGGGTCATAATGTGGGCTTGTTTTGTCAGAACATGTTTTTCCAAGAGCATAGTATGCATTCTTATTTTTGCATTCAGCAGATTTCATAAAATATTTATAGGCCAGCTCAACATCCCTTTCACAACCCTTCCCCTCATAATACAACTTTCCGATTTTATATAATATACTTCCATTAAGATTAGTATCATTGTCCTCTTCGCTTAGAAAGCCATCAAGTGCAGTCCGGTAGTAACTATTTATTTCATTTTGAGTGGATCTATATGGGAATATAGGTCTTTCAAGATGTTGTGCGTATTCATAAGCTGCGTAAGGGTTTTGGTTGCTCGCACTTTTAAGCAGCTCAAGGGATTTTGCATATAGTTCAGGTGTGAGAGGAGTGGTTTTCTCACTCAGGTAAATATTGGCAAGGGCGTATTGGGCATATGCATTATCATTAAGGCAATTTTTATAATATGATATTGCATCATTATAATTGATTTCACAACCAAGACCGCGCTCACTCATTTTGCCAAGGTGGTAGCTTAGAAAGCTTTCCTGTTGTTCCGGTGTAAGCACAGATTTTTCATTATCCCCCTTTTTATGCTCTTTATGATTTGAAATATAAAGTTCCGGATGTTCGAAAATGTTTTTAAAGTTATTATATGACAACGTATAGAGCTTATCGGATATTTCCTTATCATAAATGGGATAGGATTTGCTGTTGTATAATCGTGCAAGTAAATATGTTGCTGGCAGGTATCCTTGATTGTGATACGATATAATGGCATCAAGAATAATGTTAAACTGATTGGCATAATCAGGATTTTCTTTATCAAGAGAGTAAAGCGAGTTGCGTGTTCCCTTAAAAGCAGCAGTCCATTCTAATTTAGGCTGCTTAACATTATCACATATTTTTCCATTGATGAGGTGAACTGAGTTCACCTGAGGAGTGTCCTCATCGTAGAGGTGAACTGAGTTCACCTGAGAGTCATCCTCATCAGAGAGGTAATTAGAGCTCATCCGGAAGAATTCCTCATCAGAGAGGGGAACTGAGTTCATCTGTGGAATATCCTCATTAGAGAGATAACCAGAGCTCATCCGGAAGAATTCCTCATCAGAGAGATGAACTGAGTTCACCTGAGAGCTGTCCTCATCGTAGAGGTGAACTGAGTTCACCTGAGGGTTGTCATTATACAGAGGTGAACTCAGTTCACCCGACAAGTTCTTTTTTTGAATAAGTGAAAGAGTGATGGCAGATTTAAGGATTGAATTCGCAAGTCTTTTTCGGATATCTTCATCAGCAACGGTTTGGTTTGTAGCTTGATGGTTAGTGCTTCCTGAATAGGTTGTTGATATATCGGAGACGGATTTCATATATGCGGTATATTCTTTATTAACTGCCGGAATCTGTATAACGTCTTCCACAACCTTATCGACAAGTATTTTGCATTTTGGCGGAAGAAGTTTATATTTTAAACTTCCCCTGCCGGGAAGGGAATTAACCAGTTCAATCAGATCTGAGGACATGTGCTGAAGCTGCTGTTGTGTTATGCGCTCAGGAATATGGTTAAAATCAATGTCAAGACTATTCATAAAGGAACGTGCTGCACCGATGGTTGCGTCACGATACTGATTTTTTTCCGGGAGAAACATTTCGCGTTCGGCTTTAAACATTTGTCCGGAAAGGAATTCACGTATTTCATTCTGTTTTGATACATGAATATATGATGATATGACCTTGCCGTCTGTCCGCCAGAATGTATAGTGACAGTGTGGGTGCCCCTGCTCCATGTGAACTGCGGCACACCATTTAAGCGCAGTTAAGGGAATTCCAAAGCTGTTTCCGACATCATTCATAACAGAGTGCATGTATTTGACCCAGGCGTCTTTTTTGTTATACCCAAGCGCTACAGCATCTTCTTCGGACAATGATACAATGCCTCTATAGACATTTACACCGGCGTCGGTTACATCTCTTACCTCGTGAGCCACTTCGGTGATGTTGTTAAATTCAAAATTGCCAAACAAGCCTTGACTGTTCTGGCGTTTGGCAATGTAATAAATGTATTGGGAGTTGGCAGACGGTTCGTCAGGTGTAATATCTTCTTCGGTAATAGCAGTGAGCTCATCAAGCTTAACGTCTGTGAGGTCTACACCGGGGCGTGTCCCTATATATACAATATAGTTCAGATTTTTGAGCGCTGCGTGTGATTTATTGGGATTGTAGCAGCGGATTTTAGACATTAAAATATTGTGTGGCATTATAAGTCCTTTCTTAGTTATAATTGGGGATTGACAAATTAGGTATAATGTGGTATACAATAGCTAACTGATAGATGCTTCTCCTTTGGGCAATTGGAGCCCTCTAGATCGAAGCATATATCAGTTTTGTTTTATCAAGGTTCAAGGGTAGCAGCAACATCGTCACATCGAACCAGTTCCTGCTCCTTAAGTTCGTTGCCGATAGCGTTTATATAGGGATTTTGGCTGCCGGTAATATATTCTTTGCTTATATCATCAAGGGTTGCATTATGATATTTTTTATAGTACAGCAATTGTTTGTAATTATTTATTAATTTCTCAGTTTGATTAAAGCAGCTGCTTTCTAGATCAGATAAAAAGTGTGACAGAGAATTTTTATATTTATCGGAGTTCAATATCTGTTTGACATTATCAATAGAATATGGTATGCTGTCATCATAGCTGATATATGTTTCTTCTTTGGGCAATTGGAGCCCTCTAGATCGAAGCATAATATCAGCTTTTTCTTTGTTTGCTGCAATGAGATTGTTTTGAGTAAGCTGCGAAGATATATAATTATATATGCGATTCTTACCATATAGGCTGCTTATCCTGTTTACCGTATGCTGGTGATTGATTTGCTCCAGCGCAACAGCAACCATGACACCATGCCCGGAGCTGTCCTGAAGGTCGGTTATACAGATGAGAGAATGTTTCTCAGTATTTTTAAATATCATCACCGGGTTCTCAAGCTGAAATGGAAGCTGCTCAATAATATTTCTATCGAGAAGGTGCCCGTGGTATATATCATCAGGCGAGCCAATACATTTATTAAGGGTTTTTATGTTTATTGTGAGTTCCAGGCTGCTGTCAGCTCCGGAGATTGCAAGAGCATTGGTTGTCATGCCAATGACAATAGGCTGTGTACGGTCGATTGTACCATTATAATATTTTTCAATCTGTTCCATGTAAGCAGTATACCTGCCTTTCAGGATTAGTTCTTGATTATCATTCATATAATTATTCCTCATCCGAAACTCTGCTTTTCGTATATCGAACCCCTTTTTTACGTGCATCTTCATAAACTGCGGCAACATCCTCCTGCAGCTCTACGGGAACAAAGCGTGCGATAGCTTCCGCGGTCAGATATGCCGCGGCTGAGGCCTGTATGCATGTCTTGGCAGACAATGCGGCAAGCCGTTCTATTGACGGCTGCATTACGATTCTTAACTGTTCCCTTATGATGGCGCTTATGTAATTTATATTTGATTCTGATAGACTTCCATTAAGCCCGGCTTCTGTGTACCGGCGCACAGTTTCCGATATTGATATATGATTTTTGTCTGATATATTTTTTAAAAGCTTATATGTTTCAATGTCAAAGGTGACGGTAATGCGCACTCTGTCCATATTCAATGTGTTCTCCCTCCGGTTATGTCTGTAGGTTAGTTTTCTATTCTTCTTTTAGGGCAAGAGCAAGCTTGTCATACATGCTGTCCTGCTGTCTTGTTGTGTATTTCATATATATAGTTGTTGTTCCAATACGTTTATGTCCCAGCCACCACTGGATATCCTTTGTGTCAAATCCATATTCGGCCAGTTCTATTGCCCGTGTATGACGGAGAACATGAAAGTGCTGCTTGCTTGCCGGAATATCGGCGCGCATGCAGTGATACTTCATGATCTTATCAAGACTTTTTCGTGACAATGCAGTGCCTTTCTGGCTTACGAAAAGGTATTCAGATTCCTTATATTGTGTATCACGGATATTCAGATAATCATTGATGGCAGCCAGCACGCGTGGGTCAATGATTCGTATTGTATTGTCATTGCCTTTTTTTAGTCTTGTGCAGTAGATACTTGATTGGAGAGTATCGTAATCATCCATTTTTAAAAGACACACCTCTGTGGCTCTTAATCCGCAATATTCAGCCAGATATATAATTGCGCGGTTCCTTACCGCGTGCCGGCGCTCATCGGTGTCAACTGAACCGAACAGGCGCCCTTTTTCTTCCTGTTTAAGAAATTTAATTGTACTCAATTTATCACCTCGTAAATTTGTAAAAAGTGGACAAAATAAGCATTTTGTCTACTTTCAAAAGGCATAAAAAAAGTACTTTTTGTATCTTATATAATCTCATATTTCCGGTTGTGTCTCCATCATTTCCAGCTGCTGATTTTTAAGTTCATTTCCAATTTCCGATATATATTGATTTATATTTCCACCTTTTGTGTAGGCTTGTGCAATATCCTCAAGCTTCCATATCCTGCCGGTAGACTTGACCAGTTCACTTAAATTATCCAATACAGCTTCAGTTAGACGAAGTCCATTTTCACTAAGAGCCGTCTTGAACTGAGCATATGCCACCTGCACACGCATTTCAGTTAAAACTTCCGGTTCGTCTGCTGAAACACCACTATGCTCATTCCACCTATCCTCAATATATTCTACGACATTATCAAGATAACTGCTTTCCTCTGCCGTAATGTTCCTGTTATGTTCATGCTGCAGCACTGTACCGGGATGTATATCGGGAGTATCAGTCATTCGGTATAAACATTCTGATTTTCTGTTTTGAAGAGAAATATCATCAAACACGCCCGACTTATATACCTTCTCAATACTCTCGACAATAGCATTAACTGTATTGTCATGCTGCAGCTTTGTTGTCATTCTTGGTGTAGTACCAATTTCTTTCATTCTCTCATACCGTTCAATCGTACCAACATATGACAGTATCGGGGGCACAGCCATAACAGCAAGCTCCACATGATATCCTCTGCTCTTTAACAGCTCTGCTGTTCTTATTGGCACAGCAGATGTTCTAAGTGTACCTTCAATGATAAGATTATATTTTTCTCTTGAAAGCTCATCTATCAGTCTTTCTATTACCTGCGACGAAAACTTCTGTGTATAATTCACATAATCATCACCGTATTGAGCATATAGATGGTCGAAATGAGGGTGCAGCTTTCTAAAATCATCCCCAGAAATGACCGCGGTGCCCTTATCAGCTATTAAGCTTTCAAAATGTTTTATCATGCTTGACTTTCCAGCACCTGGCTGTCCACCCAAAATAACAGCTTCCGGCTTTTCTACTGGTTCTTTTTGATCAACTGCAATCTGTTTAATTTTCTGATAACGTCTATTGAACTCATGCATCGTATATTCTGTAAAATCTTCCATACATCTATCCCCTGCATGCTACCAGCTTTTTCAATGTCTCATTTACCATCTGAAGCTTTCCCCTTACAATATATGCCTGTTTTAATGTATCAATTTTATATACGCCATTATACAATTTGCAAACCTCATCTGAAATCGCTTCAGCAAATTTATCATCCGGATTGTTTTCTTTATATCTGATTAAATCTGCACATATCCCGGCAGCAAACTCCCTAAGTACTTCTATCTCTTTTACAACCTCATAATCTGTCATATCTAAACCTCCTAAAAAATATTTGTATTCTTCTGTCATATTTCCCATAAGACTGTTTTGTTAAACTTTTAAATTTTATATAGTGCCTTACTTTTCTTCCCACACATATACATATAATGCTTTTGTCATTTCGTTACCATAATAATTATAACACGGAGTATGTCAATATGAAAGAAAAAACATTACCTTGAATTTATATACGATTCCTCCGTTTAGATTATTTCTTAAGCATGTCACCCATAGCTTCATCTGTCATTTGAGCATATTGATAAACATCATACAATGGCGCATAATTATATCTCCCGAAAGCGCGAAATCTATATTCGCCTACTTTTTTTAGGATACCGTTTTTTCCAGACGTTTTATGTCTTTATGTGTAATATTAAAAGCAGCCTGATATACCTGGCTGCTAACTCCTACTCCAAACATTTCAGCCAATTGCTTATATTCAAAGCCATTATTGATAAGCAGTTCAAACACTTCTTCTTTTTTTCATCACACTCAATACCGGCAGAATTGCATAATAAAACAAGCTGCTCATTAAATGCTAAGCTCTGAGTCCCCGCATTCTTACATATTTCCGCTTTAACATACTCATCCACCGATAAATTCTCACCCCAAAAATTAATGTTTCTCATACAATTCCCCTCTCTTCCCAGCCTCCGCCAAACATATCATACTGAACCTCCTGCTTGTAAAAATGATTTTTTGTGTTTGGCGCAAAATAGAGCGCTGTCAGTAAATAAGCGCGAATATTCTTTATTTTTGTAGTCACATTTTGCATTGAGATTATGACATACTCAAGATGGCTGTCATTAAGCTTCAGGAATTTTGCCTTGACAAGCGCATAAGGGTAATTCTCGCCACCTATTTTTATAGTCTTTCTACTGACACAAACGGTATCACAAATAAGCTCATACAGTTCATCATACAGCTCCCTATCCTGACCTGTATCATGCTGGATATGATAATCATATCTGATATTCTGCTTAATCTGCTCTATGTACGCTTCTACATCATCGATACTATGGACAGAGCTCACTTGAGGTATATTTTTATCGCAGAGGTGAACTGAGTTCACTTGTAATTTGTCATTATGCAGAGGCGAACTGAGTTCACCCGATATGTCAATCCGATTTTTAATTTCCGAAATTCTGTCATTGCTGTTATTATCTGTATTATCTGATAGATGGATAGATGGATTAATATTATTAATATCAGTATAATTAATATTAGTATAACTAGAGTCCAAATTTTGAACCTCCAGAAATCTAGATTTTGGATTTCCAGAAGTCCGATTATTGGATTTGCAGAAGTCTAAATTTTGGATTTCTGGAAGTCTGCCTTTTGGATTTCTGGAAGTTTGATTTTTGGAAATCCTGAAATCCAAATTTTGTA
>ENA-OZGB01001451-OZGB01001451.1-human-gut-metagenome-genome-assembly--contig:-NODE-1451-length-11109-cov-11.836168_pt1 | contig 11109 bp, 10 predicted proteins | sample MGYA00245113_ERZ653651 | MGnify/ENA primary metagenome ERZ653651 (study PRJEB26926, sample SAMN06165095) | human gut metagenome | biome: ENVO:00009003; feature: ENVO:2100002; material: ENVO:00002003... | reverse complement strand
TTGTATAAAACAAAGTGACAAGTATACATATACTACAAAATATAAGAAACCAACTGCATTAATTGAATCGAATAAATTATTTATGAAGAAATTCGGTTTAGAAGAATTGACAAAGGTTAAAGATTTTATTGTTGATTTAGAAAAACTGTTACAGGTATTTGTATCATTTGATAAAACTCCGTTAGTAGCAATTCAGAATAAATCGAAGTTATTAAAACAAGATGATAATTTAAATTCTGATGTTGTAAAGTTTATTAAGAATCCGATAATAACATCTAATGATTTATTATATTTATATTTGTTATATTTAAGAGCTGAAAAGGAAAAGAAAAAAAGTGAGGATGGAAAATCGCCAAATCCGTTTTATTTAGTGTATTGCTTTTCTAAATATGAATGTATGGGGGATCCAACTCAAATATCAGTAAAATTGTCATCGAAAGATGCAATTGATGATATTGTAAATAAATATACATTAACTTTAAAACGTTATTACAGAACGTGGGTAAAGAAAAATCCAGGTAAGGAATATAATGATATGATTAAATCACAGATTAATGTAGCAATGTTGGATGATGCAAAAGAAAGTGTGGAAGAGGTATTGGCTCTTTTGTAATTTTGTATGTATATCGTCATGTTAATCTATCGTTCTAGCTATTATAATAAGCACACGAAGTTTGCGAAATCTGGAGCATTAAATTAACATGATAAATTGGCGCAGGAATTGTTTCCTGCGCCAATTGTTATGTTAAATTATAAATGAGCTCATTTATTAACAAGCCCGTAAATATAGTGATTACACCACTTCCCATGTAGTATAAGATAATCATGCAATAGCCCCTCCTGCACGAAGCCAAGCCTATTAAGAAGCTTCATCGAAGGCACATTTCCCGGGTGGACAACCGCTGTCACCTTGTGCATGCGAAGCTCATTAAAGGCAAGCTTGGTGCAGAAGCCGACTGCCTCAGTGGCATACCCCATGTGGTGAAACTCACTGGAAAATTTATAGCCAATCTCACAGCTTCCGTAGAAAGCCGGAGCGATATTATGTATACACACAGTGCCGATAATCCGGCACGGATTTTCTTTCTCAAAAACATAAAATCTGAAAAGCTGTGATTTGACAGCCATATTGTATTCATATCTGAGCACCTTCTGCAGGTGCTTCACAGTATAAAAGTCCGGCACACGGTCTATTTCATACATTTCGAAAAGCTCTTTATCTCTATTGTAAAAATCCAAAACCTGCGGGGCACAATCAGCACGCAATACCTTAAGAAGCAGGCGTGGGGTTTCATATTGAAAAAACATATTTTCCTTCTTTCACATTTGGTGTATCATGATAAATAGATTATAGCACATGGAGCAGACAAATATGACACAAGATGAAAAATATATGAAACAGGCAATAAAACAGGCAAAAAAAGCATATGCACTTGATGAGGTGCCGATAGGCTGCGTAATTGTAGCCGGTGACAAAATCATTGCACGCGGCTACAACCGCAGAAATACCGACAAAAATCCACTCGCTCATGCTGAACTTTCTGCCATCCGCAAAGCCAGCAAAAAGACCGGAGATTGGCGTCTCGAGGAATGCACCATGTACGTCACCCTCGAGCCCTGTCAGATGTGTGCCGGAGCAATAGTACAGGCACGTATTCCCAGAGTGGTAATAGGTGCCATGAATCCGAAAGCAGGCTGTGCAGGCTCAATCATCAATCTACTGCAGATGCAGCAGTTTAATCATCAGGTGCAGACAGATATAGGCATCTGTGGTGACGAATGCAGCACCATGCTTTCTACCTTTTTCAAAGAGCTGCGAAAGAAGCGCAAGCTTCAAGGGCAGTAAAATAAATTGTCGTTAAAACCACAACGTAAGGCAAGGAAGTTGCAATAAATCTTGACAAAACCCTGCATTATAGCGTATACTTAAGACTCCGAGCAGCCGGGGTGGTAGCGGTACCTTGAACCAACAATCCGCTATAGTTGGGGTGATGCTTCGTAGAGGGCTTAAGCGGTGGAGCTGCCCTCCATAAGTGGCGTTGACGTCTGGGTCTTGCGCAATGGAAATCTATGAACCGTGTCAGGGTGGGAACACAGCAGCACTAAGTAGAAGCTTTCATGTGACGCGAGGCAGCCTGGAGGGAGTTAACTGTGGAGGTAACGTCTGTTGTGATGGTTCGAAGCGAGGCGCTCGGATTTTTAGCGTATAAACATCGTATGATAATACAGGTAATCAGCGGAAATTCTATTTCCGGGCTGATTACCTGTATTATCAGACGGTGCAACGGAAACCGAAAATTGTAGCCACGCAGTGGCTAAGAAGCCTCGCAAGAGGCGAATTTTCGGTTGTAGTGGCACGGTTTATACGCGCGAAATAAGGAAAAATTGAGGCATACAATGATTCAAGACATTGCACCACATACGTGGGACATAACATACAAAAACATACAGCCGGACCCGGACAGCAGGGTCCTTTTTTTTAGCAGGGGACAGCTCCTTGTGCAGCAGGCATCGGACATGTCTGCTGACGAATCCAATCAGGATATTCATCAGATAAGCTTTCCAAGATATGAGGATATAAAAACAGAATGCCACGACGCTAAATATCAGTATCTGTTTACACTTGACGATACTGCATTTTTCAGGGTGGCACTGTCACATGCTGACAAAATGCATATACTGGAAGTAACAGGTGGCAAATTCATAAACCGGCACTATATGCGCAGTACGGCACCGAAGGAGTACGTGCTTGCCGCGATAACTGGATTTCATCTGGATGGCTGGTATGATAAGAACCATTTCTGCGGCAGATGCGCAAACAGGCTGGTAGAGGACGATGTGGAGCGCATGCTCAGATGTCCGGTCTGCGGCAACATGGTTTACCCGCGCATCAATCCGGCCGTGATAGTGGGAGTTACAAATGGAGATAAGCTGCTTTTGACAAAATACAATGGCAGAGAGTATAAAAAGTACGCACTTGTGGCAGGCTTTAACGAGATAGGTGAGTCGCTTGAGGAGACCGTGCGCCGTGAGGTTATGGAGGAAACAGGACTGCGTGTGAAAAACATCAGATACTACAAATCGCAGCCGTGGGGCTTTACCGACAATATACTTGCGGGATATTTCTGTGAAGTTGACGGAACAGATGAGATTGAGGTTGACATGCAGGAACTTTCGGTGGCAAAATGGGTGTCAAGAGAAGAAATACCTACATCCCTAGAGGAATTAAGCCTGACAAATGAAATGATTTCTGTTTTTCGGCTTGACAAAGGCGATTTCTGAATGTATAGTAAAACAGTAGGAAATGAAACAGAGGTGCTATAAATGAAAATTTCAACAAAAGGACGTTATGCTCTTCGCCTTATGATGGATCTTGCAGAGAACAACACTGGTTCACCCATCAGCCTGAAGGATGTAGCGAAGAGACAGGATATTTCAGATAAATATCTTGAACAGATTATATCCATTTTAAACAAGGCGGGCTACGTCAGAAGTGTCAGGGGCGCCCAGGGCGGCTACATGCTGAAGATGGAACCGCAGAACTACACAGTCGGCATGATTCTCAGACAGACAGAGGGCAGCCTTGCGCCGGTAGCATGTATAGAGGATGACGAGATAGTCTGTGACAGACAGCAGCAGTGCGTCACATCTATTGTGTACAAGAAGATCAATGATGCAATCTCAGGTGTGGTTGACAATATCACATTGCAGGATCTGGTAGACTGGCAGAACGAGAAGAATGGAAATTATGTCATATAAAGAAAGAAGGTTATCATAGATGAGCAGATTAATTTATTTGGATAATGCGGCAACCACACAGGTATATCCGGAGGTTGTGGATGCAATGCTTCCTTACTTTACAGAGCATTACGGCAATCCATCAGCTATATACAGCTTTGCAGATGAGGCAGAAAGAGCAGTGGATCATGCCAGAGGAGAGGTCGCAGACCTTATCGGAGCTAAGAAGGATGAGATATATTTCACAGGCGGCGGCAGCGAGTCCGACAACTGGGCATTAAAGGCCACAGCAGAGGCATATGCCGCAAAAGGAAAGCACATCATCACATCAGCCATCGAGCATCATGCAATTCTTCACACAGCACAGTGGCTTGAGAAGCATGGCTTTGAGGTGACATATGTGGGTGTTGATGAGGACGGAAAAATCAAGCTTGATGAGCTGAAGGCAGCCATCAGACCTGACACAATCCTTATCTCAGTTATGGCGGCAAACAACGAGATTGGTACTATCCAGCCGCTTAAGGAAATCGGAGAGATAGCAAAGGAGCATGGTATTTTGTTCCACACAGATGCAGTTCAGGCATTCGGACATATTCCGATTAATGTAGATGATATGCATATCGACATGCTCAGCGCCAGCGGTCACAAGCTCAACGGACCAAAGGGCATAGGCGTGATGTATATCAGAAAGGGCGTAAAAATCCGCTCATTTATCCACGGCGGAGCACAGGAGCGCCAGAGACGTGCGGGAACACACAATGTGCCGGGTATCGTAGGACTCGGCAAGGCAGTAGAGCTTGCAAAGGCCAACATGGCAGAGCGCAGCGAATATGAGACAAAGCTCAGAGACCACCTCATCGAGAGAGTGACAAGCGAGATCCCATATACACGCTTAAATGGACACAGAACAGACAGACTGCCAAACAATGCAAACTTCTGCTTCAGATTCATCGAGGGAGAGTCAATGCTTATCCTGCTTGACCAGGCAGGCATATGCGGCAGCTCAGGTTCAGCCTGCACATCAGGCTCACTCGACCCATCGCATGTGCTCCTTGCAATAGGACTGCCACATGAGATAGCACACGGCTCACTGCGTCTTACATTATCAGAGAAGACCACTCTTGAGGATATCGACTATACAGTGGACAAGTTAAAGGAAATCATAGCAAGGCTCAGAAGCATGTCACCGTTATACGAGGATTTCGTAAAGAAAAACGGCAAATCTGAGGCATAAATGATCAGGTTAGAAATTATAGTGACTATCACATCATTAATATATACATGAAAATTAGGAGGAACTAAGGACATGGCATACAGTGAAAAGGTAATGGACCATTTTAACCATCCAAGAAACGTAGGAGAGATGGAGAATCCAAGTGGTGTCGGCACAGTAGGAAACGCAAAGTGCGGAGACATCATGAGAATGTATCTGGATATAGATGACAACGGCATTATTCAGGAGGCCAAATTCAAGACCTTCGGATGTGGCGCAGCAGTTGCAACAAGCAGTATGGCAACAGAGCTCGTAAAGGGCAAGACAATCCAGGAGGCACTTGAGGTTACAAACAAGGCAGTTATGGAGGCACTTGACGGACTTCCACCTGTGAAGGTACACTGCTCACTTCTCGCAGAGGAGGCAATCCATGCAGCACTCTGGGATTACGCAGAGAAAAACGGTATCAAGATCGAGGGACTTGAGAAGCCTGTAAACGATATCAGCGAGAAGGAAGAGGCGCCTGAGGAAGACTATTAATGAAAAAGAAGGTTGTAGTAGGAATGTCGGGCGGAGTGGATTCGTCAGTAGCGGCATATTTATTAAAGGAACAGGGATACGATGTCATCGGAGTCACAATGCAGATATGGCAGGACGAGGATGTATTTAAACAGTCACAGGAGGGCGGTTGCTGTGGGCTATCCGCAGTTGAGGACGCCAGACGAGTGGCAGCAGTGCTTGATATTCCGTATTATGTGATGAACTTCAAGGCTGATTTCAAGAAATACGTCATAGACTATTTCGTGTCCGAATATGAGCGCGCATACACGCCAAATCCGTGTATCGCCTGCAACCGTTATGTGAAATGGGAGTCGCTGCTTCACCGCTCGCTCGAGATAGGAGCAGACTATATAGCAACAGGCCATTATGCCCGCATAGCACAGCTTCCAAACGGCAGATACACCATAGCCAACTCAGTCACAGCGGAAAAGGACCAGACATATGCGCTTTACAATCTGACACAGGAGCAGCTACGTCGCACGCTGATGCCTGTGGGAGAGTATGAAAAGCCACAAATCCGCCGTATCGCAGAGGAAGCCGGACTGCCTGTGGCGCACAAGAGCGACAGCCAGGACATATGCTTCGTGCCGGATCACGACTATGCCTCATTCATCGAGAATGAGACAGGCAAAACCTATGAGCCGGGAAATTTTGTGGATGAATCGGGCAATATTCTCGGCCGTCATAAGGGTCTCATCCACTATACTATCGGACAGCGCAAGGGGCTTGGAATTACAGCCGCAACACCTTTATTCGTGAAGGAGCTGCGTCCGGCAACAAATGAGGTCGTAATCAGCACAAATGAGTCACTTTTCTCAGACACCTGTTATATCAGCGATATAAACTATATGGCGCAGGAGCACATCACACCGGACACCCGCAGCATAGGAAAGGTACGCTACTCTCACAGGGGAGCTGACTGTACACTTACCACTATGGAAAACGGCATGATAAAATGCGTATTTGACGAGCCACAGCGAGCCATGACACCGGGGCAGGCAGCGGTATTTTATCAGGATGGGCACGTACTGTGCGGCGGAACAATTGAAAAGATGTAATAGGCAAAAAGTAACAAAAAACAATTGAATAAAGCAGGCTATGAGAGTATAATGTAAATAAAAAAGGCACATGATTTATGGACCTGCGATATAAAATAAGAGCAAATAGCGAAACACTATAGTACTTTAACAGGTCTATAGTGTTTTTTTGTTAGTTAAAGGACAGGATGTGTCTATGTAATTCGATATAATCTAATTACAAAATAAGCAAATGAGTAAAAGGATTGGAGCGATTACATGTCAGAAAACGGAACAGAGAAAATAGAACGTGTACTTGGAATATATTCTAGGCTGATGAATGGAGCCATAGTAAATAAAGCGCAGGCAGCCAATGATTACAATGTAAATGAGCGGAGTATACAAAGAGACATTGATGATATAAGAAACTTTCTGGAACAGGATGCAGAAAGCGAAGGCATCATAAACTCAGTAATTTATGACCGGTTAGAAAAAGGATACAAATTGGAGCAGATATACAAGCTGAAATTTTCAAACCCGGAGATACTTGCCATATGCAAGATACTGCTAGACAGCCGTGCATTTACAAAACAGGAGATGCAGGATATGCTGAGCAAGCTCATAGAGTGTTGTGTTCCTGAAAGCAATCGGAAAATGGTCGAAAATCTCATAGGAAATGAAGAATTTCACTATATCGAGCCACAACACAAGAGTGTATTTATCGACAAGATGTGGGAGATAGGCCAGGCGATAAACAGTCATAAGTATATAGAGATTTCATATACCAGATTGAAGGACAAAGCTGTGGTTACAAGAAAGCTCAAACCGGCAGCGATAATGTTTTCGGAATTCTATTTCTATATGGCTGCATTTATCGATGATCCGGATGTAAGAGCAAAGTTCGATGTCATGGAGGATGCATTTCCGACCATATACAGGATTGACAGAATACAGAGCTTAAAAGTACTTGATGAACAGTTTCATGTACCATATGCTGACAGATTTCAGGAAGGAGAGTTCCGCAAGCGAATACAGTTCATGTATGGCGGAAAGCTCAGAAAAATCAAGTTTAAATACTCAGGATTATCCGTTGAAGCGATACTGGACAAGCTGCCCACAGCAAAAATACTCAGTGAAGAAGATGGCGTGTATACAATATCTGCTGAGGTGTTTGGCGATGGGATAGATATGTGGATCAGGAGCCAGGGGGATATGATTGAATTAATGCAGAATAAATGATTTATATTATATATTTAAGTATAGGTAAGGAGGATTAACATGGACGATTTTCAGAAGGAAGAAGTGCAGAGAATTATTGAGGAAACTACACATTATGATTTTCCTTTTCTAGCAAGTAGAGAAAAAAAACAAAAAATAATAATTGAGAAAAAATATTATATTGAAAAGCAGTATGAAGAAATATCTGCCGATATAGTAAAGGATAAAGTTAAATTGCAGGAAATATGGAATGAAGCTGTAGAGTATGCGGATGAACAATTTAAGTCATTGGATCCTAAATATAAAATAAATGGTTTTTATTTGCAAGAACTTTTACATTATTATGCACAGAAAATATATGAAACATCAGTTATAGAATAGAAGGAGATAGGCTTTTATGGATAAACATCATGAAGAAAAAATTATAATAATGAAAAAGTACCTAAAGAATATAAGTACGGGGGATAGAATTTACTTGGGGCATGACGAAATCTCGAACCAGGTCATTGAAAATGCAATTAAGTATTATGCGTCAGGGCTGGATATTTCAACGATAATTGGAATCTATGATACAACTTTATTTGGTACGGGTAAAAATGGATTTGTTTTTACAGATGATAGATTTTATTATTTGGATTTTTTAGGAAAACCGATAAAAATATGGTACGATGATATTAAAAATGTGAGTTTGAACAATACAGAAAATGAAGATTCTAAGAGAGTATTAGAAATTTTACAGTATGATGGTGAAATTATAAGGATTACATCATCTTTATGTAATAAAACTCCATTAAAAGAATTTTTGAATATTATGAAAGAGTTTGATAATAATGTGTTACAAAATAAAGAGTCACTTATATATAATAAAAAAACAAATAACGGAAAAGATGTGGGGGGAATTGTAACAGGAAATTATAAGACAGTAAATAAGCAGTATGACGAAGAAAAATTTCATGCTAGACAGGGACACGGATTTGCAGCGGAAAGGGCGAATAATTTATATGATAATCTTACAGGGCACGATGCAAAAATAGTAGGTGATGATAATGCGAAGAACGGTGCGGATAGGGTTGTTGATGGTATTTATATTCAATCGAAATATTGTCAGACGGGTAAAAGATGTATAAATGAGTGCTTTGATAAAGATGGACAGTTTAAATATATGATAGATGGAAAACCTATGCAAATTGAGGTACCGTCTGATAAGTATGATGAAGCAGTAAATGCTATGAAAGAAAAAATAAGAAATGGTCAAGTAAAAGGTGTTACTGATGAAAATGAAGCTAAGAATATAGTTAGAAAAGGCCATTTTACATACGCTCAGGCAAAGAATATTGCAAAAGCAGGAACTGTAGAATCATTGACATATGATTCTGTAAATGGAATTATTACCGCAGCATCTGCTTTTGGAGTAACTGTAACAATATCATTTGCTACATCTATATGGAATGGAGAAGATACAGATACAGCATTAAAAATTGCTGCATATTCGGGATTAAAGGTAGGCGGTACAGCGTTTATAACTTCAGTTTTAGCTTCACAATTGTCTAAAATGGGACTAAATAGTGCCTTAGTTAGTAGTTCAGAGGCGATTGTATCAATGCTAGGGCCAAAGGCTTCGGCTGTATTAATTAATGCATTTAGAATTGGTAGTAAACCAATTTATGGTGCAGCTGCAATGAAAAGTGCGGCAAAACTATTAAGAAGTAACGCTATTACTACAAGTATAACATTTGTAGTGTTGAGTACGCATGATGTTGCAGATATTTTTAATGGGAAAATTTCTGGAAAACAATTTGTAAAAAATGTGACGAAATCTGGTGTTACTATTGGTGCCGGTACTGCAGGATATATTGCTGGAGCGGCAGCAGGAGCAAATTTTGTAAAGAAAATATTTGGAGATAGTAATAATAAGTATTTAAAAGTGGCATCTGTTGCGGCTGGACTTGTGACTTCAACTATATCTGGAAGTGTAGCAAATAAAGTAGCAGATTCCGTGGCTAATGTACTTATGGAAGACGATGCGGATAAGATGATTAAAATCATACAGGATGTATTTACTGAACTTGCATCAGAATATTTATTATCAGCAAAAGAGGCAGAAAAATCTATAGATAAACTCAAAGATAAGTTGGATGAAAAAGTGCTGAAGAATATGTTCGCAAGTAATAGCAGGGAAGAGTTTGCAAGAGATTTACTTATTCCAATTATAGAAAATGAAACCAAAAAAAGAAAGCATATTTCGAATATTTGTACTGAACAAATGGTTGATGAAGTGCGTGAAATATTAGAAGATATATGTGATGAAACAAAATCTAATGATGAAACAGATGTTGACAATATAGCTTAAAACAAATAACAATAGCTGTATAATTTTGTATATAAGAAATAAATAGACATTGTTTGTTATCATCCTTTGCTGTGATTAATCATATCACTGCAAAGGATGATAATTTTTATGTAAAAACAAATAAGTCTATAGTACTAGTTTTTGTAATTTAAAATTGCAAAAAATAGAAAACATAAATTGTTAAACAAACAATATATGAAAAAGCATAAAGAATAGATAGAAAAAACAATTTGACATTATGAAAATACTATGTTATTGTTATTTTGTAAGAGAGGTGTTGGTATGCTAAATGAATTTGATATGGTTACAAATGAAAATGTGTCACAGAATGAGAAAGAGATACTTAGTAGGATAAACAGAACGTTAGATGAAAAATGTATAAATAAAGGACAATTTGCAGATCGTTTAGGGTGGCAACCGTCTAAACTAAGTAGAGTTTTAAATGGAAGAACAGGCTTATCACTTTCTGACAGCTCAGATATGGCTCAAGCATTGGGATATCCATTGGAAGCATTCCTTCAACAAGAGTTTGATTTAGACTATTATGATCAAACGCATATGAGAAACATAAAGAACTTGAGAGAATGCATAGAGAATACTTTATATTGGGGAACAGATTTTAAAGGTGCTGAAGATTATGTGAAAAATATTTTTCCTAGAACTATCCGAGGCATTTTGGGATTGCATCCAAATGAATTTTTGGTAGAAGGTGAAATGATACAAAATGAGGTATATATTGTAGAGGCTGAGTCAGGGGAGCAAAAACCTATGTATTCGCATAAACCGCAAATAACTATAAAATATAAAGGAATTAATAGTGGAAATAACGATACACTGATCATGGGGTATTGGTTTGCAGAAGGAAGTTATCTTGCTCTTTCGATATGTTATATTCAAAATAAAGATTTCTCAATAGAATATAACAATAACGTAAAAAAATATTATAAGTCTATAATTAGCGATCTGTCTCTTATACACATCTCCGAGCCCACGAGACTGCAGCTAATCTCGTA
>ENA-OZGB01001449-OZGB01001449.1-human-gut-metagenome-genome-assembly--contig:-NODE-1449-length-11119-cov-9.825922_pt1 | contig 11119 bp, 10 predicted proteins | sample MGYA00245113_ERZ653651 | MGnify/ENA primary metagenome ERZ653651 (study PRJEB26926, sample SAMN06165095) | human gut metagenome | biome: ENVO:00009003; feature: ENVO:2100002; material: ENVO:00002003... | reverse complement strand
AAGTCTGGCGCGGCTGCCAATTACGCCACACCCGCAGTGGCTTTCTTGTTAAGCGACGGCAAAGATAGAAAGATTTTTCTTTTCAGCAAATAGTTTGGTGCAGAAAGTATTTATTGAACCACTTTTAAGAGTTCCCGTGCCCTTTCAATGATCGTATCTATCCCTTTGTCTTCATCTTCTTTTGCCATATCTACTTCCTCATCCGGATCAATGCCGAATTCGATATGTTGCTTTTTGGCATCCAAATGTGGACTGGCAGAAAAACGTACTCCCCAGCCGTTAGGAAGTTCCGAAGAAAAAGGCAAACCTGAACCACCACCGGTTTTGTCACCTACTAAAGTGACATTAGGAAAATAGCGCATAGCGTTCACGAAATCATTCGTCGCACTGTAAGAGTGGCGATTGGTGAGAAGCATTACCTTCTTCTGCCAACGAATGCTGTTGGACGGTTCCAGATAAATAGGTTCAGGATCAGAGAAATCACTGTGTCCCTTTCCTGTCTTATGCTGGATGTATCCCGTCAATACCTTTTCATTAGTGAAGCGGGAGGCAATACGTTCAGAGTAAGTAAGATTACCTCCGCCGTTATTTCGTACATCGAAAATCAGTCCGCTACATGGAGCAAGGTAGGAGAGAACTTCGTCCAGATTACCGTTGCCGACGCCATTGGAGAATGATTCGTAATAGATATACCCAATGTTGTCTTCAAGGATTTTATATTTGAGGCCACCGGCAATGCGGTAATTCTTTCCAAGATACTGCCGTTCGATGATACCCTCGTTGAAGTTGCGTGGATAATCCAGGTACCAATCCCAATAGCGACCCATATTCGAAGAACTGTACAGATTGACGTGACCATCCTTCAGTTCCGCCAGCATACTGTCAAGGACTTGAAATAACCCATCGTTGGGCATATTAGAAGTTATGAGAGGTTGGTATTTGTCATGAATGGCATTCCAGTCTATCTGTTTATAGTCAAGGAAACAATATTGCTCGTCGATGATTTTCCACAAGGCTTCGAAATTACCTTGCGGAGAGTTGTTGAACTCTTCTTCCCGAATGCAACTTGTAAACAATGGCAGCAACATGAAAAGTATTCCAAGCCACCTTAATTTAATATGATATATTTCTTTTATTTTCATTATTCTATCACCTTAACACGCTGTCGTTTTATCACTCTATTTTCTTTTCTTATCACGAATGAGAAACAACTCTTTTACAAAACCTACCATAAATACGTGCGAGTAGGTATGCATCCTTATGTCATTTACTTTTGCCTGTTGTGCATCCCAAAGATAAGCTAGGCGCATTTTTGCCCTTCCTACCGGAAAATCAACAGTTAGCATTTGCCGCAGGGATGGCTGATTGTGCAGGGAGGTGAAGTTTATCACTCCGCCCCAGTTGCCCAGCGTAAATATCTCGTAGTACGATTGTCCGTAATTCGGGCAGAACATAACGCCTGCAAAAGGAAGATTGACCTGATAGCGCAGACTGATGGGATAGTTTTTGATCCGTAAATCCCATATTGCCATTCCGGATGCATCCAGATTGATATAAGCGCGTACCTGTGCCGGATTATTGCCATTGCGCAGATTGTAGACAAAGCCACCGTTGAGGTCGATTAACCCTCCGGCAAGCAACTTGAAGTTGGAAGTAATCGGGAAGTTGTAATGCAACCCGTAATTCCAGTTGGCAAGCCCGGAGAATGTATTGTTGTTATCCACACGGTTGTGGGTATAACCCAAATCAGCCTGAAAAAAGCTTTGCAGGGATATATTGCCATTCATCCACTTGGTCATGCGCATACTTTCGCGTGAAATGCGGAAGTCTATACCTTTGTATTCCTGCGGTGACAGGTAAGTGTCGTACACATTGGTGTAACCGACGCCATACATGGTGGCACGGGTTACAAAACGTGTCCGGGCCGAAGAGTCCGCTCTTAATTCTTGTAGCGCCCTGTCTTCCACACTTTGCGCCTGTATACTTCCGCCTGCCAGAAGCAGGCATCCCATTAGTATTACACCAATCTTATTTAGCTTCATTGATAGAGTTGCTTATCACTAATCATTAGCCGTTAATCACTTAGAACAGTTTCATCTGTCCTGTTATCTCGTCCCGGATATCGTCTTCACTTTTGCCGTGATCCGGGTCCAGTATTTCCGGTTCTTCTTCATTCTGGTCTTCCGTTTCCTCAGGAACTTCGGGTTGCCGTGTTGGTTCCAGTTCATTGACGGTTTCCATCGTGAACGTGGTGAGGCGTTTCCCTTTTGCCTTGAAACCTTTTACGGCAATAAATTCATCTGCTTCTATAATCATCGGTTCGCGGAAACTGTCATGTCCGCCGAATATAATTTCCAGGCGGGGATAACATTCGTCCGTCAGCAGGATAAGGCGATTATTCTTGTTCTCTCCCAGATAGTTCTGCTTGCGGTTGGTTGCTTCCATGCAGAAACGTTTGATATATGGGAAATTCTGCTGGTCTGCATCGTAGAGCACAGCGGTCCATATCTTGTTCGGGTCAAATTTCTCCAATATCCGGATGTTGGCCTCGTAATGATTGCTAAGGTCGAAGTTGGTGATGTAGAAATCTCCGTTATCATGTACTACGAGGATGCTGTCTTCACTCTGGAATTCTCCCAGATATTCACCTCGTCCGTCATAGTTGAGTCGGAGCACGTCGCGGTCGAACCATACTTTCCGTCCGCCCAGTGTTGATCCGCCACGCTGTTTCAGGGCAATCTTGTGCACCGGAAGCTTGGTTAGTATATTACCTCTTGCCTGGCGTCCCTTGATGCTGATGTCGCTGAAATCTTCTTCAAAGATAATACGGCGCACGCGCGGATTGGGCTTCAGGGTTACTTTGATGACTTCCGCTTCACCGTTAGGATTGGCCGTGAAGTACGTGATGCGTGAATCGGGAGTACCTTGAGTTACGTCATATTCACGGTCGCGGATGATGCTTGTTACGGCAAACCGCTTGATATACTGTGTACCCTCTTTCCCGTCGCGATAAACAACGTTGTAGATTGTACGCTTGTCGTTCTTCTTGAAAACGTTGGCATAGAGAATATTCTTGCCTACGAACTTCTTGTCGGATACGGGAGTAACCAGATAGCGTCCGTCCCGGAAGAAGATGATGACATCATCAAGACTTGAGCAGTTACACAGGAATTCATCCTTCTTCAGACCTGTGCCGATGAAGCCTTCTTCACGGTTGATATATAGTTTTTCGTTGGCTTCCACCACTTTACTTGCTTCGATGGTGTCGAAGTTTCGCAATTCTGTGCGGCGTGGGAAATTCTTGCCGTATTTGTTTTTCAGCATTAAGTACCAGTCTACCGTATATTCCACGATATTTGCCAAATGATGGTCTATTTCCTCTATGTCCGCTTTCATACGAGCAATGAGTTCTTCCGCTTTGTCAGAGTTGAACTTGAGGATACGTCCCATCTTTATCTCCATCAATTTGAGGATATCCTCCTTAGTTACTTCGCGTATGAATCGTGGATAATAAGGCGTCAGACGTTCGTCGATATGTGCGCAAGCAGCATCCATATCCTTGGCTTGCTCAAATTCCTTGTCTTTATAAATGCGTTCTTCGATGAAGATCTTTTCCAGTGAAGCAAAGTGCAGACTTTCCAGTATTTCGTCTTTGCGTATTTCCAGTTCCTGGCGTAGCAAGGATAGAGTATTGTCTACCGATTTTCTCAGTACATCGCTTACGGTGAGGAAGTGGGGTTTCTGATCGTCGATGACGCAACAGTTAGGTGATATGCTTACCTCGCAGTCCGTGAAAGCATACAGGGCATCGATTGTTTTGTCCGAAGAAACGCCGGGAGCAAGATGAACAAGTATCTCCACATTCCCGGACGTGAGGTCTTCTACTTTCTTTATCTTGATCTTGCCTTTCTCGCTTGCTTTCACAATGGAATCGCAAACATTGGCTACGGTCTTACCGTAAGGAATTTCTTTGATGGCAAGTGTCTTGTTGTCGATTTTCTCGATTTTAGCACGTACACGCACTGCACCTCCGCGCTCACCGTCGTTGTATTTAGAAACGTCGATGCTACCGCCAGTCTGAAAGTCCGGATAGAGCTTGAACTCTTCCTCGTGCAGATAGCGGATGGATGCATCGCAAAGTTCATTGAAGTTATGGGGAAGTATTTTGGAAGAAAGACCTACGGCAATACCTTCTACCCCTTGTGCCAGGAGCAAAGGGAACTTCACTGGTAGAGTTACCGGTTCCTTGTTTCGTCCGTCGTAGGAGAGTTTCCATTCGGTTGTTTTAGGGTTGAAGACCACATCGAGGGCGAACTTAGACAGACGTGCCTCGATGTAACGGGGAGCAGCCGCACCGTCGCCGGTGAGTATATTACCCCAGTTTCCTTGGCAATCTACGAGCAAATCTTTTTGTCCCAACTGCACCAATGCATCACCGATGGAAGCATCACCGTGTGGGTGAAACTGCATGGTATGTCCTACGATGTTTGCCACTTTATTGTAGCGTCCATCTTCCATACGCCTCATGGAGTGCAAGATGCGTCGTTGCACAGGCTTTAAACCATCATTGATGTGGGGTACGGCACGTTCCAGAATAACGTATGAAGCATAATCCAGAAACCAATTCTGGTACATACCGCTAAGTTGGTATTTTGCTTTTACGTCTTTCGTGTCAGCGGGTTTATAATCCGAATGTCCTTCGTTCCCTTCCGGGAGGTTCTTTTCCAAGTCGTCTTTCGGTGCTTCAAAGTCTTCGCTCATATCTATTTCGGGAATATCTATTCTGAATAATCACTGAATTTTTCAGTCGAACGCAAAAATACGAAATTTCTTGGGAAAATCTGCAAATGAAGACTTTTTAATTATCTGGAAAAGAAAGGTACATCTTGGATGTACATAAGCTACAATCTGCGGATGAATAATAAATTATCATTTATCAGATGTTGCATGTGTGATTTTCTCTTTTGTATTCAATGTGTTATTATATCATAAATAAACGCTTTTCAAATAAGACATTTATGGCCGAAAACGCACTATTTGAAATGTGAGTTTTTTCTCTAATATGTGGCGTTTGGCTGCTTGTGGGCGGCATTTCGTTCTTTTGTCAATTTTCCGAATCTACTTGTAGAATTTATGAATGAGAATGGAAATAAGAAGGTGTTGGTTGTAAGATGTTGATTATTAGTGTGATGTCTTGTCGCTTTTCGTCCAGTTAACAAGCCGTTTCCTATCTCATTTCCTGCATTTCAAATAGTAAGAAAACGGCCCTTTTCGTGAAAAACCGTTTTTGGTGTAGTGGAATAATAATCGGATCTTTGTAAAAGCAAAAAGATAAATTATTTGAAACAGAATTAAGCAGAATATGAATAAGCACTTTTACCTTAAGCATGAGATTATGTCTTTCAATGATTCCCGTATTCAGAATATGATTTCCCGTGAGGGCGGTAAGGCCTATGGTACTTATTGGTATATTTTGGAGAAACTGAGCTTTCTGCCCGATATGGAAGCGGACATGAAATACCTGAAACCTTTTGCCACCCGTAATTTCACTTATCCTTATATGATGAAGATCGTTATGGATTTCCAGTTGTTCACTATTGTCGGCGATCATTTTTCACCCGTGCAGCTAAATACGAAATACGTTGAAGGGCCGCAAAAAAAAGAAGAGGATGTGGAGGTGAAACCGACAAAAAACACTGCGAAAAACAGTGGGCAAAATGGCAAAAAGTACCCGGACAATGATGTAAAATCGGGCAAAAATGACGGAATTTCGACGAAAAACAGGCAGGCAATGGATAAAAATCGCGATGAAAATGAATCTGAAATAAATTGCAATAGTCAGAATAACAGCTTTTTATCAGATAATTCCATACAGCATAAAGAGAATATAAGAGATATAATAACAACAGCAGCAAAAGAAAAAGAAATATCTGCTGCTGTTGATCGTAATGATACCAGTGTCCCTGCCGATACCGGTGTCTCCACCAATGCTTCCGTTGCTCCTTTTTCCGGCGGTAGTCCTCTTCGCGCCATTCGTCCCTGGCAGGAATTGGTGGACGGGCTGTGCCTGGAAAGCAGTTGGGCGGAAATCGCCTGCATGAAATCCGGCTATGGTGGTTTGTTGAACCGTCACTTCAAAGAGGCCGTAGGCTTTTTCAAGCAGCACATCCTGCTCTACGACAAAGGGCCGTCCTTGCTGAACAGCAGTGACGTACACCAGTATTTTGCTAATTTCACGGTTCCCGGCAGCCGTACCTCAGCCTTCCTGCATGCAGAGCTTTTGAAGCTGGAGGCTGCCGAGCAGAGCCATTCACTCGACCCTTACCGCTTCGAGAAGCGTATCGGTGGGCAGCGCACCTACATGGGTTGCCCCATCCCCGACGAAGCACCTCCCCGCCCGGAAGACAATGCTATCTGGAACGACCGGACGAAGCAATGGATTCTTCCCCGGCTTCGAAGCAAAGCGGCCTCGTGAAGTGACGAAATCCGTCTCACGGGACGGCACCACCTCGCCCCGTGGGACGGAAAAAATCCTTCCACGGGACGAAAACAACGCCCTCATGAGGCGAAAATATGTTCTTTTGTCTAAAAAAAAACTCCGTCAAATACACTACAATGAGAGATTTCCATTCCCTCGGCATCGACGTCAACCGACGCACTGCCGGCCACATCAAAACCACTTGCCCCCACTGCACAGAAACCCGCCATAACAAGCGTGACAAATCCCTTTCCGTCAATCTGGACGACGGTAAGTTCCTTTGCCACCACTGCGGCTGGAAAGGCTGTGTCCCCGACGAAACCGAACTCCGCGAACGCCGCCAAAGGGCGGAGTCGCGCAAACGGCAGCAAGTACCTCCCGCCCATTTTCGCCGCCCGACCTTCGACCCCACCCGGCTGACACTTAGCGAAAAGACCGAGCATTACCTCGTTTCCACCCGCTACCTGTCCCAGTCCGCCATCCGCGACCTGCGGATCACCGAACAGGAAGAATTTATGCCCCAGTCTGGCAAACTGGAGAACTGCATCTGCTTCAATTACTTCGAAAGCGGCGAATTGGTTAACACCAAATTCCGAAGCGGACAGAAGCATTTCAAAATGGTGAAGGATGCTGAACTCATCCCCTACAACATAGACTCCATCCTGGACACACCCGAATGTATCATCACCGAGGGTGAAATGGATGCTGCCTCGTTCGTCACCATCGGTCGTCGGGATGTCGTATCCGTGCCCAGCGGCGCCAACAGTAACCTGACCTGGCTGGACCGTTTCATTCCCACTCACTTTGAAGATAAGAAAACCATTTATATCGCCGTGGATGAGGATTCCGCCGGCCTGAAACTGCGCGATGAGCTTCTCCGCCGCTTGGGAACGGAGCGTTGCCGGATTGTGCATTTTGGTCCGGGGTGCAAGGACGCCAATGAGCATCTGGCTCAATTTGGTGCGGAAAGTCTTGGTATCTGCATAGAGCAGGCTGAGGAAATCCCTTTGGAAGGAGTCTTCACTGCCGAAGAGCTCGCTGGGGAGCTGCGTGCCCTCTACGAGAACGGCATGAGTAGCGGTGCCGAAACTGGTTGGGAGAATTTCGATAAATATTGTACACTCGAGCTTCAGCGTCTGCTGCTAATCAGCGGCCGTCCCGGTGACGGTAAGTCGGAATGGTTGGATGAACTGGTATTGCGACTTTGCCTGCGCCACCAGTGGAAGGTTGCCTATTTCAGCCCAGAGAATATGCCCATCGTGTATCATCACCGTAAGCTGATTGAGAAGTTGACGGGTTTCGGATTTAATCCCAGTGTCGGGATGACGGAGGAGCTTTACCAAAAGTCTGTGCAGTTCCTTACGGAAAATGTATGCCACATCCTTCCGGGCGATGAGGATTATTCCATAGACACGATCCTGCAGAAAGCCCGCGGGTTGGTAGTGCGTAAAGGTATCCGTATCTTGGTTATCGACCCGCTGAACCGCATCGACCAGCGCCTCCCGCCGGGACAGACGGAGCTTCAATACCTGTCTTCACTGCTGAACAGTCTGAGCCGCTTTGCCACGCACTACCATTGCCTGGTCATCCTTGTAGCCCATCCGCGTAAGATGAACCGCAATCCGCTGACGGGTGTCACGCCCTGTGTGGGGATGTATGACATCTTCGGTTCCTCGGATTTTTATAACAAGGCCGATTTCGGTATCATCGTGGAACGTGACGATCAGAAAGGATTGGTGACGATACATGTTGAGAAGGTGAAGTTCAAGCATCTGGGTACTCCCGGCAATGCGACTTTCGTGTATAACATCGTAAACGGGCGCTACTCGCCTTGTGAAGAGGGAGCGGGTGATAAGCCCGGCCCCATAAATACGCAGTTTGACAATAAGGCGTGGATTTAAGGTTCTCCCAACGCTTCTACGATGAGCCGTACCTGCTTCGGGGTGTACCTCCTTGCACTGCGGCTCATCCCTGTTTCCAAAAGTTTCTGTTCCAGTCCGGGCGCTTTCCGAATCCAAATGTTGAATTCCTTGACGGCGCTTGCCTGTTGTACGTTGTGGATATAGAGACAGGCGAGTTCGCCTTTTCCGTAACTACGGATGGGGAATACCTCTTCCGTAGAGAGGCTTGCATCAGATTTTGTCATAATTAAAGTTTAGGTTTATGAGTTTTAAATATGACGTAAAGTTACTGATTTTTCGTGAATAATACAACTCTTTAAGAGGGGAATATTATGATTTGTAGATACTTATGCCTACCCGGTCGATATGCTCTCTTAGAGCTTCGTTTGTGATGTGTTCGTAAATCACCACGTCTACGAAGTAAGGTAATAATGACTCTTCAAAGGCGGTGAGCAGAGCGGATAATGTGTCTTTAGAAACCGGTCCTTTAACAGCAAGGTCGATGTCAGAACCGGGTTTAAAGTTTCCTTTAGCCCGCGAACCAAAAAGAATGGATTCCTGCACTTCGGCAAATTGTGAAAGAATATCTGTGATCCACTTTCCGTTTGTTGCACTTATGCCATATTTATTCCAGTGAGTTTCATTCATCGGCTCTGACTTTGAAATTAGTGTAGAATTCTTGCAGGATAAAGAAGTAGCGTTCGTAGATATCTCTGAGAACACGTACAATGATTTATTAATGCTTTATTGTTCCCATTGCTTCCCCAACCGGACTGAACCGGAATTCCTTTCATCACCCTGTCGTACCTTTGTTTCACCGAATCGGAAAAGGAAGATCGCCGCGGGATTTTCTCTCTTTTCGCTTCAGACGACAGGAACTTATTTTTTATAACTTAAACCTTTTTAATTTTATGGCAGTAATTGTAGAGCGCACCTTGCGCCACAGGAAAGTCGGGGATGTCTCGTCTCCTAAACTGAATTACCTGAAGCGTAAAGCTCGCACCTCCAGGCTGTATGACATCAAGCGCCTTTCCCAGGAAATCGAAGAAATGGGCGGCATGTCTGCCGAGGACGTGGAGCATGTAATGAAAGCTATTGTGCGTAACCTGAAACGTAAGTTGACGGACGGGGACAGTGTGAAACTGGATGGCTTCGGAGTATTTTATACCACCTTTCATAGTGTGGGCACTGAGAAAGCCGAGGATTGTGTGGTGAAGAATATTGATAAGGTGAATATTCGCTTCCTTACGGATAGCAGTCTGAGACTGGTGAACGAGGCGAATGCCACCACTCGAAGTGCGCCCAATAATATTACCTTCCAGCTTTATAGCCCGAAAGACGAAGATGTCAGTTCTTCCGGTGGCAACTCCGGCGGTGGTGATTCCGGCGGCGACGGCGGGATTGAAGATGATCCGCTGGGATAGGGTCTAAATCCGGAGGCTTTGGAAATTAAAAATTAAAGGCTGCGCAGCCTGCTTATCATTTATCACTAATCGCTAATCACTAAAAAACTCTCTTATGAAGAAAACGACTTGGGACAAGATTTTGAAAATTGTAATTGCTGTAGCTTCTGCTCTATTGGGTGCGCTGAGTGCGCATGCGATGACAGTATAATCTTTTATCTATGAGAAAAATTGATTTAATCGTGATTCATTGCAGCGCCACCCGCGCTGACCGTTGTTATACGGAATATGATTTAACCACAGACCACCTGCGCCGGGGCTTCTCCGGCGCAGGTTATCATTATTATATAAGGAAGAACGGGGATATCAAAAGTCTTCGTCCGGTAAAAACGCCCGGTGCACATGCGAAAGTTTACAATGCGCACTCAATAGGTGTATGCTATGAAGGCGGGTTGGATACGAACAGCCGCGCTTCCGATACGAGAACCGATTTCCAGAAACATTCCCTCCGTGTATTGGTCATGTTGCTATTGCGGGATTATCCCGGTAGTAGGTTAGTGGGACATCGTGATCTTAGCCCCGACCTGAACCATAACGGTGAAATAGAACCGGAAGAATGGATAAAAGAGTGTCCTTGCTTTCATGCTTTCACTATTTTGCAAGATCCCCCGCCTCAGAATCCTGCTTATTTATAATAATACTATCTCAATTCTCTCTTTCTCGCGTGCACGTATATATATAATGTATATCCTTCCGTGCCCGCCCACACCTCCTTTTAAAAATATGTTCTACAACATCCTTATCAATCAACGAGTTACAAATTAGTTTCAAAAAACATGCGAAAAAATGATAGATATATTTGGATTGAATGGATATATGCGCTACTTTTGCACCCGCTTTCCAAGAGACGGAAAGCCTTGCAATTGACATTCTGACAGAAACGGCGTAAGAACTCTGACGTTTTTCTTTCCTTTTGCCTTAATTCCAACCAAGAATGCGGCAGTCGAAAAGAAATTTGAAAAAAAACTTCCGAAACATTTGGAGGTTATGTGATAAAGTTCTTACCTTTGCACCCGCTTTCCGAAAGGAATGCAATCGACGATTGACTTGCTGATTAAGAAACCGGTTTGCTAAGAACTCCTTTCTCTTCTTCTTTTACCTCCCTTTCGCAAAGAGAGACGACGAGAAAAAGAAAAAAGAAAAAAACTTCCGAAATTATTTGGAGTATATGCTTAAAAGTTCTTACCTTTGCATCCGCTTTCTGAAAAGAAAAGCAGTTTAAAAAAAGAAGCGATCTTTGAAGAATTTACATAAACAATACAAGTAGTACAAGAGCA
>ENA-OZGB01001413-OZGB01001413.1-human-gut-metagenome-genome-assembly--contig:-NODE-1413-length-11326-cov-5.251974_pt1 | contig 11326 bp, 10 predicted proteins | sample MGYA00245113_ERZ653651 | MGnify/ENA primary metagenome ERZ653651 (study PRJEB26926, sample SAMN06165095) | human gut metagenome | biome: ENVO:00009003; feature: ENVO:2100002; material: ENVO:00002003... | reverse complement strand
ATCCCCTACATCGGCGGCGAGGAGGAAAAGAGCGAGCGTGAGCCTCTCAAGCTGTGGGGTCATATTGAGGGCGACCACATCGTCAACGCCGAGAAGCCTGTCATTACCGCTCAGTGCTTCCGTGTGCCTGTCTCTGACGGTCACACCGCCGCTGTCTTCGTGAGCTTTGATAAGAAGCCCAGCAAGGAAGAGATCCTCAAGGCTTGGGCCGAGTTCCGCGGCCCCGCACAGGAACTGGACCTGCCCAGCGCACCCAAGCAGTTCCTCCACTACTTCGAGGAGAACGACCGTCCCCAGCCCAAGCTGGACCGCAACACCGAGCACGGCATGGCCGTCTGCATCGGTCGTCTGCGTGAGGACACCCTGTTTGATTACAAGTTCGCCTGCATGAGCCACAACACTCTGCGCGGCGCTGCTGGCGGCGCAGTGCTGCTGGCTGAGCTGCTGGCAGCCAAGGGCTATTTTGACTGATCTGCGCGCTTTTTGAACTTCAACGCGCTGCAAAGGAGTTTTTTGCTATGAAGAATCCTGTTTTTACTGGTGCGGGTGTTGCCATCATCACCCCGATGTACGAGGACGGCAGCATCAATTTCGATGAGCTGGGCCGCATCGTTGAGGATCAGATCGCCCGCGGCACCGACGCCATCGTCATCTGTGGCACCACCGGCGAGTGCTCTACCATGACCGACGAGGAGCAGCTGGCCGCCATCAAGTATACCGTGGACCTCGTGAACCATCGTGTGCCTGTCATCGCCGGTGCCGGTTCCAACGATACCGACCACGGCTGTGCTCTGGCTGCAAAGTCTGCCGCCTGCGGCGCAGACGCTCTGCTGCTGGTGACCCCCTACTACAACAAGACCTCTCAGACTGGCCTTGTCGCCCACTTCACCGCAATGGCAGAGGCCGGCGGCATTCCGGTCATCCTGTATAACGTGCCTTCCCGCACCGGCCTGAACATCGCCCCCGAGACGGCCAAGGAGCTGAGCAAGCACCCGCTCATCAACGGCATCAAGGAAGCCTCCGGCAATATCGGTCAGGTGGCAAAGATCGCGGCCCTCTGCGGCGACGAGCTGAACATCTACTCCGGCAACGATGACCAGGTGGTCCCCCTGCTGTCTCTGGGCGGCAAGGGCGTCATCAGCGTCGTCTCCAATGTCAAACCTGAGCTTGTTCACAACTGCTGCAAGGCATGGTTCGACGGTGATACCGCCAAGGCCCGCGAGCTGCAGCTGGAGATGCTGCCCCTGTGCGATGCGCTCTTCTGCGAGGTCAACCCCATCCCGGTCAAGTACGCCATGAACGTGCTGGGCTGGGAGGCTGGTGAGTGCCGACTGCCTCTCGTGGAGCCCGGCGACGCACACAAGGAACAGATCGAGCGGGCTCTGCAGGATGCAGGTCTTATCAAGGAATAAACGATTTTATGTGCAAATGCCCGGCGAGACAGATCTCCGGGCATTTGCCGTATGATAAAAAAGAGGATAATAACAATGACGGATATTATCATTCAGGGCATTGGCGGCAGGATGGGCCATGTGCTGTGCGAGATGATCGCCCAGCGTGAGGATTGCCGCGTCGTGGCCGGCATCGACATGAAGGACGGCGAGATGAACGGCATTCCCGTGTACGACAGTCTGGACAAGCTGGACGGCAAGGGCGACGTCGTCATCGACTTCAGCGCCCCGGCGGCTGTCGAGAAGGCTCTGCCCTACTGTGAGGCTCACAAGCTGCCCATCGTGGTCTGCACCACCGGCCTTTCCGAGGAACTGCAGCTGAAGATCGTCCAGCTCTCCCGCAGCATTCCGGTGTTCAAGAGCGCCAATATGTCCATGGGCATCAACGTCCTGTCCGAGCTGTGCAAGCGTGCATCGGCCATTCTGGGCGCAAACTACGACATCGAGATCGTTGAGCAGCACCATCACAACAAACTGGACGCTCCCAGCGGCACGGCTCTGATGCTGGCTAACGCCATCAACGAAGAGAACGATGGCGCATACCACTATGTTTATGACCGTTCCGCTGTCCGCCAGAAGCGCGACCCCAAGGAGATCGGCATCAGCGCCGTGCGCGGCGGCAGCATCGTGGGCGACCATGAGGTGCTGTTCTGCGGCCCGGATGAGGTCATCACCCTCCGCCATACGGCATATTCCCGCAATATTTTTGCAAATGGCGCAATAAATGCTGCCGTTTATCTTGCAAAAAAGGAGCCCGGCCTGTACAATATGAGTAACATGATCGCAGAGATGTAAGCTTTTCTGCGCATGGCATCATAAGGCACGGTATCGTGCGTCAGGAGACGAGCCTATGGCCAAGCACGCAGCCCCTCCCCGCCGTCGGCATTCCGCGCAAAAGCACGCCTCGCATAAGGGCGTCACCCTGTACACACTGGGGGTCCTGCTGGTAGCTGTATCGGTGCTGCTCTCTCTGCGCTTCTGGCCCCGCCGCATCGTGGATGCAGTTCCTCCGGCAGCGGAGGTGGAGTCCCCTGCTGTTTCGGAGGAGCTTGCTGTGCCTGAGCCGCAGCCTGTCGTCACGACATTGCGCTTCTCGGCTACAGGGGACAACCTCATTCATAAGCCCATCTATTCGCAGGCCGCCCGGCGGGCTGCAGAGGGCGAAGGATACAGCTTCGATTACTGCTATAGGAATCTGCTCGATTTCTATGCACAGCAGGACATCAACTGGATCAATCAGGAGACGCTCTGCAGCAAAGAGCTTGCGCCCTCTACCTATCCCTGCTTCTCGACCCCCGGCGAGTGCGCCGAAGCGCTTTACCGGGCAGGCTTCCGGGTGTTCAGTCTCTCGAACAATCACACCTACGATAAGGGAGCTGCGGGCATTGCCGCCACCCTCCGATTCTGGGAGACGATGCCTGAGGATGTGATCACCACCGGCCTGTGGAAGGGCGAGGCGGACTATGGCCGCATCCCCATCCAGACAGTAGACGGCGTAAAGATCGCGTACCTTTCCTACACCGAGCACACCAACGGCATCCCCCGGAACAGCAAGATGACCGCAAACATCATCTACACCAGCCAGCAGGATGTCATGGAACAGCAGGTGCGGGCGGCCCGGCAGGAGGCCGATTTTGTGGTAGTCGGTGTACACTGGGGCGTCGAGGACAGTCACAACATCACACAGGCGCAGCGCACCTTAGCTCAGTCTCTGGCCGACTGGGGCGCGGATGTGATCATCGGAACCCACCCGCACGTCCTGCAGGACGCCGAATGGCGCACCGCAGCCGATGGGCGGAACGTATTTGTGGCCTATTCGCTGGGAAATTTCCTGAGTACCCAAAGCAAGCCTGACCAGCTCATCGGCGCGGTCCTGACGTTGGATCTGGAGCAGACCACCGAGCCGGACGGCAGCGTCCATTGCGCAGTGCGCGGCCCGAAGCTCCATGTGACAGTGACCCACTATGACGCCGGAAAGTCTAACGTCCGCACGTATCTGTTCCGGGATTACACGCCGGAGCTTGCACAGGCCCATGGCGTCCGCGCCGCGTATCCTTCTTTTGGGTACGATTACATCCGCCAGACGGCACAGACCTACATCAACAGCGAATTTTTGGAGCTTGCGTAAAGCTTGTATCAGAACGCCCGATGGGCAGAATGGAGTGTTTACTATGTACGGTGTATCCAAAATCAATATTGAGCCGAGCCTGATGATGATCAGTGTGCAGGATGCCGAGTTCAAGGGCAACACGATGGCACGTTATCTGCAGATCTTCGCCGACACTGGCGTCGTGGTGGATATGATCAGCCAGAGCGCTCCCCACGGCACCAGCATGGACTTCAGCTTCACGGCATACAGCAGCGACCTGCCGCTGGTCATGAAGGCCATCTCTGCGGCAAATCTGGACAAGGACGCCAAGGCTTCTCCCCTCATCAGCGTGGGCTACTCCAAGCTGAATCTCTTCGGTGAGGAGATGGTTACCAGCTGTGGCGTCGCCGCCCGCGCCCTGAATGCTCTGGCGATGGCAGGCATCGAAGTTCTGCTCATCACCACCAGCGATTTGGACATTTCCCTTCTGGTCCGTTCGGAGAACGAGGACGCAGCTTATGAGACCCTGAAAAAAGCTTACGAACTGTAACAAGTAACAACGATATTAAGCAGCACCCGTGTCTGATAAAACAGGCATGGGTGCTGCTGCAGTAAAAGACCCGGCGGGTCTCCCCTCTGCGGAGAGAAACCAGCCGGGTCTTTTTATTTTATCAGAAGATTTACAGGCTCACCTTGTGGTAGACCTTCTTGCCTTTCTTGATGACGATGCCCTTGGACAGCTGCTCAGCAGTAAAGCTGACCGTGGGAGCAGCGACCTTCTCGCCGTCCACCAGAACACCGCCCTGCACGACGAGACGGCGGGCCTCACCGTTGGAAGCAGCCAGACCAGCCTTGACCATCAGGGTCAGGATGCCGATGGAGCCGTCGGTCAGGTCAGCCTCGGTCAGCTGAGTGTTGGGCATATGCTCAGCATCACCGGAAGCACCGCTGAACAGGGCGCGGGCTGCATTCTGGGCCTTGGCGGCCTCTTCTTCGCCGTGGACCATCTTGGTCAGCTCGAAGGCGAGAATCTCCTTGGCCTCGTTGAGGCGCTGGTCCTTCCAGGTGCTCATCTCGTCGATCTGCTCCAGCGGCAGGAAGGTCAGCATACGGATGCACTTCAAAACGTCCGCGTCGCCGACGTTGCGCCAATACTGGTAGAAGTCGTAGGGGCTTGTCTTGTTCGGGTCGAGCCACACCGCGCCGCTGGCGGTCTTGCCCATCTTCTTGCCCTCGCTGTTCATCAGCAGCGTGATGGTCATGGCGTGCGCGTCCTTGCCGAGCTTCCTGCGGATCAGCTCCGTGCCGCCGAGCATATTGCTCCACTGGTCGTCGCCGCCGAACTGCATATTGCAGCCGTAGTGCTGGAAGAGGTAATAGAAGTCGTAGGACTGCATGATCATGTAGTTGAACTCAAGGAAGCTCAGGCCCTTTTCCATACGCTGCTTGTAGCACTCGGCACGGAGCATATTGTTGACGCTGAAGCAGGCACCCACCTCGCGCAGCAGCTCGATGTAATTGAGCTTTAAGAGCCAGTCGGCGTTGTTGACCATGATGGCCTTGCCTTCGCCGAAGTCGATGAAGCGCTCCATCTGCTTTTTGAAGCAGTCGCAGTTGTGCTGAATGGTCTCCGGCGTCATCATGCTTCGCATATCGCTGCGTCCGGAGGGGTCGCCGATGTAGCCCGTGCCGCCGCCGACGAGGACGACGGGGCGGTTGCCCGCCATTTGCAGGCGCTTCATCAGGCACAGCGCCATGAAGTGACCGACGTGCAGGCTGTCCGCCGTCGGGTCAAAGCCGATGTAGAAGGTCGCCTTGCCGTTGTTGACCATTTCGCGGATCTCCGGCTCGTTCGTGACCTGCGCGATCAGGCCGCGCGCCTGCAGCTCTTCATAAATACCCATTGTATATTTCTCCCTGTCACTTTTTGATTTGGTAAGCCGCCGCCAATTTCACGAGACCGCGGCTGAGAAGCTCTAAATTTTCATCGTCGATGCGGTTATCCTTCCTCGTCGGGCAGATGAAACGCCCGAAGCCGGGGACGCGGCGCACCGCGCAGACCGCGACGCCCTGCTTGAAGGCGCGCTGGTCGCCGGGGAAATGCACGAGACCGTCCACCTTGTCGTAGCAGGTCTTGCGCTCGGAGTTTTCAAAGCTCGAATTGATCGCGTCGAGCAGCTCGCCGTTCCAGCGGGCGCCCTTGCCCGGCAGGATCAGCAGCTCGTCTCCGCTGCCCACGCAGTCGAGGCAGAGGACGGGCTTTTCCTTGGCGCTCGGATAGCGCTTGCGGAAGCCCTTGGCGCCCCGCATATTGTCGCTGCCGCCGTCCAGAAAGAGGAAGCAGACGTCGTTGCGGTAGCGCGGCGTGAGCTGCTCGGCGGTGCGGAGCAGCGCCGCCACGCCGGAGGTGTTGGCGTTGACATTGTTCTTCTCCGACGGTCCGTATTTGAGATACGCCAGCGCGCCGATCAGCAGCACGAGAAAGAGCGGCAGCGTCAGGTTCGGAAGGCTCAGCGCGAAGGTCACGCCGAGGGAGACCGCGAAGCAGAGCACCAGCGCCAGCACGGGCGTGAGCGCCTGATAGAGCAGATAGGTCACCGGCCGCGTCGGGCAGAGGATCGCCGGCAGCGGCTCGCGCAGCGGCGTATCGTAGTGCGCGGCATAGAGGATGCTCGCCCGCTCGGGATCGCCCGCGATGACGTTCACCGCCTTGCCGCAGTCGTTGAGCTTTGCGTCGTAGCCGAGCGCGCGCAGCTGCCCCATGAGGTAGGTGCGCATATTTTCTTTTTCCTGTGCCTTGCGCCGCACGGGATAGTCCCGCGTGATGCGCTGCGCGTACTGGTCCATCGGCAGCGGTTCTCCTTTTTTCAGATCAGCAAATCAACTGATATTGTAATGCCATACGGCGAAAAATGCAATTCTTTTTTACGTTAAAGCGAATCAAAACGAAGAATTCACAGCGCGCTGCGGAACGCGTCCGCCGCGCTCAGCAGCTCCTCCGCGCCGCGCAGCTGCGTTTCGGTCGCCGCCGCGCCGCCGGTCAGCCGCGCAAGCTCCGCGCAGCGCTGTGCGCGGTCAAGCTCCACGACGCGCGTGAAGGTGCGTCCGTTCTCCTCGCCCTTCTCGACGGAAAAGTGCGTGTCCGCCATCGCGGCGAGCTGTGGCAGATGCGTCACGCAGAGCACCTGACGCCTGCGCGAGAGCTTCGCCATCTTCTCCGCCACGCGCTGGGCCGCGCGGCCTGAGACGCCGGTATCCACCTCGTCGAAGACCATCGTCATCACATGATCCTGCTCGGCGAGCACGTTTTTGAGCGCGAGCATGATGCGCGCGAGCTCGCCGCCCGAGGCGATCTTGTGGATGGGCTTGAGGTCCTCGCCCGCGTTCGCGCTCATGAGGAAGCGCACCGTGTCGATGCCCGTCGCGTCCGGCTCATGCTCTGTAAAGTCGATGGAAAAGCGGACCTTGTTCATGTCCAGCTCGCGCAGCTCCCGCAGAATGCGCTCCTCGAGCGCTTTTGCCGCAGCCTTGCGCGCGTCGGAAAGCGTGCGCGCCGCGGCGAGCATTTCCTTTTCCTGCTTGGCAAGCGTCCCCTGAAGCTGCACGATGCGATCGTCCGCGTATTCGATCTCGTCAAGCTCCTTTTTACTGCGCTCGAGGTAATCGAGCATCTCGCCGACCGTCGCGCCGTACTTTTTCTTGAGGCGGTAGAGCTGGTCGGCGCGGCTCTCCACCGCGTCGAGCTCCTGCGGGGAAAAGTCCATCTCACTTCTCAGGTCGCGCACCGTTTCGGCGAGATCGTAAACGTCGGAATACAGGCTCTCCAGCCGCTCGCACAGCTCGGAGAAGCGAGCGCCGAGGGCGCGCACACTGTGGAGCGCGTTCTCCGCGTTCTTGAGCTGGCTCGCCGCGCCGAGGCCGTCGTCCCCGCCGGAGAGGGCGTAGTCCGCCGCGGCGAAGGCGTCCATGAACTTTTCGGCATTGCGCAGCAGCTCGCGCCGCGCAAGAAGCTCCTCCTCCTCGCCGTCGCGCAGCTCCGCGCGCTCCAGCTCGGCGATCTGATGGCGCAGCGTGTCGACGCGGCGGGCCTTTTCCGTCTCGTCCATTTCAAGCGCCTCGATCTGCCGCCGGGTCTCACGCGCCGCCTGATAACGCTCGGTATAGGCTTCCGGCAGGCCGTCGAGCCGGGCGAAGCGGTCGAGGTACGCGCCGTGCTGCTCCTCGTCGAGCAGCTGCGTGCCCTCGTGCTGGCCGTGGATATTCAAAAGGCTTGTCCCCAACGCGCGCAGCTGCGCGACCGTGATGGGCCGTCCGTTCGCGCGGCAGATGTTCTTGCCGTCGGCATAGATGTCGCGCTGGAGCAGCAGCACGCCGTCCTCCGGCTCGACGCCGAGCGCGGCGAGCACAGGAAGCGAGGCGTCCACGCCGTCAAATTCCGCGCTGACGAAGGCCTTGGCCGCGCCCGTGCGGATCAGGTCGCGCGAGGTGCGCGCGCCGAGCACCGCGCCGAGCGAGTCGATGACGATGGACTTGCCCGCGCCGGTCTCACCGGTGAGCGCGTTGAAGCCCGCGCGGAACGAGATGTCCGCGCGCTCAATGACGGCGATGTTTTCGATGTGGAGAAGCTGAAGCATTGCGGCCTTCTCCCCTTCTTACTTGATCATGGCGGTCAGCTCGGTGCAGAATTCCGCCGCGCTCTGCTCGTCGCGCAGCACGACGAGCACCGTGTCGTCGCCGCTGACCGTGCCGACGATAGCGGGGATCTCCATGCCGTCGAAGGCGGAGCCTGCCGCGGGGCCGAGGCCCGGCATCATCTTCACCACGACGAGGTTCTGCGCGCGGTCGGCGCTGAGGATGCTCTCGCGCAGGATGACCTGTAATCTGCCGGCAAAGTTGAGCTTGATCTTCTGCGCGCTCACGGCGTAGCGGTAGCGCCCGCCGCCGACCGGCTCCTTGATGAGGTGGAGCTGCTTGATGTCGCGCGAGATGGTCGCCTGCGTGCTCTCAATGCCCTGCTCCTGCAGCTTCGCCAAAAGCTGCTCCTGTGTTTCGATCGGCTCGGCCTCAATGATGGCCAGAATTTTCTCCTGTCGGTTATTCTTCATGTCCCAACACTCCCATCAACATCTTTTTTTGCAGGATATCGCAAAAGCTCTTATTGGAAAGCCTTACGAGCTTTGTTTCATATTTTGAGCGCCGGATCTCCACGGCGTCGCCGTTGCGCAGCGAGAACGCCCTCCCGCCGTCGGCGGAGAGAAAGATCGGCTTGTAGCCGGTTTTTTCCGTCTGCACGGTGACGGTGCGCTCCGGCGAGAGCACATAGGAGTTGGCGTGCACGCTGTGCGCGCAGATCGGACTGACGATGAGGTTGCGTGCTGTCGGCTCGACGACCGGCCCGCCCGCGGAGAGCGAATAGGCCGTGGAGCCGGTCGGGCTCGCGACGATCACGCCGTCGCCCGTCACATCGAGCAGCCGTCCCTGCTCGGTCCGAATGTGGAGCCGGATCACGCGGGACACCGCTCCACGGGTCACGACCGCCTCGTTGAGTGCGAGGTTGGAGTAGATGACGCGCCCCTCGCGCACCACGCTGACGTCGAGCATCATGCGGCTCTCGACCGTGTATTTTTCGTCCATCAGCTCGCCGAGGCGGCCAAGCTCCTTCTGCTCCAGCTCCGCCATGAAGCCGAGCGAGCCGAGGTTCACGCCGAGCACCGGAATGTCGCGGTGCGCCGCGGTCTTGGAAAGGTGCAGGATCGTGCCGTCGCCGCCGAAGGCGATGATCATGTCCGCGCCGCGCAGCTCCTGCTGGAGCGGACGGATATCGAGGCCGTAGCCCTCGGGCTTCTCCTCGTTGCGGAACGGCACGCACACGACGTTCGGACAGTGAACGCTGTCGAGAATGCGCTTGGCCTCCTTGGCGACGGTCAGCTCGTGGTCGCGGTAGGGGTTTGGACAAAGTATCACCTTTTTAAGCATCGTTTTCGCCTTTCTTTTCCTCCAGCGCCGCGTGGGACGCCTCGACCAGAGCCTTCAGGTCATGGACCGGCGGCTCCTCCTCCGCACGGGAGAGATAGCCGAGATATTCAATGTTCCCCTCGGGGCCGCGAATGGGAGAGTACGTCAGGCCAAGGACGGTAAAGTGACTTTCCTTTGCGTGCTCCAGAAAGTGCTCGAGCACCTCCAGATGCACGGCGGGATCGCGCACGACGCCCTTTTTGCCGACCTTTTCCCGTCCTGCCTCGAACTGCGGCTTGACGAGGCAGACGGCGTGGCCGTCCGGCTTCAGAAGCCCCGCGAGCGCGGGCAGAATGAGCTTGAGCGAGATGAACGACACGTCCACAGATGCGAAATCCAGCTCATCGGGGATCTGCTCGTGCGTGAGATAGCGCGCGTTCGTGCGCTCCATACACACCACGCGCTCGTCACTGCGGAGCCTCCAGTCGAGCTGACCGTAGCCGACGTCCACGGCGTAGACCTTTTTCGCGCCGTTTTGCAGCATACAGTCGGTGAAGCCGCCGGTAGACGCGCCGATGTCGGCGCAGATACAGTCCGTGAGCGTGATGGGAAACGCCGCCATCGCCTTTTCGAGCTTGAGCCCGCCGCGGCTGACGTAGCGCAGCGTGTGGCCGCGCACCTCAAGCACCGCGTCGGCGGCGACCGGCGTGCCGGCCTTATCGACCTTTTGCCCGTTCACATAGACGATGCCGCTCATGATGCTCGCCTGCGCCTTGGCGCGCGTTTCGGCAAGGCCGCGCGCAACGAGCGCGACGTCCAATCGTTCCTTTGTACTCATTGGCAGACCTCCTTTGCCGTGCGTGCCAGGCTCTCCGCGTCCAGTCCGCATTGGCGGTACAGCTCGCCGACGCTCCCCTGCTCGATGAATCTGCGCCCGAGGTTGCAGAGCATGAGCCTCTGCGGTTCGTGCCCCTCCTCGGCGAGGATCGCCGCGATGCGCTGACCGATGCAGCCCACGCCCGAGCATTCCTCCGCGACCAGCAGCCGCTTCGTTGTGCCGAAGATTCTGGAAAGCTCGCCGCCGCGGAAGGGCGAAATGCGGTTGAGCTTGACCACCCGCGCCTCGATGCCGTCCTCGTGCAGCAGCTCCGCCGCGCCGAGCACGTTGTTGATGAGCGTGCCGTAGGCGCAGAGCGTGATGTCCTTCCCTGTGCGCAGCTCGGCAAAATCCCCGGCGCTCGTATCGGCGGTGAAGGCGCCCTCGCCGCCGCGCGGATAGCGGATGGCGACCGGGCCGGTCATTTCAAAAAGCGCGCGGCGCAGCATGGCGCGCAGCTCCGCGAAGCTCGCGGGGCAGAGCACCGTCATATTCGGGATGCCGGATAAAAATACCGTATCCATCACGCCGTGATGCGTCGCGCCGTCCGCGCCGACCAGGCCCGCGCGGTCGACCGCAAAGACGACGTGCAGTCCGCTCAGCGCCACATCGTGCAGCAGCTGGTCGTAGGCGCGCTGGAGAAAGCTCGAATACACGGCGAACACCGGGAGCGCGCCCTGCTTGGCAAGGCCCGCCGCCATCGCGGCGGCGTGTCCCTCGGCGATGCCGACGTCATACAGACGCTCGGGATGCGCCTTGGCAAACGTCTCCAGCCCCGTTCCGGTCAGCATGGCCGCCGTGATGGCGACGACGGTCGGATCTTCGTCCGCAAGCTGCGAAAGCGTCTGACCGAACACGTGCGAAAAATCCGGCTTCGAGGCAGGCAGTGCGCCGGTCACAGGGTCGAACGAACTGACGCCGTGGTATTTTTCCGGCGCTTGCTCGGTATACGAG